>ERZ772966.586-NODE-586-length-13969-cov-7.251905_pt1 | contig 13969 bp, 5 predicted proteins | sample MGYA00580680_ERZ772966 | MGnify/ENA primary metagenome ERZ772966 (study PRJEB29015, sample SAMEA2738055) | human oral metagenome | biome: human oral; feature: human-associated habitat; material: saliva | place: China | collected 2225 ...
CTGGCCGCCGCCGCAAAAGCAGGGTTTGCCTGATCGGCCGCTACGACTGCGCTGGCTGGTGCGCCCGGCACAGGCGCATCCGGCGCGGGCACGTCAGCTATAGGCGCGCCAGCGTCTGCACTGTTTTGGCTGGTCATTATGGTTCTCAGCTCGCTTGGTGGTGGCCCGGTTACAGCTCAGTTGCGGCCACGCTTGACAGCGTGGTGTAGCACCGCGTCCACAGTGGTGCCGCGTCGCTTGAGGGCTAGGGTTTCGCGTAGCTGCTCCACTTCCTCATCCTCACTGCGCTCGACGCCGTCAGAGCGGATCCAGGACACCAGATCGTCAAGCTGATCGTCACTGTAGGCCTGTAGCGGTAAGCCCTGGGCGATGGGCGGGCGCACGTCACGCTCACGGGCAGCCTCACCGGCCCCAGCACCGTCACCGGCTCCAGCTGCATTAGTGCCGACGGCGCCCTGGCCAGCTCCTTCAGAACCCTGCCTGGCTGCATCCGCGCTGTGGTCACTGGCTGCGCTAGCGCCCTGGCCAGCGCCGCTAACGCCGGCGGCGCTAGAAGAGAGACCAGGCGGGGGAGGAACCGGCCGCCCACCGGCCGCGCCAGTCCCGGTAGCGCCAGCTCCAGCCCCGGTGGTGTGGCCGCTGCGGCTGCCGAGCCCAGAGCCGGCCCCGGCAAGCCCACCGGCCCCGGCAAGCCCGCTAGCCCCATAACCAGCCGTCGCCTCGCCGTCGTCGCTAATTAGCTCCGGAACCGCCTCGCCGTCGTCGCTGACACTTTGACGCTTATCAACAATGTCGAGCACCAACTGGCAGATGCGCTCAGCCTCAGCGGAAGGATCCACAAACACGCCAGCGCTAAAGGCCCGGTACACGGTCCAGCCGCGCCGCTCCAGGCGCTCCACCCAGTAGCGCTCACGCATACGCACTGAAGGCTCATCCATATAAGCCTCGTCGTCGGTAAGTACCGCCACCAGCAGCTCATCGGGATAGTCGGGGTGACCCACAGCCAGTGGGATCGCCCCAGGCCCATCCGTGCCGTAACGCGGCACCACAGACAGGCCCATCTGGAAGCAGTGCAAAGCCAGATCCAGCAGCAGGCGGTCAGGGGCCTTACCGGCGTCGTCGAGAGGCAGCGGACCCACCTGGGCGCGTTCAAGCAGCTGACGCAGCAAACGCTCCCCAGCCCCATGCAGGCGTGAGGGGTCAATATCAGCCGCGCTCAGGCAAGAAACCACAGTGGTAGTGCCGCGTGAAGCACACAGTGCCGCCACCAGCCCGCCGGCGCCGTCGCGAGTAGACAGCTGCCCGAAGGAGTGCACCAGGGAGCCGTTGGGGGTTTTGGCGTAACCCACCGCAATAATGATGTGGTCGCGGCGCAGACGGTAAGCCTGGCTGATATCCACCACCACAAACGGCTCAGACTTGTCGGCGTTAAAGAACTCCTCCAGGGCGGGAGAGCCGTTGGTTTCGGCCGCCACCGCCGCGCGGATCGCCTCAGCGTGACGTGAGTTCAGGGCCACCACAGCCAGGGACTGCTCCGGGCGGGTTAGGGCGGCGTCAATAATGTGATCAACGACGGCGTCCACCTCGGCACGTACCGTCTCCACCTCGTTGCGGCCCGGGGCGGGAGTGCCGCGCCCATCAACCGCAGTCAGGGTCAGGGTTTGGGCCCCCGGCGGGGAGGGGATCACGTCAATCACGTCGGCGTAACCATTAGCAGCCAGGAAGCGGGCAATCTCTGGGTCCAGGTTGTGGCGGGTGGTGGATAGCTGCACGTGCTGGAGCACCGGCGCCAAAACCCCGGCCACCCCGTTATCAACCGCGTGGGAGTCACCCACCACCACCAGTTGCCGCGAGCGCGCCAAGGCCGGCACTACCTGGCTTAATGGCAGTGGGTAGGAGGCGTCAATGATCACCAAATCCACCTGGGTGGTGGGTTTAAGCACGCTGGGCACCAGCGAGGGGGGCACAATCCAAATCGGCTTGATGATTTTGGCCAGCGGGTAGGTGTCTAAAACGTCGCGCAGGGAGGCGTTGTCGCTGCGGCCCAGGGCCCGGTATAGGGCGCGGGCCTGTTCCTTGTCTGCCCCCACCTCTTGGCGCACGCGCATGGCGTAGGCCTGGGCTACCGGCGCGGCCAGGGTGTGTACCTGGTTGATGTCGGCTTGGCGCAGCTGGGAGGCCAGGTTGGCGAGGGCGGTGGTGTCTAGCCCGCCCATGTCGGGGTCTTGCGCCAGGCAGTGGGCCAGGATAGAGGACCACCAGCAGTAGGTCAGCTCTTGTTCCAGATGCTGCTTGGGCACCTGCCGCTGGGCCAGGTCTGCCACCAGGTCGGTTAGGCCATAGTGTTCTAGCTGCTGCTCAATGCTGTTGATGCGGGGAATGTCTTTGGCGCTGGCTTCTTCAGTGTCCAGCTCGCGCAGCATCGAGTGCAGTTTCATGATGGGCATTTCCATCAGGTCCATGCCCTCAGCCGGCCCCTCCAGCAGCGGCGCCAGCTCAGAGAGCATCTGCTCGGTTTGGGCGGCGACGCGCTCCATTTCGTCTAGCCCCAGCGGTAGGCGCGGCCAGCCCCCTTCGCTGGAGTAGCGTTGCCACTGTTCTCGACGGCGCTGCACTAGTACCAGCTCAGAGTACAGGTCTTCGACTTGGCGGCCTGGGCGCACCAGGGAGCGGGCTTGCTTAATGAAACGACGCCGGTCAGAGCCGCTCATTTCTACGTGCTTGTCGCGGCGCCACTGCTTGGTGGCGGTGGCGATAACCATGTCTGCGGCGGAGCGTTCAAAAACTTCGGGCACAAACACGTCTAGGGATTCACGTACCCCGTCAAGCATGGCTAGCTGCTCATGCCACTGGCTCAGGTTCAAGGGGCGGTGTAGCTCAGTTTGGGTGATGGCGGAGCTGATCTGTTCACGCACCAGCGGCAGTAGCTCTGTGGCCAGCTCATGCACCTTAGAGACGGTGCGTTCAGCCATAATTGCACTGTTTAGCGGCACCTGCGACCAGGGGTTAGCAGGCCGATCCTTATCCAGCATCCCCAGGTCATAGGCCTGGGTGAGGATCTTGTTGGCGTTACTTAAACCCTGCATGTCAAGGTTAGTTAGGCCCGCAGAGCTGATGCGGGCGCGGGTGCGCGCATAGTTATCGCCGCTAGTGAGCTCCACCAGCTCATCTAGCGCCTCATACACCGACACGTTCCAGGGGTGACGGCGCTTGTGTAGCGCGTCCGCGTAGCGTTGCATCCGACGACGCAAAGACACCAGGTGAGCGCGGGTGGTGGCGATAGCCTCCACATCCACCTCAGGCACCTTCACGCCCATAGCCTCACGGATAGAGGCTGAAGCGTGACGCCTAAAAGCGCCGTCGACAGTTAAATCCAAAACCAAATCAGACAGGCCAGCATCGCGCAGCACCTGCGCCACAGCCCGCCCATCAGCCCCGGAGGCTGGAACATGCAGTACATGGCGGCCACTAGCGGCGGCGTCGGCCAAAATAGCAGCCAAAGTCGCGGGTACATCCACCCCGGGCGGGGCATCCAAAAGCAGCTGGGCACCCGTTCCCACAGCCTCAATGGCGTAGGCCTGAGAAGTATCTAGATCCCCAATGCCGCGCTCATAGTCAGGGTCCAAATCCGCGCGGATGGCGGGCGGCAAATCAACATGCAAAGCGGCGCGGGCATGATCGTCCCCCAAAGCGGCGGCAATCAGCGGGTTAGTGCGCAGCAGTGGAATAACCGCCTCAAAGTCAGCCAGCAGGCTCTGGCCCGGGTGCACAAAAGCACCCACAACCAGGCGCTCGTGATACTCAAAGCCGGGCAGGTACTCGCGCCCCAAACTAGCAATACGGGTTAAAACCGCGCGCGGGGCGAACCCACCAGGGCTGATGGCGGCGCGAGCGATAGTTTCCACATCCACCTTGCAGCCATAAGCCTTAAGGGCCTTAACCAGCACCGGGTTAACCGTGATGGAAGAATCCAAGGTCAGTGCGCTCTGGGCGGTGTCAGTGCTCAGTCGCACCGGGCGCAGCAAAATCGGGGCGTTAACTTTGCGCACCGGGCCGTCACCGACTTGCTCACTAAACTCGGCCACACCCAACGCCAAATGCACCGCAGCCTGACCAAACTGGCGTTGCAGCTGGTGTGAGCGGGCAGCCAGGGCGTTGAAGGAACGCTGAGCCACACTCAGAGAGGCGTTTTCGCGCACCAGGTTACGCAGGCGCGTAGTGCTGCCGCCGTAAAGCTGCGCCAAGCCCGTGGGGTGACCGTCAGTTAAGTCAATAACCGCCGCATCCAGGAAGCTAACATCGTCAAGGCTGGCTACTTCCCCCAAGGCGTTAAGCTCAGCCCACCAGGATTTGATGGCAATATCTAGGGTTTCGTCCAGGCTTAAAGGGGCGACGACGTCGTCCGCGTCAGTGCCGTCCGAAAAGTCTGTGGGGTCTACCTCAAGGCCAGAATGCTTACCAGAGCCAGAAAAACCGGCAGAACCGGCAGAACCTGCTGCGGAGGCGGCGTCGGGAACTGAAGCGGGGGAGGTGGCGCTCGCGGAGTGGGAGGCGCCCGAGTGCGCCGATAGGGGCGCGTCAGTTTCGGTGGGTGCGCTGGTATCGCTTGAATCTGTGGCGAAGTAGCTCTCTTCCGCAGACGTGTCGGAATTGTGCCTACGATGGCGACCGAAAGAGAAGAAAGCTGGAGTCATGGCCCTAGATTAACTGGCTAAAGTTACCGCTCGGGGCAGGGCGCGCTAAAAAGTTGACTTTTGTTATGGGGCCTTAATGGGCTATAGTCGTGCGTGCCCCTCGTGTGGCGTTATCTCGTGAACTCCCCCAGGACCGGAAGGTAGCAAGGGTAAGCGGGCTCTGGCGGGTGCGCGAGGGGTTTTTGCTGCCCTTTAGGCTTCGATCGCGGCGGACGGATTACGCTAGGCGGTAGCGCTGCAGCGCTATTGCGTCGAGCCTGCGTGCTTGGGATTAGCAAAGCGTTTAGAGTTCAGCTGTGACCACTGCTCTGTATCGCCGCTACCGCCCCGACACTTTTCAACAGGTGATTGGTCAAGAGCACGTGACCGAGCCGCTGATGGCTGCTCTGCGTGCGAACCGGGTTAACCACGCCTACCTGTTCTCTGGGCCGCGTGGCTGCGGTAAAACCACTAGTGCTCGCATTTTGGCCCGTTGTCTCAACTGTGAGCAGGGGCCGACGGATACTCCTTGCGGGGTGTGTCCCTCCTGCGTGGATTTAGCTACTGGCGGCAGTGGTTCGCTGGATGTGGTGGAGATTGACGCGGCCTCCCACAACAGCGTGGAGGATGCCCGTGAGCTGCGTGAACGTGCCTCGTTTGCACCGGCTCGGGATACTTACAAGATTTTTATTCTCGACGAAGCCCATATGGTCACTAATCAGGGCTTTAACGCTTTGCTGAAGCTGGTGGAGGAGCCGCCGCCGCATGTGAAGTTCATTTTTGCCACCACCGAGCCTGAGAAGGTGATTGGCACTATTCGCTCGCGCACCCACCACTATCCTTTCCGCCTGGTGCCGCCGCCGGTGTTGGAGGACTATTTGCGCCAGCTTTGCCACAGCGAAAAGGTTGAGGTGGGAGATGGGGTGTTGCCGCTGGTGGTGCGGGCTGGTGGGGGCTCGGTGCGTGACACCTTGTCGGTGCTTGACCAGCTAATTGGTGGCTGTGACGGCAAAGTTGATTATGAGCAAGCCATTGGTTTGCTGGGGTTCACTGACATTTCTTTGCTTGATCAGTGCGTGGATGCGATTGCTGCCCGCGACGGCGCCGCCTGCTTTGAGGTGGTGCAGCGCGTGGTTTCTTCTGGTCACGATCCACGCCGGTTTGTGGAGGATTTGCTGCAGCGTCTGCGTGACCTGCTGATCTTGGCTGTGGCCGGGGATCAGGCGCAGGCGGCTTTGGGTTCGCTGCCGGTGGATCAGCTGGAGCGGATGCAGGTGCAGGCGCGCGCTTTGGGTGCTGGACAGTTGTCTCGCTGTGCGGATATGTGTGCTGCCGCCTTGGGCACCATGGTGGGGGCTACTAGCCCGCGTTTGCAGCTTGAGTTGTTGATGGCCCGCCTGTTGGTGGTGGGTTTGGCTCAGCCGACGACGGCGCCGCGCCCCCTGCCTGGTGGCGGCTCTCAGGGCGCGACTGGGGCTCAGACGGGGCAAGGTGGCGCCGGGCGCGTAGGCCGTGCCCCGGAAGGCTCGGGCCGTGAGGCGGCGCGGGCTGCTTTGCAACGCGCCAATATGGCAATTCCAGTGCTTGCTGAGGCCCCAAGCGGGCCGGGTGCCGGGGGAGGCGTTGGCATGAATGTGCCAGTGGCGCCCAGCGCCCCAGCGGCCCCTGGTGTTCCTGGCAGTGTTCCGGGCACGCCCAGCGTTCCGGCTGGTCCTAGCGCTGCTAGTGCAGCTTCCAGCGCGCCTGCGGCGCGCTCTGCCGCAGGGGCTGGACCCGCAACTGCTGGATCCGCTGCGCAAACCCGCTCGTCTGCCCAGGCGGCAAATAGCGCGGCTGTCCGCCCTGCCCAGGGGTCGGGGGCTGGCTCGTCGTCGCCGTCGGAGCTGATTCGTAACCGTTGGGGCGAAGTGCTGGCCAAAGTTAAGGTCGCTAGCCGCGTGACCAACGCCCTGGTGGGGGCTAATGCGCAGCCGGGCAAGGTGTCGGGCGAGACTTTTACGCTGATTTTCGCCTCGCCGGGTCTGGTACGCAGCTTTAACTCTGGGCGCCACCCGCAGGTGGTGGCCGGGGCGCTGTTTGAAGCTTTGGGTTTGCGTTTGCAGGTTCAGGCAGTTAGCGACGGCGAAGCGGCAACGGTTGCTGAGCCTGGTTCTGCCCCCTACCCGCCTACTGCAGCTAGCGCCACTCATGTAGGTGGCCGCCAAGGCCGTGGCAATGAGTCGGCAGGCGGCCAGACAGCGTCTAGGCAACCTGGTCAGGGCGCAGACTCGCGCTCTGCGCAGCGCTCGGAATCGCAGCGCGCAGAATCGCGCCCTACGCAGCGCTCCAAGCCGACTCGGCGTGAAGCTACTCCGGCGCGCGAGGTGGCCCCTTCAGCTTGGGACCAACCAGCTCCAGCCAGTTGGGATGAAGACTGGGAAGTAGTACAAATCCCTAACTCAGGTAGTGCTGGGCCAGGCGGCGTTGAGGCGCCAGTAGACCAGGCCTCTAGTGACTCACATGGTGGCGCTCCCACGGACGGCCCTGCTGGCGGCGTCCCTACCGGGGTTCAGGCTGGTGATCCTGCTAGCATCCCCGCTGGTGGCCCCACGGATGGTCCACAAACCATGGGCGGCCCGCAAGTCGCTGGCTCCCCACAGGCCGGCGGTCAGGACGATTGGGCTGGTGGCGGCCAGTTTGATCAGGTGCAAGACAGTGTCTACTTTGGTGGCCCGGCGCAGGATGAAGGGCAAGCTAGAGGCCAGTTTGATGCCGTGCCAGGCGGCACAAGCCCTGGCCTAGCAACAGTAACCGCAGGCAGCGCCGCAATTGCAGCCACCAGTGCAGCTTCAGCCAGCTCCCACTTGGCACCAGCTAGCCCAATAGCGCCAGCCACTCCTATGGCTTCAGCTGGTTCCAGCGCAGCCGCTGCGGCCCTGGCTGCCTCGCGCGCCAACCACCCCTCCAATGGCGCGGCCAGTGCAAACACCTGGAAAAGTACCTGGCAGGCCGCCCCGATTCCCACGCCAGACAACTACACGCCAGTGGCGCCAGAGCCTGAACTAGCCACTGTCCACCGCCTTCACCCCCTGCCTGCGCTACCCAATGCGGGCGCGCCGTCAGCCCCGGCTCCTGAGGCAGCTCACAGCTGGCAACCCGATCCAGGCGCCTCTAGCCGCATGGCCCAAGCCATCGCCGCTGCAAGAGCCGCAGCTAACGCGGGCGGCGTCGTCGACGATGAAGAAGACATGCCCTCCATGGACGACGCGGACGCAGACGAATCCGGCGCTGTAGGCATAGAAGTAGTCAAACGCCTGCTGGGTGCGAAAGTAATTGAAGAAGTAACCGTGCGGGCAGATGATCGCTAAAGACGTATCTGAGCGTTAAAGACGTGGCGTCGCTGCAATCCATGCCTGGTGCGAGCTGCGCGCTTAACATGTGCTCAGCCACCGACCTGCGGCCCCGGCCACCGGCCCATCCGCTCAACCACCAGCCCAGCCGCTCAGCCGTCACCGCGCGCCCAGCTACCGTCTTACGCCCCCAGTCACCGGCTCGCGCAATCAACCACAGCCCCACACCCCATTAGCTGCCAATAACAACCCAAGGAGACGTAAGTGCCCGCCATTTACGAAGGCGCAGTACAAGACCTGATCGACGAACTAGGCGCCTTGCCGGGGATCGGCCCCAAATCAGCCCAGCGCATCGCCTTCCACATCCTTGGTGCCGACGCCGCCGACGTAAACCGGCTGGCCCAAGCCCTAACCGCTGTAAAAGCCAAAGTACGTTTTTGTGAAACTTGCGGAAACGTTTCGGAGGAAGAGCAGTGCAATATCTGCCGCGATCCGCGCCGTGACCAGGGGCTAATCTGCGTGGTGGAAGAGCCCAAAGACGTCGTCGCCGTTGAAAGAACCCGCGAATACCGGGGCCTTTACCACGTGCTAGGCGGCGCCATTGACCCCCTCAACGGCATCGGCCCAGATGAGCTGCGGGTGCGCCAACTATTGGCCCGGCTGACCCCACAAGTGCAAGAAGTAATCATTGCCACTGACCCAAATATCGAGGGGGAGGCCACAGCAACCTACCTGGCACGTATGCTGACCAGCATGAACGTGCCCGTCTCACGTCTGGCGTCCGGTCTGCCGGTGGGCGGCGATCTGGAATATGCTGATGAAATCACGCTCGGTCGCGCTTTTGAAGGTAGGCGCCGGGTTGAGTAACGCCAAAAAGACGCTACGCGCAGGCTAAAAACAGAAAGGACCTTTATGGCCCTGGTAGTGCAAAAATACGGAGGTTCATCCGTTGCGGATTTAGCGGCAATGCGCCGCGTAGCCGCACGGGTGATTGAACGCCACAACGCAGGCGACACAGTGGTAGTAGTGGTTTCTGCCATGGGTGACACTACAGATGAACTGTTGGATATGGCCGGGGAATTAACTGACAACCCGCCCGCCCGTGAAATGGACCTGCTGCTCAGCGCCGGCGAACGTATTTCTATGAGTCTGCTGGCCCTGGCAATCAATGAGGCTGGCGTGCCCGCAACCGCTTTCACCGGCGCCCAGGCGGGCCTGCGTACCGACGGTAAATACGGTCAGGCTTCCATTGTGGGTGTGGTGCCCGAACGTGTGGCGCGCGCCGTGAGGGAAGGCAGCGTGGCAATCGTGGCCGGCTTCCAGGGCCTGGACTACGACACTGACAATGTCAACACGCTAGGTCGCGGCGGCTCAGACACCACTGCGGTGGCGCTGGCAGCCTCCCTGGGTGCGGACGTCTGCGAAATCTATACCGACGTCGACGGCCTCTTCACCGCCGACCCGCGCATTGTTCCCACCGCCCGGCGCATCACCTCCATCTCCAGTGAGGAGACTTTGGAACTGGCCGCGCACGGCGCCAAGATCTTGCACCTACGCGCCGTGGAGTTCGCGCGGCGCTACCACGTGCCCTTGCACGTACGCTCTTCCTTCTCAGACAAGGAAGGCACCTGGATTCACACCTCCAAACAGGAAGACACCGTGGAAGCCCCTATCATCTCCGGAATTGCGCATGACCGCAGCAACGACAAGCTAACCATTGTGGGTGTGCGTGACCAGCCTGGCTTCGCTGCCCGCATTTTCTCGCTTCTGGCTGGCGCCGGGGTGCAGATTGACACGATCGTGCAGGACGTGGCCACGGCCGGCAACGGCTTCACCAACATTTCGCTAACTATCCCTGAGGGTGACGCCGCCGCCGCGCAGGAAGTGCTAGCTGGTGCCAAGGAGGAGCTGGGGATCTCTGATCTACAGTTCAACCCCAATGTGGGTACCTTGTCTTTGGTGGGTGCTGGTATGCGTTCGCACCCGTGGGTGAGCGCCAAGCTGTTTGATGCCCTGTTCCAGGCGGGTATTAACATTCACCTAATTTCTTCTTCTGAGATCCGTATTTCTGTGGTTGTCGACGACGACCGTCTAGATGACGCTGTGCGTGCTGTTCACACCGCTTTTGACTTGGATGCTGATCAGATTGAAGCCGTGGTATATGGAGGTACCGGTCGATGAGTGAGCTAAATCAGGGTTGCTGCGCGGGCCACGCTGACGGCGCTGATAAGGGCGCCGGCGCAGGTCAGGCTGACGGCGCAGGTCAGGCTGCCAAGCACGGCTGCTGCGCGCACGAGGCTGCGGGTGCGGCTGGTGCAGGTGCGGCTAAGGCGGCTTTTGTGGCCGACGGCGTGAACGTTGCGGTAGTGGGCGCTACCGGCCAGGTGGGCCGGGTTATGTGCGCGATGCTGGATCAGCGTGACTTCCCGGTTAAGAGCCTGCGTCTGTTCTCTTCTGCGCGTAGCGCGGGCAGCGTGGTGACTTGGCGCGGCCAGGACGTCACCGTGGAGGATGTGGCCAAGGCTGATCTGAGCGGCATTGACGTGGCGATTTTTAGTGCCGGCGCTACCGCTTCACGCGAGTACGCCCCCAAGTTTGCTGCCGCCGGGGCTGTGGTGGTGGATAACTCTTCGGCTTGGCGTAAAGACCCGCAGGTGCCGCTGGTAGTGGCCGAGGTTAACCCGCAGGCCCTGGCGCAGCGTCCCAAGGGCATTATCGCTAACCCTAACTGCACCACTATGGCCGCTATGCCTGCGCTTAAGGTGCTGCACGACGCCGCCGGGCTGCGTCGCTTGACGGTGTCTACTTACCAGGCGGTTTCGGGCTCTGGGCGCGCTGGCGTGAGCGAGTTGGCTGGCCAGGTGCGTGCGGTGGTAGGCCAGAACCTTGAGGGTTTGGCGCTAGATGGCCGCGCGGTTGAGTTCCCCCAGCCCCAGGTTTATGTGGCTCCGATTGCTTTTAATGCGGTGGCTTGGGCTGGTGGCGACGCCGGTGATGGCTCGGGCGAAACCGATGAGGAGCAGAAGCTACGCAACGAGTCACGTAAGATTTTGCAGATTCCAAACTTGGCGGCGTCGTGTACCTGTGTGCGTATCCCGGTTTTCAGTGGGCACGCACTAGCTATTAACGCCGAGTTTGAGCGTGAAATCAGTGTGGAGCAGGCCCGCCAGCTGCTGGAGAACGCGCCGGGCGTCACCTACGTGGAGGTGCCCACGCCGTTGGACGGCGCGGGTCGTGATGGCACTTTTGTGGGGCGTTTGCGTGCTGACCAGGCCGCCGCGCCGGGTAAGGGCCTGGCCTTCTTCGCGGTGGGCGACAACCTGCGCAAGGGTGCTGCCCTAAACGCCGTGCAGCTTGCTGAGCTAGTCGCAGCCGGGCTAACCGCCTAGCTGGCGTTCAAAACCAATCAAGCGTTGCCCGGGGCGATTTTCATCACCCCGGGCAACCGTTGTCTTACCGGTGCGTATAAGTTATTAACAACTTGTCATGCAGTTTTCCCCGGAATGCTGCGTTTACTTTTCTTTGGCCTCAATTCCGGGCAAAAACGCTGCTGAGAGCACCCGTTCCAGACATGTTTGTGCTTGTAACATGCAGATATGGCTGATCAGGTGTCCTCGAAGGTAGCAGAGCTTAGTTGGGCTATTGGCAAGTTTGTGCTGAAAGCAAGTGGATCTGGTCTACTAGCAGATGCTGGTGAAACTGCAGGGAAAGCATACAAGCTAGTGCGATCACTAATCGAAAATAGCGGCAGTGACGTCAATAATGACGTTGCTGAGCAAATTAATAAAGTTCTGACTAGCAAAATACGTAGCATGTATGGGCGTCCGGCAGTTAATAAAGAACTTCTAGAAGTGGCTGCTACTGAGGTAAAACTCCTCCTCGATCAAATTACTGACGATGATAAACTATTAGTGGTTGCTGTGAAGAATCCTGATAGTTTTTCTGATTTACTTCGAAAGCTTGCTTATGCGCGCCAGCTAGATATTGAACAAGAGGCTGAACCATATTTCCGTGAACTTGTTGATGTAGTGAAAGAACAGTATGTCAAGGTTGCACCCCGGTCTTCTGAATTTGATAAGGCTGCACTGAAAGATTTATTTGCGTCAAACGAACAGGCGTTAACTAAAATTAATCAGGTCTATGAACTCTTAGAAGATACTAATAAGGAAGTCAAAAATAGTAACGCTAAACTAGATGATTTTAAGGAAGATATGGATGCTCTTCTTAAAAGGGGGGATGCGGAGGTAGCTAGCAAGGTCTCTGTACAGAAGCCGCTTATTTTTGGAAGGCGCCCATATGTTGTTGAGTCTTATTATATTGAGCGCGAAGAACAGGTACGACTGCGTAACCTAATAAATGAAGACCCTCGGCTGCGAGTAGTTTTGGTTGGGATGCGGGGTTGTGGTAAATCGCAGTTGGCTTCTGACCTTGCACAATGGTGTGAGAAGCAGAAATGGCATCTTGTTGCTTGGATTAATGCGACTTCTAAGGAACAGGTTCGAAGTGGATTGATTGAGCTTGCTGATCGGCTAGGAATCGAGACGCAAGACAGAAATGAGGAATCGATAATTGAACAATGCTTTAGTCATTTAGAGTCGGGTGAGCCTAGTGACAGGCTTATTGTTTTTGACAATGTTGAAGATATTAACCATCTAACTAAGTTAGTTCCACGCGGTGACGGCCTGCGGGTGGTGGTTACTACCACAAATGAGCACGGTTGGAAGAACCAATCCTGGGATTCAATCAAGGTTGGTGTATTTTCTCGTGAGGACTCAATTAAGTGTCTTTTGCAAATTACAGATTCTGAGGATCGTGAGGCTGCTGACGCTGTAGCGCAAAAGCTTGGGGATTTGCCGTTGGCTATTGTTCAAGCTGGAGCTACTGCCTGTGAAGAAGACTTGACACTTAAACAATATATTTCACGTTTAGAGCACTATAGTAGCAGTATAGTTATTAAACGTGTCCTAGGTGATGATTATACTGCGGATGTATCTAGCGCACTATTTATGGCTGTGGATGTAGCGCTTGATAAGCTTGGGGGCGACGAGCGTGAAGTTGCGCGTCGTCAGCTTGGCGGGCTTGCAGTGCTTGCTCAATCTGGTGTGCCAACGCGTTGGATAGATCCATTATCGCCGGATGCATATAGCTCTGATCTGGAAGAGAACGTTCCTGATATTGCTGATAAGAATGCGCATAGTGCGTTGACTGAGCTTGTGAAAATGAGTGTGGTTCAGCAGTCTGTAAATAAGAACGTGACTATGTTGCACCGGCTGCAAGCTCAGGTGCTGCGTGAAAACTGGGGTAAAGAAAAGACTGCTACTTGTGAGGAAGCGTTTGATGCTGCGGTAGAAATACTTGGCCGCACAAAATTTGAGCAGTTACCGTCTAATGCCACTGATGCTAGACGTCGTGAGGTTAGTGATCTTATTGCGCAGCTTAGTGCTATCGCTGTTCAGGATTACTCGCGTTCTTTGTTTGAGCGTGAACAGGTTAGAGGTTACCTGAATCATGCTTTCGACTATGCCGATTATCTTGGGCTTGTATATGAAGCACTTGAGCTTGAGGTGGCTGTTGCGGTTGTTGAAGATGTTTTGGGTCCTGACCACCCTGGTACGTTAACTGTCCGCAATAATCTGGCTATTGCTTATAAGTCTGTTGGTCGTTTTGGTGAGGCGATCGATGCATGGGAGGAACTGCTGCCAGACTGTCAGCGGGTATTGGGGGCTGATCACCCTGATACGTTAAGCGTGCGCAATAATCTGGCTCTTGCTTATAAGTCTGTTGGTCGTTTTGGTGAGGCCATTGAGCTGTTTGAGCAGGTGTTGGCTGAGCGTGAGCGGCTGTTGGGGCCTGATCACCCTGATACGTTAACCGTCCGCAACAACCTGGCTGGCGCTTATGACTCTGCTGGGCGTTTTGGTGAGGCTATTGAGTTGTATGAGCAGGTGTTGGCTGAGCGTGAGCGGC
>ERZ772966.595-NODE-595-length-13872-cov-5.223782_pt1 | contig 13872 bp, 12 predicted proteins | sample MGYA00580680_ERZ772966 | MGnify/ENA primary metagenome ERZ772966 (study PRJEB29015, sample SAMEA2738055) | human oral metagenome | biome: human oral; feature: human-associated habitat; material: saliva | place: China | collected 2225 ...
GCTCTAAACGTAAGTTAATTTCCACCTTATTGTGTGTAGGTGCTTTGACAACAGGTTTGTTCGTTTCCGGTTGCGGCAGTGATAAAGCAGCTGATAAAGTATCTTCTGCAGTAGCTTCTGCTACAGATTCTAAGTCTGATGAAAAACTAAATAAGGCATTTAATGAACTGATTAAAGCAACAAATGAATTTAATGGAAACAACGTAACTTGGGGCCAACAACATGCTGAAAACCTTGCTAAGTTGAAAGCTGGTTATGATGAGCATGCTATTAGTGCTCAGCCTAGATTTGAAAGCTTACAAAAAGGTTTACAGAAAAGTAAAGAAGAAGGCAATACATACAAAGAAGTTGATACGGAGCGCGACAATGTATTAGCTGTATTGGATGAGTTAGTACCTGTTTATAAAGAACTTCAATCCTATACTGATTCTAAAGCCTATCTTAATGATGGCAAGGCTAAAGGTAATGAGCTAGCAGCTAAATACGTAGCAGGTGTAGAAAAATTTAAGGCTGCTTATGATAAGCTAGGTGAAGTTATCAATGCAGCAAACAAAGAGAAAAATAAAAAGAAAATGGAACAAATGAAGAAAGATGGTTACAAAAACTATGCTGCCGTTATGGACGCAACTCTTCGTTTGACAGAATTAGTTGAAAAAGTACAAGCTACGTACACTAACCCTGATAAAGCTGCTATCGAAAAAGAAATTGGCGAAATTCAAGGGTTGCTTAATGGCATAGATTCAAAAGACTCCCATAAAGACTCTTTAGTTCGTAACTTCAATGATACTGTTGGTGCTATTCGTCAAGTAATGGTTGATCCTAACGATAAATACCAAGATCGTAACCTTAATCGTATGATTCAACAATATAATAGTTACATTGATTCTTATAACCGTATTAAACCGGATGATTTGGACGGTAAGAAAAAATAATATCGCTTTTATTAGAGAGCCTCTCGTTTTACGAGAGACTCTCTTTATAGTATGAAGTATACGGCTTAATGGCAGTACATACTTCTCTATAATTATTATTTGTAAAATAAAAACTAATTTGTATATGAGGAGCGCCAATGAAACGGTTCGTAAAATTATTTGGTATTTTTACGTTATTAATGTCTTTGTTGCTCATTACAGGTTGCGGTAGATATGAAGCTTTTAAATCCGTACTAGATGAAATTATTTATAAAGGCACTACCTATGTAGATAATCCTACGGATGCTAATATTACTTTTACATTGGATGGCACAAGTTATACTGTGGATGCCCATACCGTGAAGGAAATCGACTTGAAAGAGGGCTCTCATACATTAATTACGCCGAAAGGTGAAACAAAAACCTTTACGGTTTCTCAATATGATATGAAGTCCATTTTGAATCCCACGGAAACGACATATGCTATTTGGTATGTTCAATATGGCGAAGGCAAGGTTGGCAATGTTCAACATGGTGAAGTAACCACATCTATTGGGAATGATGTATATGTAGGTCCTATGACGACGCGTTCTGATATTTATATTGCTCGTCGTGGGAAATATCCATTCCGTTATGGTCTTGATGAGCCTTTTGAAGAAGTGGTCTATGTGAATGAATGGGACCCTAATGAGAAGGGGAATCCTGATGCATTGGTATTCGGAAAAATTTATCGACCAAAGGAATTTAAGGAAGCGTATCCTAAGTTATATAAAGAGTATTTAGGGGAATAAACTGTTTAAATAAGTAGTTTATTTATTATCTATTTGTATGTTATGAGTACAATCTTTTTGTGTGTTAAGGAGATAATTATGAATAAGAAATTGTGGTCTCGTTGCTTGATGGCCGGTGTATTATCTATGAGTTTATTCGTTGTAGCTGGCTGTGGTGACTCTAAAGAGGATAAACAGGCTAGATTTGAAAAGGCCCAACAAGAGGCGTTGGCACAGGACCGTTCCAATAATGTGGCTCTTACAGATAAAATATCTAAAGCAGATACTTGGAAAACTGCTATTAATAAGTTGAAAGAACGAGGCGAATTAAAAGCGGCTCCAATTCAAGTTTCTGGGGACATGACTTTTGATCAAAAGACCTTTAAGATTGACGTAGTAAAACCAGGAACTACTGAGTTGTTACGTTACCAATATGATTTTGAAAAGCAAACTTGGTCTGATGGCGCGCCTGTTGAAGTAGTCGGTCCAGGTAAAAATGATATTGCTCAAACATTCTACTCCATAGATAATCTAAATCCAGATATGATGGCAACAGTTATTGAATCCTTCAAAAAAGAAGGTCAATCCAATCCTGAATTGAAAGATACTTATACAGGTTTCATTACAAAAGCCGGTATGGGTTGGGGGCCGAAAAGCCAAAAATTCCTCTACTTTGTAAATCAAATTGACTCTGAGGGTGGCGGCTTGGAAAGCGACAAAATTATTGAAGCTACTTATGATGAAACTGGTAAGGCTATCAAGTTAAAGGTAAAACCTAAAGGTAGTAAAGAACGCAAAAATCTTATTAAATAAATATTGAATGTATTTTGCTACACTATGTATTGGAATATTCTATTAATTAAGTTTGTTATTAATATATAGAGTAGAGACATTTATTGGTCACAGTATTCTAGTAAAATTTAATGATTTTTTAGAATATTTTGGCTTTCAATACGGGTGTAATATGATATACTAAAAAAGAGCCGCTCACGGGTTGAGCGGCTTTTCTATGTGAATTTTACATACATGTTAGTATATATGATATATCTTTTGGGGGACATATGAACTGGAAACGCTTGGCTTTATGCGCGATGTTGGGGGTTACTATGCTTGGTACAGCGGCATGTGGTACAAAGAGTGGGGAACAACCACAAGGGAATACTGTGAAAGCAGAAACGGTAGCTATGCCTAACTTCTCTAACGCGCCAATTGCTGATGAATACGCTATTTTTGATACAAATTATGGTCAATTCAAAGTTCGTTTATTAGGTTCTAAATCACCGATTACGGTTAAGAATTTTGATTACCTAGTAAAAAAAGGCTTCTATAACGGTGTTACATTCCACCGCGTTATCGAAGGCTTTATGATTCAAGGCGGGGATCCAGATGGCACAGGTGCTGGTGGTCCAGGCTATACAATTCCTGATGAATTTTCTAATGACTTACATTTCAACAAAATGGGCGTTCTTGCCATGGCTAACCGTGGTCCGAACACTGGAGGCTCCCAATTCTTCATTACCTTGGGCCCTACAGACTGGCTAGATAATAAACATACAATCTTTGGCACCGTAGTACAAGGTATGGATGTAGTTGAAAAAATCGGCAAAGTAAAAACTGGCCGCAACGATAAGCCTGTAGAACCAGTAATCATTAATACCATTACATTGGAACCGATTACTGATGATGCGAAAAATGGCAAATAAGAAGAGAACTACTCAAGAGTCTAGTGCTTGTGAAAGTCCATCTTCACAAGACTTACAAGGTTCTGTCTTGGATTGTGAATCAATCTTGCAGGACGGGACTGGTGAAATGAAGGATGCTGATGAGTTGCACTATATATATTTAGTGCGTTGTGCTGATGATTCTTTGTATTGTGGATGGACTACAGATCTTAAGCGCCGTATAGATGCGCACAATGGCCATATTCCAGGTGGTGCCAAGTATACGAGGGGCCGTCGCCCTGTGACCTTGGTGTATGCTGAAAGCTTTCACCATAAACATGAGGCCCAACGTAGGGAATATGCCATTAAGCAGATGACAAAGACTAAGAAGTTGAGGCTCATTGAGGGTGCAAAATAGTCCTTAATTATGGTATAATATGATGATTAATTACTACCATGGAGGTTGAAAAATGAAGCGGGTTCTAGTGTCCGTAAAAAGTGTACAACGAGATATGGACGGCAAGGATACCGTAGTGGAACTGATTTCCCCAGGTACATCACACGAAAAGGGCAATGCCCAGTATGTGCGTTACGAAGAATCCAGTGTGACTGGCTTAGATGGGGTAAAGACGACCATTAAAATCCATGATGACTCAATTGTATTGCTCCGAACAGGGGCTGTGAATATGCGTCATCAATACGTCCGTGGTGAAGAGCGCGAATCCGTGTATGAAACGCCGTATGGCGATTTGCACATGGCCGTGAACACTCATGAATTAACAGTAGACTTTCACGAAGGCGTAGGTCATGTTCATTTAGGATATGACATTTCCGTCGAAGGTGAATGGCAATTTTATAATCAGTTAGATATAGACGTGCGGGAGGATACAGAGCATGGAAATGAAGGAAATCCTGAAATCGGGGATTGAACAGGCATTACAAGATACGATTAACAGCGGTGGTTTACCAGCTGGGGAATATCCAGAAATCGTTCTCGAAGTGCCACCTCAAAAAGAATTCGGTGATTTTTCTACAAATATCGCTATGCAATCCGCTCGTGTAGCTCGTCAAAACCCTCGTGCTATTGCAGAGGCGTTGATTAGCCATATGAATTTTGATTGGCTCGAGCGTGCTGAGGTTGCTGGTGCAGGTTTCATTAACTTCTTCTTGAAGTCTGATATGGTATACGATACGTTGAAAGCCATTTTAAATGCTGGCGATCAGTATGGTGTTCAACCATTGCGTGCACGCGATACGATTCAAGTAGAGTACGTAAGTGCGAACCCAACAGGTCCGCTACATGTAGGTCATGGTCGTGGTGCTGCGTATGGTAGTGCACTTGTAAACTTGTTGCGTGCAGCAGGTTACAATGTACAATCCGAGTACTACATCAATGATGCGGGTAACCAAATCGATAATATGGCTATCTCCATTGAGTACCGTTTCCAAGAGTTGCAAGGTGCTACATTAGTGTTCCCACCTAAGCGCAACGAAGACGGCTCCATGCCTGAATTCAATATTCCAGAAGGAGCTCTCGTGTTCCCTGAAAATGGCTACCGTGGTCCTGATATTATCGAGACTGCAAAAGCTATTGCAGAACGCGAAGGCTTTGATAAATTGAATGCTATGAACGAAGCAGACCGTATTGCCTTTTTCAAAGAGGAAGGTCTTAAAGAAAAACTAGCTCGCCTAGAGGAGACATTGAGAAAGTTCCGCGTTACTTTCGATAATTGGTTCTCTGAGCGTACGGTTCACGAAACCGAGGAAATTCATCACTCTATAGAGGCGTTGAAGGCTCTTGGCAAAGTATACGAAAAGGACGGCGCTTTGTGGTTGAAATCCACTGATTATGGTGACGATAAAGACCGCGTTGTTATTCGTGATAATGGCGTTCCTACATACTTAGCGGCAGATATTGCATACCACCGCAGTAAATATGATCGTGGATTCAAAGAAATGATTGATATTTGGGGGGCTGACCATCATGGTTATGTATGCCGTGTAAAAGCTGCTATGGCTGCTTTCGGTTATGATCCAGACCAATTAACTGTATTGTTATTACAAATGGTAGCATTGTTCCGGGATGGAGAACTCGTTAAATTATCTAAACGTAGCGGTGATAGCGTTACATTAGATGAGTTGATTGATGAAGTAGGCGTAGATGCATCTCGTTACTTCTTCTTAATGCGCTCCTTAGATAGCCAACTTGATTTCGATATTAACTTGGCGAAATCTCGTAGCAATGATAACCCAGTGTATTATATCCAATATGCTCATGCTCGTATTCACAGCATTTACAATCAAGTGCGTGAAGCTGGCATCACATTTGGCGATTATAGTGAAACTGATTTCACAACGCTTACAAGCGAAATGGAATTAGAATTAATTAAGAAATTAGCTGAATATCCAGAAGAGGTAGTTCAATCTGCTGAACATCGTGCACCTCATCGTATTGCTCGTTACTTATACGATTTAGCAAGCATGTTCCACTCCTTCTATCGTCAAGGTCGTATCATTGGCGTAGATCCAGCGTTGCAACAAGCTCGTCTAGGATTAATCACAGCGATTGCCCTCGTACTTCGTCAAGGCTTGGGTATTTTAGGTATTTCCGCTCCGGAAAAAATGTAATAGGTGGGAGGCATCATGGCAACTAAGTATATTTTCGTAACTGGCGGCGTTGTTTCTTCTCTTGGTAAAGGGATTACTGCAGCATCTTTGGGTCGCTTGCTTAAAAACCGCGGTTTCAATGTAACGATTCAAAAATTTGATCCATATATTAATATTGACCCTGGCACGATGAGCCCTTACCAACATGGTGAAGTATTCGTAACAGATGACGGCGCTGAAACTGACCTTGATTTAGGCCATTATGAACGCTTTATCGATATTAATCTTAGCAAACGCTCTAATATTACAGCAGGTAAAGTATATTGGTCTGTAATTAATAAAGAGCGTAAAGGTGACTACTTGGGCAGCACTGTACAAGTAATTCCACATATTACAAATGAAATTAAAGAAAATGTATACCGCGTAGGTAAAGAGGATAATGCTGATGTAGTTATCACTGAAATCGGCGGTACTGTAGGCGATATTGAAAGCTTGCCGTTCATGGAAGCTATCCGGCAAGTAAAAAAAGAAGTAGGTCGTAACGACGTACTGTACATTCATGTTACATTAGTACCATATATCAATGCAGCAGGCGAGTTGAAAACAAAACCTACACAACATAGTGTAAAAGAATTGCGCAGCATCGGTATTCAACCAGATATCTTGGTATGCCGTAGTGAAAAACATATTTCTGATGAAATGAAAGAAAAACTTGCTTTGTTCTGTGACGTAGAACCAGAAGCAGTTATTGAAAACCGAACTTGCAGCTCCATCTATGAAGTACCTTTGATGATGCAAGACCAAGGTCTTGATGACATCGTTATCAAAAAATTAGGCCTTGAAGAACGTCCTTGCGATATGACTGAATGGAAAGAAATGGTTCATAAAATCTTGAACCCAAGCAAAGATATTACAGTGGCTATCGTTGGTAAATACGTAGCTTTACATGATGCCTACCTTTCTGTAGCAGAAGCATTGAGCCATGCTGGTATTGAAACCGATACTAAGGTACATATTCGCTGGATTGACTCCGAAGAACTTGATGATCTATCTGTTGATCCAAAAGATCTCTATGAAGGAATCGACGGTATCGTAGTACCTGGTGGATTTGGCTCTCGTGGTGTAGAAGGTAAAATCCGCACAATTCAATACGTTCGTGAAAACAATATTCCATTCTTGGGCTTATGCCTTGGTATGCAATGTGCAGTAATGGAATTTGCTCGTAACGTATGCGGTATGGAAGGTGCTACTTCTAGTGAATTCGATGAAAGTGCTAAATATAAAGTAATCGACTTAATGAGTGACCAAATTGACGTAGATAAAAAAGGCGGCACAATGCGCCTTGGCATTTACCCATGTAAAGTGGAAGCGGGTACAAAAACTCGTGAAGCCTATGGGGAAGACCTTATCTATGAACGTCATCGTCACCGTTATGAATTCAATAACGAATACCGTCAACAATTGACTGATGCTGGTCTTGTTATCTCTGGTACATCTCCAGATGGTCGTCTTGTGGAAAGTGTGGAAGTGAAAAATCATCCATTCTTCATCGGTACACAAGCGCATCCAGAACTTAAATCCCGTCCAAATAATGCACATCCATTATTCCGCGGTTTAGTAGATGCGATCTTAGCACTTAAAAAATAGAGTAGAGCGATGGGTTCTATTTTATCTATTATCGGTATATTTATATTAGCTGCACTCAAACTAGAGCAGTTCGTATATGGTAAATCGGGGAAACAACAATCTACAACTGGCCATATGGCAAGGCGTGGGCTCGCTAATTTAGCGGGATTAATCGCGTTTGATCATTCTACTGTGAGTAGTAAGTCTGTTGTGGTACGTAAAAAGAAGGAAGATACTCAGAAATGAGTATCTTCCTTCTTTTTTTGCTATATCGAAAAAACTTGCAAAAATACATCGATATATTTAAAAATAACACTTGCTATTTTAAATGATTAGTGTTATTATATAGACAAAGATAGATATAGATATGGTGTTAAGTGCACCAATACAAATATAATCATTACAACTTGAAACTCAAACAAGGAGGACATGACATGTCTATTATTGGTAAACAACTTCCTGAATTTACACTTGATGCTTTCAAAAAACCTGAATTGGTAAAAGTAAGCACTGCAGACGTGTTGGGTAAATGGTCTGTATTCGTATTCTATCCAGCAGATTTCACATTCGTATGCCCTACTGAATTGGAAGACGTACAAAACTCCTATGCAGAGTTGAAAGAATTGGGTTGCGAAGTTTACTCCGTATCTGTTGACTCCGAATTCGTTCACAAAGCATGGTCTGATGCTTCTCCAACTATTAATAAAATCGAGTACTACATGTTAGCTGACAAAAAACATGAATTAGCTGACTTCTTCGATGTATTCCAAGAAGAATCCGCTATGGCTTACCGTGGTACTTTCGTAGTAGATCCAGAAGGCTTCGTACGTACAGCTGAAATCCATGACATGGGTATCGGTCGTTCCGCTGAAGAATTGGTTCGTAAAGTACAAGCTGCTCAATTCGTAGCTAAACATGGCGACCAAGTGTGCCCTGCACGTTGGAAACCAGGTAAAGACACTTTGAAACCAGGTCTTGATCTTGTAGGTAAAATCTAATTTAGAAACCTATACTTAAGCGCTAGAGTAATCTAGACAACTCCTCAAATGACAAGAACACGGGCGCGCATCGTTTTCCTGACGATACGGTAAGTCCCAATACCAGATGAACCCTCTCCAATTCATCATGGTAAACCTCATATAACAAACTACAAACTATACGCAAAAGGACTGGCCTTCGGGCTGGTCCTTTTGTGTTATTTATATCCCTTTACAAAAGTAGGAAATAAGTTCTTGCTTTTTTGAATTGACTAGTCTATAATGAAATTAATTCCTAGTGATATACAAGGTTTTATAAATATAGTATAACAAGTGCTTTATAACATAGGGTGTGTTAGCGCACTAACTTTTACAAAGAGAGGCAAGATATATGAGGATTTCCACAAAGGGTCGTTATGCATTGATGGTTCTCATCGATTTAGCAGAGCAAGGTCAAGATAAACCGGTATCTTTGCGATCTGTGGCAGAGCGACAAGGCATTTCTGAAAAATACCTAGAAGGTATCGTAGCTCGTTTGGGTGCTGCAAACCTAGTGGATAGCATTCGTGGTAAATACGGCGGCTATCGATTATCTAAAAGCCCTAAAGAGTACACAATTATTGAAATTTTGCTTGCTACAGAAGAGTCTATGGCTATCATTTCCACCCTTGATGAAGGGGTGAGTACTGATACGGTAATCAACGAACGCACTGTTGGTTTCTGGGCAGGTTTACAAAACTATATTCATGATTATCTAGAAAACGTAACCCTTCAAGATGTAATTGACGGAACTTACGCTAAACTTGATACAAAATATGATAATTGGGATGGTTCTATTTAATAAGGAGTGACTATTATGTCTAATATTGCAAAATCTTTCGTTGAATTAATTGGTAAAACACCTTTATTGGCGGCTACACGCTTTGGTAAAAAATATGGCGCAGATGCTAATATCTTTGCTAAATTGGAATACTTCAATCCAGGTGGCTCTGTAAAAGACCGGATTGCTGCAGCGATCATTCAAGCTGCTGTTGAGTCTGGTGAATTACAACCAGGTGGTACAATTGTAGAAGCTACATCTGGTAACACAGGTATTGGCTTATCTGCTGTTGGTGCAGCTCTTGGCTATAAAGTAGTTATTGTAATGCCTGAAACAATGTCCATCGAACGCCGCAAATTGATGCTTGGCTATGGTGCTCAACTTGTGTTGACTGATGGCTCTCTTGGTATGAAAGGCGCTATTGCGAAGGCTAAAGAAATCGTAACAGCTACTGCTGGTGCTATCGAAGCAGGTCAATTTGTAAACCAAGCAAATCCAGCAATTCACTACAAAACAACTGGTCCTGAAATTTGGCAAGATACAGATGGCGCAGTAGATATCTATGTAGCAGGTGTTGGTACAGGTGGTACGTTAACAGGTGCAGGTCGTTATTTAAAAGAACAAAACCCTGATGTTAAAGTTGTGGCTGTGGAACCAACTGATTCCCCAGTATTGTCTAACGGCAAACCAGGCCCTCATAAAATCCAAGGCTTAGGCGCTGGCTTCATTCCTGATACTTTGGATACTAACATTTACGATGAAGTAATCCAAGTAACTAACGAAGATGCATTCGCTACATCTCAAGCATTTGGTCATACAGAAGGCGTATTGGTAGGTATTTCCTCTGGTGCAGCTCTTTGGGCCGCTCAAGAATTGGCAAAACGCCCTGAAAATAAAGGTAAAAACATTGTAGTAATTCTTCCTGATACAGGCGAACGCTACTTGTCTACAGCTTTATTCCCTGAAGTGTAATAGAATATGATTGGTGAAAGCAGTGAACCTGCTTTCCTAATATAGCAGAGCCCCTCATTAGAGGGGCTTTTTTTGGCTTTACACAGCAAAAGTTTATTATAGGGATACTTAATTTGACATAAAGAAAATTGACATAATGTAAAAGGAGCTAGTAGGTAGCTCCTTTTATGTTATGGTATGTATTTAATTGTAATTATCTACCGTTTTTAACGATATTGTCCATCCAGTTGAATAATTCATCTAGATCGTAGTCACCAGAATGGTCTACATCAAATGGTGTAGCCATATCTACTTTATACCCAAGGTTTTGAGCACGGGTGCCAACGATCAATGGAATTGCAACAGATGTATTACTATCAGCTGTACCGTAGCGGATACGATAGAACTGTGCATTTGTCGCTGCTGGAGAACCGAGATAGTTCATTGGGTTCATCATAGTAACGACCTTAGCATTTTGTACATATGTCTCTGGATTAGATGTTGTATCGTGTAAAGCAGCAGTAATTGTAAAGTGATTGTTATCTGTTGTACTTGTACCAAATAAGTTGTTCTCGCCAGAGTCATTAGAACGGGAGTCGAATGCACCTGGTGCTTTAGAACGACTTACAAATTGGTTATAAGCTTCCCAGTTAATATCTTTGATAGTACCAGTTTTATTATCTCTTACAAGGTATGTATGTTTAGATAAATCAGTACCTTTAGCTTGTGCTTTATTAGCTGCATCAATAATAAACGCTTTCACATAATTTTTGAAAGTACCATTACCATTCTTATCTAATTTTAAGACACGCCCCATGGAGTCATGTAATTGTAAATTATTTACGTATTCAGGGAAGTGTTCACTTAGTAAGTTGGAGTATGCTACATCATCAGCATTTAAGTTTACACGTTGTATTGTGCGTTGCGGTGGAGCAGCGTTACCACCTACATTAGCTTGAGGCAATTCGCCTTGACCCATCGTTACTTTGTTGAAGGAGGTAATACCTTTATAGCTCCATTCATAAGCCATATCTGCCGCATCAAGGTTAGTGATAGGGCAGTACGCAGAAACTGCGTATACATTCGTTGCCGCTGTAGCCGCGCCTAATGCTTGTAAATACGGTTGGAAGTCAGAGCTGTTACCTGCAGCGCCTTGTAACAAGGATACCGCACCGCCAGCGCTTGTACCATTGGTGATAATGCGATTTGCATTGCCTGGCATAGTGGAATCATTGGCATGTAAGTAAGCTGTAGCTGCTTGCAAGTCAACGATTACTGCTGGAGCCTTACCGATGAAGTTACCATCAGATGCCTTGTTTGTACGACCGCGTGTAGCAGGAGAAGCAACTACGTAGCCTCGAGATAATGCATAAAGAACACTGTTAGGTTTGCCATTCTCAACTTTTGGTGTCAAAGCTTGGCTTGGCATGTAACCACCTACTGCATTTGGCATGAAGATAGGGGCTGTTTGCGTATTGTAACCATTTACAGTGCCATTGTTGAAGTATTCTTCTGGTACATAAATGTTCATGTACTGTTGATCGATGTCGATAGGATTAGCCACGTAAGGGATATATTCGAAGGCGCGATATTTGATTTCCTTATTATCTACTGTTGTAGACATGGATTCGTAATTTTTCACGTCGAAGGCAAGGCTAATCTTTGCAGATGCATCGGCTTGCAATGGTGGTTCCATTGGTTGGGAAAGAATTTCTTTCTCTTCTGATACAGCAGATCCTTTAGTGGATGCTTCATTACGAGCATCTACATAGGATTGAGGCAATTTGCTTTCTTGAGCTTGTTTAGCCTCTGCTTCAGCTTTAGCCCTAGCCTCTGCCTTGGCTTTAGCTTTTGCTTCAGCCTCAGCTTGAGCCTTAGCAGCAGCTTCCGCTTCTTCTTTTGCTAATTGCTCAGCAGCTAAACGTTCCTGCTCTTCTTTGATCGCATTTTGTCTAGCAATTTCTGCTTGTTGGGCTGCAATACGCTCTTGCTCTGCTTTGATCGCAGCTTCGCGTTCAGCTTTAGCCTTCTCAGCAGCGATACGCTCTTGCTCTGCTTTGAGAGCGGTTTGGCGTTCAGCCTCAGCTTTAGCGGCAGCTTCTGCACGTTGACGCGCAGCTTCTTCCGCAGCTAAACGTTCTTCTTCAGCTTGTTGAGCAAGGATACGTTCACGTTCAGCTCTTAAAGCTGCTTGGCGTTGCGCTTCAGCTTGTTCGGGCGCGATACGTTGTTGTTTAGCTTGTTGAGCTGCGATACGTTGTTGTTCGGCTTTTAGAGCAGCTTGGCGTTGCGCCTCAGCTTGTTCAGCCGCGATACGTTGTTGTTCAGCTTGTTGAGCGGCAATACGTTCTTGCTCCGCTTTTAGAGCTGCTTGGCGTTGCGCCTCAGCTTGTTCGGCAGCGATACGTTGTTGTTCAGCTTGTTGAGCCGCAATACGTTCTTGTTCAGCTCTTAACGCAGCTTGTTGTGCCGCACGTTGTTGCTCGGCTTGCATTGCTGCTTGACGTTGAGCTTCAGCTTGTTGTTGAGCAATACGTTGCTGTTCTGCTTGCATTGCCGCTTGACGTTGCGCTTCGGCTTGTAGTTGAGCAATACGTTGCTGTTCTGCTTGCAACGCTGCTTGACGTTGAGCTTCGGCTTGTTGTTGGGCAATACGTTGTTGCTCCGCTTGCAACGCCATTTGACGTTGTTGTTCAGCAAGAATTATTGCTTGACGTTGAGCCTCGGCTTGTTTTTGGGCAGCCATTTGTTGATCAACTTGCACCACGCCACTTTGTTTAGCAGCTTCTTCTGCTTCTAATTGAGCGATTCTTTCACGTTCGGCCCGTTGAATATCGCGGATAGTCAATTTTTGTTTAGCTACAACGGGTTTAGTAGTTGTTGTATTAGCAACTGTTAAAGGAATAGTAGATTGCTCTTGCACAACTACAGGCGTACGTTGTACTTGTGTGGTTTGAATTTGTTGCTTGCCATCCACTTGTTTTTGTACAGTAACAGGTTCTGTTTTCCGTTGTACATTCATCAAGCTATGCATAGCCAATGTTGGTTCCATAACCGTATTAGTTTGTTTGTTAACAACGTATTGTGGTTGAGAAACCGCCATATGCTGCTGAGATAAAGCTTTTGCCGTATCTGTTACTGGTACTGGACGTACACGAGGGATCAAAGGTGTTACCTTTGGAGGCGCTTGGGTAGTTACAGTTTGTTGTCTAACGGTTTGCGCTTGCATCAACGGTTGTGTTTGCATTGGCACCGTCTGTTGTACCTGTACAGGTCTTACGGGTGCTTGCTGTTGAGTAACAACTGTTGTTTGCGTAATTGGTGGGGTAGGTTGGGTTACTACAGGTCGTACGACTGGTACCGCTACATTCGTAGTAGCTTGAGTCGTTGATTCAGTGGTAGTGTTCGAACCTACTAAATCATTCATGTTGAGGGTAGGGGCTGCGTGGGCAACACCACCCAACGCTGCTGCTGCGAAAAATGCGGCAGTAACCTTACGTTTCCTAGATGATTTCATGAATTACTCTCCGAACTAGAATTGAAATAATG
>ERZ772966.598-NODE-598-length-13859-cov-5.022167_pt1 | contig 13859 bp, 10 predicted proteins | sample MGYA00580680_ERZ772966 | MGnify/ENA primary metagenome ERZ772966 (study PRJEB29015, sample SAMEA2738055) | human oral metagenome | biome: human oral; feature: human-associated habitat; material: saliva | place: China | collected 2225 ...
GGGCTTGTTTGTCTATTGATAGACAGTGAGATAGGTGGGCGAAAAGGGTGAAGGTACGCTTGATTTCCTTCACCTCAAAATACAAAGTTGGTACCCTGCATTGGATTGATATACAGGGCGTTGAGGGTGAAGATAAGGGTGAAGACAGCCAAAAGCGGAAAATGAGGCCTTCGTTCACGGTGTTTTTTCGCTCTCTTCGAGTGAGCAGGAAACTTTTTAGTCGGGTGAAGGCATTTGAGGGCATTGCCTTCACACCTAACTCCCCAAGAATGAGGGAGCTATCGCGGGTGGTGAAGGGTGAAGGCAAAAAACGAAAATTCGCTGAGTGCGCGTAGGCGCGCGTAGAGGGGCAGAAGAGGGTGGGGATGAGTAGGAAGTGCGGTCGGATGGGACGTCGGTGAATAAAGCAGTGGAGTTTTGTTGAGAAGGTCTCTGTTTTTGCGAGATAGTAGACGAGTTTTTGGCGCGAGTCGGCGTGAAGTATTGTCGTATCGTTCGAATGAATTTTGATGAGACGAAAAGTTTTTGCGATTGAATTTTGTGATTGTTTCGGGATTTCGTAACTTTGCAGACGGATTGGGATGAACTGCCCATTTCGTTGTAGGGAGGTGCCGTTGCAGCGGACTCCCGACAGAGAAACACACAATCTGGCGTTCGACGCTTGTAATTACTCTTTTTTTTGTACCTTTGTTCAGTCGAGCGCGCCCCATGTTGTTCTACTATTCAGACACACAGCGCCTAAAGGTGATGCATGGGGAGTGAAACACGACCGTCGGTGCATCTTCTTTCGACTCGTAACGCCGATTTTTCCCCTCTGCGGCTTTCCCATCGAAGACACTCGAGGACCACCGGTTCCGCTTTGTCGCAAAATCCGTAGCGGGAGAGCACAACCTCACTTGAAAACAAATGGAAATCGTCAGCATCATACAGTTACTACTCACTTTCGGGGTGAGTTTCGTGTTCACGGCCTTGCTCATGCCGTGGCTCATCGAACTCTGCCGCCAGAAAGGACTTTACGACCAGCCCAACGAGCGCAAAGTGCACAAAAATAGCATCCCGCGCCTCGGTGGCCTGCTTTTCGCCCCAGCGATGTCCATCGGTATTGTGGCCGGCTACCTTTATTTGGGGGTGAGTGTCGAGAGTTCACAGTTGCCGGTGTTTCGGTTGTCGACCATGATACTCATGGCCGGGCTGTTCCTCATTTACCTCATCGGTGTGCTCGATGATCTTTTGGGCTTGAGTGCCCGCGTGAAGTTCGCGGTGCAGTTGGCCGCCTCGGCATTCATGCCGCTCTGCGGGCTGTACATTAACAATCTCTACGGCCTGTTCGGCCTGTGGGAAATCCCCTTTTGGACAGGCAGCGTGTTGACGGTCTTCCTATGCCTGCTCATCGTGAATTCGGTGAACTTGATCGACGGCATCGACGGCTTGTCGAGTGGTCTGTCCATGTTTGCTTTGAGCGGTTTCGCGGCCTTGTTTTGGCAGTTGGGCGTCGAATCCTACACCCTCGTGTCGCTCGGTCTGATCGGAGCCGTGATGGCCTTTTTCTTCTTCAACGTCTTCGGCTCGGAGCGTCGAGGCACCAAGACTTTCATGGGCGACACCGGGAGTTTGGTGCTGGGCTACACCTTGGCTTACTTGGCCATTAAATACGCGATGAACAACCCTATGGTGTTGGCGCCGCGCCCGCACGGTATGACGGTGGTGATCACCCTGTTGGCTGTGCCGGTTTTCGATCTTGTGCGCGTGGCCTGCATGCGTTTGTTGAACCGGAAGGGCATTTTCCACCCCGACAAAACGCATGTCCACCACTTGGCTTTGGCCGCGGGCTTCTCGATGTCGGCTTCTTTGCTCTTCATTCTTGGTCTGCAACTGCTGATTATCGGTGTGAATGCTGTGATGTCGAAGTGGATGGTCAATATCAACCTCCTGTTGCTCGTCGATGTGCTCCTCTACGGCGTGTTTGTCGTGTGGCTGCGTGGGCGACGTGATCGCGCGCCACAAACCGCAACGGAATAATTCGACAGACCGCGAGGCGCGACGCCTTTTACTCCCTAAGGCCTCGGCGCGCCTATTTCATCGCTTTACTGTACATCGGCGAGCGTCCGCTTGTCGTATAGAGAGTACCACGTTTCGGTACAAAAAAACTCCGCACCTGCTTGTCTGCAGGTGCGGAGTTTTTGTTATCAGAGTGGGAGACGGATGCCTCACTCTTCGTATTCGTACTCATCGTCCTTGGTTTCAGTTTGGCGGTTGGCAGGGGACGATGTAGACTTGTTGTCGGGCAATTCGTCTTCGTAGATCTGCTTCGGGAGTTCGTCTTCGGGGGCATATTCAGTGGGCAGTTCTGATTTGATCTTCTGCGGGGCGAAATGCTTGTCGTAGAATTGGCGATAGTCGTCGAAGCTGACGACGGAACCGAGGAGCTTAAGGTTGTCTTTGCTGATGAGCAGCGTGCGGGCTCCCTTGAGGAGTTGACGCAGCGCGGTGGTGCCGGAAAGCGTTTGGGCATAGTGGTGCACATCGGCGAAGGAGGCGAAGCCATCGACGCGGAAGAGCGTGAGGGGACCGAGGCGTTCCTTGTTGATGTCGAGACCGCGCGAAACAAAGCGGCTGAAGTTGAAGCGCGCGAGTTCGAACAGGATCTTGTCGTCGGGTAAACTGTCGGCGGGATAGGCCACGACAAAGACAAAGGGCACATCGCGCTCGGGACTGAGCGTGCGTTTGTCGCCTTCGGCGGCGTTTTCGGCGATGGTCTCTTCCATGCGGCGCGCCCACAGGCTGCCGGGACGGAACTTCTCGCCGGCCGGGGTACGCCCTTCCTGCAATCCCTTGGCCATCATGGCCGCCATTTCGGCCACATCGCTTTTGGGGAAGTCTTTGGCGAGGGTAGTGAACTCGGCGATGAGGGTGTCGCGCGGCGCGGTGCCGATGCGCGAGAGGGCGTTGACCAAAAGGAATTTCGGTCGGTTGAGCCCTTCGGGATAGGTGGCGGTGGAGCGAGCAACGTTGCGCGACACTTCTTCGTTGTGCCCATTGATATAGGCCGCGTAGGTGGCAGCATAGAGCGAGTCTTCGAGTTCGCGCCCATAGCGGGCGTTGCGTTCGAAATCGGGGTCGGTGATGGTGCGCGTGAGCAAGTGCTGCGGATAGGAGCGCGCCATCAAGGCACGATATTTATTGGCCGTTTCCGTCTTTCCCCCACGACGCGCGAGTAGGAAGAGTTGGTAGTAGGCCTCGGGGAGCTTGTCGAAATCGGGATAGTCGCGCACCAAGCGTCGCAAGGTGCGTTCGGCGAGCGGATAGTCGCCGAGTTCCTCGTGTTCGACCACACCGGCGCCGAAGAGGGCATCGCGCAGCAAGAGATGAGCGGCCTGTTTGGCCTCGGGGGTGAGGGGAATTTGTGCCAGATAGTAAGCGCGCGTGTGGGGATCGAGTTCGGCTTTGCCTTTCTTGTCGGCGCCTCCCGTAGTGTCGGCGGGTGCGGCGGCGTCGCCGGACAGTTGGGCGGCATAGTCCCGCACGGCTGTTTCGAGAGCATCGCCGCTCAAACCCTTGGCAGACAAACTGTCGCGGCGGGCGTTGACGAGGGCTTTGAGGCTGTCTTCTGCGGCATAGTCGTAACCCTCTGCCTTGTTGTCGGCGAGCAAGCTGTGATTGGCGCGGCGCCAGTCGTCTTCGTTGCGGCGGTTGCCCCATTGGCGCGCAAAGGCTTGTTTGCCTTGCTGAACGGCAGTGGTGTTGTAGAAATACCACGACTTGTCGGTTGTCGGACGTTGCGGTGTGGTGGGGGCAGTGGGCGCATTTTCGGCATAATCGCCACCGGCTTCGGAGCGTGCACGGCGCAGGCTGTCTGTGCGATTGCGGCGGTCGTTTTCTTCTTGCTTTTTGAGCAGGGCGATGGCGTTGTCGATCACGGCGAAGCGGGCGGCTTCGGGCATGCGTGCCAAGGCGAGGAGGGAGTCTTGCTCGAACACCACTTGGGTGTAGGGGACGAGGTGGTCGAGCACCTCCGAGCGGCGGAGGAGTTCGGCATAGCCCTCGCTTTGCTGATCGAGCAGGCCGATGGCTTCGGTGTAGCAGGGTTGGGCTTTGTCGAAGCGTTGACGCTGCCAATAGAGGTCGCCGAGACGGCGAAGGAGCACGCCCTTTTCGGGGGTGGACTGCGTGGCGCTCACACGGCCGATCTCATAGGCTTCGAGGGCATGGAGGGTGTCACGGGCGGCCAAGTGAATATTGCCGACAGCATAGTAGATGCGGTCGAGATAGTCCTTGTTGTTCGCGTCGCGGAGCATGCGTTTGAGGCGCGCCAACATCTTTTGTGTGCCTTGTGCCGTGGTGACGGTTTCGGTTTGGAGCATGCGGGCTTGGAAGGCGAGTTCGTAGCCGGGACTCTGCGAGAGGCAGCGCTCGATGGCACGGTGGGCGGCTTGTTTTTCGCCGCGTTCGAGAAGCACCTGCGCAAGGAGATAGTGCAAGCGGGCTTTTTCGAAACTGTTCTTCCCGTGGCGGGCGGCACGTTCGAGGTAGGGGAGGGCTTCGGCGGTGTTGTTGCGGGCAAGGAGGAGATCGGCGAGGGAGCGATCGCGCTCGTTTTCCAAGCGCTTGGGAAGGTGCTCGCGGGCGAGGCGCTGTGCCACATCTTCGGCGTCGTAGAGCCAACCGAGGGCGACGTCACAGCGGATGAGCCAGATGCGGGCTTCGGCCACCACGTCGGGTTCGGCGGCATAGAAGCGCGTGAGGTGCGCAAAGGTGGAAGCGGAGGCGAGGAAATCGCCTTGTTGAAATTGGGCTTTGCCCATGAGCAACCACGCGTTTTTGAGATAGGGATTGAACTCCTTGCGCGACAGGTAGGCTTTGAGTTTGGGTGAGGTGTTGCTGCCGACTTTCACAGCGGGTTTGCGCTTGATGCTGTGGAGCTGGATGGCTTTTTCGCACTTGGTGACGGCGCGTTCGAAATGGGTCTTGCCGAGTCCGACTTGTTTGGGATAGCCCACAGCAAAGACGGGAAGACGGCGGGTGAAGTCCTCGCGCAGGCCGGTGCGTTGCGACTCTTCGCCTTCTTGGTAGGCGACAGTGGCGTTGTAGAACACGTTGTAGCGGGTCACGAACGATTGCCACCGCCGAGAAACGGCGGTGTTCTGTTGCGTGGAGCAGCCGGTGAGCAGCACGCAGAGGGAGAACAGCAGGAACGCGAGGTGTTTGATGAGCAAAAGGGGAGATGAGCGTTGCGCACCATGGGAAAGACAGTGCGCAGTCGCCGGGTTAGACTTGTGCGGTGGGGGCTTTCTTGTGGGAACGGCGTAAAAGGTATTTTATTGCACGAGCCACGAAATAAAGGAGGACGCTGACCACGATGATCGACGCCCCGGAGGGGACATTGAGAAGATAGGACAGGAAGAGACCGCCGAGACAGTCGACAAAGCCGACGAGCATCGACACGAGGATCATGCCGCGAAAACTGCGCACGAAGAGTCCGGCGGTGAGTTGCGGCACGGAGAGGAGCGAAACGACCAAGATGATGCCGACCATGCGCAGACAGCCGACAATGGTGAGCGCGGTGATGAGGGTGAGCGCGGTTTCGAAGGCACGAGTGGCGAGACCTTGTGTGCGAGCGAAGTCGGGATCGTAGGCGACGGTGACGATGGAGCGTTCGAAAGCGAAGAAGAAAAGGACGGTGCCTGCGGTGAGCAGTCCCATGACTTGCAGGTCAGTGCGCGAGATGCTGAGAATGTCGCCGAAAAGGTAGGTGGGGAGGTCGGTCATGAAGCCCGGTGCGAGGTAGGCAAAGAGGATGCCGATGCTCATGCCGAGCGTCCAAACCATGGCGACGGCACTGTCGGAACGCACGTCGCGGCGACGACTGAGCCAGTCGATGCCCAGTCCGCCGACGAGGGCGAAGGCGGCGGCACCGAGAAGAGGGGAGAAACCGAAAAAGGCCCCCATGCCTACGCCACCCAACGACGCATGCGCCATGCCACCGCCGGCGATGACCAACCGACGAGTGACGACATAACTACCCACGCAAGCGCAGAGCAGGCTGCTGAGCAGAGCGCCGAGGAGGGCGTATTGGAAAAAGGTGTAAGAGAGTATGGAGAGCATCTCGAAAAGGGGCGGTGATTAGTGGGGAAGGTCGGTGCGGCGCTCGCCGACGAGGAGGATAACGTCGTCTTTGAGTTCGTCGGGAAGGGCGATTTCGCGGAGTTGCAGAGAACGAATCCAGCCGGCGACTTCTTCGGAGCGTAGGGTAGTGAGAATTTCGTTGAACTCTTCGATTTCTGCATCGCTGTATTGATCGGAATTTCTTCCGCGAAAACGGTCGAGTTCTTCGTCTTCGTAATATTCGATGTCGTGACTCACGGCGGCGAGTAGACTGTCTTTTTCGCAGGTGGCGTGCTGTCCGCAACAACCGGCGGCGGCACTTTCGCGAATTTCCGGCATTTTGTCGAGACGACCGGAACGAATCTCGCGTTGCAACCACCATTGTCGGATGAGACCGGCGACGGCGGCAACGACACCGAGGACGAGAAGAAGGAGGATGAGTTTAGTCACGAGAGGATAGGTGGTTTCTACGGAATAATCGGAAAGAAAAAAGAACAGGCGGCGGGCAGGCGGTCGACGGAGGCGCAACGATTCGGCACAACGAGAGGGGGTGAACTGCGAACCGGTCTTGGGGGATGCAAATTAGGGGGTTAGTCGTTGCAGATCTTCCCAAAAACGCGGATAAGACTTGCTGACGACTTCCGGACAGCAGATTTCGATTGGACCGAAAACGAGGGCGGCGGGTGCAAAGGAGAGCGCCATGCGGTGGTCGTCGTAGGTGTGGATGGTGGGTGTCGAAGTGTTGCCTTCGAATGGAGGACTCGTTTCGGGGAAGATCACTGACGCTTGAGTAGCGGGCGTAAACTCCAGGGTGCCGTATTCGGGAGAGTGGAGCACGATGCCGAATTGCCGAAGTTCGTTTTGGAGCGCGGCGATGCGATCGGTCTCTTTAATATGGAGCGATGCGAGGCCGGTGAAGCGAAAGGCGCGACCGAGCAGGGCGCAAGTGACGACAAGCGTTTGGGCGAGGTCGGGAGTCGCCGAAAAGTCGCGGATAAAAACAGCGTTCGCCGTCGGTGTGCATTTTGTGAGGACAGCTCCTGCTTCGGTGAAGGTGGTTTTCACCCCGAGGGGTGCGAAGAGTTCGGCGCAGGCTGCATCGCCTTGTACACTTTCTGCGCGCAAACCGCGGAGAAGGACACGGGCTGCCGAATCGGGAGAGAGCGCAACGAGTTCGTACCAGTAGGAAGCGGCACTCCAATCGGGTTCGATGTGGTAAGGTTGCGGGCAGCGGTAGCGACCGGCGGGGACGAAAAGCTCATTACCCTCCCATTTTGCATCGACTCCAAAGGATTTCATCAACGCCAAGGTCATGGCAATGTAAGGTGCCGACGCAATTTCGCCGAGTAGACGGAGGGTAAGACCTTGTTCGAGCGTGGGCGCAATCATGAGCAGCGCAGAAATGTACTGCGAACTGACTTGCGCAGAGAGTTCCACGGTGCCTCCGCGGAGCGTCTTCCCTTGAATGCGCAGTGGGGGGAAGCCTTCTTTTTCTACATAGTCTATTTCTGCGCCAAGACTGCGGAGTGCGTCGACGAGCAAGGCGATGGGACGCTCTTTCATGCGCGCACTTCCGGTGAGCATGCACGACTTTCCGGCGCAAGTGGCGAAGTAAGCGGTGAGAAAGCGCATGGCGGTGCCGGCTGCCCCGATGTCGATGGGGAAAGTGGAGGAGTCATTTGCGTCGGAGGACGTTTTTGCACCGTTTTTCTCCACTACTTTCTCTTCACTTTGGGGCGTTTGTCGGTTTTTCTCCTCCTGATTTCCTTCGGTCGCGGCAGCCAGCGCGGCCGACAAAGCGCGCGTGTCGTCGCTGTCGGAGAGGTCGTGAATCGGAGTGTCCGCTCCGGCCAGCGCACGGAGAATCAGTGCGCGCGCCGAGATGCTTTTGCTCGTCGGAAGCGTGATGTCTGCGCGCAGCGTGGAGGGAAATTGAACCAACATAGGCTTGTGTGCCGTCAAAACAGTAGAAAGAGAAGTTTCAACGCCTTAGAGAAATACTTCAATACCGCAAGAGAAAAAACAAAGAGGTGGAGGGAAGAGGCAACGTGCCGGAGTTAGAAGTCTCAAAGCGCGTTTTCGTCCTTTTTATTCTGTTGTTCTTTGCGATGACGCAGGTATTTGTAGCCGGCATAGGCAAGCAACAAACCGATGAGACCAATCATCGCGTAACCTATCTCGTGGCTGTAGCGGTTGGCACGGTCCATCACCTGCTCGGTGGTTTTGAGATCGGGGAAAGCGGCGGGAATGACGTAGTAACCCAAAAACGCGAGCACGCAATTCCACGCTCCGGCACCGATGGTGGTGTAGAGGAGAAATTTACCGAGGTGCATGCGCGACAAACCGGCCGGAATGCTGATGAGTTGTCGCACCCCCGGCACGAGACGTCCCACCAAAGTGGAAACCACCCCGTGATGACGGAAGAAACGCTCGCTCTTTTCGATCGATTCTTTGTTGATGAGCAGCATTTTTGCCCATTTCGTTTCGGCCAATCGGTAGATGACCGGACGCCCGAGCCAATAAGCCAGTGCATAATTGATCAGTCCGCCCAAATCTGCCCCCAAGGTGGCGACGACCACCACCAAAAAGATATCGAGCTTGCCTTGTTGTGCCAACCACGCCGCGGGGGGAACGACGGCTTCCGAAGGAAAGGGAATAAACGAGCTTTCGATCGCCATGCCGACGAAGATAACCCAGTAACTGAGGTGGGTAAGCACCCAAAGAATGATCGCTGCCATGAAAAGGTAGAGAGAAAAGAAAGGTTGAAGCGTTAATATAAAAGAGGAGTGTGCAGAAGCAATTACCAACCGGCGGCTTTCCAACCGGCGGCGCGGTACCATTCGGTGTCGCGGTAGGTGATGTTCAAGTTGCCCTGCGGACAGCGTGCCGCGTTGTCGGCATAGCGTTGTTGAGGAATGAACATCGAAACGCCGCAGAAGTTGGCTTCGTTGACGTAGATTGCATCATTGAAATCCAACGTGTTACGCCATCCTCCATTGATCCAGTATTGTCGGCCGGCACCCATGCCCGTAAAGAAGCGCTTGGTGGTGGCTTTGTACACCGTGGCGCGGTCGAGCGCCTTTTGTACCTTGGCAAAATCCTCGGCGGTGAGGAGGTTGCGGAGCGCGTCGCTCATGTCGAAAAACTCGGGACGATAGAAGAAGTAGCTCGAGTAGCGGCCATAGGGTTGTATCCTGTCCGTGTTCGGATAGTTGGGCGTCCCTTGCGCGTTGAGCGCCGGCAGGTTGCGGGGAAGCACTTTCGCCATCGAGTCGGCCACGGCCTGCAAATCGGCTGTGCGCAAAATCGAAAAGACGACGCCAAAGTCTTCATAATAAGGCAGGCTGCCCTTGCCGCGGTAGTAATCGACATACGTTTTACCGAGGTCGGCAATGTCGGGCGAGAAGTAGCCCCAACGGAGCATGTCGGTGTAGAAGCCACCGATGGCCGAAATCTGCATCGGCGATCCCGCCACGTAGTCGGTGACGTCGCGCAGGGCATAAGCCACCTCGATGCACTGCATTTCGCAGCAGTCGTTGTGGATGAATCGGAGGTGAAGGCCGCTGCGTTGCACCGCCTTGGCGATGTCTTCCACATTCATCTCGTAGGGAAAATCGCCGAGCGCCGCTTTGTCGCGTGCCATATTGCCGTCCTTGCCCACATCCATCCCATAACTTTGGGGACGGAAGCGGCGTGCCGTGTTTTTCGTCACCTTTCCGTCGGCAGCCAAGATCGGGTTCGACGTCGTGGGGTGCGCGTTACGATAGTTGCGTGCTCCCGGCAACCAACCGTCCGCATGGCTCCACAGCACCAAACCGTAACTATCCGACGCAAATTGCTCCTTCATGATATTGAGCACAGTCGTTAGCGTTTTCGGATCGGCTGAGTTGAGATCTTCTTCCCATTGCTTCACCAATTTGGGACGGGCGTAGCCGCGCGCCACTTCATAGAGGCGGGGTGCTCGTTCGTCGTCCATGAAGACGAGCACGCGTTGTCCTTCGCCGAGGTAGGGCGCCCCGTTCATGATTTCGGTACTGTCTTGCAGGCGATAGCCGTTGTAGCCGAGCGAGTTTTGCGCAGCCATATAGACCAGCACCGTTTGTTTTTCCTTCTTGACTTCCGGCAGCGGTCCGTCGTTGGGCTTATCGCAGGCCGCGAATATCCAACTCGTGCAGAGTAGCACCAGCGCCGAGCAGAAAAGTGAAAAGAGTCTATTCATGCGATCATTCGTTTTGTCCGTCTCCGAACACGATGTTCACTTCATCGTAGCCCAAGGCGGTGAAAAGTTGGCGGAATTGTGCTTCAGCGTTGCGGCGTGCCAAACTGAGATTTTCTGCACTCAACGCACGTTTTTTCATGGCTTCGGCCGCCTGTGTGCGCATTTGTTGTTTCGCATCGGCACTCCAATTCCCTTCTTGCACGAACACCGTGGTGCGCGTGTCGTTAATAAATTCATTGTCCAGCAGTTCCACTTCGGGCAAGTGAAGCGTCACCGTTTTGCCTTGCACGTTGCACCATTTGTCGGCGACCTTTGCCATATCGATGCCAATGCGCAGGGTACCGCGGTAGACGCAGACCATTTGCTTTGACGACAGCAGGGAGTTCTCGTTCTTTTCCACCAATTCTTCGGTGTCGACCGAGAGGGCTTCCCATTGCCCGATGTCGCGAAGGGCGCGAATCTCTTCGGGTGTGGCGTCAATGGCCAGTGTTGTGGCAAAAAGCCCCTCGCCGTCGAAGTAGACCTTCTTCACGCGGTAACCCACATAGCCCAAAGCAGCCAGCAGGAGCACCGCAAGCGTGAAGCGCCATTTGCGGAAAATGAATTTGATGATCCACCACAGTGCGCCGAGCACGGCCAGCAAGCAGCCGTTGTCTTTGCGCGGAGGGGCAGGCGGAGCCGGCTCCGGTTCGGTCGGTGTCGGGGGTGTTGCGGGAAGTTCTGCCGGCGGAGCGACCGTTTCGACCGCGTTCGCCGTGTTCTCGTTCGCCGTCGTCACCTCTTGCTGCGTCGTGACGTTTTCTTTTGCTCCGTCCGTCGGCTCGTTCGCTTCGGGACGCTCGGTTTGCACCATGCCCACAGGCACATCGCCGATGGTGGGCTGCATTCCCTCGCCGGTAGAGGGTTGGAGTTCGTTGTCGTTGTTCATGAAGCAGGCGTGTTGAGGGTTCGTACGCGGTGGATCAAGTCGTTGTTGTTGAAATCTTTGCGAAAGCGCACAATGATGTTACTTTCGGCATAGCCCAGTTGTTTGAGCATCGGCACCAGCACGCGTGCCGCAGCCGTGCGCGAAGCCTCCACCAGTCCGTAGCGTTCGATGTGGTGACGAATGCTGTCTTCGCCCTGTCGCGCCAGGCGGGTGATTTCTTCGTCGGTGAAGTTGGAGCGCAAGGTCGAAACGTATTGTCGCGCCCCCTTGAAGTCAATGTGCGAGGCCGTGATGGTGATTTGCGGATCGGGGAGCGTAATGACGATGAGCGAGTCGGTACGCGTCACGTTCGAAGCGTCGAAATGCGTGAAGTCTATCGAGCCCTTGAGCGTCACGTCGAGCGGGACGGCCACTTTGCGGTAGCCGGGTTTGTCGATGTCGAGCAGTTTCCCACCGATCTTTTTCGTGTCGGAGAACAGCACCACCTTGTGTATTTTGCACTCGGTGGTGTAGAGTCTGTTTTGTTGCTGCGTGCGCATCACCACTTGTTGCAGGGTGTCGATGGCCTCTTGCGGTAGTGCCGCGGCCTTCGCCGTGGAGTCGTTCGCCTGTTCGCCGCTTGTTTTGTTTTGGCAAGCCGCGAAAGTCAGCGAGAGGAGAGCAATGAAGAAATAGCGTATCATATCCATATATTGTAGGGCAAATATAGCGATAATTTTTCGGCGGACAATTGCCATGTGGCAATAATTTGCTATATTCGCGGCTAACAAATAAGAAAATCCTTTACTCCAACATGAAAAAGTTCTATTGGATGGCCGCGCTTGCGTTGGCGCTAACGAGTATCGTGGCCTGTGGTGGCAAATCTTCATCCGAACAGACGGCCGACACCACGCAGGTGGCTCTCGCCGTAGAAGAAGGCCCCGGCCGTGACGAGGCGCGCACCGTACGTGCCGATGCCGAGTACAACGGACACCAATATCATTTTGACATTGTCAGCGCGCCCGACGATTCGCTGCCCCGCGTCAAAGATCGTTTCGGCGATCCGTATCTCGACAACCGCATTACGGTAAGCGTGGTGCGCGATGGCGGCACGCCCGTGCGTTTTTCGTTTACGAAAGCCGATTTCACGGCCGACGGCACGCGCCATCAAATCCTCGGCGGTATCGCTTTCAGCAGTGTGGACGCCTCGGGTTTGCATTTCGGTGCGCAACTCAACGCTCCCGGCGATGAAGAGGGCGGAACGGCCTTCAAAATCACGCTCCCCCTCGTCGGAACAGGCAAACCGCAGATCGTGCAAGACACCAATCAAGACACCGCTTCAGACGACGCAATGGACTGATTGAAGAGAAAAAACGCCCGAAAGCGAAAAAAAGTCCTCGAAAATTTGGAGCATTCGCGGAAAGTGCGTACTTTTGCATCGCCTTTCAGGAAGAAAGGTGTTCATGGTGACCGTAGTTCAGTTGGTTAGAGCGTCAGATTGTGGTTCTGAATGTCGTGGGTTCGAATCCCATCGGTCACCCTTCTTCAAATCCCTTACAACTTTGTGTTGTGAGGGATTTTTTTATCTATCTACCTCCTCCCCCTCTCACTCCTTGCTGTCCGCCCGCTCAATCACAGTGCGACAAGGCTCCGGTAGCTGCCCACTCTCAGCGCGCTCCCTTTCCTCGTGCCTTGCCTTTGTTGTCGCCGCTGTGCGTGTCGAACGGTTTGTGCTTGATCGGAAAGTGTCGCCCGCCTACTGTCTGCTCGCACACGTGCCCCAATGCCCGTGGCTGCCGATAACGCTTTGCCCCGCTTCATCGTCGTATGCGAAGCGGGGCAAATCGTCAGCTTGGGTGGGGAAGTGATGCCCCGGCGCCGATGCGTTTCTCGAAAGACTGTCGGGTGTTGTCGAAACGTACATTTCCTCGCGCGCGGGAGCGCGTGCGCACACCGCATTTTTCGTTTTTTGCCTTCACCCTTCACCTACTTGTGTAAGACGCAGTAAATCAAGTTGATGCGGTGAAGGAAATGGTGAAGGTCAGTGTTCACCTTTGCCTTCACCGCTGTGCGGGAATCGCTTGAATTGTTGTGGGTTTTGGGACAAAGGTAGGCACGTTTTTGATCAAAGTCCACTGATTTTTCCGCATTTTCGTGTGGTGTTTCCCGTCCGCGTCGAGTGAGGAAAGGTAAGTCACAAGGGGTGAAGGCAAAAACGGTCTTTGCCTTCACCTGCAATCAGTTGTTAATCAGTAAGTAAGGCATGGAGGTGAAGGGTGAAGGCAAAAAACGGAAAACACCTGACGCGCGCGCACGCGAGGCGTATCCATTTTTTGCAAGCCGATGTAACATTTTTGATAGTGGTTGGCAAGCGTACTTCAAAGGAAAAGAAGGCAAACTTTATTTTCAGCGTTTTTATTTCGATACATCAACTTATTCCTCTACCTTTGCCAACAAAGCAATAAACAAAACAGAACTTTTTGCACCGCACTACAATGCCTATTTATCTCTTTCCCTTGCTCGTCGCTTTGTGCTGAATATAAAACAGTCCTCGTTTAATTCTATCTTTTCACCCCCCGCCCCTGCTCCCGAAGGCGACTTCCCCCGATCGGGGAAAGAAATGGAGGAGCA
>ERZ772966.599-NODE-599-length-13849-cov-1.988836_pt1 | contig 13849 bp, 13 predicted proteins | sample MGYA00580680_ERZ772966 | MGnify/ENA primary metagenome ERZ772966 (study PRJEB29015, sample SAMEA2738055) | human oral metagenome | biome: human oral; feature: human-associated habitat; material: saliva | place: China | collected 2225 ...
GCCATAAATTAAGCAGTCTTATCCCTTCAACGCTTCCGTCACCCGCTGCGCCGTCGGCAGATTAATATCAACATTTTCCAGAGCCTTAGTGGCGTCAGCCAAGGTATAGCCTAGCGCCATCAGCGCCTCTAAAGCTTCGTCAGAAGTATTCAATTCAGTTTGGACCGGAGTGTCCGCTCGACCGTAATGCGCTGGCAAGCCAACCTTATCGCTCAGATCAACCACCACCCGCTCGGCAGTTTTTTTGCCAATACCAGCAGCTTTTTGCACAAAAGCACTGTCAGCGTTGGCAATGGCGTTGCGTACCTGTTCCGCATCGCCTAGGCTGAGGATGGCTAGCGCCGCCTTCGGACCGACGCCCTGCACGGTGATCAGCATTTCAAACAGCTTTTTTGCCGCCAAACTAGAAAAACCAAATAGTTCTTCCGCCTGCTCGCGCACATGGTGGTAGGTATAAAACTTGACGTCTTGATTCAGTACCACCGCCTCAAAATCACCAGCCGACACGCTAACTTCGTAACCGACGCCGTGAACGTCAATCACCACACTGCCCGCGCCAAACTTTTCAGCGATCACACCAGAAAGATGAGCTATCATAATCAGCTATGGCGACCTATGGCGACGTAGTGTTACCGCCAGGATTATTACTATTATTGCCGCCATTATTGCTACCGCCAGAATCGCCTGAGCTGCCGCCACTATTATCGTTTCCGCCAGCAGCCACACAATTGCTGGTATCTTTACTGTAGTTCACGCCGTCGATTTTACTTTTATCGACCATAACCACTGAGCCTGTCTTGAGGTCGCAGGCTGCCACTTTAGCATTTGTGCTTTTACAGTTAGCAGTGTCTTTCGAGTATTTTGTCGAGTTAAAGCTAGCTTCGTCAATAGTCTCAACCTTGCCGGTAGATAGGTTACAAACAGACACTTTAGTTGGCTCAGAATTACACGATTCAGTCGGCAAAGCGCCGCTCATAAAGTATTCATTATAAGTATTAGCGCCAGCTTTCGCCGCCAAGCCGCCCTTGTCTTTACAGACAGCGCGCTGAACGATACCGCTCGGCAGAGTGAATTTAACATCTGGCTTGCCTGACAATAGCGACGTCATCGTACTCTTCCAAATCGGCCCAGCCATGTCGCTACCACCGCTAATCATAGCAGAGTTATCATTATTGCCAACCCAAACACCAACAACGTATTGCGGATTATAGCCAATCGTCCAAGCATCGCGGTTGTCGTTGGTAGTACCAGTTTTAACAGCAACAGTATGATTACCGTTAACCGTAATTGACGAACCAAAGATGCGTGCGCGAGTTGTCCTGTCGCTAAGAATATCTGAGATTAGGTAAGCCCCCTGAGCGCTAATAACTTGCTTAGACTTGCCCTCGTGTTTGTAGATTGTTTTAGCGTATTTATCGTCAATCTGAGTAATTTTAGTAATATCATATTGCTTGCCGCCATTAGCGAAAGCAGTATAAGCATGCACCATATCCTGCAAAGATGCCTCGGCTGAACCAAGCGCCAACGATAAGCCGTGATCGCCCTTCTTGATAGAGGAAATGCCCATACTGTTAGCAGCTGTTACTGAACGAGAAATGCCATACTTTTGCATAACCTCAACGCTTGGGATATTAAGCGACCAGTTAAGCGCTTGACGCACCGTAGCACTACCGCCGCGGCTAGCTTCATTTTTATCAGCATCGCGCGGCACATAGCCGCCGCCGAAATCCTTAACTTTATCTTGCAAAATAGTCGCTGGCGTAATCACGCCGTCTGCCAATGCTGCTGCGTAATAAATCGGTTTGAAGCTAGAACCTGGCTGGCGCCTAGTCGTCACCATGTTAACCTTGCCCCATTTTTCATTATTATAATCGGCGCTACCAACCAAAGCTCGAACTTCACCAGTCGTTGGATCAACGACAACTCCGCTGGCATTAGAGCCGCCCATTCGGTTAATATGCCTCATTTGCTTGTTAATGTTGTCTTTGAGGGTATTCTGCATATCAATATCTAGCGTCGTTGTGACTTGATAACCAGAACGCATAACTTTTTCGTAACCGTCTTTTTCGTAGCCGCCTTTTTTAGAGCTATATTTATCGCTGAGCTCAGCCACCACCATTTCAGCAAAATGCGGCGCCACGCTATCATTCTGCGTTGACGGCGGCGCGTAGGCCAACTGCTGGGCTAAAGCCTCTGTTTTTTGCACTTCGGTGACGTAGCCCTCTTTTACCATTCGACTGAGCACTGTTTTTTGCCGTTCTTTAGCATATTCAGCACTACCACTAATCGGCGAGTAGCTGCTCGGTGCCGGCAATACGCCAACTAGCATAGCGCTTTCTGCCAGAGTTAGTTCTTTCGGTGTTTTATTGAAATAAGTCTTAGCCGCATCCTCTATACCAAAAGCGTTTTCACCAAAATAGACCGAATTGAGATACATGTCGAGAATCTCGTCTTTAGAATAGTTTTGCTCGACAGCAATCGACATGAAGAACTCTTGATATTTACGCATCAAACTATGCTCGTCGCTTAGCAAGGTATTCTTAACCAATTGCTGAGTGATAGTCGAGCCGCCGCCATGCCGCGTCACTGCCGCCCTAGCGATACTAAAAAGATTAAATCCGCCATGTTTATAAAAATCCTTGTCCTCGCTCGCCAACAAAGCATTCTTCATATGATCAGATATCTGGTCGAGTTTCACGATATTGCGCTTCTCAGCCCGACCAATACTATAAAAAGTCTTACCGTTTCTGTCCTTTAGAACGATTCCGGTATTATTACGGTTCATCAAACGTTCAACGTCGCGGATATCATTAGCCAGCATGATGTATGTTACCACTGGTATGATAATCATAATTACTAGAATAGGACCGCCAACAACGGCAACCTTCTGCTTGCGCGACAATCCTTGCCACCAAGCGACCAGTTTACCAAACTTACCCGTCGGCTGGCGATGAACCTTACGAACTGGAGATTTCTTACGACCTATGTTAGCGTAGCGCGATAAACGCGGCGGTTGCTTTTGTATCTGCATCACTTACCATTATATCACCTTACGCTTCAATACGACTCATAAACGCATGCGTTAAAGCTGCCGCCAATGCGTCAGCGCAATCATCAGGCTTCGGCACCTCTTGCAACCCTAGCTGAATACGCACCATTTCTTGAATTTGCGGCTTTTTGGCGGCACCATAACCAGTGATTGATTTTTTGATTTCATTCGGCGTATATTCGTGAATTGGCAATTTCGCTTGGCGGCCTGTCAATATTGCTACGCCGCGCGCCTCGGCGACGCTGATTGCTGTCGTAATATTCTTGGTAAAAAACAGTTTTTCAACCGACATAACACCCGGCTGCGTCTCTTTAATAATATCGGTTAATCCTGAGTAGATCTCTTCAAGGCGATCTGGTAATGGCGTATGTGCTGGCGTAGTGATCACGCCAGCCGTAACCAGCCTCATTCTGCCGCCGTTGACATCAATTACGCCAAATCCGAGAATACCTGTACCAGGGTCAATTCCGATGATTCGCATGCTGGTATGGATCACTTCCTGCCAAATCGAATAGCTTTTCTCAAGCCGCGCTTAATTTCAACGCGCCATTCCCAGACACCATAACTAACACCCGCCAAGGCCAGTCCGCCAATTGTCCACCACACTGCTGGATTAGTTTGCTGGACTGTTACTGGCTGCACTGGATAAGCCGCTAATGTATTACTAGCTTTCTTGATTTTGCGGCAGCGTCCAGTTGAAGGATTGCGCTCCCAGCCTGCTTTGCACGGTTTGGGTAAATCGTCAACAGAAGCAATCTTCTTGCAGCGGCCAGTTTCTGGGTTACGGAATTGGCCCTCTTTACACGGTTTCAGAACCGCTGCAGCCGCCTTGGCAATTGAACGACAACGTCCGGTTTCCTCGCTGCGATATTGGCCTTCTTTGCAAGGTTTCAAGACAACGGTTTTTTTATTGTTCTGAACAATATTGCGGCAGCGGCCAGTCTCTTCGCTGCGATATTGGTCATCGCGGCATGGTTTCAATATTTTTATTTTTGGTTTAGCCGACAACGCTTTCAGGCTACCCTTACCATAATTAAGTTTAGGCGTAAAATCATTACCCTCGCTACCTGGACTCGGCGTCGCCCAGCGCCAAGTCGCAGTTTTAGCATCATACGCCCAAGATCGCCCTTTGTTGCTAGCACTATCAGCTTTCTCATACAGTATCACGCCGTTCTTATAGGTAATTAACCCGTTGGCATCTTGCAACCACACTGTTCCAGATGCCTTGTCAAGGTGCAGCGTCTTCCCCGATATAAGAAAGATTTTACCCGGCAGAACCGTGCCCGATAACTTCGAAAGATTATTAGTAGAAGCTGACGCTGCTTGGTTGCCGCTACGCAAGCGGTATAGCGATAAGTCTATTGGGCTTTGGCCAACATTTTTAACCTTGACGTAGCTATAGCAGGCAAGGTTCGGGTCAGCCGTAGCACAATCTGCTGGATTCGGTAAAATTTCTAGAATCTGTAAAGTTGGTGTAGGCGGCAAACGGTACAAATCACTTGATATCATATTGCCAGTCGCTCGTTTACGAAAATCAGTTTTAAAGACACCAGTTCGATAAGACACACTCCAGCCTTTACGCTCCCAAATATCATTTTGATATTTGCCGAGATCGGTGTTGTTAATTCGAACCGCCTCAACCAGCTGGCCAGCTTGATAAACATTTATCTCTTTATCATACAAAGCATCACTATTTGGAGTTGGACAGCCCGCTAAAAGCAATGTATCATCCGTAGGCGATAAGTTCGAGCTGTACAGCGTTAAATAACTCTTCGGCCGCAGATAATCTCGCAATTTAGCATTACAAACAAAATCAGCTTCCGCTGTTGCGTAACGTAGTTCTAGCGACATCTGTCCTAAATCGAAAAATTCATCACTAGTATTGTAAAGTTCTATCGCCGTATAGCCGTATTTTGGATCAGTTTTAAACGCCGAGACTACAACATCATTTTCTGCTGACACTGGTGACGGCAATGTTGTTATTTTATCTACAGTTTCGTTGGCATTAGTAGGGTTTAACGGGACCGACGGCGGGATTTCAACAGGCTTGGCAGCGGTTTTGTTTTCAGTAGTCTGCGGCGGGAGTGCCTTCCCATCGTTCGCAGCTGGCAGTGAATTAGAATTTTCTTTATTAATTAGCGGCTCGTTAGACTTATCGAGATTTTCCTTTTGTTTAGCGGTTGGTAAATTCTCGCTATTGTTTTCGTTCGCAATGCTTAGCGTGTTATCCGGCGAAACAGCCGCCGTCGATACAGCATCTGCCGCTGCCAACCCTGAAAATACTGGCTGAAGAGTTATAGTTGCTATCAAAATGACGAGTTTTAGACATCGCATCAGGCCTCCTAGCAATTATAAATACCATGTATACTTATAATCTACATGAAGGTAAGTTTAAAAGTCAACTAATCGTTAATATCAGCAGTAATATCGGCATTCGTATAAACGTTTACCACATCATCAAGATCGTCGAGCGCGTCAATAATTTTTATTACTTTGCGAGCGGTTTCAGCATCGCTGATAGGCACGTCATTTTTGGCAATGTACTGCAACTCGGCTTCCTCGATGGTCATACCTGCATCGAGCAACGCCTTGCGAACGCTCGCTAAATCTTTCATGCCAGTATAGACAATTAGTTTACCATCAGCCTCAACGGCATCTTCGGCGCCAGCGTCAAGTACTTGCAATAATGCTTCTTCGCCGCTTGCTGCCACTCGAATGACCCCTTTGCGGTCAAATTGAAACATCACGCTGCCAGCATCAGCCATTGAACCGCCGTTTTTGGTTAAAGCCAATTTCACCTCTGGCAAAGTTCGATTACGGTTATCAGTGGCTGTTTCAATAATAATCCCTACGCCGCCAGGGCCATAACCTTCGTAAGTAATTTCTTCTAGCGCCGCTGAATTTTTGTCGGCAACCCGGTCGATCGCCCGCTGAATATTGGCAGCCGGCATATTTGCCGCCTTAGCTTTTTCGATAGCCATTGCTAGGCTAGAGTTCATTGTGGGGTCAGTGCCAGCCCGCGCTGCGATAGCGATCTGGTTGCCAATTTTAGTGAAAATTGCACCGCGTTTAGCATCAACAACAGCTTTTTGACGATGTGTTGTCGCCCATTTACTATGTCCTGACATGACTACTCCTCGTTAGTTTATTGATAAATGCTTACTTATATAATAGCAAATGAGCTCTGTTATGTCACTATCGAAGCGTCGCGCAGTCGATAGCCGCTACGCCATTTCATGAACCACACTGCCGCAATTATCAAACCGTACCATAGCACCGCTATCCACCACGGTACTTGCAGCTCAACTGCAGCCCAAGATTGCTCGGCGCACCAATTCACTACTGCGATCATCGCATCAAGCATCATCTGCGCTGGCCAGCCAATGATGTGCGCTATCGCTGGAACAATCAATCCGCTAACGCCACCTATTGATGTTAGCAACATCGCCAACGGTATAAACGGACCAACCAGGATATTCGCCAACAACGAAATTACACTCAACTGCCCAAAGGCTGCCATGATAATCGGCGCAGTTACCAGCTGTGCCGCTAATGTTTCTAACAGAATTTGAATGATAGCTGGGACTTTATCAGTCGAGAAGAAATAAGCCGTCAACACTGGCGCCACAATAATTACGCCAGCAAACGCCGCAAAACTCAGCATCCAGCCCATGTCGCCCCAAGCATAACTCGGATTGCACAATACCGTTATTGCCGATACTAGCCCCAGCAAAACAACTGGATGAAACTTTCGGCCGACATACCATGCTAGCAAGCTTAACCCAGTAACAAGCCCAGCGCGCACCATGCTCGGGCTAGCGCCAGTCATAGCGATAAAACCCAGCACCAAGCTACAGCTAACTAGTGTCGCTAAATATTTTGATATTTTTGCGAATAGCCGCCGCGCCAAACGTACCAGAATTGTTAAATTGTAGCCGCTCGCTACAATGATATGGGTCAGACCAGCAATCTTCAGAGCCTCTAGCAAATCCTCTGGCAGCATACTTTTCTTACCTAATAAAAAGCCAATCCCTAGACTAGCCGCTGGGTCATCAACCGCTTTATGTACGCCATCAGCAAAAGTATCGCGCAACTCTAGTGCTGGATCGCCGCCAGATGTTCGCTTGACACTGTCAAGCTTCGCCCTTGCTAATACTGCCGCGAAATTGCCAAAACCCGGCTTCAATACACCGCGCAAAGCAAGTTCATCACCGCGTTTAATTGCTGGATTACCGCGCAGCGACAACCAAATTTGGCCAGGCAAAGACGTCTCGCCCATTTTGATATAAGTTATTTGCAGTCTAGTACTACCAGCTACGTTATCTGCGTCATCCCGCACTATGCCGGTTAATTGCACCGACTGGCCATACAGCGGTTTATATAACTGTAACTGCACTTGATCGCTAGAGCCGCGAACCAGTCCGATTAACAACCCTGCGCCTAGCGTTAAAATTAACAAAATCCGCCGCCGCTGCCAAAAAACTAAACTAATCAGCGGAATGGGCGCAATAATTAGCCACCAGCTAGCCCCGCTCCACCATTGCGCCAATACTACGCCGCTAACTAGTCCGTAGCATAAAGCAGCAATATGCCACATTGGATGAAGCCGCTCGCCCAACCATCTCATATTTCGATAGTAGCATAGCTTGACACGACTCGCCGCAAACTGTATAGTAAGATTCACTCGGGCCCATAGCTCAGCTGGTTAGAGCACCTGCCTTTTAAGCAGGGTGTCGTGAGTTCAAGCCTCACTGGGCCCTCCATTTCAAAAGCAAGAAGACCTCCTCAGCGTGAAGGTCTTTTATTTTTTAACTTGTCTTTATTCTTTACTCTTCTTTTTTGATTCGTTGCGCCGCACATGAGTTTGCAACACATCAATTATCGACAGCACCAGGCACACAGTCACGATAATGGCATAAGACGCATTAATACGGCTGACGATTTGCTTGCCGAACTCATCAACCACTAGCGCATTTTCTAGCGGCTCAAACATTAATACCACAGCTAACACTGCAAATATCACTGACCCGCCAATTCGCTGAAATTTGTTACTAGCCGCTGGCCCGCTGAATAATAATATCAGTGAAGGTGCTAGAGTTAATATCACCGCTACTACATCTACTAACGGCGGACGGATAATGACAATGCCGAGATTAGCAACGTATGGCGTTGCCTCGCTACTCCACAAATCAGCCAAGATTGAACCAGCTGCTAGCGCTAGCGTCAATACGCCGAATCGCCGGCGCGTCATATATGCCAACAAAAACAACACGCCAAAGACTATTGCTAGAACGATAGTAAAAGTCATGCTTTTATTTTATCATGTCGTCTATGTACGACGGCAAGTTAAAAGCCCGTGCCTCACGAGAAAATACCGCGTTTTTTAGAGGCTTCGAATTGCTCTAACAGTTCACGCTGCTTTTTAGACAGTTTAGTCGGCGTGTCAACAATAATGCTAACGATATGGGCGCCGCGCCGTTCGCTGTGCGGGTACGGGACGCCATGGCCAGACAATTTAAAATCAGTACCCGACTGCGTACCGGCCGGTACCTTCATGGTAATTATGCCGTCGACTGTCTCAACGTCAATTTCAGTACCGAGTGCCGCATCAACCATACCGATATGTTCTTGGCTAAGAATCAAATCGCCCTCGCGGGTAAACTTCTTATGCGCTTTAACGCGAATATTGATGTATAAATCACCACGGTCACCGTCGGCAATCGCTTCACCACGCTCGCGCAAACGAATTGTCGAGCCGTCATCAATACCTGCTGGAATTTTGACAGTGATTTTCTGCTCGCGGCGTTGCACACCAGAGCCATGACAAACTGTACATTCTTTCTCGGGTATTTTACCGCGGCCTTTACAGGTTTCGCAAACTACCGCTTGTTGGATCGGGCCAAACATCGTGTTCATTGTGCGGACACGCTGGCCAGCCCCTTGGCAATCTGGACAAGTTTTCATCTCGAAACCCGGCTCGACGGTCGTACCGTGGCAATGCTCGCATTCATCGTTAATCATTAACGCAATCTCGACATCTTTACCAAACACCGCTTCTTCGAAAGTCAAAGTAACACGCGTTTCAACGTCGCGCCCACGCGGCCGGCTATTGCGGCGCGATTGCCCGGACGGCCCGCCAAAAAACTGACTGAAAATATCGCCCAAGCCTTCGCCAAAATCGAAATTAATATTTTGACCTTGGCCGAAACCGCCAAAACCTTCAAAAGGATTACCGCTGTAACCAGCACCGCCGCCAGAACCGCCTACGCCAGCATGACCGAACTGGTCGTAACGTTGGCGTTTTTGCTTGTCTTTGAGAACTTCGTAAGCTTCGTTAATCTCTTTGAATTTCTCTTCACTGCCGCCTTCTTTGTCGGGGTGATATTTGACTGCCAACTTGCGAAAAGCTTTCTTGACTTCGTCTTCAGAGGCGTTTTTGCTGATACCTAGTACTTCATAATAGTCGCGCTTTGCCATATTGCTATAGTATAGCGCGTTAGCACTCGAAGTGCAAGAGTGCTAAAATTACTAACTTATTTGACGTCAGTAGCCGATGGACTCTTATTGTTTTTGTTCGGATTACGCGCCGCTAGCACGCGCAAATCGTCAACTACATCAAATTCATCGAGGATTTTACGGCCAAGCAACGCCTCTAATGTATCCTCGAGCGTTAAGATACCCGCTGTCTCGCGATAATCATTAACAACAATAAACATATGATGCCGCGTTTTGATAAAGGCCGACAAGGCGCGCTCCAGCTTCTGGTTTTGGTTGATAAAGTAAATCTTCTTGTCCATCGCCGTTTCAACGCGGCTAGTTTTCTTACCGTTATCAAGCGTCAGTAAGCTACGAATATGCAGAATACCAACAATGTGGTCAATATCACCGTCAGTCACCGGGAAGCGGCTATGGCCAGTCTTATGCAGTTCATCAAGCAGCAACGGCCCAATCACGTCTTCCTTAGCTACTGTATTCATTACGCCGCGCGGCGTCATTACCTCTTCGACGGTTTTTTCATGAAAATACAGGGCATTATTGATTAATTTTTTCTCTTCAAGCGACAATATTCCCGATGATTCGCGTATCAAATGCTCAAGTTCTTCCCGCGAGCTAAGAATATTCGGTTCATTCTGCACATTAACACTGCGCAAAACTTGTCCCAAGCGCGGATGCCGCTCGACGAAAGTCAGCAATCCCGGCTCTATCCGCCGGTAATAGCCATCAACCATCTGCACCAACCAGTCAAAATGAGCAATTCTACTATAGACTAAAGACGTCATCACGCTAATGGCCACGCCGATAAAAAAACCAAACGCCGATACCGCCGACAATACCGCCAGAACCAGTAGTAGAGCTTCGGTTGCCTTACGCAGCGATACAATATCATCAAGCAGTAGTATTCGCCGTAATTCGTCAGCCGCTGCGGTGTCGCCCTTACGACGGCGGCGTTCTAACTCGTACATTGATAGCTTTGTTCGGCGCGGCGAAATTGACGTCACCGCTATCAACGCTAAGGTAATCATCACAAACAAAATAGCTAAGAATAACCGCATACACATATTGTACCGCAAGCCCGCTTGATTGGCGAGCTCATAAGCAGTATAATAGCCTCTAGTAATAAGCGGAGGAAATATGACCAAAAAGGCATGGATTATTTTTGCGGCGATGTGCGTAGGATTGATTGGCGGCTTGATTTTTTTACAGCAGCGCAATCAAATTGATGTTTCAAGCGTCGATACTACGAAGGCGCAGCCAGCATCGAGCGAAAGCGGCAATATTAGCGAGCATGTTTATGGCAATGCCAACAGCAAAGTACTATTAGTTGAATATGCCGATTTTCAATGTCCAGGCTGCAATTCATCTTACAAAAAAGTCATTGAAAAGTACAAAGACAAGATCGGGTTTATCTTCCGCAACTATCCGCTAACTAGCGCTCACCCGAACGCGCTGGCCGCGGCGGCTGCTGCCGAATCAGCTGGACTGCAAGGTAAGTACTGGGAAATGCACAACTCGCTTTTCGAAAATCGAGCTAGCTGGGTGGAGTTATCTGGGTCAACTCGTACCGAAAACTTTGTGAAGTTAGCCTCCGACATCAAAGGCTTGAATGTAGAAAAATTCAAGGCTGATCTCGAAAATCCAAATATCCGTAAAAAAATTGATTACGACATGGCGCTCGGCAAAAAGGACAGCGTTGGCGGCACGCCGGCTATGTACATTAACGGCAAAGATGTCGGCAGCCAAAAAGTCCTTAACGGTAAGCTAGTTAGCGGTACGAACACCGATACTAATGCTAGTTATGTCTGGGCTAATGCTGATAATTTTGAAAAGTTTGTTATCCAGCCAGCAATGAAATCTGCTGGAATCAGCTACTAGCTGTTATTCATATTGGTATTTGGTGTACCTGCGTTAGTTTGTGGACCTGCTTGTTGATTATTGTTTGATGAGCTAGGCATTCCTTGCGGCGTGGCGGTATTATTTGTACTAGGATTAGTTTGTTGTTGTACTGGCCCGCTAGGCACACCGCTCACTGCATCACTCTGAGGCGATTTATTGATCTGCATGCCGCCAGCAAAGCCCAACCCGCCAGCGAACAACACAATTGCTATGACGGCCAAAATCATAGTTGGCGTCATAGACGAGCATTGCGCCACTGGCTGTATTGACGGCGTACCGCCAGAAGGCATTTCAAAACCATCTTCAATTTTAGTTGGCATTTATTCATCTCCTTTTGTTAATTAATACTGATTAAAATATAACTAGGAGCTATTAAAGACGCCTTAAAAACTATTTTTTCTTGTTGTATGCAGGAAGAATGACTGTAAAAGTCGAACCAACATTCTGTTCGCTATCGACGTTAATTCGTCCGCCATGCGCTCTAATAATCCGCTCGGCAATTGACAAGCCTAAGCCGTATCCAGCAGTAGTACGCGACTCTTCAGCTCTATAAAATCGCGTAAAAATTTGCGACTTTACTTCGTCGCTCATGCCAATACCAGCATCCGCTACAGCAACGCTGACGTGCTTACCCTTTTTGCTGCTAGAAATAGTAATGGTACCGCCTTTGTTACTATATTTAATAGCATTGTCTAGTAAAATCGTGAAAAGCTGTTCTAAACTTTGTCGATCGCCAAGCAGCCAAAAATTTTTAGTTTTATCATCGATAGCAATATCTTTTGCCAGAGCCTGATTTACTACTAGGTTCATCGCCCGAGTAATCACCGATTGCAAACCGACCTTGCCTTTCTGAATTTCCAGCTTGTCTTCTTTGAGCAACCCTAACATTGAGTTGGTTAATTTTTGTAAACGTTTAACATCATCAACATTGTCGGCGATAACTTGCTTAGCCTGTTTGAGAGTCAATTTCGGATTCATTGATGCCACTTCATTAGCCGCCAATAGCGCCGTCAACGGCGTACGCAATTCGTGGCTAGCATCGCTGACAAAACGCGATTGCGCCGCCATGTTATCCTCGATTGGCTGCAGCGTATGCTGAGCTAGCAGATAGCTGATTAGTCCACCTATCAAAAACACCGTCAAATTTGCCAGCAGCAAGTTTAGGCGAATCGCCGCCATCGCTTCATCTTCACGCGTATCAAGATAGCTATGAATTGAAATAACCGTACCTGGCTCGGCGGAACGAATCGTAGAAGCTGCTTGCTGATCATTTGGCGGCCGGCGATGAAACTCTTGGCTTGATAGTCCATAAATTATCAAACTAAAGGCGATCGACATAGACATGATGATCGCCAAATAGGTCCCCGCTAAGCGAACAACGGCACGTTGACCAACATTTTTCATGCTTTTCTAATCTCGTCCTTAACGATATATCCAAACCCTCGTACCGTTTGGATAATCGGATCAGCGCCTGGAAAAGGCTTATCAATTTTGTTGCGTAAATAGTTAATAAAAACTTCAACGTTATTCGGCAAAATATCGGCATCAAAGTCCCAAACGTGCGTCATAATGTTTTGCTTACTAAGAATTTGATTCTTGTTGCGCAGCAAATATTCAAGAATGGCAAATTCTTTGTTAGATAGTTTGATATATTTACTAGCCCGTTTAGCAGTGTGATTAGCGATATCAAGTTCAAGATCACGCACTGTCAAAATGTTATCAAGTACATCCTGCGGCCGCCTTAGCAACGCCCGAACGCGAGCGCCGAGAACCTCGAAGCTAAACGGCTTCGGCAAATAGTCGTCGGCGCCGCTATCCAGGCCTTCCACAATATCTTTATTCTGATCTTTGGCTGTCAACATCAAGATTGGCGTTTTATTACCGTCAGCACGCAGCTTTTTGGCGACTTCAAAGCCATTCATGATCGGCATCATCACGTACATCAGCGTGCTGGAACGCAGGAAGGAGATTGGCATCCTGCGTGCCATGGGTGCCTCCAGGCTGGGGGTCGCCAACATCTTCAATGCCGAGACGGCGATCGAGGGGCTGTTCTCGGGCGTGTTGGCCATCGCCATCGTGCTGCTCATATCCATACCGGTCAACCAATTCATACTCCAGACGCGCGGCATTGCCAACATCATGGCGCTGACGTTGGCAAATGCCCTCTCGCTCATTGCGGTCTCTGTTATCCTTACGCTCGTCGCGGGTGTCGTGCCAGCCATGAGCGCCGCACGCCGTGATCCTGTGGAGGCACTACGGAGCGAGTAGCACGGGCATGCGACCCCATGCACCCCCAAGGCTCGCATCATCGGAAGGAACCGCTGATCGACCCATGAGCGACCTGATAGCCGATGTCGCCCAGGGCGAGCGCATCGCCGCCGCCCACCGCCTCTTTGCCGAGACGGC
>ERZ772966.601-NODE-601-length-13827-cov-3.463331_pt1 | contig 13827 bp, 7 predicted proteins | sample MGYA00580680_ERZ772966 | MGnify/ENA primary metagenome ERZ772966 (study PRJEB29015, sample SAMEA2738055) | human oral metagenome | biome: human oral; feature: human-associated habitat; material: saliva | place: China | collected 2225 ...
ATGGGATCATAGACAAGATCATGGACTACGATGACTACATCACCGACCCGATCGTAGCAGAGATGCGCCAAAAGCTTTACGGCCAATAAGCGTCTCTTTCGGCCGCAACGAGACGTATAAGCAAACGAGAGGGAAGATAAACCCGAGAAGCATAATGGCTGCAACAGCCTGCTTTGCTTCGGGTTTGTCACCCCTCTCGCTTTATCTATCGCTGTTTCTTCGGATCAGTTTGCGGTCCGGCTTACCAACTCCCTGTACATCCGCTTATACATCGGCAGATCCACACGAAGAGCCTCGGCCTCACGCACGACATAGCCGGTCAGCGTCTCCACTTCCGTGGATCCGCCCTGCAAGAAATCGCTGTGCATAGAAGAAGTACTTTCGGGAGGCATCTTCCGCTGTTTGTCCAGTAGCTGTTGGACTACATCATCGGGGACTTGCCCGTATTTGGCGCGGAAAAGCTCGGCCACCTCTTCCAATAAAGACAGCAGCTCGGGTTCGTGTTCGGTCAAAATCGAGCCGATGGGTTTGTCGAAGTAGGCCGTAGCGGTAGCCGTTACGGAGATCATCATGAATTTCTTCATAATGTACCAATCGATATCGGTCGGATTATATGCACGAATACCCGCAGCAGTAAGCAGTTCGGCAAGGCGCACCTCATCATCCGTCTGCTCGGGAAGTCCCGAACCGAAATAGAAAAGTTCGCGATCAGCCTCCAGCGTGATTAAGCCGGGGGCACTCTTGCGAGCAGAAATATAGACACATCCTTTCCATACGACCGTATCGGGCAGATAGGTACGCATGCGTTCCGCTATGTCTGCACCGTTGAGCAAGGGCAGGATCTTCGTGTTCTGCCCGATCATCGGACGAATTTCTGCTACTCCCCTCTCCATGTCATAGTCCTTGGTACAAAAGAGGATATAATCGACTGTGCCGACTTCGGCAGGATTATCCGTGACACAGGTAGGACGAGCAAGGAAATCTCGTGAGGGAGTGACCACTCGTAGACCTCCTGCCGCGCGGATGGCTTCCAAATGTGCTCCGCGCGCGATCCAAGAAACTTCGAGGAGGCCGTCCGTCGCAGCTGCGCGGAGAGCAAGCATGGCTCCGTAGTAGCCACCTACTCCACCGAGTCCGAATACGGCGATTTTGATTGGTTGTTGGTTCATTTGCTTCTTTAGTTTATTGAGTATTTGCGACCGGAACTGTTTGCAGCTGTCTGCCGCCATCGGTATGACCGGTAAACTCCGGTGCATAGGCACTGCTCACGGTAGCGATACCTGAGGCATAAGCTCCCGAACGAACCACAACGGTGGAGTATTGAAGCTTGTAGGATCCTCTTACCAGACGATCGAAATAGAAACGCGTGCTGCTATCCTTTATTTCTCTGTAGTAGAACGTTCCGGCTGCATAATCATAACCCGAAAGTTGGCCGATAGGTTCCACCGCAGCCGCTCGCTTGTCCGTCAGGACAATGAAGTCCATATCGCGATCGAGCGTAATGGTCAGTTGCGTCACGAGCCGTTTACCGACTTCCAGCCGATCGCCCTCTCGGAGAGGTACGAGCGTTAGCTTGCCATCTATCACCTGCTCGGAGAAAAGATGCTTCTCTACCGACAAGCCATTACCCGTAGCTACGAGATCCGCCGCCGGCGCATCGTATTCCGCCAAGAAGGAAGCCCAAGCAAATCCTTTTCCGGAACGAGTAAGCTCTGCACTTAGGTTGCCTTGCGGAAGATCTTCCACCGTAACGATCCGACTTTCGCCTGCACCGGCAAATGTACCTGACAAGGCAGGTACAGGAGCCCGGACAGACACAGTGGCTTCTACCATTCGATCTTTTCCTGCACCTAACAAGAGAGCATATATCGCATCGGAAGAAGCCGGCAGACTCGGCCAAAGCTGAGTTCTTTTCTGATTGAGGAGCCACATCTGCAAGCCTTCGATATGAGAGCTGTCCTGAGACGTACCGATACGAGCGAAGGCCTCGATCGCTTCCGTCTGCATACCATAGCGACGGTCGCACCAATAATATCCGCCTGAAGGCAGCGCAAAGTGCGCACCCTGATCCGGTGTGCGGATGATATGCTCACGGATAGAACGGAGGAAATCATCGGCCAGTGCCTTACGCCCTACACCGTGGAGTACGATGGCAGCTCGCGGCATATCCAAAATGGAAATATGCGGAAGGGATCGGCCGAGAATATCGAGGAAATACATGCGGGCAGCATGGCCACGAGAGCTTGGGTTGCGACTGTCGATCGTAAGCAGATAGAGATAGTTGAGTGCTCGTTCCGGCAGTATTTTGTACTTACTATTGGTTTTCTTTTCGTATTCCTTCATTCTATCCATCAGTCGTGAGGCAGCATCATCGAGAGCATTCCACCCCATACGCTTCACCGCCTGAAACTCCTTATGCTCCGGTGCAGCGGTAAGAGCGGAGAGACGTACCAGCATCGTCATCACATAGTCCGTCAGATAATCGTTGGAAGACATCTCAGGATGCCAAGCCCACGAACCGTCAGACTTTTGCAGCCTTTTCAGTTTGTCAGTCAGCATCTGCTCCGTCCATGTCAGACGATCCGAAGCCACGAGAGCCTGCAAACGCTGACGACTGTTCTGTTCGGCCAGCATCTCCGCGCGCCAAGGCAATTCGTCCGAGGACAAGAGCGATTTTTGTAAAGCGAGTGTATCCAAGGGCTGCGCCAAGTAGTGCCGCAAACTCTCACCCAAAGCAGGAGTATGCAGCAAGCGACCCGAAACAAGGGCAGCAGCAATACTATTGGCATAAAGAGCCGAAGCCACCGAAACGGCATCTTCCTCGTGTACATCAGTCATCACGGGCAAGGCCTGTACGGCCACCCAAAGCGGATTGCTCACCACCTGAAGTGCCATTGTACCCATAGCCGGTCTGCCGCTGCGATGGGGAAATAGACTATCCAGATCCACCGTTTGGGACTGTCCGCCGTAGAGAATCAACGGTATGGTCTCCACCACTCGCTCCGTAGCTGGCAGTTGCACGATCGAGTGTTGCTCTCCATCGCTGAAGTCATGGCTTTCGGCTAACAAACGTACACCCAGAGCATCATATCCGGAGACAGGATCGAGCGGAAACGACACCGTAACCGTACCACCGGCTTCCACCGAGAACGGAAGTCTCTCGCCGCCCAAAAGCTTGTCGGTAGCAGGGTCGAACAGTTCCATACGGACGAAGCCCTGCTGCATCGTCTCGCTCTCGTTCCGAATCGAAGCCGAAGCCGTACCCTTGTCTCCCATTCTCAGGAATCGTGGCAAATTGGGTGTAAGCATAAAGTCTTTCCGCACCTCCACACTTTCGTCTTTCATGCCCAACCGCATATCCTTCGTATGTGCAAAGAGGAGCAGGTGCCAGCGCGTCAGTGTCTCGGGCAGAGTGAAAGACCAAGAAACTTCGCCCCGTTCATCGGTCAGCAATGCCGGCTCAAAGAATGCAGTCTCAGCGAAATTGGTACGCACGGAGGATTCTTGAATCCCGGATTCCTTCGATTCGGGTTCTGCTTCATTTACCGCATCTGCCCGAGCAGCTTTCTCCTCCATCGGGAAAGCATCGACCGATTTGGCTTCCGGAACTCCATATCCCACAAATATCATCGGTCCATCATAATAATCCGAAGACACATATCTATAACCGGTAGCAGACCAGAGACAGAGTTGGGGAGTTTTGAAAACAGGGTGTTTGAAACCGACTTGCACGTAAGAATCCTCCACAGACCCCGACACTCGATACCCGCTATTCGGGAAAGACAACCTAACCAAAGAAGCCGGAGAGTCGGCAAAAGAGAAGAATCGGGAGGAGAAAACAGAACCATGCACGATCTTATCAAGAGCAGCATCGTACATCCAAGCAGCCATCATGGTGTGGGAAAGCGGTTTGCCCTCCGCATCGGCGAGACGGAGCTTCCATGTCTCTTTCTCACCGGGTCGGAGCTTGTCGCGGAAAGTACTCCACGACATCTTTATCTCTCGCTTGGGCAGTCTGCGTTCCAGATCTATGCTTCGACTATACAGCCTCCCTCCATATACATAATAGAGAGAAACATTCATACTCTCCGGCAACGGAGCTGCCGGAAGCGTCGGCACTATCTCGATGATCTCACCCGGCCGGCAAGCGATCATCTTCCTTTCGATGAATCGGCCTGCCTGAGTCAGGTCGTAGAACAGATACAACTCCTGAGCATCCGCATCCTTGGGAGTAGCACCGACCAGGATGCGAGCAGGGCGGTGACTGTCGTATTTCTCCTCCGCCACATATGTCCAAAGGCCTTGGGAGGGATTCGACAACTGACGATCTTTCGGACGGAAGAGATAAACGTCCTTCGTAACAAAGTCGGAATCCTCTCCGCCACTCTCGCCAAAACGCAATCGGTACTGTCCCGAAGGCAACTTGCCCCATTCGGCCGGAGCAGGCGTCACCACACCTGAAGCTGCGGTATAAAGCCGACCGATACGTTCATTGTCGGCGTTGCACAGGAAGTAGGCGATGGATCCCTCCACCGTCTGTCCGGAAGTATTGGTAAGGGAGAATGTCAGATCCGGCAGAGAGGTGGCAAGCCAGTTGTCTTCGTTGGCACGAATGTATTTACCCACTTCGACGTCCACCCTCTTGGGTTCTTTTCCCACGGGTATTCGGAGTACGGCGGCCTGCGTCTCGCCACCGGGGGCGGTCACATCCGCCGATAGCGTGTAGAGGCAGTAGGAATAGTCTTCCCGTCCTTCCGGCCGAGACAGCGAAACAGGTATGACGAAGTACCCCGATTCATCTACCACTGCCTCACCGGTCTGTACGACCCTATCGGCCACAGGTCTGCCCCACCACCGACGCGTATAGGGGGTCAGGCTCAGCCGATAGTTCACCGTAGCTCCTCGCATACCGATTCCGGTAAAGGTCTTGGCTTCACCTCGTATGCGGAGGGTGTCGCCCATAGCATATGCAGCGTCGGGACTCCGGAGGCCGACTTCGAATGTAGGCCGCTTGTACTCTTCCACACTAAAGGGATATGTATCCCCTCCCACTCGTAGTCCGAACAGGCCATTCAAGATCCCTGTCGGGAGGTCGAAGCTACCGGAGAAACGTCCCATCTCATCTGCCTGGCATAGCAGCCGACCGATCTCCTTGGAGTTAGCATCTTCCAGCACGACTTCAACTTCCGATCCACCGATGGCGCGTGCGTCCTCCACGGCATAACCTATCCGGTCGCACTGGCCGAAGAAATGGACTTTCTGCCCCGGACGATAGATGGCGCGATCCGTGGAGACGATATACTTGCGCTCATTCTTCTTGGAAAGATCCACCTGATCCTGTTTGTAGGTATAGGCAGAAACAACGGGATACGAGCGGTCACCGTCGGTATAGGGGAAGAAGCGGTTGTAGCTTTTCCGCAGATTGATCCGACCGTACCGATCCGTGGGAGAAAGGGTATGAACCGATCGGTCTATAGAATAACGCATGGAAGCATCCACCGATGCGCCTTCCACGGGCTTGCCCGTCAGCGCATCGAGTACCTGCACACCCGGCATGGCCTGCTGAGCGAGGAAGAAGAGATCCGATACATGGAGCAGACTGTATTGGGGCACCGGCTTGGTCTTTTCGAGTACACACTGCTCTGCCGAGGCTTTCACCAGATAGACCCCCTTGGGCAGATCCGGAAGTGTACAGCGGATCGAATCCATTTTCATATCGGCCCGGCCCTGTGTCCGGATGCTTTCCGTCCAAAAAGGTGTTCCTTTCGCATACAAGTGCAGATCCTCCTGCCTTATATCAGCAGCTTGCGAGCCATTCATATCCAGCCTGTACAGACTGATGAGGACGGAGCCGACATTGCGCGATGCGATCCGCATGCTCTTCGGGAGACGTGTATGCAGCCGGAGGGGATAGTCGCACTTGACGAAAGAAGCCAAAATGCGCGAAGCCCGAGAGTTTTTCAGCAGGTTGATACGAGGAGCCTCCGGATACTTGGACAAATAGCTGTTGCACAGGTCGAGAGCAGATACATACTCCTCTTCATCACAATAGGCATTCACTCGTCTGTCCACCATACCGATTACATCGGGGAGATCCGAATACGCTGCTATCAGCTCGTCCATCCGACGATAGGAAGCTGCATCATCGAGCTTTCGACGCCGCTTCTCATAGTCCAATCGGTCGGTCTCCATCTCGAGCCGCTCACGTCTGTCAGAGAGATAAGATGCTGCCCGGCGCAATTCCTCTTCGAAAGCATGCGAAATCTTTCCGTCAGCTTCCGAACTGCCACCGACAGCGAGGGCAAGGACAGACACACAGCTCTGATAGAGCGAACGGGGAGGTGCAGCACATTTTTTCGGTTGAGATTCGAATAAAGGACGGAAGTCCTCCGTTCGGGCTTGCAGAAGGGCTTTGCGATAGGAGAGAAATGCATCGAAATCTCGCAGGAAAGCGTCTTCGAACTGTTTTTCGCTCCATAGGCTCAGACGATTGTCTTTCGGATCGCCATGGACTGCACCCATCATATACGCAGACCCGAACTGTCCGTATCGGACGTACATTCTCAGTCGCATGAAGAGAATCATGGCCCGATCCACAGGCCTAAGCCATGAGGCCTGCATGAGTTTGTCGAGGTCGTTCATCAACGGCTCCTCGGGATAGTCGTTGATGTCGTTCTCCGGATCGTCATAGAGGAACATGCTGTGCAGGAGCATGGGGATATCACGGCGGGATTCGGCCATCACCCTGATCTTCTTCAGCGTCTCGGCCACCTTGCGCGGACGGCGTTCCTGACGGTATTGTTCCAGCTCCTTCTCCAAGGTCGCATAAGGATTCTGTGCATTCATTGCAGTAAGACCGATAGTCAAAGCAAGAAATAGACTGAAAATAACTCGTATGTTCATCATACTGTCGTTTTGGTATTTGACATATTATTCCAAATATATAGAAAGTATTGTCTCGTTGTAAACCAACCTGTTATCTAATATCGATCCTGTCCGATGAAGCTGAGACTCGGATAGCTGCTGTCCGCACACCGGCAATGATGATTTTGTGCATAAAGATTTCTTGCCGCAGGCCTGCAGCAAGGAGTCTACCGCGGGAGATTATCAAATGAATAAAAGTGACTGTTTGTTGTGCAAAGGTCTCAAAAAGGGAAAAATGGCTCGTAAAAACCGGGGCTTGTGGTACTGAAAAAGGTGGCGCGAGAATTTTTTCGTTTTGGTTCGGGAATGAAAAAATTCTCGCGCCAAAAGGAAAAAGTTTTGGCACGTGTTTTCAGAAACTGTGGTTCGGCGATTCGAGTATTTGCGGCTCGTGTTTTTCACGTTTGGGGAATGCGCATCAGGAGCCAAAGGGAATCGAAAGGAATGGAACTGGCTTTAGTTTCGTATTTTTGCACGGATATGGGACGAATACTGGCTATCGACTACGGACGCAAAAGGACGGGACTTGCCGTCACCGACCCACTGAAAATCATTCCGGGCGGACTGACCACTGTACCTACCCATACGCTGCTGGACTTCCTGCGGGACTACGTCAGCCGGGAGCCGGTGGAGCGTTTTGTGCTGGGACTGCCACGCCGGATGAACTACGAAGAGTCCGAATCGATGACCTACATCCGCCCCTTCGCCGTTAAACTTGCCCAAGCCTTCCCCTCTATACCTATAACGTACGTGGACGAACGCTTCACCTCGCGCATGGCACAGAGGACTATTCTGGAAGCCGGGATAGGCAAGATGAAACGGCGGGACAAGGCTCTGGTGGATGAGGTCAGTGCGGTCATCATCCTACAGTCGTATCTGGACAATCCCGACAGATGAGAGAGAGACGGCTTATCCTCCCTACTTCGAGACGGAGACGGCATTTTCCACCCAAAAGACAAGAGAAAAGACAATCACAAGAACACAAACACTATTCGATAGAACAATGCTCCTTCCCATCTACCTATACGGACATCCGGTGCTGAGAAAAGTAGCAGAAGATATAACTCCGGACTATCCCAAACTGAAAGAGCTGATAGCCAACATGACGGAGAGCATGTACCACTCCGACGGCATCGGCCTGGCAGCTCCTCAAATAGGCTTACCCATCAGGGTACTCGTGATCGATGCCGATCCGCTGAAAGAGGATTATCCCGAATGTGCCGGATTCAAGCGCGTGATGATCAACGCCCATATCGAAGAGCGAGGCGAAGATCTCTGCACCGAATACGAAGGTTGCCTCAGCCTTCCGGCCATACACGAGAAGGTGGAACGCCCCACCTCCATCCGTATTCGCTATGTGGACGAGGACTTTCAGCCGCACGAAGAGGTGCTCCAGGGCTTTGCGGCAAGAGTGGTACAGCACGAGTACGACCATATCGACGGGAAGCTCTTCATCGACCACATCAGTCCGATACGCAAGCAGCTGATCAAAGGGAAGCTGCAGAATATCATCAAAGGCAACGTGCGGACTTCGTACCGCGTAGTGACAGCTCCGACCGGCAAAAAACGGTAAGCCGTAGTCAAATCCATTTCTCCCCGGCTCTGATTATGACATTCAAACGCTCCTTATTCTTCCTCCTGCTCCTGCTCTCCGTGGCCACAGCTCGGGCGCAGATAGACGTCGATCGGGTGATCACGATCGGACGCAATGCTCTCTACTTCAACGACTACGTGGTGAGCATCGGGTACTTCAACCAAGTGGTAGGCCTGCGCCCGTGGATGGCGGAGCCTTATTTCTATCGGGGAATAGCCAAAATCAGTCTGGAAGACTATACAGGGGCGGAAGCCGATGCTTCGGCCTGCCTGCAGCGCAATGCGCTCATCCCCAAAGCATATCTTCTTCGGGGCGTGGCACGGCAGAATCTGGGCAAAATCGATTCGGCCATTCAGGACTACCGTCGCGGATTGGAGCTGATGCCGAACGATGAGGGCATGCTGGTGAATCTGACCGGAGTGCTCACCGACAGCAAACGCTATGCCGAAGCACGGGAAGGGGTAGCCGAACTGCTCAAATTCTACCCCAAAAGCAAGCAAGCACATATAGCTCTCAGCGCGATAGAGCTGGGCGAGCAGGATACCGTCGCAGCCATTCGCGAACTGAACGAGGTACTTCGGATGGACTCTCTCTTTGCTCCTGCCTATTCGCAGATGGCCATGCTGCACCTCAAGAGCAAGCGCAATGCAGAGGCTATGGCAGCCCTGGACAAAGCAATAGAATTGGAGCCGAGCGAACTGTCCAACTATATCAACCGCGGTGTCATCCGCTACCAATCGAACGACTTGCGTGGAGCCATGGATGACTACAGCCACGTCGTTCGCCAAAAGCCGAACGACAAGTTGGCACGTTTCAACCGTGCCTTGCTCCGCTCTTACCTCGGTGACGTGAACAATGCCATCGAGGACTTCGATGTAGTCATCCGTCTGGAGCCGGAGAACTATCATGCACTCTACAACCGTGCCATCCTCCTCACGCAGATCAACGAGAACCGAAAAGCCATTACCGACTTCGACAAAGTGCTGGGACACTATCCTGACTTTGTCGTCGGCTACTATGCTCGCTCCCAAGCCAAAAAGGCATTGGGCGACACTCGCGGAGCCGAACGGGACTACTGGCGCGCTTTCGACATAGAAAAAGCGGCACAGAGCAAGACAAAAAAAACGAAAAAAAGCAGCTCTTCGACTTCGACCAAAGAGACACGTGAGGATAGCGACGAAACGATAGAGAAGTTCAACCTGCTCGTCGTATCCGAGAAATCCTCCGAGAAGCGCACACGCTACTCCAGTCGGATACGTGGGCGGATTCAGGACAACGATGTAGAGGTACAGCCCTCGCCGCTATTCGTCCTCAGCTACTACGAGCAGTCCTCTTCCGAAGAGGTGCCGCGCGTCTACTACTCGGAAGCCATTGCTCGCTTCAACGACAAAAAGGTTCTGCCCAAGCGACTCAAACCGATCAACCGTGAGGTAGCTCTGAGTCAAGAGCAGGTGGCCTATCACGAACAGGACATAACGGAAATATCCGAGAGGACTGCCGGCAATGCCGATCTGTGCTTCCGTCGCGCTTTGGACTATATGCTGATACAGAATTTGGAGCAGGCCATCGTCGATTTCGATCAGGCTGTAGAGCTGAACAAGCAGTTTGCCCTCGCATACTTCGGACGAGCCATAGCACGTGCCAAGCTGGTCGAGGCTCGTCAGGGAGCCTCCTTTATCCACCAAGAGGCCGAAACGGTGAATGCCATGACAAAAGCTCTGATCACGACACCGCGAACCAATGCAATGGGAGTGCCGGCGGCTGCCGAGTCCCCCGAGCGTAAGCCTGCCATATCGGATGTGGACGGTGAGCTGGTGATGCGCGACCTGAACCGCACGATCGAGCTGGATCCGAATTTTGCCTATGCCTACTACAATCGTGCCGTGCTACTGGCCAGACGAGGCGATACGGATGCTGCCCTGTCGGACTACGACCGTGCCATCAAAGCCTATCCGGAGTTTGCCGATGCTTATTTCAATCGCGGCCTGCTGTTGCTTTCGCGCGGAAAGGCCAAAGAAGGCATCGCCGATCTGAGTCGGGCAGGCGAATACGGCCTCTACAAGGCGTACAACATCATCAAACGAATGAGCACGAAGTCATGATCTCCGTCAATAACCTGACTGTCGATTTCGGCACCCGTCTGCTCTTCGATCAGGTATCATTCGTCATCAACAGGCGCGACCGTATCGCCCTTGTAGGGAAGAACGGTGCCGGCAAGAGTACGCTGCTCAAGCTGATTGCCGGCATGGAAGAACCGACATCCGGACACATAGCACGCCCCAAGGGGATCCGCATAGGCTATCTGCCGCAGGTGATGCGTTTGCAGGACGGACACACGGTTAACGAAGAGGTCGAGCAGGCTTTCAACGATATTCGCCAAATAGAGGAAGAGATACGGCGTCTGTCCGATGAGATGGCCGGACGTACGGACTACGAATCGGATGACTATATCCGACTGATAGAGCATTATACGAATATGAGCGAGACCCTCTCTCTCATGCAGCAGGGCAACTATCATGCTGCGATCGAACAGACATTGATCGGTCTGGGCTTCGGCCGAGAGGACTTCCACCGCCCCACAGCCGATTTCAGCGGAGGATGGCGTATGCGGATAGAGCTGGCCAAACTTCTGCTCCAACGCCCCGAAGTTTTGCTGCTCGACGAGCCGACCAATCACCTCGACATCGAATCCATCGGCTGGCTGGAGCAGTTCATCGCCACCAATGCAGGAGCCGTTATCCTGGTGTCGCACGACAGGGCATTCATCGACAATACCACGACACGCACTATCGAAATAGAACTGGGACATATATACGACTACAAGACCAACTACAGCCATTATGTGGAGCTGCGCGAAGAGCGGCTGCGACAGCAAATGCGTGCCTACGAGAATCAGCAGAAGATGATCCGCGATACGGAGGACTTCATCGAACGATTCAGATACAAGGCCACGAAGTCCGTACAGGTACAGAGTCGGATCAAGCAGTTGGAGAAGGTGGAGCGCGTGGAGATAGACGAGCGGGATCGTTCGGCATTTCACTTCCGCTTTATCCCGGCACAGCCTTCCGGCAGTTATCCGCTAATAGTGGATGATTTGGCCAAGGCCTATGGTGATCATCGGGTGTTTTCCGGAGCTACATACACCATCGAAAGAGGCGAAAAGGTGGCTTTCGTAGGCAAAAACGGTGCCGGCAAAAGTACCATGGTCAAGTGTATCATGGGAGAGCTGACAGACTACACCGGCAAGCTCGAACTGGGGCACAACGTGGAGCTGGGCTACTTTGCCCAAAATGAAGCCCAGGAGCTAAGGGGGGATCTCACGGTATTCGACACGATAGACCGTGAGGCCGTGGGCGACATCCGTCTGCGCCTGAACGATTTGCTCGGGGCTTTTCTCTTCGGGGGCGAAGCATCGGAAAAGAAAGTAAGTGTCCTGAGTGGAGGAGAACGAGCACGATTGGCTATTATCAGGCTTTTGCTACAGCCGGCTAACTTCCTTATTCTCGATGAGCCGACCAATCACCTCGATATGCGCTCGAAGGATGTACTGAAAGAGGCGATCAAGAACTTCGATGGGACTGTCATCGTAGTATCTCACGACCGTGAGTTCCTCGATGGGCTTGTCAGCAAGGTGTATGAATTTGCAGATGGACAGGTGAACGAACACCTCGGAGGTATATACGACTATCTCCGGACCCGCCGTATGCAGACGCTGACAGAGCTGGAGCGAACCACTACAATCGAAACAAAAACCACACGGGAGGCTATACCTGAAACGGAAGCCAAAGCGGACTACCGTCGGCAAAAGGAGGTAGCCAAACAGCTGCGCACGTTGGAGCGAACCGTAGCAACCTGCGAGGAGCGGATCGGAAAATTGGAGTCGGAATTACAGGCAATAGAGATGCTACTGCAAGATCCGAAACATGCGACTGACGCGAATCTGTTCGAGCGATACGCCGGCATGAAACAAGAACTCGAAAAGGCCATGGAGGACTGGGAACAGGCTTCCGAAGCTTTATCCGAAGCCCAAGGATAAGCTCAACCTCCCCCCTCTCTTCTCTCCTCCTTTACCAAGAGACCATCTCACCACCAATCTATTAGAAGCTGAGACAACCTTTCGCCATCCGTCCGAAAGCCTTTGTTTTTCACCCCACCTCCAATCCTGCAGATTCCGACCGGAAATACAATACGGGCATGAGTAGCAAAAAAGAAGAGGCTGCATCGAAAAATAATCTCGACGCAGCCTCTTTGTCTTTAGTCAGGGGAAAGTATCTGCTTTATCTTACTTGTATTTTCGATACATGGTGTTTATTCCCCACATCGAAGCGCACTGCATAGAAACCGGTTTGCGCCATGTATTCCAATCGATTCGGGGCTACGGCCACGGTACGTCCGTTGATGTCGTAGAGCGTGATCATACCATGGGCTTCCGCAATAATCTTCTTGCCTTCTACTCGCAATGTGTAAGGAGCCTGTCCATCTACATTGCTCAATGAGCTGTTGGTCACGGTCACGGTTACAGCCACCTTCGGAGATACACCGTCAGGATACTTTACTTCCACTTCGTAGATGTATGTACCATTGGCTACACCGGTCTCCACATAATGAGTTTCAGCTGTATTACCGATCAAGGTTCCATTCTTGTAGACGTTGTAGCTGACTGCTTTATCACTTGCCGGCTCTTCAGCTTTCTCTTCCACACCGTCCCAGTCCAAAGAAACTTCGTCATTGGAAGCAGTTCCGGTGAGATTGGTAACCGGTTTGAAGTCCTTCACCTCTACGTCCACGCATACTTTGTCGGATACGCCTTCCTGATACTGTACTTCTACGCAGTAGGTATGTTCGCCGGCAGGAACATCTTCATCGAGAAAAGTGGGCTCAGTCAATCCTGAAGAAATCTTCACGCCATCACGATAGACCGTGTAGGTATAAGAACGAACAGCCTGCTCCGCAATCTCCTCAGTAGCGACTATCTCCTGCAGAGCTTCTACCTCTGCCTCTATTGCGTCTGTCTCCTCAACCGGTGCAACGAAAGTCAATGATTCCAACACCTCTTCGTTCGGAATAATCTCTTGAGCTGCTACTTCCAATGGCATAATAAGCATGGGTAAAACCAGCCAAAGCAGTGAGCAGACTCTTTTGAAGTAGTTCTGTTTCATAGTTATCTCCTTTTTTAATTAGTATCTCATCTTGTTGCTTCTGTTCGCCTCTTAAATAAGGTGATACACAAAGATAAAAATATATTTCGCCGGCAAGCTATCCTTCAACCTAAAAAGTTTGTATGACGCAGGAATCGGAATCCTTTTTCT
>ERZ772966.616-NODE-616-length-13575-cov-7.698521_pt1 | contig 13575 bp, 16 predicted proteins | sample MGYA00580680_ERZ772966 | MGnify/ENA primary metagenome ERZ772966 (study PRJEB29015, sample SAMEA2738055) | human oral metagenome | biome: human oral; feature: human-associated habitat; material: saliva | place: China | collected 2225 ...
TATTTAAAGGCTTTTTTACTTTTCCAAAGTAAATTTGTTGCGAGTTTATCGCATTTTTAACGAATCTTTTCTGATAATACACTATCTTTCTTTGCCTTTTTTACACTCGTATTATAATCATAAATTTTCAATCTAAACTCATTGGGATATTTTCTTAATAATTCATATGCTTCTTCATTTTCTCTATGGACCTCTAGTAACTTATCAAAATCACTTATATATTCAAGATTTTTTATTTTTTCATAAGATATTTCCGAATAACAATATTTTTCTACATCTTTTAATACTAAATCTAAATTCAATTTCTTTTGAGTAATTTTATTCAACTATTTTTCACTCCTTCATGAATTTTTTTAACAAAGTATATTATACACTAAATCTATCTTTTTAACAATTCTATAGCAAAAGAATAAAGCAGCAGCACAATTTTACACTAGTGCTACTGCTCGTTCTATTTTCTTATTTAAAAAATAAATCTATTAACTGTTGAGATAAAATAGGTGTATTTTCTAAAATAAATCCTGGTATTGTTGAATTTGTAAATATTGCAATTTTCCACTCAGGCAGTGGTAATACTGTCACAAAATATAAAACTACAAATATTAATAAATAAACTTCCACAAAACCAAAGATTCCACCTAATAATCTATCTGTTGTTTTTATTAACGGTAATTTCCTAATTACACCTAGTGCTGATGCAATTATTTGAATAATCAGTCGAATTACTATAAATAATACGACAAATGAAACTATTCTATAGTATACCGTAGGTATATTTAATCCAGCGTATACTCCCTCTAAACCTGTGGTTACATCTGCTGGTATTGGAATTAAACTAGGAAATAAATATGCTAATCTAGTACTAAACAACATTGATACTATTAAACCAATTATCATAGTTCCAACATAAAATAATTGCATTATTAGCCCACGTTTATGTCCCAAATAGATACCTAAAAACAATAGTATTACTATTATTATATCTACCATATAGTCATCCTTTCATATTTTTTTATTATTATATAAATTAAACTTTAAAGTAGCATTAATCAATGTTTGATTAATGCTACTTTTTTCTTTAAAATTATTATTCTTATTCTACTCCAATTATATATGGATATACTGGTTGTCCAGATTCTATAAGTTCTACCTCTACATCAGGGTATTTGTTTTCTAATAATTCTTCTAGGAAATCAGTATATTCATCTGTACTATCTTCACCTAAATAAAGAGTAACTATTTCTTTATCTTCATCTAAAGATTTTTCTAGTAATTCTTCAAGTACAGTATTCAATGATAAATCAGAAACTACTATTTTACCATCTTTTATTCCCATAAATTGGTCTTTCTTAATTTCAACACCTTCTATATTAGTGTCACGAACTGCATGAGTTACTTCAAGCGTACTTACAGTTGATAAAACTTCTTGCATATTTGCAAAGTTTTCTTCAGGTGAAAGTTGTGAGTTAAATACCATTACTGCAGCTAAACCTTGTGGAGCTGTTTTACTTTCAATTACAAAGACATTTTCTTCCGCTAATTCTGCAGCTTGTTTTGCTGCTAATTGAATATTCTTATTATTTGGGAATATATAAATATTTTTGGCATTAACTTCTTTAATAGCTTTCATTATATCTTCTGTAGATGGATTCATAGTTTGTCCACCTTCTACAATATAATCAACACCCATTGATTTTAAAACTTTACTTAATCCAGCACCCATTGAAATTGAAATCATCGCTTGTTCTTTTACTTCTTTTGGAGCACTAGCTTGTTTTGCTTCTTGTTTTCTTAACACTTCTCTGTGCTGTTCACGCATATTATCAGATTTTATTTTGATAAGTTCACCATATTGTTGACCGTAGTTAAATACCTCACCAGGTGTTTCAGTATGAACATGAATTTTAACATACTCACTATCAGAAATAACAAGTAATGAATCACCAAATTTACTCATATCTTCTCTAAATTTATCTTCATTAAACTCTTTTTTATCTTTATCAAGACGAACTGTAAATTCAGTACAGAAACCATAAACGATATCTTCTGGACTCATGAAGTCCATATCGTGATCATCTTCAAATTTCATATCAACTACGTTAGTTTCTACTGTATCTAACCCTTCAATTTCTTCACCTTTTAATGCAGCTACAAAACCTTGGTACACGCATACTAACCCTTGACCTCCTGAGTCAACTACACCAACTTCTTTTAAAATAGGTAATAATTCAGGTGTTCTCTTAAGAGACTCTTGAGCTTCTAAGTAAATTGCATCCATAACTTCTATAATTGAAGTAGTATTTTCTGCAGCTTTTACACCTGCTTCAGCTGCTTCACGTGCAACAGTTAGGATTGTTCCTTCAACCGGTTTTATTATAGCTTTGTACGCTATACTAACACCGTTTTGAATAGCAGCTGCAAATTCTTTAGCGTCAATCTCACTTTTATCAGCTATATGTTGAGTCATTCCTCTAAATAATTGTGATAGAATTACTCCTGAGTTACCACGAGCTCCCATTAATAAACCTTTAGAGAATGACTTTCCTAACTCACCGATATTTTCAACAACATTCGCTGCTGTTTCTTTCGCACCTGAAGACATTGATAAATTCATATTTGTTCCTGTATCACCATCAGGAACTGGGAAAACATTAAGAGAATTAATTTTTTCTGCATTCTTAGCTAAATTTTTAGAACCTAAATCTATCATTTTAGCTAGAACTAGTCCATTGATTTTTTCCAATGCGCTACCTCCTATTTATTACTTACTTTAATGCCTTGAATAAAGATATTAACCTCATTCACTTTAGCACCTAGTGTTTTTTCTATTTGATATTTCACTGATGACTGAACATTACTAGCTATTTCAGATATTTTTGTTCCGTACATAACTATTATATATAAATCTATTACTAATTTATCTTTATCTTGTTTAACAACTATTCCTTTTGAATAATTTTCTTTTCCTAAGATTTCTATAATTCCATCTTTAACTTGATTCTTACTAGCCATACCAATTATACCGTAACAACTTACTGCTGTTCCACCTGCTACAGTTGAAATAACGTCATCACTAATTGATACGTGACCTAGTTCATTATTTACTTCTAATACCATAATTTTTCCTCCTATTTAAAATAGACAAATGAACATACGAATAATTATACCTTTTTTAATAAAAAAATACAAGTAAAACATTGATTTATCTTTAATCAGAGCCTCTGTTTATCCATAATATTATTAGTTTCTTTTATTTATTTCCTCGAATAAATTCTTTAGCGTGAATCATTAATGTTACAGCATCACAAACTGGCGTTTGAATATTATGTTTCTTACCTAATTTAGATATAGCTCCATTTAAATAATCTATTTCCGTTAATCTTCCATTTTTCATATCTTGATATAATGATGGGTAATGTAATCCTCCGGTACTAGGATCAAATAAGTTTTCAATATTATTTTCAACTAATTCTTGATTCACTTCCACACCTTCAGCTTTTCCAACAGCTGTAACTTCATTTAGTACTGCTCTAGTTAATTCTAAATTTTGTTTAAAACTTCCATACTCACCAATATTACAATCTATCAGTGTACAATACGTATTCAATACACAGTTTAGTCCAGCTTTATGCCAAATAGATTGGAATGTATTATCAGAATACTTCATATTTAATCCTGCTTTATTTAATCTATCTATTAAGCCTTTAGTATCCTCGAGATTTTCTTCCTTAACTTGCTTTATTTCTATTTTCCCTGATCCATAAGCTTTAAGTACACCAGGTCCTCCCAAACCACTCGTCCATACTGTCACACCAATTAGAATATTCTCTTCTTTTACAAATTCTTTAAGAGTATCAACGTGTCCTAGTCCATTCAGTATACATATGATTTTTGTATTTTCATGCATAAGATGCTTTACCTTTGTTAACATACTTCTTAGTTGCATAGACTTTGTAGCTACAAAAACAACATCATACTTTCCTTGTGCATCCTCTGGATAGTACGTTGGAATATTATAATATCCTAGTTCCTTATCATCAATAATAACACGTAATCCATTATTTTTTATATTTTCAACGTGATCTTTCCAAGTATCAACAAAATTAACATCTTCACCATTTTTAAATAGTAAATAGCCAAACCTCGATCCTAGAGCTCCTGCTCCCGCAAATAAAATTTTCATAATGAGCACTCCTTCACTTATATTTATAATTTAATTTTATAATTAGAAAACTTTTTTGTCAACCTATTCATAATAATTATTAAAACAAAAAAGAAGATATTCAAAATTGAACACCTTCTTTTTTATTTTAATAATTTTCTGGTCTATAAACTTCTGGCTTATATAATTTTAGTACATCTGAATACAGTCTATCAGCAAGAAACGCAACCGTAAATGGAATTATAAAGAACGCTAAACTTATTTGTACTAAACTTCCAGGATTCATCTCGTAAGCTTTAGTTGGCCCAATTAGTCCAATGATACCGAACCCTGCACTTTCATGAGTTCCTTGGATCCCTAAGAAATAACCAGAAAGTCCAGTTATTGCCGCTGTCGTTAGGATTGGTAAAAATAACTGAGGACGTCTTGCACAGTTAGGCATCATTAATTTTATAGCACCTAGAATAATAGCTATACTAGCACCTTTACTTTTAGCTCTAAAAGTTCCAATTGATAAAACTGCCGCAGCTGCTACTAGTCCAAGCGTTGCAGCACCTGCACCAACATAATTCGCATTTTTAAATAGTATTAATCCCATAGCAACAGTTGATACCGGTGTTACAATTAAGAATGCAAACGACATTGTGATTAACATACACATTAATATAGGTTGTAATGTTGTAAATTTAAATATTATTTGTCCTAATAGATTTGTTAAACTTTTCATATAAGGTAACGTAACTAATCCTAGTGCTGCTACTAACCCACCAGTTATTGGTAAAAATATAATTGTAACAGAACCAAATTTATCTTTTACTAATGATATTGCTATTGCACCAATTGCAGTTATTAACATAACGTTAAATAAATCTCCCATTGGCACTCCAGTATAAGCTTTTAAATTCGCATTAAATGTTAATGATCCACTTGCTGCTAAAACAGTTGCACCTAAAACTGCTGATTCTAGTGGTTTGAATTTTAACATTTGTCCAACTATCATACCAACTAGCACTGGAATAGAAAATTGTAATAAATACATCGCTTGAGATAATGTTGTAAACACATTAGCCGCAAAGTGTTTTCCTAAATACTTGAATAATGTACTCAATACTGCATTTGGAATTAAACCTGCTACGACCCCTAGTGCAGTACCATTTAAAATTATATTAAGAAAATCTCTCACACTTCTTTTTTGCATATACATCCTCCTGTTTTATATTATTATTTCACTATAATAATATAAAATCAAAAAAATGTAAAGAGTTTTTTGAAAATTTATCTTATTTTTCTTATAAAAACGTTTTTATAATTTTTTTACAACAAAAGTGAAATTAGTATAAAAAGGAATCAAAGTAATTTTTTACTTTAATTCCTTTTTTTCTAATATAATGGTTTTTTGTTTGGTGTTCCTACTTTTCTAGGATATTTATTTGGAGTTTCCTTAGCCTTTCTTATTTCTAATATATGGCGCTCTTCACCCTCAATAGAAAACTCTAAATCTTTTTCTAATTTACCACCAAGCAACTTTATCGCATTTAACGCTTCTTTTGTTTCTTCTTCTGCTTTTTGTGCCTTCAAACTTAAAAAGTATCCATTTTTTCTTACAAGAGGTAAACATAATTCTGAAAGTACATTTAATCTCGCTACTGCTCTAGCAGTTACAATTTCGAACTTTTCTCTATAGTCTCTATTTTGTCCAATTTCTTCTGCACGAGCATGAATAAAATTACAGTTAGTTAACTCTAATTCATCTTTTAATAAATTTAAGAATTTTATACGTTTATTCAATGAATCAACAATTGTAACTTCAAGATTTGGGTATAAAATTTTAAGTGGAATTGATGGGAATCCTGCTCCGCTTCCAACATCACAAATATTATCAACATTACTATAATCCTTGAAAAAAGCTAGTGATATCGAGTCATAAAAGTGCTTTGAATAAAACTCTTCTTCCTCAGTAATTGCTGTAAGATTTATTTTTTGATTCCACTCAACAACTAACTCATAATATCTTTGATATTGATTTTTTTGTTTTTCACTTAATTCAATACCTGTTTGTTCAGTTACCTTATTATAAAACTCTTGTTTATTCATCATTTCTTCCTCTTCGTTGTTCCAAGAATACTAATAGAATAGAGATATCTGCAGGATTAACACCTGAAATACGTGATGCTTGACCGATTGTAAGTGGTAAAACTTTTTTAAGTTTTTCTCTTGCTTCTATTGCTAAACTTGGAACATCATCATAATCCAGGTCTTTTGGAATTTTCATCTCATTCATTTTTTTAAGTTTCTCAACTTGTTGTAATGATTTTTTGATATACCCTTCGTATTTAACCTCTATTTCAACTTGTTCAATAACATCCCTAGCTAATTTAGTATCATCTTCAGCTAAGTACATTATATTATCATAAGACAACTCTGGTCGTCTTAACATGTCTATTGCTAATATACCATCTCTAATTTCTGCACTATTTAGTTCTTGTAATTTTTCTAAAGTTTTTTGAGTTGGTGTAATTCTAAATGTTTTTAATCGCTCTATTTCATTTTGAACTGCATTACGTTTATCACAGAATTTTTTATATCTTTCTTCTGTAATTAGTCCATATTCATATGCCTTTTCAGTTAAGCGCATATCAGCATTATCATGTCTTAATAATAACCTATGCTCAGCTCTAGATGTCAATAATCTATAAGGTTCATTAGTTCCTTTTGTAACTAGATCATCAATTAAAACACCAATATAAGCCTCATCTCGACCTAGTATCATAGGTTCTTCTTCTAAAACCTTGCATGCAGCATTTATTCCCGCCATTATTCCTTGTCCTGCAGCTTCTTCATAACCACTAGTACCATTAATTTGACCAGCAGTAAAAAGTCCATCAATCAACTTAGTTTCAAGCGTTGGCCATAATGTCGTTGGATTAATTGCATCATATTCAATTGCGTATCCATTTCTCATTATTACCGCATTCTCCAACCCAGCTATACTGTGAACCATATCACGCTGTACATCATCTGGTAAAGAAGTTGATAATCCTTGAACATAAATTTCCTTAGTATTTCTACCTTCTGGTTCAAGGAATAACTGATGTCTTTCTTTATCATTAAATCGAACATATTTATCTTCGATACTTGGACAATACCTTGGTCCTGTTCCTTGTATTACTCCAGAATACATAGCCGAACGCCCTAAGTTTTTATCAATTATTTCATGTGTTGAAGTATTAGTATAAGTTAACCAGCACGGAACTTGATCTTCTACATATTCTGTTGTTTCATAACTAAAAGCATGTTTCTCATTATCTCCAGGTTGAATAGCAGTTTTTGAAAAATCAACACTATCTGCATTAACTCGAGGTGGGGTTCCTGTTTTAAACCTAACTAAATCAAATCCTAGCTCTTCCAACTGTTTAGGTAAATCAATTGAGGGCATTTGATGATTTGGACCAGATGAATATTTTATATCTCCGATTACTATTTCTCCCCTTAAATAAGTTCCCGTAGTAATAATAACAGTTTTAGCCTTATAAGCAGTCCCTAACATTGTTTTTAAGCCAACCACTTTACTATTTTCAATAATTAGTTCTTTAACCATAGCTTGTTCAATATCTAAATTTGGAGTATCTTCCAATATTCTTTTCATTTCTAATTGATACTCAACTTTATCAGATTGCATTCTAAGTGCACGAACCGCTGGCCCTTTTGCAGTATTTAGCATTTTACTTTGAATATTTGTTTTATCTGCAACACGACCCATTAAACCTCCAAGTGCATCTACCTCACGAACTACTATACCTTTTGCAGGTCCACCTACACTAGGGTTACATGGCATAAAACCAATTGTATCTAGGTTGATTGTAATCATTAAAGTACTCACACCTTTTCTACTAGATGCATATGCTGCCTCAATTCCAGCATGACCACCTCCGATTACAATAACATCATATTCTTTTAAAAATTCAGTCATAGTACCTCCATATATTTTAACGTAATTGCAAAATAATGCTTTGACCAAAATTTTGATATATTACTAAATTTTTACCTTTATAATATTATCACAATGAGAAAGAAAAAACTAATAATAAACATTAATACAAATGTTTTTCCATGTATTTCCTTATAAAAAACGTAGAATAAAATATCCTAATTATTTCTATTGTTACTCATTTTTTTATTTAAATAGTTATTAATATATTTACTTAACATTTTTATTAAGTTATAATAGTACTAGTTATTATTATTAATTAGTGAATGGAGGGATTTTCTTGAATATTAAATTAGTGTACGCAAGTTTAACAGGTAACACTGAAATGTTATCAGATTTAATTATAGAAAAATTCGAAGAACAAAAAGGAATAGAAATTGAAAAAATATTTATTGAAGATATGGTTGATTACGATTTTTTAGATGATGCCGATGCCTTTATTGTAGCAACATATACATATGGTGAAGGGGATCTTCCTGAAGAGATGGAAGAATTCTTTGAAGAAATTGGTCAAAAAGATTATTCTGGAAAAGTCTATGGAGTAATCGGAACTGGAGATACTATTTATGAACAATACTGTGTTTGTGTCGATCAATTTAATGACCAAATAGCAAAAACAGGTGCAACTAATCCTACTGAAAATCTGAAAATTGAAATTGAAGCAGATACTGATGAAGATTTTGAAAACATTGATAAATTCATAGAAGATTTTGCCTCTGCACTTTAAATATTAAATGCAAAAAAGACTATAGGTTTTTCCTATAGTCTTTTTTTGTTTATCCTTTGAAAAATACATTTACTCGTTTAAATTCTTCTTCCCAATTATTCCAATCAAGTCTAATTCTTGAATTTTCATCAAGAATGTCTTCTACTATTTCCTCTATAGTAATTTGCTCAAGCGCTTCTTTAATAGAGTGATTAATTGTATTTACTTTTTTTAAATACTCACTATAACGTTTATCAACAGCTAATGCTCCTTCAAATATTTTAGAAACATAGTCAGTTTTTAAAACAAAGACTTCTACTTCACCATTTAGAGCAACATATACGTCATATAATGTAACTGTTTTATTACTACGATATTTATATCCTCCACCTACTCCAGTGTTAGCTTTTACAAGATTATGGACAACTAGTTTTCTCATAATTTTTTTTAAGTATGTTGGTGATATATTAAGACGTTTACTTATTTCCTTTGAATTTAAATAAATATGTCTATCCTGTAAATAAAGCATAACCATTATACATATTGCTTGTTCAGTACTTTTAGTTAGATGCATAAACTTTTAACCTCTTTTCCTTTTATATAAGATAAATAATTAATCTATTATTTAATTTTATGATATATTTTTCATATTGTCAAATATTATCTTAGCTTTTCGCCCCAATATTGGTAATAGGTACACTCAATGGAACCATTGAATAACTTTCTTCTCTTAGTTGCCTTCTTACCATATAAATGTTCAAACATTTTATTAGAAGTCAATATATACAGCGACCAGTATTTTTGGTTTTTAAGCGCGGTCCCTAAATATTTATACATATTCTCTACTTCTTTTTTCTCTCCCAAACGCTCTCCATACGGCGGATTAGCTATTACGCAACCAGCTTCTTTTTTTACAACAAAATCATATACCGACATTTGTTTGAACTTAATAACCCCAGCTAATCCAATTTCTTCAGCATTATTTTCAGCTGTTTGAATCATTTTTGGATCAATATCAGAACCGTATAGCTCTAATTCCTTCTCATAGTCAATTGCTTCTTCAGCTTTATTTCTTTCTTCATCAACTAACGCTTTTGGCATCCATGGCCATTTTTCAAAATCAAAATTTCTATTAATACCAGGTGCCATGTTTTGTGCAGCCATAGCCGCTTCTATTAACAGAGTACCTGAACCACAGAACAAGTCATATAATGGTGTTTCACCTCTCCAGTTAGTTAATTTTACCATAGCTGCAGCAAGTGTTTCCTTTAATGGTGCTGTACCTTGTTTTGCTCTATATCCTCTTTTATGTAATCCATCTCCTGATGTATCTAATAATATTGTTGCTATATCATTTAACATAATTATTTCTAATCGATATCTAGCACCTGTTTCAGTTAACCAACCAGTTACCCCGTAACTTTTCTTCATTTTTTCAACAATTGCTTTTTTTACAATCGACTGACAGTCAGACACACTAAATAATGTTGATTTATGACTTCTCCCATCTACTGGGAATTTTGCATCTACTGGAAGATATTTATCCCATTCTATCTCTTTAGTTTTTTCAAATAATTCTTCAAATGTATAAGCTGGAAATTGAGCTACTACAATTTTTACTCTATCTGCACATCTAAGCCATAAATTAGAGCGAACTATAGCTCTCTTATCTCCTGAATAATATACTCTACCATTTTCTACTTTTGTTTCATAACCTAACTCTTGTACTTCTTTAGCTACAATAGCTTCTATACCCATAGGTGTTGTTGCTACTAAATTATATTTCATTTCTTCCTCCTTAAAAAAAGAGGCTCTAAAGAGCCCCTAGAACTAGTTATTTTCTTATCATAAGCCATATTCTGTATCTATCTTACTCAATCGGGACTAGTCTACCCTCGTAACAATAGTTGTGATCATCTGTCTAAATATGTATACATATTTCCTACTCCTACATTCATTTCTGCGAAGTAAGTGCTTCTACCAAAATTTGAATTGCTCACTCAAGGGGTTTACCGCGTTCCACTTCATACATTTCTATATGAACTTCGTCACTGTGGCACTTTCAAGATATATGACCATATAGAAACTACTTAGGTCATATTTTCTGCCGTCACCTTAAAAAGGTGCCTAAACTTATTTTTTCGTTTAGCGTTGAACACTACTAACATCTCAGTTAGTGTGAGTATGGACTTTCCTCAGCAAAATTGCCGCGATCACTCAAAGAAAATACTTATACTACTTTACACTATAATAAAGTTTTTGTAAATAAATTATGTTAAATAATTATTTTTCTAAAACTGATACTTTACCTTCAGCTATTTCTTCAAGCGCTTTTCCAACTTCTTTATGAGATACATAGTTATCTAATTTTTTTGTTTCTGGGTCTGAGAACAATTCACGAGCTCTCTTACTTGCTAATGAAACTAACATATACTTTGAATTTACTTTTGATTTTAATACATCTAATTTTGGATATAACATTTATTCTCTCCTACATTTCTTCTAATTCTAATAAAGCTCTTCGATATTTCATCTCTATACGTTCACGTTTTAAATGCTCACTTGTTATTATAGCTTTGATTCTTTCTACTGCTTTATCTACTTCATCATTTTCAACAACATAGTCATATAAGTGCATCATATTTATTTCTTTTTTAGCTTTGGCTATTCGAGACTCAATTACTTCATCGCTCTCTGTCCCTCGTCCTCTTAATCTAGTTTTTAAATCAGCAATACTAGGAGGAGCTAAAAATATAAATAATGCATCAGGGATTTTACTTTTCACTTGGCTTGCTCCCTGTACTTCTATTTCTAAAAAGATATCTTTCCCTTTATCCATAGTTTCACGTACATACTTTACAGGAGTCCCATAATAATTGTCTACGTATTGTGCATATTCAAGTAATTCACCTTGTTCAATAAGTTGTTCAAATTCTTCTTTTGTTTTGAAAAAATAGTCAACCCCATCTACTTCACCAGGTCTCATCCCTCTAGAAGTCATAGAAATTGAATACTCAAAGCCAACATCATTACTTTCAAAAATTCGTTTTCTAACAGTTCCCTTTCCTACACCAGAAGGACCTGATAAAACTATTAATAAGCCTTTCTCCATTTTTTTGATTCCTCTATTATCATTTATTATCTTCTTATAATACCACAAATCGCCTGAAAATTAAACTATTAGGTACACTAAATTAAAATATTTTAAAATCAATATTTGTTTAATATAGTTAATTATTTCTTACATTACATATCTCACTATTGCAAGAGATATAATTCCAGTTATTACTATAACTAATAGATTTTTAGAAATAATTGCACTTAATACAGTAGGTAATGAAGTTATCAAATTTTCATAGTTAATCTTAGGAAGCTCTCCTATGTTTTGTATAAATAAACTATTGAACCATAATGTAGACATAATTACAATTGGTACAAAACTTAAGAACTCAATAACTGCTTTTGGTAAATTGAATTTTTTTAATAAAACAAATGGCACTACTCTTGATAACCACGTTACAACTGCACAACCTATTATAGTTAATATAATATAATTAATGGATAACATTTTTTAATACCACCCCTATTGTACACCCTATTAAAGTAACAATAATAATTAGAACGTTACTTGGTAAAATAATCATTCCAAAAAATACTAAAAATAAAACAATTATTATTACAATTATCTGAACTTTTTTCTTTATAGTAAAATCTGAAATAACTTGTAAATAAAGTAAACCTATAAACATTGCCACTAAAGCAAAATCCAATCCTAGTCCGTAAGGATTTTTTACTACGCTACCTAACAATGCTCCTATAACTGAAGAAATTCCCCAAGTCATATAAGATATTATATTTGCCGTATTAAACCACTCGTATGATAATTTTCCATTCGTATAATTTTGTTTATTCATTCCAAGAGCATAGCTTTCATCTGTTAAAAATGATCCAATAGAAATATTTTTAAATAAGCTATACTCTTTAAAAAACGGCGCTACTGACATACTCATTAGAATCATTCTTGAATTAACTAGAAAAGTCGCTATAATTATGGAGATTATTGGTGCTCCTGCTGAAAGCATGCTCACAGTAATAAACTGTGCACTACCAGCGTAAATAAATAACGACATTGCCCCAACTAAAAAAAAATTTAAACCTGCTGAACTTGCAATAATACCAAATGCCAAACCTATCCCTATATACCCGAATATAGTAGGTAATGTATCTTTGAAAGCAGTTTTTCTATCTAATTTATTATTCATTAAACACGCACCTTTCAAAATTTACATTAATTATTTTTTACTAATAATTCATTTATAAAGATTTTATCAATTTTTTGTTTTACTGTTTTTTGATCAGTATAAGTCACCATTCCAGGTTTGGCTCCTGAAATTTTTTTAACATTCTTTATCAGTGTTGAGTCAACAGACACATAATTTTCATTTTTAAATTTAGAAAAATACCCCGCAAGCATAGAAGCTACTCTTTTCGTTTCTTCATCTGGATTATTATCAAAAATTACTACGTGGCTTCCTGGTATATCTTTTGCATGGAACCAAAGATAATCTCTTCTTGCCAATTTATTTGTTATAGTATCATTTTGAATATTATTTTTACCTACATAAATGTCTATACCATTATATTTTATTATTAGGTAATTATTTTTTTTCTTTGTACTTTTTTTATTTTTATCTTTTTTTGAGATGGAGTCTCACTTTG
>ERZ772966.618-NODE-618-length-13559-cov-4.019994_pt1 | contig 13559 bp, 8 predicted proteins | sample MGYA00580680_ERZ772966 | MGnify/ENA primary metagenome ERZ772966 (study PRJEB29015, sample SAMEA2738055) | human oral metagenome | biome: human oral; feature: human-associated habitat; material: saliva | place: China | collected 2225 ...
TCGCATCTTGCAAAACCTAATTGTCCTTTTGCAGTGCATATAGGATCTCATAGGAAGGTTGAACCTAAAGCTTTTGAAAAATATATGCTAGAAGGCAGGTTTAAAGAAAGATAGAGGTGCATCATGAAGAAAAAGGTTTTAAAAGATGGCACCATAAAACTTTCATCAAATTCTTTTAGCCTAATTGTAGATCCAGATGTAAGCGATATTTGGGTCGGTCATTTCCAGCAGCGTATCGCAAGAGAATATCTATCTCAGATTCGGGGAATTAACGGTCTTAGTGGGTTTGAAATAGCTCAAGGAGCTAAGCAGTTTTTAAAATACTCTATAGAAATTTATAATAGAGGTCCAAAAGATATTTCAGCATCTCCTGATGCAAGTCTTGATGAGGTTTATCCTAATAAGCGAAAAGGTGATGACAGGATGCCTATGACAAAAAGCATACCTAATATATTCGTCGCAGAGATTCTTATAGGTCTTTTCGGAGCTAAGTGCATAGAGTTTGGAGACACAGGTTCTTCTGATAACTGTGTGGCGGGAGTTTATTTAAGCGAAGGAGTTCATGCAGGAATATACGATGTCTCAACAGATGGAATACACTCACTTTCACGTATTTTTAAACCAGATCTTACAGATAAGGATTTAAGCTTTATCACAGATTATATAAAATCTACAGCAGAGAGGGTTATGATTACGACTGACGAGGATTTAATACCTGTTAATAACGGTATTTTTAATTATAAGACAAAAACTCTTATAGATTTTGATCCAAGTTATGTCTTTACGTCAAAATGTCACGTTGACTATGATGCTCATGCTGAAAATCCGATCATTACCATGCCTGACGGAGAGCTCTGGGATGTTGAGTCGTGGATGTCTTCTCTATGCACCGATGCTGATACAGTAGAGCTTTTATGGCAGGGTATAAGCGCTGCAGTTAGACCCAATGTTGACTGGAAAAAGTCTTTATGGCTTTACGCCCCTAGTGGTAACAATGGAAAAGGAACTTATATCCAGCTTATACGCAATATCTTAGGTCATAGAGCGCATGCTTCTATAACATTTGAAGATTTTAAAGAGCAGTATATGCTTGAGCCACTCGCTCACGTACAAGCTAATCTTGTAGATGAGAATAATACGGGAACTTATCTTCCTAATGCTGCTAAATATAAAGCCGTGATAACGCACGATATAATTCGTATCAACCGAAAGTATGAAAAGCCTATTGATATACGTTTTCACGGGGTTGATATTCAGTGTGTTAATGGATTTCCTAGAGTAAGAGATGATTCTGATTCGTTTTATAGAAGAATACTTCCTGTTATGTTTGATAATAGGTTTGAAGGTAAGGAGCGAACTTATATTAAGGGTGAATATCTTACGGATAAGCATCCAGAGGTGCTAAAATACGTTTTACGCAGAGTTTTATCAGGAAATGGATCAATGCCCGACTTTTATATGTTCAGCGAACCTGACGCAAGCCTGCGCCTTCTAGGGGAGTATAAAGAGTTTAACGAACCTGTAAGACAGTTTTTCAACGAAGTTGTCTTACATATGGTGTGGACACTTCTTCCGTGGGATTTTCTTTTCGATACGTTTATGCAGTGGTCAGCCCGCTTTAACCCTGGCGGGGGCAGGATAAGTAAAAAGAGTTTTACTACCCAGATTAAAGCCATATCAGAAGAATATCCGGGATATTTCTTTGATGTCGTAGCAAGTGGTGATAACACAGGAAGAGATAAAGTTATTAGATCTGCGGGAAGAATGGATGAACCGGAGCCGTTAATACTTGAATATAATGTTGAACAGTGGATGAATAAAAACTATAAAGGGGCAGATCCTTTAAAGAAAGCTATGCCTGAGCTTAAAGAATTTTATAGAGGTCTTCAGCGCGATATAAATCTGATATTTGAAGAGTCTGATGCTTGACAATTTAGTAGTTTTGTGCTATGATTTTACTAATAGTAAATGATAGTTAATGAACTATTTCGCAAGCATTGATTGAATGTCTTATTTACCTGTGATTATACACATGAGATAACCGTTTGTAAGTTAGTGCTTGCATGCGGTTATTTTTGTTTTATAAATAAAAAGGAGGTTTCTAGTGAAATTTTCAAAAGAAGTTAAAAACAGGCATCTTTATGAATATGCGATATGGCAATGTATTGATTCTTATAATCAAAGCCCTAGAGCTGGTGAGCATGGAATTATTATGGTGTCTGAGGGCAGAAAACTTAGAGACGCTATTGTTGCAAAATGTGACAAGTTTCCTCTTACGGGTGTTTCTACTTTTAAAAATGCTGTTAATGAGGTTTTAGGGAAAAGAATTTCAGATGATATCTACCATCAAAACGATGGCGGTCTTTTGAATAAACAGATTGCAGATTTTAGCAAGTTCTTAAATCTTTCAGAAGCGGAAGATCTTGGCGGAGGTGTTTCTCTAGTTACAGGAGATGAGTCCTTTCTTCCTATCTCACCGTACGATGCTCAATACAGAAATCTTGATATAGTTATGAGTAACGGTAGCAGGCTCGGCAGCGTTTCGGTTGGGGCAGGCGATAGTGGTTATGATCTTCAGAAGGCTTACAGCCTTGATTATAATAAAGTTCTTGGAAAAAGGCACGTCAAAGCAGGGAGTCTAGTTACAGATAACGATATTAGCGGCATCTCCAGACTCCGTAGGTTTTGCGACCCGGCTAGCTTTGATAATCTAGCAGATTGGTACAATAAAGGTGTTAACTTTTCTAAGCTTCGTGAAAAGAGTGCAGAGGGGGTTCGCCTCAGAAAGGCTAGAAATGCATCTTTTAATAGAGCTGAGAAGATTTTAAGAATGCTTGATGAGATGGGCTATGACTATGAGCTTGGAAGAGAGTATCAGACTGGTCAGCTTAAAGCTAGTATTGCGGGTACATCTGTTAGTATACGTATTGCAGATGTTGATAGTAAATTCATAGGAAGGGCTTATGATGCAGGTCTTGTTATATCTCCTTCATCAACTCTTGTTAGAAATAATAAGGCGTTTATACCTGATCTAACAGATGAGCAGGCTATAGCTTTAGTTAAGTTTGCTCTTGGAGAGCATATAAACGATGATAGGGGACTTCTTATGGGAAGTCCTGGCGAGGTTACTAGAACTGTTAATAATAAACCTCATAAGGAAAATGCTGCAAGCAGAAGTTCATCTGGCGTTAGAATTTACATGGGAAAACTCTATCAGGATAATGGTAACGGCCTAATGGTTCCTGATAGATATGGAAATTACATAATAGCTACCGTTAATAATAGCAGAGCTTTTAGAAGCAATACTGCTATGGCAACGCCTGTTGAGGCTAGAGATTATCTTACAACTGTTATATCTGATGCTAGATCTAATTTTGCAAATATGGTTAATCTCGAAGCTCTTATAAGCGATTTTAACGATAATAAAGATGATCCTGACTGGGAGCCTAAGTATGATGCAAATCCTGAAATAGCATCGATTCAAAAGTCCTATATCGCTGTCTTAAAAGGAACTAAGGCTACGCTTCTTAGACCGGGAGTGCATGCAGATGAGTTTGAAGAGCTTGTTGAGACTGGAGATATGTCAACAAGCGATTATGATAGGGATGAATATGAGAACCAGCTTTCCATGCTTACCTATCCTGAAGATATGGATAAAGAGGAGATGCTTAGGTCTCATTTTGAAGCACTTGTTGATCACGAAGTCGGAAGTTTTGAGATAGGAGCTGATGGCAAAAGATTTAACCCTAAAGCAGTTGCACAGTATCAGCTAGCTTATTATGGCATTTATAGAAATCTTGATGACATCACAAAGGCTCTTAGGATGCTTGATATACCTGCTGATGAGATTAAGGGTAATAATGCCTCTGCAACTTACGTTAAAGACGGTCTTATTAAGTTTGATAATTTAACAGCTAAGAATATGGCAGAGCTTGACAGTCCATTTATGAGATCTATGTATGAAGAGATTAATAATTCCTTGATTTCATCTGGAATTTCAGTTTCTAATATTATGATAGACGATAAAGGAATTGTTCAGTACACAGGTTCTTATAGCACAAGTAGAGATGTTAAGGCGTCTTCTGTTATGTCTGTTAAAGGCGAAATTGGTCAGATTTTTGAGCCTGAGAACAAAGTTATTAAAACTAATTTCGGAAGCTCTAATAACTTTGCCTTTGTTCCGGGTTATAGAGGCCATGTGATAAGTCAAAAGGCTGGAGAGACTAAGTCGCTAATGGAAAGAACAAGAGCTTATGGTTATGAGCAGGAACTTAGGAAAAAGATTAGATATCAGATTCATCATAGCCTTTTATCACCTCTTGGTGAAGAGCTTGTTGGATCACCTGTGTCACTTAACAGCATATATGGAAATTTATACGGAACAAGGTTTGCGTATGACTTTGAGGATAGATTTAGAGAGCAGGGTATGTCAGAAGAAACTATATCTACAATAATTGACTCAGCATCTCAGAGCCTTCTTTATGATAAGAGTTTTGAGCAAGGCTCAACGATTCATGCTGATTACATCGCAAGTCATAATATGTTTGATATGGCTGATGATAATAAGAGAACGCCTTATATTCTTACAGGAGGTCTTAACCTTACTATTCTTGATGAGGATAAGCTCGATAATGCTGTGTCATCAAGAGTTACATCTACAACAACTACCGCGCAAGGTAGAAAGATGTTCTTAAAGAGTAAGACTAAGGTTATGTCTGACGGAAGTCTTGTCCCATCTCCTGATAAGGATGATGACACTGCGATGGCGCTTTGGCTTGATAAGTCGTATGGCCAGTTTGATGCTATAGATAGATTTAATATGGCAGCTAGCGTTACGCAGCATTCAAACAGCGTTACAGAGCCTGTTGGAACAGCTTCTCTTACTTTCGGAGGTTGGGGTCAGGATGATGGCGTTGTCGTGTCTAAGAGTTTTGCTGAAGCTCACGGCATTAGAGACGCAAACGATAAGATAAGACCTCTTATGATAGGAGATAAGATATCCGATAAGCATGGTAATAAGGGAGTTATATCTATAGTTATCGATCCAGATATGAGCGACGAGGAAGCTTCAGATAAAGGTCTTTTAAAAGCTGTTAAGTTCTTTAGAGATAACCCTGATGTAAGCGTTGTAATGTCGCCATTCTCAGCCGTTTCGAGATTTAACGGAGGAACTGCAAGAGAGGCTATGACTAAGACTTACGATCTATATCTTGACGATAAGGTGGTTCCGGGGGGAGTCGGAGAGATGTCGTTTATCATTACTGATAAAGCGGCTGATATAAAGACTAATATCTATGATGAGACATCTGTTAGAAAGAGAAAGATATCATCTCAAGGTATAACGCAGGCTCATGCTAAAGCTCCTGAGACAGAAGGTCTTGAGTATCATAATGCTTATGCAAGGTCTGTTTATATGAACAATGGAGGAGAGCTTTCTAATCTTCGTGAGTATCTTATCACTTGTGGGCTTGATATCAGTGATACTGGAGAGCTAAGACACGGCTATAAGCCTCATGAAGGAGAAGTTAGAAATGTTATAGAGTTTCCTGAAGTTGAGTTTAGAAAGGATGAGAATGGAAGGCTTGCTGCTACTAAGTCTAACGGTAACGTTATGGTAGCTAATAGATCTGACATTATGAGTTCTTTTAAAGAAAAGATGGATAGGATGGGAGGTGTTTTAGAAGTACCGTTTCCGCTTACATATCCTACTGGAGAAGTGATTCCGCCTCTTAATGATGGTAAGACTGATGTTATCTATGAAGCAAAAGAGTGGGAAAGACGCGGTTACACCAGAAAAGACGGAATATACGTTCCTCCTACTACAGTAACTAGAAAGGCAAGCGTTGGTACAAGAAAAGTTAAGGATGAGACTTATGGTCTTCCTCTTATGTCGTCATACCTTAGAAGCGGTTCTGAGCAGGGTAAAGATGGCGTTGTGACTCACGATTATACGCATGCGTATGAGACTATTATTGCAAGCTCCATTGACTATATTTCTGCTAGGAAGGGTCTTGAGCTAGCCAGTGTGACAGAGGCGCAAAAAGCTCTTGCTAAAGCTGCTATGGAAAAGGCTCAGTTTAACGCTCAGACAGCGTATAACAGCATTACGTCAGATATCACAAAGAGAAAGTTCGAAGGCAAGCATAATCAGCTTAGAGAGCATATTATGTCAGTATCTGCAGAAAATTCTGCTACAGCAGTTCTTTCAGCGGATCCTAGACTTGGCATAGAGGATATTGGAATAAGTAGATCCATAGCTGATAGTCTTGGCATATCTGAGGGTGATAGCGTTCTTGCGTGGCGTGATCCTACGCTTAGAGATGGTTCTCATAGAACTCTTAAGGCTAATATATCTGATGAGCTAACAGGTGTTTCTATAAACCCTTCTATGGCTAAAAGTATGGATGGAGACTTTGACGGAGATACTTTAGGTATTTATGCTCCTAAGAATAAGTTTGTCATTAAGGATCTTGAAGCGATGTTTGGCACTAAGAATAACCTTTTAGATTATGGTTCTTTGGGAGACGATGGCTTATATGACTTATACATGCACGATTCGCTTGATGTGTGCGTTGCTATGCACTTTAACCCTGAGCTTAAAGAAAGATGGGAAAACATCAGAAAAGAAGTTAATGAGTTTGAGGCGAAATATAATAACGGCGAGATTTTCAGAGGCGAGATTAGAGTTCTAAGAGAGCGTGCTGTAGAGTCACTTAATGAGTTCTATAAAGATGCTTATGATGCACCTATAGGTCAGGCTTATCTTGAGTATGATAACATGCCGGGATATTTAAAGTCGGTTTATGACGCTTGCATTGAGACCGGAGCGAAAGGTAATGCTAAGAAGTTCCTTTCGTACTGTAAGTATCTTGGTGTTAGCATTCCAGGAGCAGTTACCGTTGATGGTCAGATCAAAGATGTAAGTAGCTGGGATTTTGAGAACGTGATCGATCATGGTCATACTCTTGCAACTAAGGAAGATAGAGAGGGCGTTCTTTATGCGACTGCTACTAAGTCGTTTGCTACAGGAATAGCTGGAGCGTTTTATCAGAGAGGCATTCTTGGACTGAGAAATAAGTGTATGAAAGCTGTTACAGAACTTACATACCCTGTAACTCAGTCACTTCTTCAGCTAAAGCACGATCCTGCGGAGGCTAAGATTAAATATCCAGTTCTTATGACATCTGTTAGAGATCTTTGGAGAGGCGCTAAGATGGTTAAGAACGATGAAGGCGTCTGGGTTTCTGAAAAAGATGCTGAAGGAAGTCTTGTGATGGCAAGTAAGGATGAGTGGAAGGAGACGTTTGTCGAGATGTATAATGATCCGAACTGCTTAAATGTTAAGATAAACCCTAAGTATGTTGAAATAATAGCTGATCATCTCTCAAAAGATGGCTATATGCAGAATATGGAGTCTGAAGATTTCTTAGTAGAAAATGCTTCCCCTATGGATAGATTAGCGTATGGCGGAACTTTTGAAACTTGGCAAAACATCGCTAAAGATGGTAGTAATATCTTCGAAGGCGAGTTTAACAGCTTATTTAAGCCTAGAGAGGTTTATAATAATGAGCTTATTAAATATGCTAGGGAGCATGATGCCATAGCTATAGATAATAAAGGCAGGGTTCTTACAGAAGCATCTATTGCTAAAAAAGACACTCTTGAGGGCAAGATGAGGACAAGATCTACCATGCCTTCTATGGCGGTAGCAAGAAAGCCTATTCCAGAGCCTGTTATAGATATTGAGCCAGAGGATAGTTCTTGTTTTGATATGTGATTGGTCAAAGGGAGAAGTGTATTTAAACACTTCTCCTATACACAAGATATTATCTGAAAGATGAAAAGAAATCTTGTGTTTTTAAAGCTTTTAGGGTATAATATAAGTGAATTAAGTTAATTTTAGCTAGTGAGAAAGTCGAGGTATTAATATGGCTAATTTAAACGAAATGCTAGATGATCTTGGTGTTAGCCAAGAAGAATATGAGGCAGTAATGGATGAGATATATGTTACTGCAGATTTTAGCGATTATGACTCTGCAATTATGCATATAGAGCAGGTCGTTAAAAATCTTGAAGATAAAAAGTTAAAAGGCGAGCTTGTTACAGATCTTACAGAGTGGCTTGATTGTAGAGACGCCGTTGAGGAATCTTTGATAATTACTTCAGGCGGTATGGAATCAGAACTTGAGTCAGAAGATCGTATGCTTTTGTCAAGACTTGCATCCTTAATCAAAGAGCAGGGATATGATAATATGGACTATGAGTTTGGTAATGTTCTTGATTTCATGGATGCAAGAGCTGCTGAGCTGGAATCTTATAGTAAGAACAAGGGTCTTTTTAAGGATTCTTTTGATGAGATTCTTAAGGAGTCTTTTGATAAGATAAAAGGTCAGTTTAGCGTTAGAGAAGTTCTTGAGAATGCATTTAATGTATTTGAAAAGACGGGTTCTTCTAAAGAATCTCTTCTTGATGATAGATTAAATGCTAATAGATATGCTCTTAAAGAGGTTTCTAGGATTCTTGTTAACACTGCTAGAATAGCTGAATCTGAAGGTATCAGTAGTGATGCTATGGATAAGCTTAGAGATTACGCTGTTAAAGGAGCTATGAAGTTAGATTCATTTTTGCCGGAAGATGAGCTTGTAAAATGTTTTTCTGATGATCTTGACATTTCCGAAAGCTTTGGTTTTTCAGAGACTGTGATGACAGGTGATCCAGCTTTAGGTCTTGAGACTCAAGATGAGTTTAATAGGATTTTAGCTTATAGGATGGTTAGAAAAAACCTTCCAGCGGATATGGTTTCGTTCGTTGATAATTATATCATGAGGGATGCTCCTGATTTTATATCTGGTGATGAGCGCAATGAACTATCACAAAGCGAGGCTTTAATGGAATTTTTGGAAGAAAATGATATTAGCTTTGCAATTAATAAGAATATTACAGATGCTGTTTCAAGATGCTGGCTTTTAGATTCTTATTCAAAAAGACTTCACGTAGCGTCTAGATATCCTGAATTTACTCAAAAGGAGATGGTCGAATTTGGAATGGATGCTATTGGAATTAAGTGCATTGCAATAGCAGAGTATGATGATACCTGTCAGATGATTAATGATAGAATTAAGGCTCTTAAAGAGATTTATATGGAGCGAGGTTTTGATAATATAATGCCTCTTAGATCAGGTGAAGAGATTTTATCTGATAACACAAAGGAGGTTATTGACGTTAGTTTCAGTAAAGAAGCTTTAAAGCCTGAAAAAGAGCCTGATAAGTTTTATCAGATAACGTTTGATGATGTTATCAAGCGGGCTTCTTCTCGAGATATTCCTGAGCCAAAAGAGGCAGCTAAAGACGATGCTGATTTTGGCTTTGATGTGTAAAGAGGTGCAAGTATGAAGTGGAATAGATATAAAGGCGATAAAGCGGTTAAGAGAGCAAAGCATGATGCTGAGCGTCAGCGCTTTGATTATGACCGTAAGATTAGAGAAAGCGATATGAGAGATTATGTCGCAGGGGGAACTGAAAAGGAGAAGGAGCTTCAGGAAGAGCTATCGAGGAAACTCGATGCTCTTCAGGCTCAGTTTACAGGCCCTGATAGTCTTCAGTTATATAGCGATTCAAGAACTGGATGGCTTGATATGAAGGCTAATGGTAAAACCGATGCTCAAAGACAGTATAACGATGCCTTTCAAAGGCAGCAGGTACTTCTTTGTCTTGACCCTCTTACTAACGGTCTTACTCCGACAAATGTTTTAAGCACTTTAGGTATGTACGTTGGTTTTGCAGCTATTAATAAGAATATTAGAACGCTTATGAGCGATACTTTAGCTAACGGTTTTAAGTCTGCTATGACTGCAAGAATGAGTAGCGGTAAGTTTAGCGAAATGAACCCTATCGATAAGTTTTGTAAAAACGAATATGAGAGGTTTGCTAAGGCTGCAAACGACGGAAAGCTTCCATATACTGGTCAGACAGCAGCTCTTATGAGCGTTGCGATTGATAAAGAAGCTTATGTTGCTATGAGACGCACTCCTACTAGCGAAAATGGTTACTATGAGAAGTATTTAAGAAAAGGCGACAAGATGTTTACTGAAATGTCTGATGCTGAGGCTCATGAGGCTAGAATAGCTATACGCAGGTGGGATAGCCTTGATAGCGATGGTAAGTTTAAAGATTATGTGGCAAGAGTTGATGCTGCAAGAGCTAATGCACAGTCAGTCCTTGAAAGAGATATGATGCTCGATGGTGTTTCAAGGGAATCGCTTGAAGCTAATAAGAATCTTGTCATAGGACACCTTTTCAGAGGCGAATCTTCTATGAGTACCGAGCAGATGGCTGAGGCTAGAAAAGAAGGTCATGTGTTTATGACTGATTTATATAAAGAACTTAGAACTAAGGAAGCTGTGATAACACCATCTGATGTTGTTTATAGAATGAGGTTTGACGCTGATGGAAATCCTTATAAAGAGGCTATGACCTTCTGGGATGGTACTTTTAGCCACGTTGATGAGTTTGGGGACCTTGATGGTAAGATCGACACTCTTTCTGTGGCAAAACCTTATATGGCTGACGATTTCGTAAGCGAAGTAGCACTTCTCCATAATAATACAGCTTTTGCGTTTGAAGATATGGGCATGGATAGGCAAGAGGCTAATAATTTTGCAGTAGCAATCCAGTTTGGAGCTATGAATCGTGATGTTACAGCGGATTATTCTTTTGACGAAGAAGAGGTTGTGAAACAGCTTAAAGCAAGAGGTATGTCAGAAGGTTTAACATGCACGGATGATGAGCTTATGGAAATGGTTAGAGATAAATTTGATGAGTTTGGCGATTTCATAGCAAAAGCTAGAGAAGACAACATGTCAGAAGGCAAGATAGAAAAGAGATATTGGCTCGGGGCATCAAGTGCGCTTTCTGATAAAGTTACTAAAATGTTCGTAGAAAAGTATGGCCCTAAAGAGGGTATAGCATTATCTAACTATGCCTTAGCTTTTTCAAAGCAGATGTGGTTTACGGATCTTTCTCCTGAGTATTCCTTTGGAGAGATACATGATTCAGGTAAGATAGGAAGTGAGGCCTACGGCTTTGATGATGTGTTTACAAAGGGCTGCGATAAACTTGCTGATGAGTATATAGTTTACTCTCTTGAAAAGCCTGGTTTTAGCGGACTTAGCTATGAGGATATAGTAGAGAGGCGTGAAGATTTGAAAGGCGCTATATGCGATTATTCTATTCTTATGGCAGGTGCTAGGCAGTATGGTAATGATAGAGGCGAGATAGAAAAAGCTTTTGAGAAAGCCCAGTATGGCGCTATGGAATCCACAGTTCGTATGCATCTTGATCCTAAGAGTGAAAAAGAGGTTGACGATACAGTTAATGCTATGAGAGATTTTTACTTAAGGGTTGAAGGCGAAAGTGAAAGCTATTGTGCTCCGTATATTTATAATAATTACGGTGAAAAAGGCTTTGAGCGAAAGCATAGGCGTGATGTTGAAATAGACTTTGACGAAGCGTTTAAAGACTATGATGATTATGAGTATTAGGAGGCACGTTATGTTTAAAAGAAAACTTCCGTCATATTTACAGAAGCTAAAAGATAAACGCGCAGCAGATTCCAAGGCAAGCGGTAGCTCGCTTGCTATGGGCTCTAGCGAGTATAAAGAACGCGTTATGGATCTGAAAGATTTTAATGAGTTTGAGCAAGAAGATATTAATCATGGAAAAAGTGAGGAGAAACCTCGCGCTAGGTCTATAGAGGAGATAAAGGAAGCTACAAGGAAACGCAGGGCAATGATCGATGCTGAAGAAGCTAGGGAAAGAGCAAGAGAGGCACATGAGCATAGGATAATACAGGAAATGCTTGATAGATATGACCCTCCAGAGCCTCCTGAAACTCCTACTCAAAGACGCGCGAGAATGAGGCTAGAAGATTATCCGGGTTTTCTTAGAGGTGATTATGACTTAACTCCCGAAGAAATGGCAGATATTGAGCGTCGGAATGAAGAATATCGTAAAAGCTTGCCAAAGAGGGAGGGTCCGACTATCTTTGATGCTATGAGAGCTCAGCTTGAGGTTAAGCCAAATCCGCTTTTGATGAATAACCCTCTTATTTTTCCAGAGAAAGCGAAAAAGAAAGATGATAATGAGCCTGAGTTTTAGGAAAGGAGATTACTTATGATAGGAAAATCATTTGAGAAGGAACTTTGTAGTTTTTTAGGTGTTGAGTCATCATATAAGCCTAAAGAGGGAACTACGATGTTCGGGGGTGTTGTTAGGCGAATGCTTAGCATGACACAGATGAGAAATAATATGGATATGATGGCAGCCCAAAGAGCTATGCAAAATGAAAAATTGCACAAAGGTCTTGACACTACAAGCCATATAGATTCTCTTAAGTCAGAGGAAGAAAAACGTAAGAGAGATGGACAGACTGTTGCTGAAAGACTCGGTCTTTATGGCGAAGGCATCGATCCTTCTGATTACGACTTTACAAACTTTTAAAGGAGGCGTGTTATGTCTACATATTCTAGAGGTAAAAGAACAAATTGGTCTAGACCTATTAGCAAAAAGCAGTATTATGCTATGGAGGCGGAGCGAATGAAGGCTCGTATGAGTCCTGAGATAAGAGAAAAGACTGAAAAAGAGGCAATAGCTTTTAGAGAGTATGCAAGAAAACGAGCTATTATTAATAGAGAAAGAGAAGAGGCTATGGCTCGTAGAGCTGAGATCGAAGCCCTTGAGATGGAGAGAAAGAAGAACCTCGATGCATTAGATAAATGGGGATACGGTCTATAGATTATTAAAAGGTACGCGTGATTGGACTTGCGCGTATTTTTTTTATGAAAAAAGGCTTGATTTATGAGGCTTTTTATGCTATACTTAGCTTATTAAATAATTAATTTCGAATATGACCGCTCTGTATATCAGATATTTTGGATAAAATTATTTGATAAATAGGCGAAAAGGAGGGCCACTATGGTATGACAGCAGAGAAGATCAGAAAAAGTGAACTATGTTCAAGGGTTGCGGCATCATGTGATGGTGTTAGCAAAAAGCTTGTAACGACTATATATGATGCTCTTATAGCAGAGATATATAAGTCAGTAGCGGAGGGAAAAGTTGTTTCCTTGACAGGATTTGGATCATTTTATTTAACTAAGCATAAAGGACATCCGGTTAGATGTGATAAAGGTCTTAGTGTTTCTGATTATGTACTTTTTAAATTCTCGACATCAAACGTTTTAAACAGCAGGTTTAGAAAAGACTACGCATCTGGAAATTGTGTAGTTTCAGAAGGCTTGCGTATGAAAAGGGTCGAAGGTGATTCAAAGTCTAAAAGTAATTCTCGTAAGAAACGTAAATAATAAATAGAAGGGGTTTGATTATATGAAAAGAAAGAAAGGATTTTCTGTAATATTTCTTGTTCTTGTTTTCATTCTTAGTCTCTTAGCTTTGATTTTTGGAGCTTTATGTTTATATTTTAATCATATATTAGAAGGAGCTTTAATCTTATTTTTATCGATAATATCTGTTATGATAGCTTCTGAGATAAGAGCTTCTGA
>ERZ772966.620-NODE-620-length-13496-cov-26.736032_pt1 | contig 13496 bp, 9 predicted proteins | sample MGYA00580680_ERZ772966 | MGnify/ENA primary metagenome ERZ772966 (study PRJEB29015, sample SAMEA2738055) | human oral metagenome | biome: human oral; feature: human-associated habitat; material: saliva | place: China | collected 2225 ...
AGGGCTACGACTATCGCGAGACGATCTCCGTCTGGTTCCGCTCGATCTTCTATCTGCACCCGCAGGCGCACCTGATGGTGGATGTGCCCCTCAGCTTTAAGCTGCACATCATCGCGGGCCTGCTGCTCTTCTGCATCTGGCCGTTCACGCGCCTCGTGCACGCGGTGAGCGCGCCGGTCGGCTACGTGGCGCGTCCCCCGGTGATCTACCGGTCGCGCGACGAGCGCCGCACGCACGAGATCACGCGCGGCGGTATGTCGGACTGAATTGCGCGGCTCGGTCCCGGTCTTGAGTGACGAGGCCGGGGCTGGGCGGGCACAGAGCGTGGGGGCGGGCGTTTGCTCGCCCCTTCGTTGTATATGGAGGGATTCGGCGCCTGATCTGAGATTGTGTGCTATGACCCCTTCAAATGTTTCCGATCAGTGACATTGGTCGTGCATGTTGGGCGTTGAGCTGGGTAAAATTGTGTTCGATTTGTAAGTAATGTAAGGAAGCTTAAGCCGGAAGAGAATGCCAATGTGTGGCATTTTCGCTGATTAAGAGGGAGAGAGGATAGAGATGACTGACACCTCCCATTCTCGGACGCTGGCCGAGACGCTCGAGGCGATGGCTGCCCTGACACCCGCCCAGCACGCTCTCCTGGAGCGTATTTCGCAGCATGCGGTGCCCGTGACCGTCGCGGAGTTGGCTCATGAGGCCGGCCTGCACGTGTCCAGTGTGCGCGAGACACTGGAGGGTCTTTTTGGCGTGGGTCTCGTGGAGAAGCAGCAGCTTCCGTCGTCGGGGCGTGGCCGTCCCGCGCTCGGCTATTCGACGACGACCCCGGCGGACCCCTCCTTCGCGGCTCAGATGCTGCACCAGTTGACGTCGTCCCTACTCGCGTGGCTGCGCGCCGACGCCGAGGATCCGGCTGCGTCGGTGCGTGAGATCGGTGCCCGCTGGGCGGATGCGGCCCTGGAGACGATGTCAGTGCCCGACCACAGTCACGCCGCGCGCCGCGTCGTTCGCGAGAACTTCAACATCGCGGGACACCTGGGCAAGGTGCGCCTGTTCATGAACGCGATGGGCTTCGCGTCGGTGCCGCACGAGAGCGATCCGATGGCGGTTGTGTTGACGGCCTGCCCGTTCACTGAGCCCGGTGCGCCTGATGACCTGGCCCTTGAGCTGCGGCGCGGCATCGTTGAGCGCATCTTTGAGCGCACGGCGACTGGCATGGCGAGCTGGGTGGTGGACGTTGATCCGATGAACCCGCTGCGCCTGACGGTGTTCCTGCGTCCGTTGGATGAGCCCAATCCGAAGCCCCTGTCGACGACGGTGCATTTCTTCGGCGGGGCCGCTGAAGCGGCGGGCGGCTACATGCGTGAGCTGGCGTCCTCGGAGACACCCGCGACCCTCGGCGAGTTGGTTGCGTACCTGAGTGATGGCAACCCGGATCTGGGGCGCATCCTCGATGTCTCGAGCTTCCTGGTCAACGAGCGTTCTGCTCGCCTGGATGCGGACCTGATGCCGGGTGTGCGCGTCGACGTGTTGCCGCCCTTTGCTGGTGGGTGAGAGATTCTTAGCATTTGCGTGAGTCGGCCAGGGTTTACATAAAATCCTGGCCGACTCCGTCTAAAATGACAGTAAGCATCTCCCGTTCCTGGAGGATCCCATGTCAGCAGAGATTGCAACAGGTATTACTGACGACGCCCTTGACTCGAGCTCACTGATTGACAGTGCGCGACGCGACACCTGCGGCGCGGTGGCGTCTTTCATTGGCGTCGTGCGTAACCACGACGGGGGAGAAAGCGTGGACTCGATCGAGTATTCGGCCCATCCTTCCGCGCCGCAGATTTTGCGCGAGATTGTCGCTGACTTCGCGGATCGTCCCGGCGTGCATCGCATCGTTGCGTGGCACCGTGTCGGACACCTCGGGATCGGCGAGGATGCGATGGTGGTGGCGGTGGCCGCCGAGCATCGCGGACAGGCTTTCCGGGCGGTTGAAGGCATCGTCGAGGAGGTCAAGGCGAAGCTGCCGGTCTGGAAGAAGCAGGAGCTGACCGACGGTTCCCACAACTGGTCGGGCCTGTAAACAATGACGATTGGCGACCCGTACGCGCGTGACGCGGCGGTCTTTGGGCGCTCCGTCGCCCTGCCCCTGCACTGCGCGCCCGTCCCTTACGAGGCCGGGGATCCTGCACTCGAACGCTTCCGTCGCAATTGGCTGGTGTCTGGCATCGGCGAGGCGGGGCAGGCGCGTCTGGCGGCGTCGCGTGTCCTCGTGGTGGGCGCGGGCGGCCTGGGCTCGCCCGTGCTGCTCTACCTGACGGCGGCGGGCGTGGGTACGATTGGCATCTGTGACTCCGACGTCGTCGACACCTCGAACCTGCAGCGCCAGCTGCTGCACGGCGAGGCCGACGTGGGGGATGCGAAGCCGGACTCTGCGGTTCGGCACCTGAGCGCCCTTAATTCGTCGGTGCATTTCGAGCGCTACGGGCACGTGACGCGCGAGTGGCTGGATGCGCACGGCAGCGAGTGGGACCTGATCATCGAGTGCACGGATAGCTTCGATGCGAAGTATCTGGTGGCCGACTACTGCGCGGATTCGGGGGTGCCCCTCGTGTGGGGCACGGTCGTGCGCATGGCCTACCAGGTCAGTGTCTTCTGGTCTGCTGCTCCCGCTCCCGTCCCGTCTCTGACGCTGCGGAGCTTGCACCCGGTCAAGCCTGCCCCGGGAACCACCCCGGCCTCGCCCGAGGTGGGGGTTCTGGGCCCGGTCGTCGGCCAGGCGGGCACGGCCATGGCGACCGAGGCCATCAAGGTGCTGGTGGGCTTCGGCGAGCCACTCATTGGCCGCGTCCTCATGGTGGATGCGGCGACGCAGCGCGCCGACGTTCTGACTTTCGCGCCCTGGGGCTGACGCTGTGGCCGAGGCTGTTCCCGCGGGTGCCCTTCGCGCCGACATGGCGGCGATGGTCGTCGGCGGCGGGGGAGGTGAGCGCCTGGGCGGTGTCTCCAAGCCCGACTTGGTGCTGGGCGGCGTGCGCCTGATCGACCGCGTGTGCGCGGCCCTGGGCGAGGTGGCCGGGGCGGGCGTGGTGGCCGTCGTCCCGCCGGCCGTGCGCGTTCCGGCGGTCGTTGCACGCACCCTCGAGGACCCGCCCGGCGGAGGCCCCCTCGCCGGGATCGACGCGGGCCTGGCGGCCCTGTCTGTGGGTGCCGACACGTGGGTGGTCGTCGTGTCCGTGGACTGCCCCGGCATCGGGGACGTGCTGCGCGCCCTCCTTCGGGATCCGCTGCCTGCCGACAGCGACGGACGCATCCTGCGCGGCGGTGACCCCGAACCATTCGATCAGTACCTCATGGGCGTCTACCGCGCGGGCGCGCTGTGCCGGGTCATCGACGAGGCCGTGGCGCGGCATGGGAGCGCGCGCGGCATGGGGGTGCGCCGCGTCCTGCGCGCCCTGACGCTGGAGCGGGTGGATGTGAGCGCCGACGTGTGCCGGGACGTTGATACGCCCGAGGATCTGGCTTGGTGGGAGTCTTATATCGGCTGATGATTTGTCAGTAACGTCTAAATGGGTATAGGTTTAGAGAGTAAGTGTCAAAGCCTATTATCCCATTCAGGTGTGCTCATGAATCCTCGTTACGGCCATCTGTGGCAGCGAATTGGACTGACCGTCGTGTCAGGAATTCTTACCACTTCCGTCGCTCCAACCGCCCTCGCAGCTCCTGTTGATGAGCAGGAGGCGCAGAGTGATTCGAGCATTGCCGACTCCCAGATGTCAAGGTCTGAGGAGAAAACTCAGAGCGGCTCTGCTGCCGTGGACCAGGCGAGTGCCCGCGACGCTGATTCTGCTGACGCAGCCACGGCCTCGTCCGAAGAGGTGGCGGAGGAAGAGAGAAATGCCCAGGTCCTGACCTTCCCCGGCGCGAGCGGACCGACGCGCATCCACTTCCTCTCGACGCAAGGGGCAGCGGATGCGATCCTGCTCGAATCGCGCGGCGTCTTCGCCATGATCGATGGCGGCGAAGGTCTCGGTGCCCCCGACGGGTCCGATCCGCGCTATCCGTGGCGGGATGGAATCGAAGGCCCGAGCAAGGGCGACACCGAGTGGGTCCTCGGGTATATGAGGAGCCAAGGCGTTACCTCCTCAAACCTGGCGTTCTACCTGGGCACGCACGCGCACTCCGACCACATCGACAACGCCGACGACATCATCTACGCGTTTCGTCCCCAGGCAATCCTCACTCCCGAATACTCCGACGACTGGATCACGGACAAGTCACGTCTGTGGGACAACCAGTGGTGCTACGACAACATGATGACCGCCGCGCGGTGGGCGGCATCCGCGTACGGCGCGACCATCGTGCAGCACATCAACGACGACGATATGCACATCCAGCTGGGCGACATGGACGTCCAGCTGATCCCCGTCGATCCGGACGAAAACTACAAGAAAGTCGGCGTGCGCGACGCGAACCTCATCGCCTACACCGCGAAGGTCAGCGCGTTCGGTCACTCCGCGTACCTGGCGGCGGACCTTGAAGCGCGCGGCGGCTACGAGGACCGGATCGCCCCGATCGTCGGGCATGTCGACCTGCTGAAGGCTGGGCATCATGGGATGGCGAGCTCGAACTTCCCTCCGTTCATGGAGGCGCTCAGCCCCTCCATGATCGTCCAGACGGGCCCCAAGTGGTTCACTCCCGACAGTCTCACGGACAGCGTTATCCACGGGAACGCGTCGTGGGCGCCGACACTGGACTTGTGGTCCGCGGGCTCCGTTCCCGCTGTCGTCGCTACCTTCACCACCTCCGCAGGCATTTCCTATAACGATCTCTCGGCCGCGTCCTGGGGGCACGAATATGGCGGGGTTACCCCGCGTGCCTGGTGGTTCAAGGGAGCGCGCCCATCGGCGACGACCGGGTGGTGGCAGGGGCGCTCAGGGGCCTGGTACTACTTCGCGGGCAAGGCCTCCGCCGAGGCCTCGGCATGGGTGTACGACCGTGGATCCTGGTACTGGATGGGTGCCACCGGTGCAATGGCGACCTCCGAGTGGATCCATGACGGAACTGGCTGGTACTACATCGAGGCCTCCGGGCGTCTCGCTGGAAGCGGTTGGACGTGGGACTCTGGTTCCTGGTACTACCTGAACGCCGGGCGGATGACCACCGGATGGCTGCTCGATCATGGCACCTGGTACTACATGGATCCGCGCACGGGCGCGATGCACACGGGCTGGGTTCAGGTCGATAATCGCTGGTACCACTTCGGACCCTCCGGGGCCATGTCCACCGGGTGGCTGCGTAGCGATGGGGCCTGGTACTACCTGTCCGGCAGTGGCGCGATGGTGGCGGGCTGGCTGCGTAGCGGCGGTGACTGGTACTACCTCGGTTCTTCCGGTGCTATGGCAACCGGCTGGTATCAGGATGCTTCCTCCTGGTACTTCTCCTCCGTCTCGGGCGTCATGCAGACCGGCTGGTTGGACTCAGGAGGCAGCTGGTACTACATGAGCGGAAACGGTGCGATGAGCACCGGCTGGGTCAATGATCGTGGCGCCTGGTACTACATGGATTCCGCCGGCGTCATGGTGACCGGCACGGTGTCCATCGACGGGCGTTCCTCGTTGTTTTCTTCCTCGGGCCGATGGGTTGGTTACGCCTCCTGAACTTGGTGGTGCCTGCGGGCGCGTCGTCTGGTGGTGCTGTCATCGGATGCTGTGTTGCCCCCTGACGTGGGACGACTGACGTGAGTCGGGCGTGTGGGTGGCGGGCTCAGTGGAGCCTTCGTCGTGTCTCCGCGTGCCGCCGGGATGGCTGACCGGCCTGTTAGAGAGCGGCACCATCGCGCGCTTGCGGCGGTGTTATCTGGGCTTTCATGGGCTATTTGACAGAATGGAGTCATGTTCGTAAAACCATGCATGCTAGGCTGTTTAGTAACTTGACATCCCCTATGATTTGTCGGTAACGTGTGTGCGGGTGTAGATTGACGTGGTCAGCTTTTAGTCGAAACATGTCTTCAAGGTGTGCACGTGAACAGTTATCACGGCAAAGTACTGCGTTTTATCGGTATGACCGTCCTGTCAGGACTCGTCGCGGCAAGCCTCGCCCCGGCCTCGTTCGCGGCCCCCAGCGACTCTCAGGAAACGAATACCGAAACCCAGGTCAGCGCCACGGTCCTCTCCTATCCCGGAACAAACGGCCCGACCCGCATCCACATCATCACCACGACGGGCACAGCAGACGCGATCCTCCTTGAATCGCGCGGCGTCTTCGGCATGATCGACGGCGGCGAAGGCGTCGGCGCGCCCGACGGCTCCGACCCCCGCTACCCCCTGCGCCCCGGCATCACCCCCGCCGAGCGCGGCGACACCGACTGGGTGCTGACCTACATGCGCGACCATGGCGTCACTTCCTCCAACCTCGCGTTCTACCTGGGCACGCACGCCCACTCCGACCACATCGACAACGCTGACGACATCATCCGCACCTTCCGGCCCAAGGCTATCTTCAGCCCCGAATACTCCGACAAGTGGATGCGCAACCCCGACGGCCTGTGGGACAACCAGTGGATCTACGACAACATGATCAACGCCGCCACGTGGGCCCAGAAAACCTACGGCGCGCAACTCATCCAGCACGTTGACGGATACAACACGCACGTGCAGCTGGGCGACATGGACGTCCAGATCATCCCCTTCGACCCCGAGGAGACCTACAAGAAGAAGGGGACCACGGACGCTAACCTCATGGGGTGGGGCGCCAAAGTCACCGCCTTCGGGCACAGTGCCTTCCTGGCCGCCGACCTCATGGACACCGAGGCCGACTGGGTCACCCACAACGGATTCGAGGCGCGCGTCGCCTCCGCCGTCGGCCACGTCGACCTGCTCAAAGCCGGCCACCACGGCCAGCGCAGCTCCAACTTCGAACCCTTCATGGCCGCCCTGAGCCCCTCCATGATCGTACAAACCGGCTCCGAATCCCTCAGCCCCGATCGTCTCACCACCGACGTCATCCACGGCTCCGACCTGTGGGTCCCCATGGAAGAACTGTGGGAAAAGGGACGCATTCCCTCCCTCGTCGCGACCTTCGCCCCCTCCGGCATCACCACCAATGACCTGTCGGCCGCCTCCTGGGGTCACGAATACGACAACGAAAGCCCGCGCGCCTGGTGGTTCCAGGCCGGACGCCCCGTCGCCACGACCGGCTGGTGGCACGCCCCCTCCCACTCCTGGTACTACTTCGCGGGCAAGCCCTACGCCGAGGCCTCGGCCTGGGTCAGCGACGGCGGGCAGTGGTTCCGGGTGGATGAGACCGGCGCAATGATCTCCTCAACCTGGTTCACGAGCGGCGGCCAGTGGTACTGGCTGGGCGCGAGCGGCGCCATGGCCACCTCAGGGTGGATCAACGACGGCAAGGCGTGGTACTACCTCGACGCTGGCGGCCACCCCTCGGGCAACGGGTGGACCCGCATCGACGGCTCCTGGTACTACCTGAACGCAGGCCGCGCCGCGACCGGGTGGGTGCCCAGCGGCGGGACCTGGTACTACATGGACCCCGCCAGCGCAGCCATGGCCTCGGGCTGGATCCGAGTGGGCGGCGCCTGGTACCACCTGGCCCCCTCCGGCGCGCTGGACACCGGGTGGCTGCGCGAAGGCGGCGCCTGGTACTACATGGACCCCGCCAGCGGCGCCATGGCCACGGGAACCCGGAATATCGACGGGCGGCGATCCACCTTCGACCCCCAGGGTCACTGGACCGGGTACGCCTCCTGACGAGTTGAGGATCTCTTCGCGAATATCCTGCCTGGGCGTCGCCCGGCCGCGCATGGAAGCGGCCGGGCGACGCTAATATGTAGCGTTTTCGTGGTGATTGTGGCCTGGTCTGGTTTTGTGGACCGAGTGTTTTGAGGGTTGCTGGTTGTTATTGGTGGTGTTGTTTTCTTGTCCCAAAGTGCAGTCCACTTCGCTTGAAATGGGTGTTTTTGGCTGTTTTTGGTCGAGGTGGTCTAGGGTTTGAGCACATCGGTGTGCTGGCTGCCCTTCGGTGCTTGCCCTGTGGGCCTGAGGTGACGGTGGGAGCCGGGGCGTCGCTCGAGGATAGGTTGTCACGATGCGGATAGGTTATTCGCTTGTGGATAGGTTAATAACCTATCCGCGTGTTCGTAACCTATCCGCGTGTTCGTAACCTATCCGCGTGTGAGCCCTCGGCCGCCGAGGTGGTGGAGGCAGTCGCTGTGTGCTGGTGAGGATTGGCCCGGTCCACAAAACCAGGCCAGGGACCGTCGACATGCTCGAGGCCGTGGTACGCACCACGGCCTCGTTTCGTGCCTGCGCTCTGGGGTCATTTCCGCTTCGTGCGCCCGTGGGCGGCGGCCCGCCCGCGAGATCGCCACACGCGAGCCTGCAGCTCGGAGCGGTCGATCTCGAAGCCCGGCCAGGCCCTGCCGCCGCCCACAGGCGCTAATGTGCTCAGGCCTCGTCTCTTGCTCTGCTCCGGCCATGGTTTCCCACAAATGTCGCACGTAATTTCCATGTAAACCTTTCAAGATTTGAAACTGCATCGTTGATATTCTGCGGAAATCTCGATACCTTAGAAAACTAAGGGGAACCAAATTACGTGCGACTTTTTTTGGGGGGGGACGAGGAGGGGAGGGGATGGGATGGGAGGGGATGGGAGGGGGAGGGGGTCAGCGCTGCTCGTCTAGCTGGTGGAAGATCGCGGGCAGCAGGGGGGTGACCACCTCGAGGGTGTCGAGCGCGCCGCCGCGCGAGCCGGGGGAGGAGATGATGAGCGCGCCCGAGGCGTCGCGCGCGGTCACGCCCACGACCTCGCGCGAGAGGGGCGACAGCGGGGTGTTGGCCAGACCGTGGGCGCGGATCTGCTCGGCGATGCCGGGGATCTCGACCTTGATGATCGAGCGGACCACCTCGGGCGCGTAGTTGCCGACCCCGAAGCCCGACCCGCCCAAGATCAGGATGAAGCGAGCGCCCGCCTCAAGCGCGTTGCGGATCTCGAGCTCAAGGATTGTGTCACTCTCGGGGGTTGTCGTGATCGACACCGGGCCCAGGCCCGCCTCGGCCAGCGCGACGACGCACGCGGGGGTCGTGCGATCCTCCTTTGCGCCCGTGTGGACGCGGTCCGAATAGATGATGATGTGGGTGCTGATCTGGCTCAGGTCGTAGTCGACGGGCGCGGGCATGGTGTCCTCCGTGTGGATATTCGTGCGTATGAGTGTGATCCTAGTCCCTTGCGTGCCCGTAGGGGGGTGGGTGAGCGCGGGCAGGGGCGCGCGATTTATGCCCGCTGGGGCCGAGGCTATTGCCGGGTGAGCTGGTATGCGTGCGCCTGGCTGGGCGGTGTGGGGGTTTGTCGGGCGTCGGACACTCATTAAAAAGGGTTTGACCACGCTCAAATGGGGGAGTGGTTATCGGCGCAATGGCGCTACCTTCAGACGATGATCGGTGTAGGTGAGGGTGCCTGTTGCCCCTTGCTACTGCCCTTGTTAGATTAATGTCGTTCAATCCCCTCTCAAAAGGAGATGCCCGTGCGCTCCCCGCGTATCCTCCCCGTCATCGGCGCCGCCGCCCTGGCGCTGGCCGCCTGCTCAGGAAACACGATCCCGCAGGCCGACGCCACGGCCTCGTCCGGCGATTCCCAGGTCCCCTCCCGCGAAGTCGTCCTCAACGTCTACGCCGCCGCCTCGCTGACCGAGACCTTCGAGGAGCTCGAAGCCTCCTATGAGGCCGCCTACCCCGACGTGGACGTGCGCTTCAACTTCGCCGGGTCGCAGGACCTGGTCGCCCAGATCAGCGAGGGGGCCGATGTCGACGTCCTGGCCACCGCGAACGAGTCCACCATGAAGAAGGCCGCCGACGCTGGGCAGGTCGACGCGCAGACCCTCTTCGCGTCCAACAGCCTCACCCTCATCACGACGCCCGGCAACCCGGCGGGCGTCACCGGCCTCGACTCCTCGCTCGACGGCGTCAAGCTGGTCATCTGCGCCCCCGAAGTCCCCTGCGGCAAGCTCACACAGACCCTCACCGAGAAGCTCGGCGTGACCCTGAACCCCGTCTCCGAGGAACAGGCCGTCACCGACGTGCGCGGTAAGGTCTCCTCCGGCCAAGCCGACGCGGGCATCGTCTACAAGTCCGACGCCCTGGCCGAAGGCGACGCCGTCGAAACCGTCGACATCGCGGGCGCCGACGAAGCCGTCAACAAGTACCCCATCGCGCTCGTGACCGCCTCCACCAAGAAGGACGCCGGCCAGAAGTGGATCGACCTGGTCCTGTCCCCCGAAGGCCAGGCCCTGCTCGGCGAAGCCGGCTTCACGCCCGTCAACAAGTAGCGTCGCGTGCGGCCGCGTCGAACCCCATCCGCCAGCCCCCTGCCCCTGTGGGCGGGGGGCCTCGGCGCGCTCGCCCTGTGTTTCCTGACCCTGCCTCTGGCGTTCATGCTCGGCCGGGTCGAGTGGGCGGCGCTGGCCTCGACGCTCGCCACCGACGAGGCCTCCTCCGCCCTCGCCCTCTCCCTGCGCACGTGCGGCATGGCCCTGGGTGTGGACCTGCTCCTCGGGGTTCCGGCGGCCCTCCTGCTCTCGCGCTCGTGGCGCGGCGTGCGCGCCGCCCGCATCCTCGTGGCCCTGCCCCTGTCGCTGCCGCCCGTCGTCGCCGGTATCGCGCTGCTGTCGGCCTTCGGCAGGCGCTCAACGCTGGGCGCGCTGCTGACCGGCGCCGGCCTCGACATTGCCTTCACGACAACCGCGGTCGTCATCGCCCAGGTCTTCGTCTCACTGCCCTTCCTCATCGCCACCCTCGAATCCGCGCTGCGCGCCCGCGAGCCGGGCCTCGACGAGATGGCCTCCTCCCTGGGTGCGTCGCCCACGCGCGTGTTCTGGCAGATCACGATGCCCACGGTCCTGCCTGGCCTCGGGCGCGGCGCGGCCCTCGCGCTGGCCCGATGCCTCGGCGAGTTCGGCGCGACCCTGACCTTCGCCGGGTCCATGCAGGGCGTCACCCGCACGATGCCCCTCCAGATCTACCTGGCCCGCGAGTCCGACGCCGCCCTCGCCCTCGCCCTCGGTGTTGTGCTGCTGGGCGTCGCGGCCCTCGTCGTCGCGCTCACCGAAACCCCGTGGGGGCACCTCGCTGCTCTCGTGCGTTCGCGGCTGTCGTCGACGAGGCCGGGGCTTGTCCGCGCACATCTCCCGGCCTCGGGCGCGGGGCCCGGTCCCACCGACGAGCCCCTGTCCGCCGGAGGCGGCCACGGCCTCGTCCCCACCGGCTCCGAGACCGCGGGTAGCTCTCCCAGTGGAGCTCCCGTCCACGTTGACGGAAGTGTCCGTGAGCGCGGCTGGGCGGTGGACGCGCGGCTGCGCCCGGGCCTCGTGACGGCCGTCGTCGGGCACAACGGCGCCGGAAAATCCACCCTCGCGCAGGTTGTTGCCGGGACCCTGCGGCTCGACTCCGGGAGCGCGCGCATCGGGGAACGCGTCGTCGACGACGCCGCCACCTTCGTGCCCGCGCGCCGACGCGGCGTCGCCATGGTCAGCCAGGCGCCGCGCATCTTCACGCACATGAGCGTGCTGGCCAACGTCGCGTTCCCGCTGCGCGTGCGCGGCGTCGGGCGAGCTGAGGCCCGGGCCGCCGCCCTCGAGCAGCTGCGGGCCGTCGGCATCGCCGATCTTGCTCACCGCCGCGGCTCTGACCTGTCCGGCGGGCAGGCCGCGCGCGTCGCCCTCGCCCGTGCGCTCGTCTTCCGGCCCGACGTCCTCATCCTCGACGAGCCCACCGCCGCGCTCGACGTCGAAGCCACCGCACAAGTCTCCGCCGTTCTGCGCGAGCGGCTCGCCGGTGCGGGAATCACGACCCTGCTCGTCTCCCACGACATCGCCGAGGTCCTGGCCCTCGCCTCCCGCATGATCGTCATGGGGGAGGGGCGCATCGTCGAGGAGGGCGAACCCGCCCGCGTGCTGGCCTCGCCGTCGTCCGTGTTCGCCGCGCGCCTGGCGGGGCTCAACATTGTGAGCGGGCCCGCTGTTGCCCGCCCCGGCCTGGTCGGCGTGCGCGTCGGCGAGGGTGTGCTGTGGGCAGCGGATTCTGGCCCCGGCGCGGCGTTGGCCGACGCGGCTGATCGCGGTGGTGCGCGTTGCACTGATGACTCGGTTTCTACCCCTCCCAGTGCTGCCTCCGGTGAGGCGCCTGGCGCTGGCGGCGGCTCTGGTGTTGGCGGCGGCTCTGGTGTTGGCGGCGCTGACGCCACGCGTGCTGGCCTTGAAGGCGCTGACGCCGCGCGTGCTGGCCTTGAAGGCGCTGACGCCGTGCCTGGCGCGGATACTGGCAGCCCCGAACCCCTTCCCTCCAGCCCCGCCGGTGAACCCGCGCGCGTCGCCCTGACTTTCCCGCCCGAGGCCGTGGCTCTGTCCCGCGAGGAGGCCCACGCCTCGCCGCGCAGTGTCCTGTCCGGCGTTGTTGAGGGTATCGATGTCAATGGCTCCCTCGTCAGTGTGCGCGTTGCGCTCGCGGAGAATGTTGTCGTGACTGCCCGCGTGACCGCGTCCGCATGGGCTGACCTAGGCCTCGGCGTGGGGGATCCGCTGTGGGCGAGTGTGAAGGCCACTCAGGTTCGGGCGATTCGAGTTGCGGCCGCCTCCTGATCGGTGTGTTCATCGGGTGACCTACGTGTTTCAGGACTTGTGAGGTGCTGTTTCATCACGTGATCTGAGGCAGCTGGGCCCCATGGGTGGTTGTGTTAACCCTTCAATGCGCAGCTGGGCCCTACTAGTGGAGCATGGGCACCCCTGCCCATGCTCCACCTAAGGGGTTAACGTGCGCATTAAGGGGTTGAGGATGCCACCTAAGGGGTTAACATGCGCATTAAGGGGTTAACGTGCGCTCTCGCGACGAGGCCGGCGCGGGCCGTCTCCCCGGTCGAATTTTGAAACGCTTCATATGTTGTAAATCTTGGCGAGCGTGTCGGGGCTCGCGCCGATCAGGGGATGACGTGCAGGTGATTTTCCCCGGTTTTATGCCGTTTTAGTAGCAGACCCTCATCAAGGTGGCCACACCTTTGACGTGACAACACCCGCATCCTATGTTGTTGGGTGATTCAAGGAGGTCCCATGACAACGCAGCGCCATCACGAGGCAGCGCGCCCCTACCAGCTCGGCATCGACGTCGGCTCGACGACGGTCAAGGCCGTCGTTTTGGACGGGAATCGCCGCCTTTTCTCCGACTACCGCCGCCACAACGCAGACGTGCGCGCATCCCTGGGGGCCCTCCTCGCCGACGTCGAGCGCGCCCTGCCCGGCGCCCGCGTCCACGCGGCCATCACCGGCTCCGGCGGCCTGACCACCGCCCGCGCCATGGGCATCCCCTTCGTTCAGGAGGTCATCGCGGGCACCGAGGCCACTCAGCGCCTCCACCCCGAGGTCGACGTCGTCATCGAGCTGGGCGGCGAGGATGCCAAGCTCACCTACCTGCACCCCACCCCCGAGCAGCGCATGAACGGCACCTGCG
>ERZ772966.626-NODE-626-length-13447-cov-6.010454_pt1 | contig 13447 bp, 17 predicted proteins | sample MGYA00580680_ERZ772966 | MGnify/ENA primary metagenome ERZ772966 (study PRJEB29015, sample SAMEA2738055) | human oral metagenome | biome: human oral; feature: human-associated habitat; material: saliva | place: China | collected 2225 ...
CATGATCAGCCTAACACATGGTGTGATGGGTGGCATATTTTCACAAGGGGATGCAAGCTGTTTGTCGATTTGTTGCCCCGATTAAATGAATTGAAGTGTGAGAAGGGAAATGGGTGTGACGCGCGCCTCATTGGTGCTAGGATTGCGCCATTCACACCGTAATAGTCGATGGAGACATCGTGTACCGCTCGCCTTCTCAGTACTCGCACGCGGAGGGGGTCGGTGGGGCCGCGCGAGGAGCGCAGGTCACCAGGCCAACTACGCGTCGCCGGCGCCCCGCGCCGCCCTCGTACCCACCTGCCGTGCGCCCGAGCATGCGCGCGAGAGCTGAGCTTGACGAGGAGATCTTCTCCCTGTCGGCCTCTACCCGATGCCCACTGTCCATGGGGACGCGTCGCTTCCCGCGCGTCGCGGCCCTGATGGTCGCTGTGCTGGCTCCCGCTGCGGCTGCGCTATGGTGGTGGTTCTGAGCCAACCCCGGCGGGCAGCGAAAGGGCTGATATGAGTGGCAACGAGGCAGTGACAGGCGTTGAGGGCGACTCTGCGCAGAGCGGCGCCCGCATCTCGACCGAAGGGAGTCAGGATCCTGCGCAGCGAGGCGGTGCGCCGCGCCCGCAGAAGAAAAAAAGCTGGGCTGCGATGTGCGCGAAGGTCGGCCTGGCGCTCACTGTTATTCCCGTGTTGGTTGGGCTTGGCCTGAATGCAGCACAGAGTGTATTTGGTAGTGACTTCATGCCCTGGGAGGAGTTGCTCCTCCCACTCTTCGTGCTTCCGGTAGTCGGCATCATTCTGTTGATTCAATCGGCGGTTCTGGCCATCGATGAGAGGACAACGAGGGGGCGTGACGGGAACATTGTGCGCTTCTGCGTCATTCTGGGGTTCGTTCTCCTCGGAAGTGTGGTCTACTTGCCGCTGTTAGCCGAACTGATAGATGTCGTCAGCGGTCAGCCGAATGGCATGAGCGGTTGGATCGGCCTCTTCGCCATGCTCTACGTGGCTCCATTCAGTCTTCTTGCCTTCCTGTACGCCTTCTTTGCGAAGCTCCCCGAGTGGGAAGAGGAGAGGAAACGGGGACGCTAACGGTTGTTGTTCACATGCGTCGTGGCCCTGATAGCAATCGTGACGCTCGTTCCGGCCATTGTGCTAGGGTGCTGGTTCTGGGGTGCCCAGGTGTGCTCTCGAATGGAATAGAAGGCCGTTGAAGCGGCTTCATGATCTGGAGGTTGCTTCAGTTGGATAGCGTGCTGTTACTTGTCGCCCCCATCCTCATTATTTTCCTCATCGCGCTGGCAATCGATGCAATGGTGACGAAGAGGCGCGAGAGGAAGGCTGCCGAAGCGGCGGCGTGGGCCGCACAGGCCTACGGAGCTGGTTGGGATCCTCAAGGCGCACTGAGCGTCCAGAAACCACGCCGCGGCTCAAAGGTGGTGCGCTACTGCCTTATTTTGGGATTCGTTATCCTGGGAAGCGTCGTCTATTGGCCGCTGTTGGTGCTCCTGGTAGACCCTATTGTTTCGGGTGGCAATGCATCAGAAGCTGATGCTGGCCTTATGTTCCTGTTGTACCTCATCTTCGTGGCTCCGTTCAGCCTTCTTGCCTTCCTGTGTGCCTTCATTGCGCATCTCGCCGTCAAGGGCGCGGAGCGGGATCAGGGGCGCTAAGACTGCCCATGCGCGTACTAAGCGCCGAGACTCTTGCGATATGGTGGGGCTAAGCCGACGTTGGCGTTCTCCTGAATGGAACGGAGGACTGATACGGAGTCGGTTCTATCATCTGGAGGTGTCGTGTTCTTCGTCGGCTTTCTACTGATCGCCGCCCCCGTAGTATTTGTTGCCTTCCTGGCTCTGGCTGCCGACGTCGTGGCAACGAAAAGCCGTGAGAGAAAGGCCGCCGATGTGGAGGCGCGGGTCATGTTGACCGATGGAACTTCGGACAATGCTGGTGAGTTGATCCGCGAGAAACGGTGTCAGGGTTCGAGTGTGGTGCGTGTCTGCGTCATTCTGGGCTTCGTCCTCACCGGAAGCATGCTGTACCTGCCGCCGTTGGCCTGGCTCGTCAGCTATCTTGGTGTGGATAGTAACCCGCCCGCAGTCTCCATGAACTTGTCCTTCCTCTTCGCGCTGCTCCTTATCGCTCCGTTCGGCCTCCTTGCGTTCCTGTGTGCCTTCGTCGTAATGCGTTTCGAGAAGAGGAAGGATAAGGAGCAGGTGCTCTGAGGGGATTTAGCCGCGCGCCGCGACTCTTGCGATATGGTGGCGATAGTTATCATCCCAACAGTGGGCAGTAAAAGGATCCGGTATGAGTGACAGTGACGATACGGCTAACCGCTTCGACGAGTCCTTCCAGGGGGATTCGGGTGAACAGTCGCACCCTGAGGGCAGCCAGTCGACCGGCGGAGCGTCCCCTTCGACGAAGAACAGTGGAAACTACAAGATTCCGCTCATCCTTGGCGCTATTGGGCTTCTGCTGATGATCAGCCCGTTCGTCTATTCAGCGTACGTCGACGCAACCGTCGGTCGAGGTGGTGCCGATGATGTTTCAGCGGGTTGGGCCTTCGTGTGGGCCCTCTACCATCTGACCCCTCCAGGTCTCATTCTTCTCGGCCTCGCCTTCATCATCGGATTCGCGCAGATGCTGTCCTATACCAGCAGCGGCAAGAACTAGGAGCTTGTGCCTGGCTGAGCCCGGCAGCGTGAGGTTGCCCTGGCCTCGTCCCCGGTGTGAGCGTCAGGGCCACCGGTCGGGCACAATGGACCCATGATGACCCCCACTGACCCCGAGCGTTACGCGGGCGCCGACCTGCGCCTGGCCGCCGTCGACATGGACGGCACCCTCCTGGACGACGATAAGAACTTCCCGCCCGGCATGGATGAGCTGCTCGACCAGATGGACGCGCGCGGCGTCACCTTCGCGCCCGCGTCCGGCCGCCAGGTGTGGACCCTCATCGACATGTTCCCCGGGCGCCCCGGCATGACCGTCATCGGGGAAAACGGTGGAATCGTCATGCGCGACGGCGTCGAGGTCTCCTCTAGCCCCCTCGATGCCCCCACCATGCGCGAGGCAGTCCGCCTCGTCCGTGAAGCTACCTCGGGTCCGGATGGGATCGACGGAGGCCTCGTCATGTGCGGCAAGCAATACGCCTACGTCGAGCGCACCGACGACCGCTTCGTCGATGGCGTTCTGCCCTACTATCACCGCACCAAGCGCGTGGATGATCAGATCGCCATCATCGACGCGATCGAGGCCGGCGAGATCGACGACGCGATCGTCAAGCTAGCGGTCTTCGTCCTTGGCCCGGTCGAGGCGCTCGCGGAGGCCACCCTGGCCAACTTCGCAGACACGCACCAGTACGCGATTTCCGGTGCGAACTGGGCGGACCTGCAGATCCGAGGCGTCGACAAGGGTAGCGCCGTGCGCGACCTGCAGCGTTTCCTCGGCGTTGATCGCTCGCAGACCGCCGTCTTCGGCGACGCCGGTAACGACCTGTCGATGATGAGCGAGGGGGACCTGTCCTTCGCGATGGCCAACGCCTCGCAGGACGTCGTCGAGGCCGCGCGCTTCATCGCCCCCTCGAACAACGAGGCCGGGGTCGCCCAGGTGCTGCGTGCGCTTGTGGGGTGAGCGCGTTTTGCGTGGGAGTTGCCTTGTCGTTAGTCTCGATTCTTGAAAGACTTTTCTGTACGGGGGATGTGTGGGTTCTTCACAGTCTCGTTGCCGTATGTCGGTGCAATAAAGGAGGAACCTAATGAGCACCCCTTATCCTCAGCAGCCTGCGGGGCAGCCTGCAGTTCCCGCGCAGCCTGTACAGCAGGTTGTGCCCCAGGCGGGAGTACCCGCGCAGCCCGCGGGGCAGGGGTATTCGACGGCACCTCAGGGATTTGCGCCGGGCTATGCGCCCGTGCCTCAGGGGCCTGTGAAAGTGCGGGTTAACTGCGTCTCCCTCGTCTTTGGAATTTGTGTATGGGTGTTCATCGCGCTGTTAGTGCTGGACGCGTGGAGATTGATGCACTCACCAGACGTGTCTGCGAGCGGGGCGGCTATCGTCGGCTTCTATCCTCTATTTGTGCTGGGCTTCTGCGGTCCGTTGAACCTCATCGGTGTCATCGTCGCTTCCTCAAGGGCGAAGGAGAAGCCGGTGAAATGGAAGTTCAACAGGCTGGGAATGATCCTCAATGCGAGCCCGTACGTCATCGGTTTCGGTTTTTTCATTATCGCGTACATCGCCGCGGCTGTGGCGGAGCTTTTCTCGTAGGTCGTGAGCGCATGCCCAGTGATGGCGTGTGCTTGTGTCTGACCAGGCCGCCGCTGCGATCACTGGGAGGAGAATGCCGTGAACGACTGCAGCGTTCCCGCACCTGTGCCTGATAAACGAGTCTTGCGAACGACGCGCAGGCTGTCCTTGTTCTGCGCACTCGCCGGACTTGCGGTGATGATCGGGGGTTTCGTCGTCCTGTCAGCCTCTTTTTTTGACGAGATGAGTGTCGGCGCTCGCCTCGCCATTCCCGGCGGTTCTGCGGTGATGAGCGACGGTGAGTTTATCCGTTCTGTCCTGCCCGTAGCCGGCATCGCGGGGGTCATTCATCTGGCGGGTGTCATTGCCGGGTTCGTGGGGCGAGCGCGAGCCGAGGGGCGCAGGGAGCTCGGGCGCTGCGCGCTGGGAGTGGGAGCGAATGCCTTCTTCCTTGCCTGTGTCTGCGTCATTCCCGCGGTGGGTATTGTCGGTGATCCGGTCGGCCTTGTCAGTCTCCTCGCTGTGTGTGGCGGAGCGGTCCTGTTTGCTTGTTTCTCCCTGTTTGAGCGCTTCTTTAGCAGCGCGGGTGCGAAATCGGTTGGGATCGGAGTCGCGGGCTTGCTGGTGATGGGTGGAGCGTTGCTCGTTGGCCTGTTCGCGATGCTCGGCGAAATTACTTCGACGCCGGAGGATTCGTTCTTGCTCGGCGTGTTTGTCGTGATCGCCTTCATCCTCGTGTCCGTCCCGGTAGGCATCGCCCAGCTGACGGGTGTGATCATGGGAATGCGGGCGCATCGACGCGCCGATAGTGAGGAGGAGCAGCGACTCGCTACGTGGGGAATCATCCTGAATGGAACCCTGTGCTTGTGTGTTCTGTTTCTTCCTCTGGCGGTTCTTGCCTCGTTCGCGTAGCACGTTTCTTCGACCAACGAGGCCGGGGTCGCCCAGGTGCTGCGCGCGCTTGTGGGGTGAGCGTGTTTTGCATGGGAGTTGCCTTGTCGTTAGTCTCAATTCTTGAAAGACTTTTCGGTACGGGGGATGTGTGGGTTCTTCATAGTCTCGTTGCCGTATGTCGGTGCAATAAAGGAGGAACCTAATGAGCACCCCTTATCCTCAGCAGCCTGCGGGGCAGCCTGCAGTTCCCGCGCAGCCTGTACAGCAGGTTGTGCCCCAGGCGGGAGTACCCGCGCAGCCCGCGGGGCAGGGGTATTCGACGGCACCTCAGGGATTTGCGCCGGGCTATGCACCAGTGCCTCAAGGGCCCGTGGTTCAGAAGGTGAATCGAGTGTCGATCATCTTGGGTGTTGTCGGGTGGGCCCTCATTGGCCTGACGATACTGGCCATGTGGCTTGCTATCCGAGCCAGCGCATCCGATCCCGACCCGAGTGGCAAGGAAGCGATCGGATTCTTGCCGCTCTTTGCGCTGATGTTTATTGGCCCGGTGAACCTCGCCGGCGGTGTTATCGGGATTGTTGGGGCAGTGGGGAAGCCGAAGACGCGGAAGCTCAACTGGCTGGGAATCCTCCTGAACGCAAGCCCATACATCGTCTTCACCGCCTTCATGATCGTTCTGATGTTGTTCATGTAGGTCACTGAAGCGTCGGACGGAGAAAGCCATGAATGATCACACCGGTCCCGCACCTGTGCCCAACAAGCGAGTGTTGCGAACGATGCGAGGGCTGTCCGTGGCCTGCGCACTCGCGGGACTTGCCGTGATCATCGGGGGTTTCATCGTCCTGTCGACCTCGTTTTTTGACGAGATGAGCGCCGGCACTCACTCCGTCATTCCCGGCGGCTCTGCGGTGATGAGCGACGATGAGTTCATCCGTTCTGTCCTGCCCGTCACCTGCGTGGCGGGGATCATTCACCTGTCGGGTGTCATCGCCGGGTTCGTGGGGCGAAGGCACGCCGAGGATCGCGCGGAGCTCGGGCACTGCGCGCTGGGAGTCGGTGTGAATACTTTCTTCCTTGGCTGCGCCGGCATCATCCCTGCCGCGGGTCTTGCTGACAACCCGGTTGGCCCCGTTGTCCTCCTTGCTGTGTGTGGCGGTGCGGTCCTGTTCGCGTGTTTCTCCCTGTTTGAGCGCTTCTTTAGCAGCGCGGGTGCGAGATCCGTTGGGGTGGGAGTCGCAGGCTTGCTGGTGATGGGTGGAGCGTTGCTCGTCGGCCTGTTCGCGATGCTCGGCGGAATTACTTCGACGCCGGAGAACTCGTTCTTGCTCGGTATGTTTGTTGTGATCGCCTTCATCATCGTGTCCGTCCCGGTGGGTATTGCCCAGCTGACGGGCCTGATCATGGGAATACGGGCGCATCGACGCGCCGACAGTGAGGATGAGCAGGCACTCGCTACGTGGGGAATGATCCTGAATGGAACCCTGTGCTTGTGTCTTCTGTTCCTTCCCCTCGTGGTTCTAGGTTCAGTCGCGTAGGGCGTTTCTTCGACGAACGAGGCCGGGGTTGCCCAGGCGTCGCGCATGCTCCTCGGTTACTCATCCTTGCGCAGAGCCCCTCTCTCCGATAATCTCAATTCTTGAAATACTTTTTCGGAGGGAGGGGGCATGGAGGCTCCAGATCTTGAACGCGGTGGTGCACAGCCGTATCCCAGCACGCCACGTAAAAGGTGGACGCCCATCAGGTGCGGCATAGGTGCCTGGATCGTCACCACAATCTCCATCGCCGCTGTGATCATCGTCGAGATAGTCGTCTTGCTCGGCCCAGGCCTCCGTCCGGTTGACGGCATCGTCTACAACCGTGTTATTGCGATGATCGGCGGCGGCCTCACCGCTTGTCTGAGTCTCACCGGCCTCGTTATTGCCAGGGCAGAGCTGGGTGAGTCAGACGTGTCGAGTAAACAGCGCAGCGCAATCCTGTGTGGAGTGGTCCTGTGTCTGAGCCCCGTCCTCGTTATTGTCTGGGCCTACGGCGTGCTGGGAGTAGGTGTCACTGAGTGGCTGTTCGGATGGAAATAACACCCTTTTGTGACAAAGGAGGCGACCGATGAGTGCGTCGAATAATTTTCCTGCGCAGGGTGACGCGGCGCAGCCTGTGAACGATCCTCAGTTCGTGGCCGGCGTCGCTCCCGGAGGCGACGTTCATCAAGCACGCCCTCCCGTTCGCAGACGAGGCACGTGGGTGCTGTCGCTGGTGGCTGGCCTCAGTGGTTGGGTCGTGATCCTCTTGACCATTGTCCTCACGGTCATCTATTACATCTACACGGCAGACGCGGACGAAATGGTGCGCAAATACGGATTCGGCGCCGGCTTGTTCTGGATACTCGGCCTGTTAGCCCTTTTCGTCATCAATGTCCTCGGGGGAATCTTCGGTCTCATCGAGTTGTTGCGGTGCAACAACTTTCAGGAAGTGAGACGAGCGTTTTACGTCCTCCTACTCAACGCGTTGCCGTGGATCATCCTCGGGGTGCTGTACTGGGTGTACATGTCTGACTAAGAGAGTCACTCCGAGGCCCTGTGACTGTCGATGCGTGGTGTGAGCCTACGCTCGTTTAGGATTGTCGTGGTCGCCCGCATGGGCGCGACGATCAACCTACGAAGGATCAACGATGACGATGCCCAATCCTGTCGGCTCTAGGGTGCCCAACTACTCCGGCAACGTGCCGGGTAATCCAGGTATGGTGCCGGCCTACCCCGGTCCCGTGCCAGGCAACCCCTACGCCGACATGCAGCCGGCACCGGAATTTGCTGCTCCGACCAGCAAAGCACTCGGCGTGACCGCTATATGCCTGGGGATTGTTGGGCTCATCCTCTGTGCTACCGGTTTGTTTATCGGAGCGTATGTCTCGTTCCGTGGGGGAGGGGACTCTTATGAGAGGGCCCTCGCTCCGCTCGGTTTCCTTCTCATCTCCGGAATGATCTACATCCCGGGCGCGATCATGAATGGCATCGGTCTTATTCTTGGCGCGACTGGGCGCAAGCGGGTGCAGGATCCGCGTGGCTGGAAGGTCTACAAGGTCGGGATTTGGATGAATGTCATCCCGATGATCCTGTTCCTGGCTGCTGTTGTGCTCACCATCCTCTTTGCGATGGCGTACTAATTCATCCGGAACGCCCTGTCTGATCGCCACCAACGATTGAAGGAACAACTGTGACAGTCCCATATTCGAATGGTCATGGCCCGAATGGGTATCCGGCGCAGGCTCCCCAGCAGCCCGCCGTGCCGGGACACAGCCGAGGCAATGCCCTCGGCGCAGCGTGTCGCGGATTCGGGATCACCGGACTTGTCGTCTTCGCGCTAGTCATCCTCGGGACGGCGGTGTACGTGCTGATTCCGAGGGGTGAGCACTGGCTGGAACTGGCTCCGATTGGCTTCATCTTCATCGCCCCATTCTTCTGCATCCCCGTTGTCGCAGTGAACATTATCGGTCTTGTTCTCGGCGTCATTGCGCTCAGGCAGACGAAGGACCGTATCGAGCGTGGCTATGTCGTCCGAGGCATGCTCATGAACGCTGTGCCGCTCACGCTTATTGGCCTCGTGGCTCTTCTGATCCTCTTCATCTACGCGTTCTTCTACCTCATCGCGTTGTTCTAGAATCTTCTCATCCGACGACCTCTGCTCCTCCACCATCGCTCCCAAGGAACACCTGTGACAACACCGAATCCCCAGGTCCCCAACCCGAACGCTATCCCGGGATACGTTGGCCAACAAGTGCCCATTCCCCCGCAGGCGGAGTATCTGCCGCAGGAAGCAATGCAGCCCGCAATACAGCAGAGTTGGGGGCAGATACCCCCGGATGCCGGGATGCAATCGGGCTTTCCGCAGCCTGGGCCTGGGGTCTATGGACCTGCGGTGCCTGCTCGTCGTCGCACGTCATTCAAGCCTGCGATTATTGTGCTTGTAGTCGGCTTGTTGCTTGCGGTTTCGCCCTTCCTTGCCTGGGGTGTCATTGAGCTCATCCCCGGTAATCATGGCGATGGTGGAGACGGCTTGTACTGGCTCGCAGTCGCCATGTTGTTCTACCTCACGCCGCTCGGCATCATCTTAATCCTGATCTCCGTCATCATAGCGATCGTGGTTGCTGTGATGAACTCTTCGTCAAAGAGCTGATCCCCAGAGACAAAAGACCCCGCGTCGAACCGCCAAACGGCGGCGACGCGGGGTCTTTTCTGTCCTACTTGGTGTGGTAGTGGGGGCTGGTGCCCAGGTGCATGGGCACGCCGGAGTCGGTCTTGAGTACGGCTGTTTCGTCGGTGCCGCGGTAGGTGTAGGTGTCGTCGAAGGCGATGTCGCGGGGATTGACGAGGCCGTCGACGTATTGGCGTACTTCCTCGGTGGTGGGGCCCTTGCGTCGAGCCGGGTCCATCAGCGGATTTTCATCCGGGTACTGGGATGGATCCGTGTTGACCATCGCACCGGGATCAGCAGCTCCGTATCCGACGTAGGTGTTCCACCCACCCTGATCGGTCCGAGCGGTCTTGGTCAGTAGTTGAAGAAGCTGATTGCTGGTGGCGTTGGGCCACTTCTGCTTGGCCAGGGCAAGAAAACCAGCAACGAGGGGAACGGAGTTTGAAGTTCCGTCTGTAAATCCTTTATTCCCGCTCTCGTAGTTGTGTACGACGACGGGGCCGCCCACTGCCGCAACCGCTACACCGGAACCCCATGAAGAGTACTCCGCCCGCTTACCGGTGGTGTCGATGGCGCTGACACCCACGACGCCGGACCATTTTGAATAGGTGTCAAGTGTTTCGTCTTTCGCGTCATTGCCCATGGGCGATACGACGATGACACCTTGCGCATTGGCGTGCGCAATAGCCCACTTCGTCGCCTCGTCAGTTCCTTCATTAGACGAAGGAATGCTGATGATCTGAGCGCCGTCGCTGATAGCGCGATTGATCAGGGAAGCGGGGTCTTCAAGGGCGATGCCGTTGCGGCTGGTGCAGTCACTGCCAGATTTATCATCCTGGAGTGAAAAGCTTGTTCGGTACGACAGCAGGGTAGCGTCGGGGGCTACTCCGTAGACCTTAGAGACCAGGAGTGAGGCTATGGCAGTACTGTGGCTCTTGGTGAAAGTCCCGGAAATGACGGTGCAGGGGCTCTTGTCGATGATGGTGGCGCCTGCCAGCTCGGGTGCGCTGGTGTCGACCTCGCCGTCGATGAGTGCGATGGTGACGCCCTTGCCGGTGTAGCCCTTCGCGCGCGCCTGATCGAGATGATAGTAGGCGAAGTAGGACTGGTCTGCTGCCGTGATCGGGTCGGCGGCGTGAGCGGGGGCAGCGGGCAGAGCGATGGCCCCGGCCGCCAGGGCCAGGGTCATCGCGCACGCACCCGCAAGGTGCGCCCGCCGTGCTGTCCTCGTTTCAGCGCTCATTTGGCGTGATAGCGGGGGCTGGTGCCCAGGTGCATGGGCACGGTGGTGTCGGTGTCCCGTAAGATGCTTTCGTCGAGGCCGCGGTATGTGTAGGTGGAGTCTCCAGCGATGTCTCGAGGGTCGACGAGGCCGGCGAGGTACTGCTGGGATTCCTCGTTGGTGGGACCAAGCCGGTCGTTGCCCTTGTCCATGATCGGGTTCTCGTTGGGGTACTGGGACGGATCGGTGTTGAGCATTGGGCCGATGGCGGCGACTCCATACCCTGTGTACTTATTCCACTGTCCCTCGTTGTTCAGCGCCGTCTTGGTGAGCAGTTGGAGGAGTTGGTTGCTGGTGGCGTTGGGCCACTTCTGTTTGGCCAGGGCCAGGAATCCAGCGACCAGGGGCGTGGCGTTGGAGGTGCCTCTCGTGCTGATGTTGGTGTTGTTCTCGTAGTTGTGTGCGATCACGGGGCCTCCCACGGCCGCAACTGTCACTCCCTTACCCCACGAGGAGTATTCGGCGCGCTTGCCGGAGGTGTCGATGGCGCTGACGCTCACCACCCCGGACCACTTGCCAAAGGTGTCAATAGTATCTTCCTCGTTGTCGTTTCCTGCGCCGCTCACCACGATGACGCCCAGGGCGTTGGCGCGGGCGATCGCCCACTTCACCGCAGGGCTCGTGTCATCACTTGAGGCGGAGATGCTGATGATCTGGGCGCCGTCGGTGATCGCCTGGTTGATCAGCCACTCGGGCTCGTCGAGCGTGTTGCCGTGGTGGCCTCGGCAATCGGACTCTGCCTTGTCTCCATCTTTGGGGAAGCTGGTTCGGTAGGCCAGGAGTGTTGCGTCGGGGGCGACTCCGTACTCTTTGGAGACCAGGAGCGAGGCCATGGCCGTGCCGTGGCTCTTCGAGTTGGCACCCGATGTGACGGTGCACGGTGTTTTATCGATGACAGTGGCGCCTGCCAGCTCGGGTGCGCTGGTGTCGACCTCACCGTCGATGAGGGCGATGGTCACGCCCTTGCCGGTGTAGCCCTTCGCGCGCGCCTGGTCGAGATGGTAGTAGGAGAAGAAGGGCTGTTCGGCTGCCGTAATGGGGTCGGCGGCGTGTGCGGGAGCGGCGGGTAGGGCGATGGCCCCGGCCGCCAGGGCCAGGGTCATCGCGCACGCACCCGCAAGGCGCAGCCGCCGGCGGCCAGATGCGTGTTTCGTCGTCACCATTGGCGGGGATCCCATCCGTCGTCCTTCGGGGAGGCGGGCTTCAGGTCCTTGTCCGATCCGTAGGTCTGCGACATGGGGTTGACGTAGCCCGGGGGCAGCGCGTCGTCCTCGTCGTCCTCGAACTTGAAGGCGACGTACTGACGCTTGCGACCCTTCTTGTCCTGCTTCCCCGCGCCCGCACCGGCCGACGCCCGCCCTGCGATCGGTGTCCTGGCGCTTCAGGGTGACGTACGGGAGCACTCCTTGGCCCTGGAGGCCGCGGGCGCGCGCCCCGTCGTCGTCGGATCCCCGCAGTGGGTGGAGGCCCTGCACACCTCACGTGTCATCGTCACCAACGACCACCTCCCCTCCTGGTTCTCCAAGCGTGAGGGGCAGCACCTGCTCCAGACCTGGCACGGCACTCCGATCAAGAAGCTGTTGCACGACGCGCCGAGAGCCGTCACCCTGAGATACCGGCGACTCATGGACCGCCAGGTTCCCCAGTGGGACCTGCTGCTGGCCCAGAGCCCGCAGGCCGGTCGGCGCCTTCAACAGGCACTGGGATACCGCGGGCCGGTTCGGGTGGGGGAGTACCCCCGCAACGTGAGACTGCTCGGAGGCGCCCACGTGCGAAGGCGGGTGCGCCACGAGCTCGGTATCGCTCCGGGACAGCCCGTCATTCTCTACGCCCCGACCTGGCGTGAGAGCCTGCGGCCCTCGACGGGTGCTGCCGGCTGCGCCGCCGCGCACGGGCCGGGACCTGTGGGGGCACTGGACGGGCCGCGTCTGGCTGAGCTCCTCGATGCGGTGGTCCTCATGCGCAGCCACCACATGAACCGGGCCGGATGTGTCCCAGGGATGATCGATGTCAGTGGGTACCCGAGTGTCGAGGAGCTCATGCTGGCGGCCGACATCCTGGTCTCGGACTACTCCAGCATCTTCTTCGACTTCGCTCTGACCGGGAAGCCGGCAGTGGTCTACGCGCCCGACCTGGCCTCCTACCGAGATGTCGAAAGGGGCCTGTACGGTGACTGGCCCCTGGACTCGGGGCTGCCGGTCGCCGCCGACCACGATGAGCTCGCATCCCACCTGCAGCGACTCCTCGGCGACATCGATGCCGCTGAGGGGCGCTACTCCCCACTGGAGGTGGTACCCGCGCCGATCCTGGACAACCTTGCGTGGATCCGTGGATGGGTCACTCGTTTCCTGAGCTGATAAGCGACCGGAAGGGCGGATGAACCGCACCTCTCAAAAGAACTGGAAAGAAGAATTGTGACGAGAGTGTGAGAGTGAGGGAAAGGTGAGGCGGAACTCTCTGTGATATTCGACGGCGAACGTCGGGTATTTCGGCGGCATATCGGTATCGCATCGATTCTATGACATCTTCGATTCTGGTTCTCGGGGTGGGGAATACTCACGGTGGTTTGTCCGGAGTGTTGTTGAGGGCGAACCTCGAACGTCCAACCAGGAAGTGGCCACATGAAGCGCGTGATTACCTATGGCACATATGACCTGCTCCACTATGGTCATATTGCGTTGCTGAAGCGTGCGCGAGCGCTGGGGGACTTCCTGGTGGTGGCGCTGTCCAGTGACGAGTTCAATGCCGGAAAGGGTAAGCAGGCGTACTTCTCCTACGAGGAGCGCAAGGTGATGCTCGAAGCCATCCGGTATGTCGATCTCGTGGTGCCCGAGCTGACCTGGGGGCAGAAGACT
>ERZ772966.628-NODE-628-length-13437-cov-5.062621_pt1 | contig 13437 bp, 12 predicted proteins | sample MGYA00580680_ERZ772966 | MGnify/ENA primary metagenome ERZ772966 (study PRJEB29015, sample SAMEA2738055) | human oral metagenome | biome: human oral; feature: human-associated habitat; material: saliva | place: China | collected 2225 ...
CCTTGGTAAACATACACTTGTTTCCTACACTATGCCAATGGTTCACTGGCCAGAAGTAACTTGTACTTATGAAAAATCTACAGGCACATTGTTCTCTGCAGATGCTTTCGGTACATTCGGTACAGTTAACGGCAATATCTTTGCAGACCAAACAGATTACGTTGCTACATACGAAGAGGAAGCTCGTCGTTACTATACAAACATCGTTGGTAAATACGGTCCTCAAGTACAAAATGCAATTCGCAAAGTTTCTGGTCTTGATATTAAACGCATTGCTCCACTTCATGGTCCAATCTGGCGTACACCTGAGTCTATCCAATACATCTTACACAAATACTTGCACTGGTCCAGCTACACAGCTGAGCAAAAAGGTGTAGTTATTGCCTTCGGTTCTATGTACGGCAACACTCGTGCTATTGCACAACAATTGGCTAAACAATTGTCCAAACGCGGCATTACAGATATCAAAATCTACGATGTTTCCAAAACTAATCCATCCTACATCATCTCTGATGCTTGGAAATATACTAACTTGGTAACAATCGCACCTACATATAACTTGAACCTATACCTTACAATGGAAAACTTGATCCACGAGTTGAAAGCACTTGACTTCCAAAACCACAAGGTATCCATCATCGGTAACCACTCTTGGGCATCTGCAGCCATGAAAATCATGGTATCCCACTTCGAGAATGACTTCAAAGATATTGAAATCGTATCTGAACCACTTGATATCAAATCCTCTTTAAAAGAAGAAGATCTTCCTAAAATCGAAAAAATGGCAGACGATATCAAAGCATCCATCGATGCAGCTGAAATCAAAGAAGTATTATAATACACAAACTAAAAGCCGCCTAAAATGGCGGCTTTTTTTGTATTTTAAAAATCTTATGAAAGTCTAAGATTTTCACGATTTTCGCTTGACATAAAACTAACTTTTTCATATACTATACAAGTACCTGTTACACAACAGAATACATGGAGAGGTGTCCGAGCGGCTGAAGGAGCATGATTGGAAATCATGTGTGCGGTTATCCCGTACCCAGGGTTCAAATCCCTGTCTCTCCGCCATAGTAAAAGCAGTGCTTAGGCACTGCTTTTTTATTATGTCTTATCTCTATATGACAAAAGGCTATTCGACTTTTGTAGTGACCCCAAAAAGTTAGACTTTTTATTCCGAGTAACCTAAACTGGTTGCTCGGAATTTTTTATGCTGCAGTAGTAGCTAATCGATAGTCAACTGGACTTAGCCAGTTCAATTTTTCCTTAATTCGTTTAGTATTGTAATACATAATATAGTTTTCAATTGCCATTTTTAACTCATCATAGCTATGAAAAATATTACCATAATACAGCTCTTGTTTTAAGATAGCAAAGAAATTTTCCATTGGTGAATTATCGAGACAATTACCTCTTCTGGACATACTTTGGAATATATTATGCACTTTTAAATTATATTGATACGTTCTCATTTGGTAACCCCAACCACGGTCAGAATGAAATGTTCGCCGATACTTAGCATCTGCAGTCTTTTCAATCGCCTGTTGTTGTGCTGAAAGTATGGACTCAGCCGATGGCGTAGGACTTATACTAAAACTGATAATTTCAAGATTATATAAATCCATAAATGGATCTAAGTATAGTTTTCTGACTTTCAAAGCACCGTTTGCATCTAGTTCATAATACTTAAATTCAGTTGTATCTGTAGTAATTTTTTGATGTGGTTGACTGCAATGGAATCTACGCTTGATGCGATTAGGTGCAATCCGTCCTTTTATGCCTTTATATGAATTATATTTTCGGTTTTTACGGGAGAATGCTATTACTTGCAGATTAAACTTTTGCATAATTCGTTGCAATCGTTTCTTATTAACAACAATACCTCGTGATTGTAACAAAGGTAACAACCTTCTATATCCATAGTTAGGATGCTCTTTACGAATGTCTTCAATAGCTATTCGTATTTGTAGATCGGGATCTACTCGGTCAAAGCGCTGTTGCCAGTACATATATGTTGCTTTTGGAAAACGTAAGGCAGCAAGAATCTCAGTTAGTTTGAATTCTCTTCGGAGACTGCTAATAATTCTTGCTGCTCTTTCATTTTTCGAGCGTCCTCGATGCGCAATCTCCTCAGTTCTTTTAAATAGGCGTTTTCTATTTGAGCATAGCGTAATTGTTTTTCTAATTCTAAAATACGAGCTTGCTCTGGTGTTAATTCTTTTTTCTGCTTTTGGCTACGTGATTTAGTATGTGTGGCAGTCTTTGCTTTTTCATTTGTCTGTCTCATAGTAGGTATTCGCCCTTTCGGTCGCTCGACAAAAGCATTGGCCCCATATTTCATAAACTCCGCTTTCCAACGAGCTACTAATGGAGGATTATTCAGACCATATTGAAGAGCAATTTGCCGATACGATAATTCACTTGTTAAGTATGACTCTACCACAGCTAGCTTAAATTCTGAAGAATATTTTGTATTATTTCGCTTTCGACACAAACCATCTTTACCAAATTCCTTAAATGCATTAACCCAACGCAGGACTTGCGTTGCATCTTTTACACCATATTTTTTAGCTAAATAATTATATCCACCCTCACTATTTAGATATGCAGTAACCACTTTAAATTTAAATGTAAAGCTATATTTTGCCATAGAAAAACCGACCTCCTTAACGTTAAGATTTTTGGTCTAACATTAAGGGGTCGGTTCATTTAATTCGAATGGCCTTTTTATATTATATGTATTTCACCATATTAATTATGGATTTTCTTTGCAATATCACCGATGATTTCAGGTGTTGTTCTACAACAACCACCAATAATTTCAGCCCCCGCCTTACGCCATACATCTACGTAGTCTACAAAGGATGCTGAATCACCGTACCAAGTCTTGGTTTTACTATCATAGCTTTCACCAAGATTTGGATATACCGCAATCGGCTTGTCCGTAACAGTACGAATATCCTTAATCAAGGACTCAACATATTCAGGTTTACTACAATTGATACCAATACCTGTTACAGGACGAACCTTATCAATCATTTCAGCACATTTAATAATAGTTTCCCCACTAGCTACATGATGATCGTCCTTACAAGCAAAGGCAATCCACGCAGGAATACCTTTTGATGTAAAGGGATCTGACATAGCACGAGCAATAGCAATGGCCTCATCATAAGATGGTATAGTCTCAAAGGATAATATATCTGGATTCTCTTCCGCAAACAATGCTAACCGAGGGATATGGAACACCTCAAGATATTCTGTTTGTACATCAGGATATCCACGGTATTCAGATCCATCAGCCAAGAAGGCTCCATAAGGACCTACAGAAGCCGCCACCAAAGGTTTAGGCAATGCACCTTCGGAAAAATACTTAACTCCGTCCGGAGTTTCTTCCCCTAGAGTAATGCCCCGTAACGTAAGCGCTCCGCTAGCCTTAGCCTCTAAGAACTCATTACGAGCTTGCACGGCTAGACGAACAGATAATTTAACGAGCTCTATCGCCTCTTCTGTACCATAACCTAAGCCTTTAAAACCAGCTACAGTAGCTTGATAACCAGAACTTTGAATGATGTCTGCTCCAACAGCTAAGTACGCAATGTGTATTTTTTTAATAATATCAGGCTGTTCCATGAGAACTTTTGCGGACCACAGCTTATGCTGAATATTACAACCATAACGCTCTAATTCAGTCCCTAAAGCCCCATCTAAGACGAGGGCGCCCTTATCCTTAATAATATCTAAAAATACACTTCGTTTAGCCATCATATCACCCATTCTATACTTGCCTCTTACAACTTGAGGCTTACCAAGCGTATTATATCAAATAATACGTTTTGGTACTATCTACAAACTATTTTAACACCTCTGCTGGTGGTTCTTTACCAAACCATTTTTTATAAATCTCAGCATATTTGCCATTTGCTTTAATCTTAGCTAGACCATCGTTAATTTTATTAAGGACCTCTGTATTGCCTTTTTTCACAGCAATACCAAGTGGTGCCGCATCATAGTCTTCTCCAGTGACTTTTGCGATACCTTTACCCTTACCATTAACATAATATTCGTTTACCGGCGTATCGTTAATAACTACGTCTACACCTTTATTTTGCAATTCCAAGAACGCATCGACGATGATATTGAATTGGCGTACTTCAGCATTAGGAATCTTGCTAGCAATTTCTGCACCAGTAGAACCAATAGATACACCGATACGCTTGCCTTCCAGATCCTTAAAGCTATTGATATTTGTATTATCTATATTAACAACGAGGCCATTACCTGCAATATAGTATGGTTTACTGAAATCTACAGATTTTGCTCGTTCTTCAGAAATGGTCATATCTGAAATGGCAATGTCGATGGTATTACTTTGTAATGCTGGTAACAGTGCATCAAAGTTCAAGTTTTGAATATCCGCTTCAATACCTTCTTCTTTTGCAATAGCAGTAATAATATCGATATCAAAACCTGCTAACTTGCCACTATCTTTATCTTTAAAACCAAATGGTGCATAGGTCGCATCAGTGCCGACGCGCCATGTCTTTTGACTCGTACCTGTATTGCCACAACCAGCGATAAACAAGCTGCTAGCAATTGTAAAAGCTCCTAACAGAGCTGCGATTTTCTTAAATTTCATAATTACCCCTACTTAACCCTGTGTACTTAGAAACAGGAGTTCTCTTTAATCAACTATTATATCTATACTTATATTATATGAACATAATAAAAATAATACCTTAAGAGGTATTATACTATTATGATAACATTCGATATAGTTGAGGTCAATAAATCCAATCATATAAATAGGTTTTAGACTCACATAGTTTTTAGCTATACCGAAGAAATAATTAATAGCCACAGGAATAAGACTATGACTATGACTATGACTATGACTATGACTACGACTATGACTACGACTAAAACTAATAATAAAAAGACCGCCTTCACCAAGCACAGATAAAACTTGGTAAAGGCGGTAATTATTACGCTTTTTTAGCTTTTACGTACATCGCTACTTTGTACAAGAATACACAAAGTAATAAGTACATTACGATACTGAGGTATGTTGCTTCTGGAGTTTCAACCCAAGCTTCTGCAAATACATCAACACCTACAATGCGAAGCACCGCACTGAACAAGGAGCCAATAGCACCGCCAGCTACGAGACCGGAGGCAATTGTACTACCTTGAGCGAAGCGAAGATCTGCCAACGCTTTATCTTTTGTACTATTTTGTACGAAGTATGCAATCAAACCACCGATAAGTAATGGTGTGTTGATTTCCATTGGCAAGTAAGTACCCAAAGCAAATGCCAAAGGTGGAACTTTTATCATCCACAAGATAACTGCGAATAATGCACCAGCCATGTATAGAGGCCATTGAGCACTACCACCAGTCATCAAAGGTTCAATAATAGCCGCCATAGCGTTCGCTTGAGGTGCATTTAATGCATGGTCTCCTACGAAGCCATATGCGTCGTTCAAGAGGATCATAACGCCTACAGAAAGGACTGCACAAAGAATGGTACCAACGATTTGCCATTGTTCCATTTTCTTAGGTGTAGCACCTGTCATATGAGCTACTTTAAGTTCAGACATGAAGTTACCAGCCATACCGATAGTTGTACCGATAAAGGATGCCATCATAAGAACTGCAATCATACCTACTTTACCAGTCATGCCTGCTGCTGTTAAGCATACAGCGGAGATGATAATCATAAAGATTGTCATACCAGATACTGGTTCTGTACCTGTATAGGCGATAGAGCTAATACCTACTACAGATAATAGGAAGGACATAATAAGAACGATTAAGAATGCTACGATTGTTTGTGTAAAGCTTTCAGCATACATAAAGTGGAAATATGCAGCGAATAGAACTGTACACAACAAGATGCCGGCACCAATCCAAGATGTAGGAACGTCACGTTGTGTACGAAGTAAATTAACATCTGTAGATTTAGAGCTAAAGATATCAAGCACCGCATTTTTAACAACGCTAGCTACGACTTTAGACATATTGAGTAGACCGATGATACCTGCCATAGCGAGCATACCGATACCAATATGACGAACATAATCAAGGAATACCTTACGAATCGGAGCCTCTGCTAAAGGAACAGCTTGACCGCCAATTTGCATGATATGTTCAGGAGCTAAATAGTACACGATTGGAATACATACGAACCAAGAGAAGAAGGAACCAGCTGCGATAATCGCTGCATAACGAAGGCCTGTAAAGTAACCAAGACCAAGCAATGCTGCGTCAGTATCTACGGCTGCAGTCAATTTAGTTTGATCAGCGAGAGCTGTACCCCATTTAAAGGTAGTAGTACGAATAACCTCTTCCCACCAGCCTAAGCTATTAAGAATGAAGTCATACACAAGAGCAATGAGACCAGAGCCAATCATTAGCTTAGCTTTACTACCTTCATTACTCATCAATACTTCTGCAGCAGCACGACCACCTGGGAACGGATACACATAGTGCATTTCCTCAACGAAGTAGCGACGGAACATAACGCATAATAAAACACCTAAAACGCCGCCAAGGATAATAGGAATCACCATTTGCACAAAGGATACATCCGTAACATTCCAAATGTATAGCGCTGGCAAGAAGAACATAGCGCCTGCTAATGTGTTCGTACTAGAACTAGCGATAGCCTGAATGTGAACCGTTTCAGCAAAAGCATTCTTACGTTTCAAGATAACTGCTGTACCCATTGCAAGTACAGATACTGGTGCAAAGGCATCTACTGTTTGACCAATTTTCAAACAAAGATAACCTACGGCCAGTGTGAAAATTGCCGCATAGAATAGGCCCCAGAATACTACATATGAGTTAATCTCTACGTAATCCTTCTTAGGATCCAAGACCGGTTCTACGGGCGGAATTGAACGAGTTTCGTCCAACATAGTAAAACCTCCTAACATAAAAAAGTACAAACGTATAACTATTCACCTTTATACTAACATGGTACTATGTATGGTTCAATGGTTTTCTATGCGTTATGCGAATAAAATATCGCTTCATCTATAAATAATTATTTTGCAATTTTAGCGCCCCTGTTCTACAATGAAAGTAAATTAAGAATCGCTATATGTATCAGTATTGAATACTGCCATGTATAACAGGTATGTTTACTTACGAGGAGGCTTTATTATGGAATCAATGGTTGAACGTTTTGTCCGCTACACAAGTATAAACACCCGGTCTAATGAGGAAAGCACTACTATTCCTAGTACGCAATCACAAGTAGATTTTGCAACGAACGTACTCGTTCCCGATTTAAAAGCAATCGGCTTAGACGAAGTCATTTATAATCGTGAAAACGGCTTTGTTATCGGTACACTCAATGCTAATACAGACGAAAAAGCCCCTGCTATCGGCTTCATTGCTCATATGGATACAGCTGATTACAATGCAGAAAATATCAAACCTCGCATCGTAGAAAACTACGATGGCGGCGATATTTGCCTTAACGAAGAACATCAAATCTTTACCCGTCGTGCAGACTTCCCTAATTTAAAAAATTACATTGGTAAATCCTTAGTCGTAACAGATGGCCTCACTTTACTCGGTGGTGATGATAAAGCTGGTATCTGTGAAATTATGGAAGCCCTTGCCTACCTCGTAGCTCATCCCGAAATCAAACACGGCAAAATCATGTGTGCCTTCGGTCCAGACGAAGAAATCGGTACCGGCGCCGACCACTTTGATGTTAAACAATTCCCTGTAGATTATGCTTACACCATCGATGGTGAAAGCCTCGGTCAGCTTGAATACGAAACATTTAATGCTGCTGGCGGTACCGTTACCCTTAAAGGCGTATCTGTTCACACAGGCACGGCAAAAGGCATTATGATTAACTGTGCAAAATTAGCTATGCAATTCGATGCTTTACTACCAGGTGCTGCTGTTCCGGAACACACTTGTGGACGCCAAGGTTTCTTCATGCTTATGAGCATGGAAACCCAAGTAGACACTGGTAAAATGAACTACATCATCCGCGACCACGATAAAGAATTATTTGAAGCGAAGAAAGCCTTCTTCTTGCAAGCAGGTCAAACATTAAACGATATTTATGGCCGCGAAGTATGTGAAGTATCCGTAAAAGACCAATATTACAACATGTACGATGTCATCAAAGATAATATGGAGTGCGTAGATGTAGCTAAAGCAGCGATGGAAAAAGCGGGTATCACTCCTCTTTGCGATCCTATCCGCGGCGGTACAGATGGATCTAAAATCTCTTTCATGGGCATTCCTACACCAAATATCTTTACAGGCGTAGAAAACCTACACGGCCGTCATGAATTTGCATGTATCGATGATATGAAAAAAGCTGTTGAAGTTATCGTTAACATTGTAAACATCGAAAAATAAAAGAATACTAAAACAATATGTGGGTACGCCCATAGAAAAAAGGACTATACGAGTTATCTCGTATAGTCCTTTTAAATTATTTGCTATGCAAGCTGTCCATTATTTTTACGATTTCTAATTCGTTCTTCTTCAGCACGTGCTTTCAAGGAAAGATCTTTTTCAGTACCTACATAACGTCCATAGAACAAGTAGTAAGCAACAAGTGCTAGAAGTGCTACAACAACAGTTACATGGAACATACTTGTATAGCCTACAACCTCTTTAATAGCCCCTAAGATATAGGGACCAAAGCCTAGCCCCATATCTAAGGCGATGAAGTACGTAGATGTAGCAACACCAATGCGGTGAACAGGTACAATTTTAACAGTTACGGCTTGTCCGTTAGACATAAATGTACCATAGCCAAGGCCAACAAATACAGCAGATAAAAGCACAAGCCATGTAGAATGAGCGATGGATAACAAGAAGATACCAAGAGCTAAAGATACAAAGCAAGGATAGAGAACAAAGTTTTCCCCTTTCATATCAAAGAGAATACCAAGTAACGGTCTTGTTATAGTAATGACTACGGCATAGACAACGAAGAAGAATGTCCCTGCCATAATAAGATCTAAATCTTTTGTGTACGCTGCCATAAAGCCGATAACACCAGAATAGGCAAAACCTACAAGCATAGATACAAGGCTAATGGAATTCATGCGCGGCTCAATATAATCGGAAATCCTAATTCCCTTATGTGCTTCTGAATCAATAGCGAGCTTAGGTTCGTCAAACTTCATAATAACAGAACCGATACCACAAAGAACGATAAGACCTACACAAAAGGCAATGATAAAGTCATACCCAAGACTATGAAGCATTAAAATGCCTAAAAACGGACCTACAGCAGCGGCTAGAGATGTAGATAAGCCATAGTAGTTAATCCCTTCCCCACGGCGCGACATCGGAATAATAGCAGCTACAATAGTGCTAGTTGCAGTAGAGGTAATACCATAAGCAAAGCCATTTAAGAAACGAACGCTATCAAGGATTAATAAGCTAGGTGTGTAGAAATACATAGCTGTGGAAATCAAATAAATCAATAGTCCTAAATACAGCATTTTACGACAGCCTAAAACACTTATAAACCGCCCTGCCAATAAACGAGCTACAACGGTACCGATAATATAGATACCTACCGCTAAACCAGCTTGACTCGCTGTAGCATGGAGGTTATCCTTCGCTACAACAGCTATAATAACGATCAATAAATAGTAAATCAAAAATACTAAGAAATTAATCAAAGTATCGAGGACAAAGGATTTTGTCCATAAGGCATCTTTAGCCTTATCCATAATATCAACTCCATTTTCCAAAATGATTGTCAACCAATTCATGACAACGATTAATTATAGACCTCTCATTTCAAAAAACAAGAATTAAAATGTTATACACCTCATAAATATTATTTATGATACACAATATAAAGCAGTATTAATTCTATTTATTTCCATTTTTAAAACTCATATAAATTTACGATAATAAAACACCTTTAACAGTTAGCAGTGAGTTCAAAAGACTCAACTTCAACCATTAAAGGTGTTATTTTTAGATCTATTTACTTTTAAGCTATTTAGTTTTTAAACCACACGCTTTGAAGAAATTCTTATAAGCTTCCGCCTTTTTCGCAAGGCTCAAGGGATACGCACGCGATGTTGATGGTAATCGTGTCAATGTTAGTTCACGACCATTATACACATAGGGTATAGTTTCGCCCGTTTTAGGTAGTTTTACCTTTTCTGGCAAAAGGCTTAATAATACTTCTGTAGCCTTACCGCCAGTGGTCCCAATATGTTTACACTGTGGTACTTGTTCCAGTACTTCAGCGAGCGGTACAGGTTCAACAACCTTTAGGAACGCATCCGATGCATTCCCCTTTTCTCGAATCGCTTTTAATACCGTAGGGCATGAAGCAATGCCAATCTCAGATAAGAATGCTTTTATCTTATCCGCATCAAAAGCCTTTTCCTCACCTTTTCTAAAGTAATCCTTATCATCAAAGAATACTATACCGTATACGCGCCACATATCGTTTTGGAAGTTAGGATAGTGGAATTCCATAGATCGTTTTTCAGAAGCTGGCGGGAATGTCCCCATCGTCATGACCGTTGCATTCTTTGGCAAGAATGGCGGAAATGGTCTCGTTTCAATTATGTCTGTCACTGAGTATCAACTCCTTTCAAAATCTATTATGAACTCAACTTTCACCATAACAAATGAACTATGTCACATGTGATAACAAATGAATAGAATCACTGCTGGCAAATATAATCGATTCTATAATCGACTAGCACTCAAATACCAACTATTATTGACCGATTGGCTGAGATACCAAGGTATTGATATGGTCAAAGCCAACTGGCGTTGGAGATACTAGGTACAAGCACACTACGGCAGCTACGGCAAAGCCAATCGCTAAGTAAGAGAAGCTGCCATTGCGAGGGAATTCATATAAACCAAAGAGGCGAATACCTACAGCAGCACCGATGGCAGTAATCAAAGAAGGAATAGAGAAAATATTGTAGAAACCAAATACTACCATGAGACCTGCATAACCACCTACTACAGTAATCATAGGCAACATGCGATCCATAGGATTTGGAATGGAACGGGTAAGAGCAGCTGGATAGTAAGAAGCCTCTACACCAAACATCCCTAAGAATAGATTAAAATCCGCCCAAATCGTTTCCCAAGGACCTCTAAAGGCATCTCGATGATTGCCTGCGTACCAAGCAAAGCCTGTAATGATTAAAATCGCCAAGCCCGCACAGATGAAGTAGTAGTCACTAGGAATTTTAGGACCTGCATAAGCGCCTACAGCTGTGACTACTGCACTCAAGATAGATGTTACTACGACACGGTGTAAACGAGGTCGTTTGTTTTCAGGAATGCGTTTATATACAGTAGCTAGCAATTCTAATACGAAGCAAGCCATAAAAATGGCAATGCCTGCAGCAGGCACAAAGAACGCAGCAACTAAGCTCAAAATAAAGGGAATACACAAGCGCCATTTCGGGAATAACACAAGGTCTTTATAATTCAAGCGAACATCTTGTGTTTCCATAGTAAAGTTGTTGTACACTACAAAGAGCAACATAAAGGCGATTACGTCTACAGCAGTAGCCCCCCAAATTAATAGAGTAGGCACTATAACCATAGACAAAGCGACACCAGAGACGCGAGATAAACCAGCGGCCGCTAAGCCCAGTAATAAAAAGGGTATTAAAGCAGAGATAATTTCGAACATAATAATCCTCCCATCATTGTATAAATTTAAGTATATAGTATCTACTAAACTACATCAAGGAGAGATATATTTTTTCATAGCAAGTCGCTTTCGTACCGCAGTGGCTGAACAGCCCATCATCTGTGCAATCTTGGCTACCCCATACCCTTGGGCGCGGAGATTTTTAATCTTATTTTCGTCTAAATCTAGAGTGTTGGTCCGTATTTCTATACCTCGGTCGCGCAAATACATTGCCACCGTAGAGCCCCGAATGCCATAGGCTAGACCAATATCATCGGTGCTCATATGATGCTGCATATATAAATAAGCCATCTCCTCTACGCGTTGAGGTTTACGAGCCTTAGGTGTCATACAAATCCCCATATGTCGCAACACATGGTGCACCTTCCAACGAGATACGCCATACATACGAGCAATAGCGTCTGTACTATTCCCACTTTTATAAGCCCTACAAATGCGTACTACGTCTACAGATACATTCTTACTCGATCGCTGACAAGCCAAGCCATATTCTCTCATTCGGCTTGCCATGGTCGTTATGGACACATCATACCGCTTTGCCAAGGAATGTAGGGACCACTTCCCCGTCTCATACAAGGCCTGTACGTGAACCATGTTAATTTCCTTTTTAAGGGGCCGCCGCTCAATATCGTACGCTTTCATACGGCGCATAATCGTATCCACACTACACTGAAAATAATCTGCCACATCGCGAACACTCCACTGCTTTTCTACATATAATTGCTCTAATAACTGTTTTGGTATAACGCGCACATTACGATACATAACATCACCTTTCCTTATGGACGAACTCCCTTCCCTATTATTGTGAAAGCTTTATCAAGAAAAGACAATACAAAAGAGGTTCCTAATAGTCACATAGGTGACCAATAGGAACCTCTTTCAATATGTAATTATATGCACCGCATACGATAGGTGTAATTCTAGTTGCTATCACAATATCTGTGCACAAACCATCAATATATCTATGTGCTAACCAATTATCAGTACGATTATGATACTGAAAATTTGACTAGCGATATCTTCGCTCAAGAGCTTTAGGCTTACCTAAAATAATAGACCACTTCATCCCCTCTTTTAGAGCATGATTAGATTTGCGACTGCGAGTCGATGTTACAGCTGGTGCAGTTGTAACACCGGCCTTTTCAACAAGGACACGCCCCTCTTTAGAGGCTTTATCTCGCTTAAACTCGGCCAATCGCTCATTCAAGGAAGGACCTGTAACAGATTCTCGATCCGAACGAGTCTCATGAGTACTAAAGCTAGTTGATTTACTTGATGTACTCTTTGATGAAATATCGGTACCTTGTTGAGTTGTAACTGCTTCATCGTAATGCTGATTCCCAGCTAACACTGTTTTAGATTTATCAGCATTTTGGGGAGCTTCAACATGTTTTGCAGATGACTCTAAAACATCATGCAACAAGTCCTCAGCTGAAGGTTCTACAGGTTTGCGTTCTATGGAGATGCCGTATTCGCGCTCCATATCCTCCCAAGTCTGGCCAGAACTTGAAGTTCCATAGTTATCATACTCATCAGACTCTTCGGTATTCTTGCCTCTTATAATAGAAAAAGCAACATAGGCGATGATACCTAAAACAATGATAGGATTATGCGAAAAGATGGATAGCACTGTAGACAAAATAGAGTCCATAGCTACTCCTATTCACTATCTGCTAAGTTTTCACGCATTTTAGTGTCTGCAATAATATTGTTCATATTGTAGTAATCCATAA
>ERZ772966.635-NODE-635-length-13322-cov-5.283410_pt1 | contig 13322 bp, 22 predicted proteins | sample MGYA00580680_ERZ772966 | MGnify/ENA primary metagenome ERZ772966 (study PRJEB29015, sample SAMEA2738055) | human oral metagenome | biome: human oral; feature: human-associated habitat; material: saliva | place: China | collected 2225 ...
CGAAACTTCATAATCAATCGTTTTCGTTTTTTATTTAGTGACATCACTCCACCTCCTCAATCTTTATTATTTTTATTATTTTTAAAGAACTTATAAAAAATTACTGACCAATATGAAGTCCACATAAGGTAGGATAACGATTGAAGGAATTGTTCTACTGTCATTCTTCCACCTCCTTTAACTGTGCTTTCATTTTCTTCAACTGCTTCTTTAAATACTCTCTGTGAGCAGTCCTATTCTGTGCGACTGATTTCTCACAAGGTTGTGAGTATTCAATAATATCAGCTTCTGTCTTTTCGATTGAATGTTTCAATCATTTGTTGTTTGATGCTCATTCAAACACCTCTCTTAATTCCACAACTTCCTCATTGTGGTTAAACGGTTCATAGGCTAACCGTCCAATACCTTTACTATTCACTCCGTTCTTTTCGTCTGTCGCATATTTCAAAAACAATGCTTTCTTACAGACATAACATCGGATGGAGATTTTATCAGGCTGTACTTTTCTGATATAGCATTCTCCACAAAACGGACATTGTACGTCAACTTTCATTTTCAACTCCTAAAATTGTTCAAAAAATTAAATGCAACCGTGCAACCGATAAAAAACAAAATTTAAAAAATAAAATTTAAGAATCCTTATTTAATAGGGTTTCTCTATTATTAATACTTTTATTAATACTTTTTTAAAAAATAACGGTTAATCGGTTGCATTATATAAAAATAGTATAAAAAAGTCAGTATTATCAAGGGTTTAAGGGTGCAACCGTTCTTCCTAAAAAGTGCAACCGATGCAACCGATAGAATTTCAAAATGCAACCGATCTATTTTTCTTTAATTCGCTTAAACCCTTTAGTATTTTTTCCACCAATTCTGAACTGACCTTTCTCCCATCCAGGGTGATTATCCATAATCATATTGATTTTAGTTGATAACTTTTTATCATTTGAATTTCTCATGAAGAGGTTATACATCATCTCACGAGTTGAGACTTTTTCCAATTTTTTAGAACCAGCTTCAAACTCACTACTATTATCAAAATACTTACTTGTATACTGATGTTGTTGTTGAATTGACCAACTTGACCAATTATCAGGGATAGGCATTTCCAAATATTCAAGCACTTGTAATTCAACTTCATCACGGTACATGAATTTCTCACGATAGATTTCCAATCGTTCTTCAGTTTCTTTATCAAACATCAAATCAGCACCAGCTTTATAGATTGTGACAGCTTCACCCCAAATTTGTTCGACTGTTTCAGATTCAATTTCCATAGGGTGTTTTTTCTGTCTGCTAGTATCTGCCATGACAGATAAAAACCTACGTTCACCAGTCTTGTCTTTTAAGTATTCCTTCTGATTTGTCGTCCGTGCTAGTACAAAATTCTTAGCAAATTCTTCAGTACGCTTCATGTAAGGCTTGCGGAAACGTAAGCTTGTTTTTGAGATAAAAGCTTTTGTTTCAGAGAAACTCATTCGATTACTAGCAACCATTTCATCATCATTGACAATTAATGCTTTTAACATGATGTCGTAGTTATCTTTGTTTGCAAAATCTGTAACAGCATCGGTATACCAATCACCACCTAATTTTTGAAGGAGAGAGGTTTTTCCAACACCTTGACCACCTACTAGATCTAAAACATAATCAAATTTAGCGTAAGGCTCGTATACTTTAGCAACTGCGCCAACTAACCACATTTCAGCGATTTTAGAAACTAAATCAATATCTTCTGCACCGAGATAAACTTGAAGCATACGGTCAATTCGTTTGCGACCATCCCAATTTTCTGCTGCACGTTCCATGTATTCCATAACTGGATTGTATGACCTTTCTGAGAAGAAGGTTTCCATGCCATCCAGCATCGCTTGGTTTGAGAAAGCAACACCTAATACACTTTCAAAATAAACTTTTACAACTGAATCAAAATTAGAGGGTAACTCTCCTTTTTTAAAAAAAGTATTTCCAATTCTGATATCTTTGGTTAATTCATGCTCTTGTGAAAATTCATTATGTTTTAGGTAAATACTTAATTGATCATCAGCCTTAAAAGAAAGTAGCACATTATTCGGACTATTTGATTTGATTCCTCCTTTGTCATTCAGTATCATTGTATCTTGTGAATTTATGCTAACTACATTACCAATCGTTCTCACCTCCTATCTTTTTTAATCATACTTTCAACAGTACGCATCACTTCCTTTTCTGACAAAGGATTTTGACTGTTAGTATTTGCTAATCTTGCTAATTGAACGACTACTTCATCATCAACTGCTCGATATAATAGTCCACCTACGAATTTTGCTAGTTTATCATTCCGTCCACCTTCATCACCAAAACCAAGGGCGATTATTTCAAATAGTTCAGTGGTTTGGGTTCTGTCTCTGTTGTAAGACCTTCTAGCTAAATTCCTCAAACCGTCTTTACCATCATAAGTATGGCCATGTGTCTCTCTGTATTGCTTCTTAATCGCTAGAATTAAATCTCTGGAAGGTGTTACGATTGTTCCACCTTCCTTTGATTTTTCTAAATCCCACTCGTACTGTCCTTTATCTGTGGCAGATGGTGCTACAAGAATATAGTTATTTTCGTGAGCCTTAATATCAACACCTGGCAAGAAACCAATCATCTGTGTGATAGGTTCATCTTCTCTTTTGAAGTAGAATAGATGCTTCCCACCACTAGCAGTTTTAGCTTGTAGCGTTGGTTCAATTAAATTTAAATACTTCCATTTTTTTAAAGACTCAAACCCATTGAATTTACCGTGTTTATCAATATCAATAACAAAGAAATTAGTTGTTTTAAGAGCAATGTTAGCATTTGGATAACCATCCCAAAAGGATTCGATTTCACTTGCAGTCATGGCAGGTTTATCAGCAAATTCAATTAATGGCATTTTGTTTTTAGGATTGATTGGAATGACTGAAAATCCTAATTTTTGATATTTTAGAGCGTACTCTTTCATACTAGCCATTCCAATTCCTCCTATTTTTTATTTTTTAGAACGGTAAATCATCTTCACTGATTTCTAAACCTTCAGCAATTGGAAGTCCTTCAGCTTCATCAAGATCATAGCTACGGTACGTTTTACCTTTGCTTTCCGTTTCAATAATAATCAACTTGAAGTAAGAACCAACTGCTTTACGTTCTAGCGCTTCTTCAAGTGATTTCCCGTCTTCAAAATCAGCTTTTAGAGGTGCATCATCTGCAAATGCAAGGGCCTTTTGGAAGAATTTGATAGTACGTTGGACTGACCAAGAGATATCTTTGTTATTCCAAGTGTCGAGCGTTCCAAATGATGCATATTCAAGTCGACCATCATAGTCACCACCACGGATTTCAAAGCAGTATTGGAGACTTTCCCAGCCTTTGTCTGAAATATTGAATTTAACGGTTTTTAGGATTGCTTGGTATTCACCAGCAGGAATTGGTGCAGGGCCATTGGCGCTGTCTTTGCGTGGGTCAAAACCTTCTTTTTTAATTGATTGTGCGACATCTAATAAACTCATGTGTTTTCTCCTTTAATTCTTAAAATAGTTCATTTACTGAAGTAGTTTCTACTTCTTTTTTAGTTTCTTGTTTAGCTACTGCTTTCTCTTCAACTGCAGGTTTATTCTTAGCTGGACTAAGAGCACCACGGATAGTAGTTAAAATCTTCAAGATTTTCTTATCATCAACCTGGTCAGCGTAGTAGCTTTTACGCTTACGGTCAACCTCACGATTATAGTTATTACCGATTTTTTCGGTATGGATCATCAAGTCAGAGTTACCATTAATAAGGTTCACATACTTATCTTTCAAGCTTGGTTTATCCTTGGTTGCATTACCGTTATCATCATATTCAGAGATTTGTCGACTGATATAAATAACGTTCATCGGTAAGGCTTTAAGGTCAATAACCAATTCAGTGACCGCTTGATTGAAGAAATCATAACCTTTACCGTATGGAATTTCAGACAAGGATTTTAAACGAGGTTTTCCAGCTGGTGTCAATTCGTCACAAACTGCAATCTTAATCATTTCAATGACATCATCGATTACATCGACTACAACTGTCTCATAAGAATGTTTTTGCGTTTGAAGTGCCAATAGGATTTCTCCCAACTGTTTGATAACCGAGTTGGTAATTCGTCCAGAGGTGTCTTTTTCATTCAGTAGTTGAATACTTGGTACGCTGTTAGCTTCAGCATTTCCATCCGTATTTAGTACGATAGGGTTTGGGAATTCGTTTGCTAAATAAGACTTACCACTCATGGTTTCACCATAGATGAAATAGTTACGAGGGGTGTCTTTTGGAATTTGTGGTTTGTTTTCTGGTAATTTAAACAAGATTTATTCTCCTTTATAATAAAATTCAATTACATTCACATCATGCTGCTGACGACTTCCTGTTATGCGCCAGAGCAACTGTCGGTAATCATCGTATTCTCCAGAGCCTTCTTCGACTGGATCTAGCACGACAATAGTTTGGTATTTGTGTTGTAGTCCATCAACACCTACACCTAAGACTTGACTTGTAGCAACCACTATTTGATTATCAAGACCGTCTTTTATGTCTCCAGTCCAGATACCAATGTTTGGATGTCTTTCACGAATAACATTTACAATCTGTTTAGACTTACTAACAATCAACATATCGTGTGGTGCTCTTTCAATTAGTCCATCAAGTTCTAGTAATAATGGTGTGTCTTTGTCGACTGGTTTCAGCTTTGGAAAGTCAACATCTACACCAGTTTGGTTGAGGTAGCGCTCGAAGGTATTTCTACCAAAAGATTGTTTAGCCATGGCAGTCTTACCATTTACTGTGACTAGGTTTAACTTCCTAAAAACAGCAAGTTTTTCTGGATTGCCTGGAGCGACTGTCTTTTGGTAAAACTTAATCTCAAAACCGTTATTCTCAACTGCATTTTCGATTTCTTCGATTTCTTCCCACCTAAAGAAGTTTGGTAGGTTTGAGACATAGTTTTCATAGTCTCTAAAATCTTCCCACTTTTCTTTTGAATAGCTAAATGGATCATAGACCATTTTTCCGTGAGCTTTTTGCCAGTCAAATTTATTATTAGGTGTTGCCCATCCAAAAATTGTTTTTTCAAGTGGGTAGAAGTTTTGACCTTTTTTCCTGATTGGTGTTGCTGAAAGACCTATCGTGTATTTACGCTTTATTTTGCGATATAAGGCCACTTGCTTATCGCTCGACATATTCTGCCATTCGTCTACTATTAGCACATCACAGGCTAATTTATGCCCCTTTTTGACTTGATTTTGAAGATATCTATCTGTCTGAATGATAATCTCAACATCTTTATCAAAATTCATAAACTTGACTGCATCAATCCAACCATTCAGAATTGCTAGTCGATTGTTTGTGATGATGATTTTCTTAGCTTTTTTATGCTTTGCAATAGCAAGAGCACAGATAGTTTTACCTCTACCTTAACCTCCCAAAGCTTCAAGAAAAATTCCATTGGTTAATCTTGAACTTCGGGACACTGCCTCCTTTTGCCATTTTCTTAAAATAATATTTGTCAAGCTTTATACCTCCATTTATATCCTCCAGCAAAAACTCTATTCTTGTGAGCTAAACAACTTTTAATATTCATGATATGAATGCCTGTGGCCAAGCTTGCTTCTCTAACACTTTCAAAACTTGATATTTTATTTCCATTTTTATCTAATTGTTCAATAGGTTTACTCAAGGTTTTTGAAACTCTTTCGTTATGTCCGCCATGATCGTTGTTTTCTTTGTAAGTGGCCCATTCTAGGTTACTTGCACGGTTATCATTTCTGATTTCATTTAGGTGATTTACTGTAGGTTTATTTTCAAGATTGGGTATAAAAGCTTCAGCGACAATTCTATGTACTTTATGCTTTTTAACTTTTCCGTCTTTGCTGAGCGAAACCATGTGATAACCACGATTATCGTTGTATGGTTTTATAATTCTTGACTTTATAGTTCTATCAGCATTTCCTAAACCATGTTTGACAATGCGTAAACAACTTTTAATTTTTCCAAAATTTGAAACTTTATAATAACCTTCATATCCATTTACATCTTTCCAAATTTCATTATCGTTGTTCATACTCACTCACCACCTTCCCGATATCTTGGATAACTTCTTCAACATCATTTCTCATTGCCCAGAATAGTCCGAGCCTTGCTGCTGCTCGTATGTCTTGGTGATGGCTCTTTTCAAACTTCCAAAGACATAAGATTTTTAAAAGGTCATCTGGAATGTCTGACTTGTACCCACCGTTATACTGAAGGACGGCATCTGGATAACACAACTGGATATAAGCGATCGTTTCAAGTACGCTATTATCTTTTGACCTGTCGTTATCTCTAGAGCGAAATTCTTCGACAATCACTACATCAAAATCAAGTGCTTTTCCAATGTCGTGAAACCACTTAGCAAACCCCTTCATGCCATAAGGCACTACCCAGCTATCGACTAATCTCGCATTATCAAGCAAGACAATTCCTGTTGTTGAAGTTTCGATTTTATTGCTACTTGGGTCAATTGCTAGAATTTTCATATCTTCTTACCTAATACTTAAATTCTTCCTTTCTACTAGAGTTGCACCGATAATTTCAAGACCGTTTTTCAAATCTTCTTTCAAACGTTTCTTGTCAGGCTTCCAAGTTGCTACCTTGTAAGCTTCTGGTAGAACTGTTTCATCCACTTCGACTGCTTGAGATTTACGGAAAGATACTTTAAATAAAGGTGTATCCACACGTTCATGTCCAGTAAGTGCCATGCTGTCTTTTAACGCTTCTTTCAAGCGCTCGTTCTTGCGTTCATCTGCTCGATTAAGTTCAGTTAGTCGCTTGATTTCATTTTTTCGTGCTTCAACATCAGCTTCAAGATTTTTCATTACCTTGATATAGTTTTCTACTTTATTCTCGTAGTCTGTTTGCCAATCAATACTATCAAGCGTATCTAGTTTTGTTTCTTCGTCCAATTCCAAGTTGTAAATATCAAGGAATTGTCCTGTTAATTCATAAAGTGTTGCCATTTAATCGTATTCCCTTCCTTTAAATTCATTAACCAAATCCACGCTGCCACATTTTGGACATTCAATGATTGGGTAACTATCGACATACTCGAATGTGTTCCCACAATCACGACATCCACACTTCCAGATATAGAGGTTCATGTTATTGCTCCTTGTGGATATTCTCGATTGCTTCTAGTTTTTCGACAAATTCGACATATGCTTTATAAAAATCACCTGATTTTTTGCTATCTTTATATGCTTTTTCGACCAATTCAGCACCACTACCATAAAAACAACCAACTCTCCATTTTCTGTTTGATTTTGTGTAAGTGAAATAACGACCACTGGACCATGTGTTTTTAAAAACAATATAATCTGCGTCGCCGTATACCCAAGCGTCGCCGTATACCCTAGCGTTGTCGGATACCCTAGCGTTGCCGGATACCCTAGCGTTGCCGTATACCCAAGCGTTGCCGGATACCCAAGCGTTGCCGGATACCCTAGCGTTGCCGTATACCCTAGCGTTGTCGGATACCCTAGCGTTGCCGGATACCCAAGCGTTGCCGGATTGGCTTAAATTTTTCTCACTTGCAATATATCCGCCAACTTCCCCTTTTTCAATGCCACTAAATGAAATCAAGGCTTTTATTCTGAAAAGTTGAACTCCAAAAAACGTGATTGTATCATCTACTAATAACTCATATTTTTTCATTTTATTGCTCCTTTGGTTGCGGTAGTGCTAACAAGTCAGGTCTAAGACCTACGGGCGCTTGTGTATCGTATGTGAATTTTTTGTCAGATTTTCTAAGGTTCATTCTGGCAATATTATTAAATTGACTCAAGCCTTGTTGGTAAATTTCAATAATTGCTCGGTCTAGTTTTTCTTGTTCTTCTTTTTGTCTTTGTCGTTTCTGCTCGTTGTTTTCAATGATCATCAATGCTACGAAAAAGCAAATAAAAGTTATTACAAATCCGAGTAATTGACTTGTTAAAGTTGGTTCTGTCATTTTTCTTTTTCCTCATACATTTTTAAAAATTTTCTCAAGTCTGCATTTTCTTGTATTAGTTCTTTCATCTGATTTCTTAACTCGTCATTATCACGGTTTAAATCTAATGCAACTAAACGCCAATCTACATTTTTTTCTTTTGGTTCATTGTAAAAAAACCATTTTGTAAGTTTGTCTAATAGCTTCATGTTAAATTCCCAATTGTTTTTTCTTTTTTAAGATTTTCTAGCATTTCTGCTAGTGTTTCTTTTTTAGTACGATAGCGATTCCGACTTTTCCATTTAACAAATAATCGGAAACCTTCATAATTGATAAATACTAACTTGTGTGTTGGATTATCAATGAATTGTTTAAAATCTGGATGATCTCGCATCTCAGTAGCCCATACTTTAGCAGTTCCAACTGTGAGACCTTCCCACATTTGGCAAAGATGTGTATAATCGCCATGAGTTGCTTTTTCATTTATCCCTACTGGCTTATAAGTAATTTCTGCCTTAGGCATGGATTTTCCTCTCTTTCTGTGTTATAATTAAATTGAAAATTTTGGTAAGCGCCTGACTCCCGTTAGGTGCTTTTTTATTTAGAAATCTTACTTTCCATAGCCCTGAGTTCTATCTCATGGCTAACTTGTTTCAATAGCTTCTCACACGCTATTTTTGCTTCTCTGTACGTATTAGATTCGCTGATGAAGTAATCAGCAAGTTCAATGATTTTATCTTCCATTTAACCTCCTATATAGGTCTTAAGACGGATGCTTTTTTTCCTTAATTTGATATAATAACTTTTGACTAGGACCTCTCACCGTTTTAGTCAAAAGTTCAATAGAAAGGAGGAGAAAATAATGTCACGATTACGACCTAGACCTGAAAAGAATTATCCTAACTATAATTGGGATGATCTAGACCGTATGCTTCAAGATGTTCTGAGTGATCCAACATTTAAGGTTTGTTGCGTAGACCCTGCACTTTACGCTATCCCTAAAGACGAAATTATTGCAGAATGCATAAGTGCTGGCTATACAGTTGAAGAACGTGAAGATGGCATTTTAAATATTTCATGATTAGCTAAACTAATGACTTGTGATTCAAGTCTAAAAAGTCTCGCTAGTAAGTCTATCGACTCTTCGATAGGCTTTTTTCTTTTCCCGCTATACGGATATCGTTTTGGTTTCATTTTCTATTCCTCAAATCTTTCGTTATGAATTAAGCTACATCTTTTTGCTCAATCAGTGGCAAAATTCCTTTTTTATTTTTAAGCAAATCGTAAAGGAACAAACGCCCTTTTTGAGTCCAGTAAGTATGCATCTTGCTGTAATCTGCATCGATTGTGTGAGTTTTTGATTGAGTATAACCCTTTCCAGCATATTTTTGATACAAGAGCCAAGTATTTCCTTGTTTGAATTGTATTTTCAATTCATGGAGAATCTTATTCAATTTTTTTGCGCTCATTCCATAATCTTTTGCAATTACAGAAATTGCCACTAGCGATTTATTTTGTAATACCAAGTCGTAGTATGTCGCTTTCGGCTGAAGCTCTTGGATAATTTGATTCTTTTGAGCAATTTCTTCCTGTGCTTTCAAACGTAGCTGTCGTTCTTCTTTTAATTTCTGAAGTGCTGCGATTGCCATATCTGGATTATCTAGCAGATCATCAATAGCATACAAGCCATGTTTACGAATAGATTTCAAGATTTCTTTGACTTTCTTTTTGAACTCTTTAGCCAGTGGCTTACGAGATTGCATAAGAACTTCATAGAGACCATTTTCTGTTAAGAACCATACTTCTCTATTTTGACCTGAGGTAAAGATTGTTTCCCTCAGCTTTTCATCTTCGTCAACTGTATCAACCATGATTGATGGTTTACTATGTTCAATCCACTCTGCCACATCTTTGGCGAGAAAAAGTGGTTCATCTGCTGTACCGTATACTGTGAAGTGTTTACCGAGAACTTCCTGCTCAGTGATTATTTGTAATTCCATGTTATTCCTCCAATAATTGTTCAAGGCGAACGTTTAAATAATTTGCAATTGATTTTAGAGTAATCGCAGATGGTGAACTAGTGTTCCATTTACTGATTGCTCCATTGCCTAAGTCGAGGTCTTTCTCGATTTTATAAATCGAAATTCCCTTACTTGAAGCAATTTCTTTTATTTTGCCATAGATCACTTCTAACACCTCCTTTCGTTAGAAAATTTTATAAGAAAATAAGCGTTATTTGTTGACTTTTAATAGAAAATAGTCTATTATGAGGGTATAAGAAATACAGCTATACCATAAAAACAGGTACAACAAAAATCTTGGCGGATTATTCTATTTGTGTTTTATGTTAGCTGGTCAACTAGCTTACAAAATAAGTATAAAGGAAAATTTTCTATTTGTCAACAGTTTTGATAGAAAATTTTACATTATTTTGTAAAGCCTTGATTTTGGAGGTTTTTACACATGACTATTTTAGACAGAATACGTTCGTTAGCCAATGATAGGAAGGTTACTCTTGCTGAATTGGAAAGGAGTTTAGACTTTAGCAATGGAAGTCTTAGAAAGTGGGAAACTTCAACTCCGAGTGGCGATAAAATTGAAAAAGTCGCTGATTACTTTAATGTATCAGTAGATTATTTATTGGGCAGAACAAAAAATCCTTACGCATCTAACGAAGATTTGATGAACACTCAAGAACTTGAAACTTTAATAATGTTTCGAAAAGAAACTGAGGATATGACTGATGATGAAAAAGAACGTTTTAACAAAGCAATCTTTAGTATGTTTAAAAATGCTCGTGCTCTTGCCAAAGACGATTCTTTCTGGAAGTAGGTGCCTATTTGAAACAATTTACAAGACCCTCAAAAGAAACTTACTTACAATATCACGAAAACGCAAATCGACTTCTTATGGATATATCCGACCACTTTAATATCCATGTTTCTCAAATCACTTTCGACCTAGTCATTGAATTCTTTGAAACTAAGTTTAATATTTTATTTGTCTATTTTGAAGCGGATTTAATGTATAAATTGTTCCCGAATAAAAAACAAGAACTTAAATATAATTTAACTTCAAATAATTCTCTCTTATTAGTTGATTTCAGTTTTTGCAATGTTTGTTCTGGGATGACAATCCCAGATTTCCAAAAAAATCGCTTTGTTGTATATATCAACCAAGATGTAATTAAAGGGAGGGTTATTTTTACAATCCTTCATGAATTAGCCCATATATACTGTCATCTCATGAGTTCTGTTTATGACAAAGTTCTAGTTTCTAAAACCTCATCAAACTATAGCGATTCCTATCCAACTGAGATTGTTCCATTGGAAGACGAAGCAAATACCATTGCATCAATTTTGTTTCTTAATGATTATAAACTACTTGAACATATAAAATCTGGGCTGACATTCAAACAACTTATTGAATTCAGTCAAATGTCAAAACCTGCATTACATAATCGTTTGATGAATTTTTTGATGTATAATTGTAGTTGTCAAGAGTATTATGCCCTTAGCATAGTCCAAGGGTACAAAAATGACGAAGACTGGGCTATTTTGACTTTGCAACAATTTCAAAGAGAATTGCAAGAAACTGCTTAAATTACAAAAGGATCCAAAGAGAATAAATTATGAAAATAGGACCACGGACACCAAATATAAAAAAGAGAGTATCGGCACGGACAACCGGTGCTATAAATCGAAAAATTAAAACAGGTACATCACCGCTTTATGGAAAAAAAGGTATTGGTTGGGTTAAAGACCCAAAACGTGCAGCCTACAATAATCTTTATCACAAATTAACTTTTGGTTTTGGAGTAGATGAAGGATGTTTGTTTGGTTGTGGTTGTGCTTCAATCATTGTATTTATAATTATGATGGTGTTCATCTATAATGTTATTTCAACGATATTATCTATTAACTAAAAAATCCCCACACTCGCCTGCAAGCTAGAATGTGAGGATATCCTGTATAAGAAACAACCATTCAAAAGGTCGTTTTCTTATACCCATTTTATCAAGAAATGAGGGAAAAATCAATGTGGATGGAAGAACTTCCGAATGGGAAGTATAAATTTTTTGAGAGATATAAAGACCCTTATACTGAGAAATGGAAAAGGGTGTCTGTTACTCTAGATTCTGGATCGGCCAGAGCGAAAAAGGAAGCACAGAAATTACTAGACGATAAAATAGAAACTGTGCTACAAAAACTGACTACTGCTTCTGCTTTATTCCATACAGTTTTTTCAGAGTGGTGGGAACTTCATCAGAAACAAATAAAACTAAGCACATATAAGACTATGTTAGCGACCTATAATAGAATATTAGACAAAGTTGAAAAAGGTACTAAGATAGAAAATATGGATGTAAGATTGATTCAAAGATTACTTGATACGGAAGAATGGACATATACTCAAAAATACCGTGTTAAATCTATCTTGAATGTTTTCTTTGACTACGCTATTGACCAGGGCTTTATTGAAAATAACCCTGCGAGAAAAGCAAAGTTACCAAGAAGAAAACAATCATTGCAGCAGATTAAAAATGCTAAAGACAAATACCTTGAACCAAAGGAATATAAAGCGATCCTAAAAGAGCTTTATCGAAAAGACATCACACTAAGATATGCTTTAGCGTGTGAGTTCATGATTTTAAACGGTTGTCGTGTTGGAGAGTTAGCTGGTCTTACACTAGACAAATATCACAAAGATAGCAAAACTTTAGATATCCATACAACGTTTAACCGATACATCCCAGATGATGACGGGACTAAGACCTTTGCAAGTTTTCGGACTACACACTTAACGAAAAGAGAGATTGAAATTCTTGATCAGATAATTGAACTAAACCAGCTCAGTGAAAACACTGACCCAAATTGGTACAAGAGCACCCGTATTTTCGTCACAAACACTGGAAAGCCAATCCATAGTTCTATTCTAAGCAAGTCGCTTCAAAGAGCAAATGAGCGTCTTAAAAAGCCAATCCCTAAACATCTATCCCCTCACATCTTCAGACATACCACGATTAGTATTCTAGCAGAAAATAAAATCCCTCTCAAAACGATTATGGATAGGGTTGGTCATTCTGATTCAGAAGTCACTACTTCTATCTATACTCACGTCACAAAGAATATGAAAGATGAAGCAATCAATGTCCTTGATAAAGTGATGAAGAATATTTTATAAAAAGTTTGCCCCCTTTTTGCCCCCTATACAAAGAAAAAGCCCTTCGGATAAAATCCGAGGGGCTTAAAACGTTGTTAAATCAACGATTATTTCTTAAGGTTGTAGAATGATTTCAATCCACGGTATTCAGCTACTTCACCAAGTTGATCTTCG
>ERZ772966.639-NODE-639-length-13289-cov-4.480505_pt1 | contig 13289 bp, 7 predicted proteins | sample MGYA00580680_ERZ772966 | MGnify/ENA primary metagenome ERZ772966 (study PRJEB29015, sample SAMEA2738055) | human oral metagenome | biome: human oral; feature: human-associated habitat; material: saliva | place: China | collected 2225 ...
AATTTATAGTGTACTGACAGCAGAAGATATTGGTATCAAGCAACGCTCATTGGAAAGAGTAGGGCTAAGCAAGGGAGGAGTGGTGCTGAACAAGAAGGCTATCATTCGAGCTTCGGAGTTGATTAGGGCGAAAACGAACCGCAAGGGAAAGGGAATTGAAAGTGCTGAAAAGTCCACTAAATGAAACATTTGATATAATCTGATATAAAAGGTTCGATTCCTACTTTTTGCGACTTCTGTTATTAGCTGATAAACAGATAATTACAGATGCTGAATTTTCTTTACATGAAAAAGTATTTTTCAGCTTTGAACAAATTTTCGGAGAAAAAAGTGGGGCAAAAAGTGGGGCAAAAAGTAGGGCAACTTTGGGGCAAAAAGTGGGGCAACTTTTTAGTATAGATATATAAAAAGTCCCTAAGTTGTTGTAGCTTAGGGACTTAACTCGCTGTGCGATGCGGAGAGAGAGGGATTCGAACCCCCGGTGCCTCTCAGCACGGCGGTTTTCAAGACCGCTGTAATCGACCACTCTACCATCTCTCCTGATGGCATCTCGAAGCGGAAGGCGAAGAACGAAGTCTTTGCAAGGCGCTTCTGCGATCATCTGAGTGCAAAGGTAATACATACTTGTGAGATATGCAAACTTTTGCGCACTTTCTGTGGTTTTTTCGTCTTGAAACGCACCGAGGAGAGAGAATTCGGCGTTTGGAAGACAGAAAGAGAGGATGAACAGGAGATGCTCGAATGCCTACGTATTCGGTTCGTCGACGACGGGAGAAGCGCGTCGTTACACCAACTTCACCGTACCGATCGGCTGTTCCATTTCGCAGTAGTGGCAACGTAGCACATCGCCACTCACCGTGAAGCGCGTGGGCATCGGTTCGTTGTTACAAATACATTTCGGGTTGTTGCAGCGCACGATGTCAGTCAATTCATCCGGCATCGCCACACGGCGCTTTTCCACCACCTCGTAGTCGCGAATGATGCTCAACGTCACATTCGGCGCCACCACCGAGAGCTGATTCAATTCCGATTCGGAGAAAAAGCGGTTGGCGATCTTCACAATGCTCTTGCGCGCCATGATGTGGCTATGCAGATTGTAGCCGATGAACACCGTGTCGTGATCCAACTCCTCGATGTGGAGCAGGCGAATCACGGCAAAGAGCTTTTCTGAGGGAATATGGTCGATGACCGTGCCGTTTTCGATGGCGGCCACCATGAGTTTTTCGCGTTTCATAGGGCGGAATTTTGAGAAAGAGCAGCGCCGTCGGCACGCACCTCGTCGAGGGTAATGCCCAACACGTCGCAGATGATGGCTTCGCGGGCAAACAATCCGTTGCGCGCTTGTTCGAAATAATAGGCGTGTGGCGTGTCGTCCACATCTTGTGCGATCTCATTTACACGCGGCAGCGGGTGGAGAATGCGCAGGTTGGGACGCGCTTTCGCCAACATCTCCCTGCGGAGAATGTAGACATCTTTCACGCGCTCATACTCCATGAGATCCGAAAAACGCTCACGTTGCACGCGCGTCATGTAGAGAACGTCAGCCTCGGCAATCACGTCTTCGTCAAAATGCTCGTGTTCCACAAACTGAATGCCGTGTTCGCGACAATACTGCTTGTATTCGTCCGGCATGGCCAATTCGGCAGGCGCGATGAAGTGGAACGTGGGATTGAAATGCCGCATCGCCATGATGAGCGAGTGAACCGTGCGACCATATTTCAGGTCGCCGACCAGATGAATGTGCAAGTTGTCGAGCGTCCCTTGCGTCTGCATCATGGTGTAGAGGTCGAGCAGCGTCTGCGAAGGGTGTTGGTGCGCTCCGTCGCCGGCATTCACCACCGGCACCGAAGTGAGTTCGCTCGCATAGAGCGCCGCCCCTTCGAGATAGTGGCGCATTACGATCACGTCGCTGTAGTTCGCCACCATCATAATGGTGTCTTTGAGCGTCTCGCCCTTTGTCGAGGACGTCACTTTCGGGTCGGTAAATCCGATGACGCGCGCCCCGAGTCGGTTCGCAGCCGTTTCAAACGAAAGTCGCGTGCGTGTGCTGGGCTCGAAAAACAAGGTGGCGACAATGCGTCCGTCGAGGAGCTTGCGGTTGGGGCGCAGTTCAAATTCGTGCGCCATCTCCATGAGATACAGGATTTTCTCGCGCGAAAGGTTCGCGATACTCACCAAGCTGCTGTTTGTGGTCATGAGAGTCTTAGTTTTGGAAATTGCTTTACGCCCTCAAATTTACGCATTCTTGCGGGGGATTCCCTCTCCCCGGCACAAAAAATATCATCTTTTTCGTTCCTCGTCGATTTCGAAAGTACGTTGAATGTCCGTTCTCGACAACGTGCCAAGCGAAAAGTTCGATCCGCGCACGGTTCGCAGGGCAAAACCGCTCCTCTCTTCAGTGTACAGAAAACCATGCCATGGAGGCCAGTGGAGTTAAAGTCGCGTTCCCAAGGAAACACAACGAACGAAAGGAGCAAAAGCGCAACAGCACATCGAGCCCACTCCTTATTATGTGGCCCCCTCTCGTCGGCTCCACTCAATTTCCTCAAATCTCGCCGCCGATGCCCTTGAACTTTTCGATGAACGCCACGATCTTTTGGAACACACTCTGTTTCTTCGTCACATATTCCGGGTGGAGCGGGCTCAATCTCGGCAGCGCCTCGTTCAGATCCGTACCGTTTTCGCTCGCAAACTCTTGTCGGAGCGACGTGCGCAAGTAGCGTCTTGCCGCCTCGTCGTTCAGTTCCTCCGCATCGATCAGCCGATCCGCCTCCTCGCGCTGTCGTTCGCGCGCAAAGGCATAGAACGCTTCGATCACTTCCGTCTTTTCATTGAACGAAGGCAAATCCGTGTGGTTGATGAAGTCCACCATCAGTTCCTCTTTCGAGCGGTTGTCGATGCTCGCACGCAGCGTGCGGCGCACCTCCTCCACCAGCGGCGCCTTGTCTGCCATGCCGCGGCTGTGTTCGAACACCAGTTTCAAGATATAGTCCAAGTTGATCTCCTGCGATTTGAGCAGATCCACCTCAAACACCACATCGTCCCAGTCCACCGTCGGTTCCACCTTCGTTTTAGTGTGGCGTTGGCGGCGGATCCACTCGCGGATGTCGTTGTACGTCGAGCGGTAGTCCTGCACCGTGCGTTCCGTCGGCAGTTCGATCGTGCGCATCAGCGCGATGTCCTCGTCCGTCAAGCAGTGCATCGTCTTGAACGCCTCCACCGCCTCCACATCCGTTTGTTCTATCTGTTGGAACTCCTTCAACTGCGTGAACTCATCGTAGTTTTGCAGAATGTTTTCCGCCCGCAGATACTCGCCGAAGAGTTTCACGAAGGCCTTTTTGTCCGCCTCCTTGTCGATCTCGTCCGGATTCGGGAAACGCTCCTGCAACTCCTGCACGATCTCCTTGAAACCTCGGCGCGTTTCGCCCGTCAGCGCGTCGGTGAAGCCCGCCAACTGCTCCGCGTAACTTCGTTCCAGCACCACATTTTTCGTGTTCTTGTCGCCGAAGAGCGAAATCGCGTCCACCGTGTCGCGTTCCAAGTCGCGGAAAGTCACAATGTTGCCGAACGTCTTCGTCGCGTCGTAGATGCGGTTGGTGCGCGAGAAAGCCTGCATCAGGCCGTGGTAGCGCAGGTTCTTGTCCACAAACAGCGTGTTCAATTTCGGCGCGTCGAAGCCCGTGAGGAACATCCCCACCACAATCAGCAGATCCACCTCTTGTGTCTTCACCCGGCGTGCCAAGTCGCGGTAGTAGTTTTGAAACTCCGCGCCGTCCACGCTGAAGTTCGTGGCGAAAGCCGCGTTGTAGTCCGCGATCGCCCGACTCAGAAACTCCTTCGCCGACGCGTCCATCGCCGCCGGTTCGAACGTTTCCTCGTCGATCTCACCCACCGCATTTTGCGCCTCGTTGGGGGCGAAGGAGAAAATCGTCGCAATCCGCAGCGGATGTTCCGCCTCGGCCTGTCGGCGCGTCAGTTCCTCATAGTAACGCTTCGCCGCCTCCACACTGCTCACCGCAAACATCGCATTGAAGCCCTGTCCGCCCTGTGCGCGGTGCGTTTTCAGGCGGAAGTTGCGCAAGATATATTGCGCAATCTCCCCGATGCGATCCGGGTGCAGCATCAGTTGGCGATAGTCCGCCGCCGTCAGTCGCTGCTCGTCGCGTTCCGTCTCCGCCTGCTTAAATTTCGGGCGCACATCGTTGTAGTCCACCTTAAATTTCAACACCTTCTCGTCGCGAATCGCATCGGTGATCACATAGGCGTGCAGTTCGCGGCCGAACACGCTCGCCGTCGTCTCCGCCCCCGCCGCGTTCTCCGGGAAGATCGGCGTACCCGTGAAACCAAACTGGTAGTATTTCTTGAACTTCCGTTGCAGGTTGCGTTGCGCCTCGCCGAACTGTGAGCGGTGGCACTCGTCGAAGATGAACACCACCTCCTGCCCATACACCGGCAAGTCCGTCTCGCTGCGCATCAGGTTGTTGAGTTTCTGAATCGTCGTCACGATGATCTTGTTGTCGCGCTTCGCCAAGTTCGCTTTCAGGCCCGCCGTGCTCGCCGAGCCGTTCACACTGTCGGGCGAAAAGCGTTGGTATTCGAGCATCGTCTGGTAGTCCAAGTCTTTGCGGTCCACCACGAAAAACACCTTGTCCACAAACTCCAGTTGCGTCGCCAGTCGCGCCGCCTTGAAGCTCGTCAGCGTCTTGCCCGAGCCCGTCGTGTGCCACACATAGCCGCCCCCTTCCGGACAGCCCCACTGCTTGGCCTCGTGCGCGCATCTGATTTTCCAGATGATGCGCTCCGTCGCCGCGATCTGATAGGGGCGCATCATCAGCAGCGTGTCGTTCGTGTCGAACACCGCATACGTCAGTAGCACCTGCAACAGCGTGTCGCGGCGGAAAAACGTCGCCGTGAAATCCTTCAGGTCCTTGATCGCCGTGTTGTCCGCCCGCGCCCAGTTCATCGTGAAGTCGAAACTGTTCTTCTCGCGCTTCACCGTGTTGGCGAAATAGCGTGTGTCCGTTCCGTTCGAGATCACGAAGAGCTGCAGATATTTGTAGAGCGAAGCCTCGCTGTTGAAACTCTCCTTGCTGTAGCGGTGCACCTGGTTGAACGCCTCGCGCACGGCCACCCCGCGCTTCTTAAGTTCCACCTGCACCATCGGCAGGCCGTTCACCAAGATCGTCACGTCGTAGCGGTTCTTGTGCGTGCCCTTCTGTTCAAACTGGTTGATCACCTGCAGTTTGTTGCGTGCCTGGTTGCGCTTGTCCACGAGGTGGATGTTTTGCAGTCGGCCGTCGTCGAAGGTGAAATCGTACACCGGATGATCCTGCACCTTGCGCGTCTTGTCGGTGATCGTGTCGCCCGGGCAGTCCAGAAATTCGTCGCAGAAGCGTTGCCACTCCGCGTCGGTGAACTGCACCGCGTTGAGCGCCTCGAGTTGTCGGCGTGCATTGGCGCGCAGCGCATCGGGGGTGCGGAGGTTGGGCAGGTATTCATAGCCCTGTTGTCGCAGGTCGGCGATGAATTCCGCTTCCAGTTCCGTTTCCGTTTGGTAGCCGCTCGGTGTCTCGTGCAGCTCCGCGTATTTCGTGTAGCGGTCCAACACGATGAAATTTTGCGTTTCGGCGATCGTTGTATATTGAGGCATAGTGCGAAAAAAGGGGATTAGAAAAAAGGGCGAGCCGTTCAAACCGTGACTTCCGCTCGCGGAAAGTTCAGCAGCGCGTCGCGATAGTATTCATATTGCTTGCGCCGCAGGGCAATCTCTTTCGGCAGTCCTTCGCTGATCGAGTTCGTCAGCGTGTCGAAGCGGTCGAGGATGTCGACGATGCGGCGTTGCTCAGAGAGAGGGGGGATGGGGATAGAGAACGCTGCCAAGTCTTTGGCATAAACGTGAGGAACTCCCGCACCTCTTTTTAGGTTGAATATGCTGCTTTGCTTGTTGAGCAAGAAATGAAAGACGTATCGAGGTAAAACCACTTCTTCGTCGGTTTTAATAGAAAAAGCATCAGAAACAAATATAGGTTCGTCCCAGAACATAACAAAACCAGCATATGCTCCGGAGCCGGCAACAGTGATGGTTTGTCCTGTTCGATTGTATTTATCAATATAGTAGGCCGGTTGTTGTCCACCTGAAATGACCGGATAAACTCCTGTTGGTGCCGTTTTTTGTATAATGGTTTGGCCGCGCTTAAACTCCGCCACCTCCCCGAGCGTTTTCCATTCGATATTAACGTTTAGGGGGGGGTATTGTGAGAAATTAAGAAGTTGATCGCGGTAATACGCGTATTGTTTTTTACGCGCCTCCAGCTCCGCCTCTAATTCTTTCTCCAGCTGTGTGAACTTGTCGAGGATCTCCACAATGCGTGCTTGTACGCGGAGAGGGGGAATGGGGAAAGGGATATTTATCAGTTGTTGAACATCTACTGATGGAAAATTCCCAATGACAAGATGTAGTTTGCACCATTCATCGATGAGGAAGAAATAGTAAAATACAAACTTAGGAAGTAGTTGTTCTTTTAGATTGTCTTTGATTTCAAAGTTCGTAAAGCGTTGGTTTGTCAATGAATCTTGTAGCAGCAATGCGTGTTCTCCAACCGTGGCAGAAGTGGCAAGAATGACAGAGTTGGCTTTGAATAAGCCATTTCGTTTTACGGCTTGGGGCGTAATGTGTAGAGCCGAATCGTATAAAATTCTTCCATTGGCTCGAATGTCTTCCATACGAAACCAAGGAATAGTACCATCTGTCCAAAACTCTTTATTTGCTTTTGACGGAGTGTACCCATTACGTGTGTGAAACACTTCCCCGAGCGTTTTCCATTCCACGGCTTCCCCCTCGAGAAGTCGTTCGAGGTAGGGAAAGAGCGTTGTGTTTTTAGCGTTGTTCATTGCCTTTTAGGTTGAAGGCGTGCCGCGGCGTTGCGGCCGTCGGCACACCGAAAAACAGAGATGGGGGGCGAGTGCAGAAAGGCATCGCCCCCTTCGGCCATTCAGGCACTGAGTTCCGCGATGATCGTATCGATGTCGCGACGCAGCGCGTCGATGCGCACCACCGTCTCCGCCACCTCGGCATTGAGGAGGTCGATGTCCACCGCCTCGCGTGTGTCGCGCGCTTCCACATACGAACTCACCGAGAGATTGTAGTCGTTGGCCGCCAGCGTGGCATGATCCACCAGCGCCGAAACGTGCGCTTCTTCGCGCTTCTCCTCGAAGAGCGAAACGATGCGATCCACCTGTTCTTCGGTCAGCACATTGTTCTTCCCCTCCTTGCGGAAAAACTCCTCGCCGCTCGCGTCGATGAACTGTGTGAGGGTATCGGTCTTGTGCTTCGAGAGCACGAGGATGCACACCGCGATGCTCGTGCCGAAAAAGAGGTTGGGCGCGAGCGCAATGACGCTCTCCACAAAGTTGTTGTCCACCAAATATTGGCGGATCTTCTGTTCCGCTCCGCCGCGATAGAAAATGCCGGGGAAGCACACAATGGCGGCGCGGCCGCGTGCGCTGAGGTGGTTGAGGGCGTGGAGAATGAAGGCAAAATCGGCCTTGCCCTTCGGCGCCAACACGCCGGCCGGGGCAAAACGCTCGTCGTTGATGAGCGTGGGGTCGTCGCTCCCCACCCACTTCACCGAGTAGGGTGGGTTGGACACGATGGCATCGAAGGGGCGCGTGTCGCGGTGCTGCGGCGAGAGGAGGGTGTCGCCCAGCGCGAGGTCGAACTTGTCGTAGTTCACATTGTGCAGGAAGAGGTTCATGCGCGCCAAGTTGAACGTGGTGTGGTTGATCTCCTGCCCCACAAATCCGCCCTCGATCACGTGCTCGTCAAACTGCCGCTTGGCTTGCAACAACAGCGAGCCGGAGCCGCACGCCGGGTCGTAGATCTTGTTCACCTTCGTCTGTCCCGACAGGGCGAGGCGCGCGATGAGCTTCGACACGGTCTGCGGGGTGAAAAACTCGCCGCCCGATTTACCGGCATTCGCCGCATAGTTCGAAATCAGAAACTCGTAGGCGTCGCCGAAGAGGTCGATCTTGTGGTCGGCAAAGTGTCCGAAGTCCAAACTCTCCACCCCGCGGAGCACGGCGCAGAGGCGGCGGTTTTTCTCCTCGACGGTGTTGCCCAACTTGGGGCTGGTGGTGTCGAAGTCGGCAAAAAGCCCCTTGACGGCGCGCTCCGAAGCGTAGCCCACGGCCGAAGCCTCGATGGCGGTGAAGATGGCGGCCAGCTCGGTGTTGAGGTTGGGGTTGCTCTCGGCCGTGGCCACCACCTGCGCGAAGAGTTGCGAGGGATAGATGAAATAGCCCTTTTCGCGCGTCACGGTGTCGACGAGCTCGGCATTCATTTGACTGTCGGTATAGGCTGCGTAGTGCTTATCGGAGTTGCCGCCTTCCATGTAGGCAGCAAAATTTTCGCTGATGTAGCGGTAGAAGAGGGCGCCGAGCACAAACTGTTTGAAGTCCCAGCCGTCGACAGCGCCGCGCACATCGTCGGCGATGCGCCAAATGGCGGCTTGAAGTTGGGTGCGTTGGGTGGTTTCGGACATAGAGCGGAAGTGAATCGTTCGAGTTTTGTTGAGTTTATCGTGCGAATATACTCATTTTTTAGGACTCACCGTCCCTCTGCGCGCGCCTTTAACACGCCGCCGGTGGGATAGGGGAAGTGTGGGGAGAAAAGTAGTCTGTTTCTCGCGAAAAGTAGCGCGCTTTCGACGAAAAGGAGTCCGTTTTCTCTCACCCGCCGCGCTGTTTTCTCACCCTCGTTGCGTAGTTTCTTGTCAGTCGTCGCGTCGTTGCTCTCGGCCGTCGCGCTGTTTGTGTCGGCCGTCGTCCGCGCCGCCGCCACCACCACCGCTCGTTCGTTCTTTCGCGCGCGCGTTACGCGCGAACTCAACGAGTTTTCGCTTTTCTGCCTTCACCGCGCGGTTTTTCGCTTTCAATCGGCTGATTGTTAGAAGGTTGTGGGTGAAGGATTCACCGCGTAAACGTGTGTTAAATATCTTTGTAATCATCTGTTGCACAGTGTATTGCGGGTGAAGATTAGGGACGCTAGATTTTCGCCCCTTGCCTTCACCCTCCGCACCGCCGTGGCGAGGGGCATTTTGCACCGCCGTTTTTGTCGTGTCGCCGCTCGCCCACCTCGCGTTCCGAGGTGAAGATGGCTATATTCACCCCTAAGTCGCTGAATAAGAGAAAGATAATCGGTTTTCGGCGAAAGTGAAACCTTCACTCGCAAAACACTCGTTTTCTGAGAGATACGCCCTAAAAGTGAAGAGGTGAAGGCAAAAAAACGAAAACCGCCTGACGCGCGTGTGACGCGCGCGCGTTAAACATCGCTGCTGTTCGCAGCCGGTGCACTTTCGAAGAAGCGCTTCCGATCGTTGCCGCATTACTGCGAAGGACGGGCGAAGCTAAAAAGAGGGCGAGGGTACAGAAGAAAATGAACCGAGGTTCCGGACAAAAACGAAAGTTTGAATCATTAAAAGCAGGGTACTCCAAACGGATTGCTTATTTTTGCACTTGTCGGTTGACTCTGCGTGTAAATTCTTAGAGCCTTTCTTTGTGTTATTGCGAGGGATTTGTATCTTTGTGGTCAAAATCGTTTATAAAGACAATGTCTCAATATAGCTTCTCGTATAACTACGATTCGCTGAATGATGCGTTCAATGCGGTGAATAGGAAAGGAAAGATGCAGAAAAGGTATCTTTCATCTGAATATTTGGATGCAGCTCAGAGATATCGTGATAAGAGAAAGGAACTCAATAAGCTATTGAGAAAGAAAAAGACAGAGCGTACGGAGGAAGAAACGAGTCAGATTAACGACTTGAAGCAATCGATGAAGGAGAATGCTCAGCGACAGAAAGCTCTGTTACAAGAGCATCTTAGTAAAGTGTCTTCAAATATTTTATCAAGTAGTTTTCGTTTCACCCTCACTGCAGATACGACAGAAGGTTCGGAGAAGCCTGTTTATTCTATTGGTGCTACAGTTGAAGAGTTCTTTGCAATGCAAGTCCTTTGCAGAAATGTGAAAAGGCTGTTTAAGATATCCATGTCAAGTCGCGATGAGATACTTTCTCAGTTAAAGATGCTGTTGAGGGAGGATAAAAGTAGGTACTATATCATCCGAACGGATGTTCGTCATTGTTTTGAGTCGATACCACATGATAAGTTGTTTGGGTATTTAGAAGGTAGCAATTTGCTTGATGTAAAGAGTAAATTACTCTTGCGCGGACTCATCAGAAAGGAGTTTAAAGACAAGAATCAGCGCCTTGAGCAAACCTCAGAGCAAACCTCAGACAAAGGTGTTCCGCGAGGATGTGCCATCAGTTCGCTACTTTCTGAATTTTATTTGTCCAAGATAGATGAGGTAATTAAGCTTAAGCTACCAGGAATAGTGTTCATGGCAAGATATGTGGATGATATGATTATCGTTGTACATCCAGAATTAGATGATGAACACCAATGGACATTGGATGATTATGTCGAAGCGCTAAAAGAGGCGTATTCAAAATATGGTTTGGAAATTCATACACCTACAGAGGGAACAAATAAATGCTGTATATACGACTCCAATGACGCCAAAAGTCTGCGGTTTGAATTTTTAGGATATAAGATAGAATCCAGCAAGAAAAACAAGGATAAGCAAGGTTTTTTCTCCTTGTCAGAAAATAAGAAGAAAAGGATAAAAGAGCGCATAGAAAAGACATTTGGAGAATTTAATCGCTTGCTAGACTCTGTGTCTTATGATGTTGCAGCTCACTATTTGTTTGATGCTTTACATGTATTGACCTGCAATATTAATCTGTATAATGCCAAGCGAGGGGTGAAGGTGGGTATATTTTACTCAAACCAATTGCTGGACAATATAGAAGAGCTGGAAGGATTAGACAAGTACCTTCAATATCAATGTGACCAAATATCGCTAAGTGGTAAGGCCGGCGTTGATCCAACAAAACAAGAACAGATTCAGACTGCCTTGAAAAAGCAACTTAAGCAGATATCCTTCGTTAAAGGCTTCGAAATGCCTCATAAGCGATACAAGGTAAAGAAGAGCAGGCTGCAAATGATCAAACAATCGTGGTATGAGAAAGAGGAAGAAGATAAAGCTTAGTTACAGCAAAGAGCGAGTTCTCTTTTCCGACGTCTTGCCTTACGAATGTCCTATAATATTCTCAAACCGATATTTGTATCGATTTCTTGCCAAGTATTTATGGGTTGGTGAAGAACGGAGAGATGATAGTATTAAGTGCAATGTTTTGATACAGTCTAAACGTTTGGATGAAAAGGATGCTAATGCTTTTGCTGCATTGCTGTTGGGCTGCTATGAAAAGAACCAAAAAGTTGGATCTCTTCAGCATCGACTAAATGCGCTATTCTATCCTTACCATTTTAATATTGCCCATAAGTTAAATAGGAAGAGAACACTATCAATTATTCATCCATATAATCAGTGGCAGATAGTAGATTTTTATGAACAATATAAGTATTCTATACTCTATCTTTGTAATCAAAGCAAATTCTCTCTTCGCAAACCCCATAAGATAGCTCAATACTTTTACTATAGAGATCGACTCCATAAAAAGTTGTTGGGACATAAGAGTGACAAAGTTGAGTTGTTCTTCAATGAATATGAGAATTTAAAAACTTACTTCAGTTATGAGGAGTATTCAAACATATATAAGTTTTATGAGGACTACAGATACCAACGAGCAGAAAAGAAATTCAAACATCTGGTGAAGTTTGACCTACAGAGTTGTTTCGACAGTATTTATACCCATAGCATAAGCTGGGCAACTTCAGGAGGTGTGGACAAGGTGAAAGTTTTGCCTGGATATCATGGTTCGTGGGTTGGCGATGCATTTGACAATTTAATGCAGTCGGTCAATGCTCGTGAAACTAATGGCATTGTAATTGGTCCGGAGTTCTCTCGAATCTTTGCAGAAATTATTCTTCAGTATATAGACCGAAAGGTAGAACAGGAACTTTTGGAGGAAAAGCTTTGCCAGAAATCTAACTACGAGTGTTATCGGTATGTTGATGATTATTTCTTATTCTATAATGAAGAAAGGGATAAAAATCTCTTCATGGAAAGTCTTACAAAGTGGCTGAAAGAATTTAACTTACAGCTAAGTCCGTCCAAAACAGAAGAGTTTGAGAGACCTTTTATTACTAAGGTTACAATAGCAAAGCAGCGATTCGATAATTTGTTCAACGATATATTCTCAACCTCACTTTGGGAAGAGGTAGAATCAAAATGGAATAATGAAACAGAAGACGAAGATTGCGATAAAGACAAGGATATACTAGAAAAGAATTTCAATTTATACCTGCCAGCCAATAAAGTAAATGCTCAAATAAAAGCCATTGTCAGCGAGTGTGGAATTGAATATCGAGATATAGCAAACTATCTGCTTGAAAAAATGAGCCAACGCCTTGATACTTTTCTCAATCGATATGAAATGGGCTTCAAAAAGTATGAGCGTCTGATGTCAAAAGAAGGTATAGATAAAGAAGATGTAGAAGTTCATTCACAGCGAGTGCAAAGGCAGCTCACAATTTATCTTATATCCCTGATTGATGTAGCGTTCTTTATTTTTAATAGCAACAGACAGGTAAATACAACGTTGAAATTGCAGAAGATAATGAATACCCTTGTAATCTATGCAAAACGGCATGGTAATTTTAAAACCAACCCTGAGGTTAGATTCCAAACAATAAGTAAGGATATTCTCTTTAAAAAGATTCAAGATGAAATTGCCCTAGTACTGAGCACAACAGATTCACATCGAAACACCTTACACGAAAGTCTCTATCTATTAATATTGGCCAAAGAGTTGGGCTATGCAGAAAGGCGAACCGTAACGCTCACGCAGAAACATGTTCGTGGCCGACTGGCCGAAACGCTACTGATACTGAAAGAGAATTTCGGATTTGAGAATGATGGAGCTACCCTAAGTATCTACCTTAGTCGAGAGGAACTGGCTACTCTTTCCAACATGACAGTAAGCAATGCCATACGTACCCTTTCTACATTCGTTTCCGAGCGAATGCTGGCACTTGATGGCAAGAGGATCAAGATTATCGACTGCGATCGTCTGCAAAAAACCGCACGTTCCGGTTAAAGTCTCTCCCCCCTTTTTTCGATAGTCATTGAGGAGATCGACAAAGACCTATAAGAAAACTATTTGTCGAATCAGTTCTGCATCCACGGCCGTATTCAGCCTGAGGAGCAACTCTGCTTTGTTGTTGCTCAGCTGGCTGCGAACAACGGACGAATTGAATGTCAGGTACAGTAC
>ERZ772966.642-NODE-642-length-13263-cov-13.998031_pt1 | contig 13263 bp, 9 predicted proteins | sample MGYA00580680_ERZ772966 | MGnify/ENA primary metagenome ERZ772966 (study PRJEB29015, sample SAMEA2738055) | human oral metagenome | biome: human oral; feature: human-associated habitat; material: saliva | place: China | collected 2225 ...
GTGGGGCATCAACTACCTACCCTCTGCCCAAGGCGCCAGCGTCCACACCTACAGCCTGGGCTAAGGCTCTCCGCCCATAAGCCTCTATAAAAGCATCGTCCCCACCCGCAGCTGCGGGTGGGGACGATGTTTGTTTCAGAGCTTACTCGTGCTTCAGGCGCTCCTGCTCCAGGTCTATCCGTCGGATAAAGCGATTCACGATATCCTCATTGATATTAGCATGCTCCTTATTCAAGTGATAGAGGTACAGGCGCTGCTGATCCAAGATATTCGAATAAAGCTCATTCGACGCGTCATAGAGCGGGGTCTGCCCCTCCTCCTCCAGCTGCGTCATCCAGTGGGAGACCATCGACTGCAAGTGCTGGCTATCGCTGATGAGCTCACACATCTCGTTCTCTCGGAGATAGCGCAAGCTGACATCGGCGAGGCCCTTACGTATGATTGACTCGGTCTCTTGCTCGGGGAGGTAATCATTGAAGGCGGGGAGCTTCATCCGTTCGATCAAGATAGGCAGGGTGAGCCCCTGTAGAAGCAGGGTCACCAGAATCACTACGAAGGTGATATAGATGATCATCGAGCGCTCTGGGAAAGGCACCCCCGCCTCAGTCATCATCGGGATGGAGAGAGCGGCGGCCAAGGACACTACACCGCGCATACCCGACCAGCCCAAGACGAAGGGGACGCGCAGGCCATAGTAATTCGGGTCAGCCACCTTGATGAATCTCCGCATAAAGAGCGTGGTCATGACTGCCCCATAGCTGCATACCATACGGATGAAGATCAGCACCGCCGAGATCAAGAGACCATACCACGTCGCCGTGGACAAGCTCATCCCCCCTTCACGCATACCAGCGACCACCTCGGGTAGGTCCAGGCCGATAAGTAGGAAGACAAGACCATTCAGCAGGAAGACAAAGTTATGCCAGAAGTTCCATCCACTCAAGCGAGAACTACTATCCATGAAGAGGATATTCCGGCTGCTCAAGTACAAGCCTCCAGATACAACGGCTATTACTCCTGATGCCCCGACCTCTTCGGCAGCGAGATACATGATATAGGGAGATATCAGAGTGAAGACCACATCGATCTTCTCATCGGTAGGCAGGTAGTGATGTAGCTTGATCATCACCCAAGCCACCGCCAGTCCAACCAATAATCCGCCCACGATCATCCACACAAAGCTACCAGCTGCTTGATACCAGACAAACTGCCCCGTACCAACGGCAACGAGGGCCACGCGCATGATGATCAAGGAGCTGGCATCATTGAAGAGGCTCTCCCCCTCCAATATGGAGGAAAAACGCTTCGGCACCTTCACAAAGCGCATGATCGCCTGAGCGCTTACAGCATCAGGAGGCGAGACGATCCCCCCGAGCAAGAAGCCTAAAGCAATAGAAAAGCCGGGCAAGATAGCGTTCGCCACAAGAGCCACCACACAAGCCGTGATGAAGACGACAAGGAATGCAAAGCTCAAGATAATGCGTCGCCACTTCCATAGCTCCTTCCACGAAGCGCTATAGGCCGCTTCGAAGAGTAAGGGTGGGAGGAAGATAATAAAGATCCATTCGGGCTCCACCTTGATCTGTGGCATCCCTGGGAGCAAGCTCAGCACCAAGCCGGCCAAAACGAGCAAGATAGGGTAAGCGATCTTGATCTTATTCGCCAGCATGGTCAGCAGGCAGATGATGACCACCAGCGTGATGAAAAATAGCGTTTCAAATATCATCTGTTCGAATTTTTATGAGGGTTAATCCTGTCGCGTGCATATACCACGGACCATCAGCGAAACAAACTCTATGGAAGTCCCTGTGAGCACGTCATTCTCATGCCCTTTCAGGGCGTGCAAAGATACGAAGAATAGGCCTCTCCGATAGAAGCGACACGTCCCCATCCGCAGCCTCAGCTACGGGTGGGGACGTGTATTTATCGTCTCGCGACTTTCTCTTACAGGCTATCGGTAATTATTTGGGAGAGCCCGAGTTACCCTGCTGGTAATTCGGGTCGATCGTCACATAAAATTTCGGTGGATCGCAGGCTGTCGTAAAGATGACGATGCTGGGAGTACGCACACCTGGCATCGTCTCCCCTCCAATTAGCATACCATCCATCATAGAAGAAAACCTATCCAGATAGACGGCATCTGCTCGGCCATCGAAGTGAAATCCGCTTTTCGCTTCCCCCCTCCCTCTCGACCTATCGAAGGAGTACCACTCGCTACAGAAGCCATACCATGCAGGGTCATGGCTGAGATAAGCACGCTGCTCTGCCTGTAGCTTCTTCACCAGCCGACGATTGCCCTTAGCTTTCGCAGCCTTCAGATCCTTCTCTCGCTGGAGTGCCGTCACAAAGAGGTCAGCCCGCACCCCACCAGAGAAGATGGCCTCGTACCGCCAAGCATAACCGCCCCCAAAGCCATGGGCAGCGATGGGGTCATCGGGTGCGATCTTGTAAGTATGCCACTGCTTCGTCTGAGGTGTATAAGTCATATAGGTGACATCGGCCTGGACTCGCTGATCAGGCTCATCTACACCCGTGAACGACCCCATAACAACTAAGCACGGGACGTAGGAAGGAGTGCTGTATTCACCCAGATTCGTTGTAGCTACGAGCTTGAGGAAAGGGCTATGCGGATAAGGCGTCTCCTCACGCCACTCCTTTTGCGGACTGCTGAGGTCGAGAGACAGGACGGTATTGGAGAGCTTACCATTCACATGGCCCCCGATGAGGTAGAGCACATTCTTTATGAGAGCTGAAGCCATCCCACTACGAGGCTCTGGCAAGCTGGGTAGCGGAGTGATCTCCACGTCAAGGCTATCGCTCAGCTGAATGATATAGGCGTCACTTAGGTCTCCCGCAGCAGACTGCCCACCTGCGACGATGAGCTGATCATCATACAGCTGAAAGGCCGCATAGGCCGTTGGGTGGGGCAAATGCCCTACGAGCTTCCACTCCATATCCAGCTCCGAAGCCTTTGTCTCACAAGCAAGATTAAATGCGCCAAGATAGTCGGCAATATAGATCTCGGAATAGTAGCGCTTCGCTCCACCCTCTCGAGCTGGGCGGTCGGGGAAGTTACACCCACCAGCCATCACAAGTTGCCCCTGACGTGGCTCTCCCGCTATATGTCCCGACACCCCCTTGGCATAGGCGGGGTCCAACTGAGGCGTCTTGGCCTCGAACATGCGATAATCCTCTTGTGCCTGCGACGTGCCGTAGCTTCCACCCACCGCAAGCAGGAAGAGAGCCATCAGTCGCACTCTATATAGTATGCTATTCATCATTGTCTATTCACTCTTTATTAGCCTGCAGGGACGGATGTCCTCGGCGTGATTTGGTAGCGTGAAGATAGGAGTAATCGCCTGCATAACCATAGGCTCTGAGAGCGGGCTCCGCAGGGGTAGTTTTTCGACCAGTACTGGTCAGCGCTCGGACCAGTACTGGTCACGTCACGAACCACTACTGGTCGATATGAGTAACCACTACTGGTCCGAGCGCTGACCAGTAGTGGTTCGCATCACCCCCTCCGCAGGACTTCAGCTCGCCCCTATATATAATGTATAGGCGAGGGAGGCGAAAAAGAGAGCCAGTGAGGGGAACGGAGCAGGTGCATCGGAGCAGGTGAGGGTGAGATTTCGGGGGAAGGAAAAGGGCAATTTCGTCCCTTCTCGAGGGTGGTCAAGAGGGGAAAAAGAGGAGGCAAAGAGGCAAAAAAAATGTATCTCATTGAGGCATAAAGCGGTGCGATTTTGGGCTGAACTTTTGGGGGAAAGTGCGGTTTTGTTTTTGTAGCTTTGCACAACAATTGAGGGAAATCCCTCGGATGTCCCCTCGTAAATATTACATTTTCAACAACCATCATGACAGAGAGCAAACGCGCTTTATCTGAATACGTTTACCAAAGTAAGTATTCCTTGTTCCGCGAAGACTTGGGTCGTAAAGAGACCTGGGACGAGAGCGTCGAACGTATCCGCCAGATGCACCTGACGCACCTGGAGCGCTTCGCCCCCCAGGCGCTGCAAGACGAGTGGTTCATGACCCAGTTCAATGAGGCCATCGACTACTACAAGCTGAAGAAGTTCGTTGGGTCCCAGCGCAACCTCCAGTTCGGCGGTGAACCCGTCCTGAAGTCCTCAGCGAAGTCGTACAACTGTAGCTACTCGCACTGTGACCGCCTTGAGGTCTTCCGCGAGATCGAGTGGCTCCTGCTCAGTGGCTGCGGCTGCGGTCTCTCCGTAGAGCAGGCTCACGTAGACAAGCTCCCCTCCCTTCTCCCTGCTAGTGAGCTGTCTCAGGAAAGCGAAGCCTATGTCATCGGTGACAGCATCGAGGGCTGGGCTGACTCCATCCACCGCCTTCTCGAATACTACTTCATCCCAGGGGTAAAGAAGCCCGTCTTCGACTACTCTGAGATCCGCCCCAAGGGTGCTAAGATCGCTAAGCGCTTCATCGCTCCTGGACCTGACGGTCTGCGTATGGCACTCGATAAGATCCGTGCCCTGATGAATGCTGCCGTCGCAGCTGGTCAGAAGCGCCTCTCTGCCCTGCAGTGCACCGACATCATCGCTCACCTGGCTGACTCCGTCCTCTCGGGTGGTGTCCGTCGCTCGGCGCTGATGATCCTCTTCTCTCCCGAAGACACGGAGATGGTGAACTGTAAGCACGGCGACTGGTTCTCTACCAATCCCCAGCGTGCTCGCTTCAACATGTCGGCTGCTCTCAACCGTGGCGAAGTCGATCGCTCACTCTATGAGTCGCTCTTCCAGGCGATGCGCACGAGCGGTGACCCCGGTCTCTACTGGAGAGATAAGTTCGGTGTCGGCTGTAACCCCTGCTGCGAAATCGGCTTCTTCCCCACGGACAAGAATGGCGATACGGGCTGGCAGGTATGTAACCTCGCCTCCATCAATGGGATGGAATGTACGAGCGAAGAGGAGTTCTACAAGATCTGCCGCTGCGCGTCTACGCTCGCTACCGTGCAGGCTACCTACATGGACTTCCCCTACCTCGGACAGGCTACGACGAACATCATCCAGTCCGATCCCCTCATCGGTGTATCCATCGGCGGGATCATGAACAACCCTCAGATCCTCACGAACAAGGATATCCTCGCCGTCGGGGCTATGCAGGTGCGCCAGCAGAACTCTCAGTGCGCTCGCATCCTCGGCATCAACCCCGCCAGCCGCACGACCTGCGTCAAGCCTGATGGTACGGTGAGCCTCCTGCTCGGTATGACTTCGGGTATCCACGGCGCTTACGCTAAGCGCTACCTGCGTAGCGTCGAGGCCAACATCGAAGAGCCCAACCTCAAGGCTTACGAAGAGGCTAACCCCAAGGCTGTACAGCCCAACATCTTCAAGCCCGCTACGGACAAGAAGATCTTCTTCCCCATCGAAGAAAGCGAAGACACTCTTCTGCGCAGCGAACTCAGTGGCATCAAGCTCCTCGAGTACGTCAAGCTCGTCCAGCAGAGCTGGGTCATCCCCGGCATGAGCGATATGGAGTCTCCCATCAAGAATAATGTATCGAACACCGTCGACGTGCCCAACGACCAGTGGGATGCCGTCTGCGACTGGGTCTGGGAGAACCAAGACTACATCGCTGGCGTGACCTTCCTCTCCACCTACGGCGATATGGACCTGCCTCAGGCTCCTATGTGCAAGGTCTCGACGGCTGAGGAGATCCTCCGCGAATACGGCGTCGGTAGTATGTTCGCTTCGGGTCTCGTCGTGGACACGATCGAGGTCTTCGGCGACCTGTGGAAGGCTTGCGAATCGGCTCAGGGCCGTGGCGAGCAGCTCTTCGTCTCGGACTACGCTATCGACGACTACATCCAGCGTCACAGCGTCGAGGGCGAAGCCCCCTGCCTGGACCGCGAGCACGTGCGTGGCATCCTCGCAGCACGCCTGCAGGACAAGGTCGAGAACCTCGCTGCTAAGCGCGATATCGTCCGCCGTATCGAGAAGTTCGCCCACAACTACTACCGTGGCGACATCTACAAGGCGGTGAATGTGCTGAAGAGCGTGAATAACCTCCACCTCTTCGAGGTCCTGAAGAAGACGTACAAGCCAGTAGACTGGAAGAGCGTCGACTTCTCTGGCAAGCAGTTCACCAATGCTGATGAGCTCGGTGCAGCCTCCTGCGCTGGTGGTGCCTGCGAGATCAAGTAAGCACTCCCCCGCCTCTCTGTGAGGCATTCAAATAAAGCACAAGCCCCCGAGTAAGCGATATGCTTACTCGGGGGCTTGTCTATTGGAGAGGAGCTTCGTAGCTGGGCTACAAGACGCCCAAATCGAGGGAGAGGAAGCGGCGTATATACGCAGGGAAATCTCCGTATATACGGAAATATATTTTCGTATATGCAGAAATTTATTTCCGTATATGCGAAAATTCGGCGCCTTATATACGGGCGTCCGTCCTTATTTCTTCTGCTTGACTAGCAGATTCATTACGAATAGGATGACGATAGCGCCGATGGCGCCCGTCACGATCGAGCCAATCCAGCCTTCGCCCAGAGAGGTGTTGAAGACCTTCTCCAAAAGCCACGAACCTACGCCACTCCCCAGAATACCGACGACGATATTCCCGAGAAGACCAAGGCCACTACCTCGATAGATAATCCCGCCCAGCCATCCGGCCAGGGCTCCTGTAATCAGTGTTGCGATCATACTTACAAGCTTTACTATTAAATTCAGCTACGAAGGTAAGGTTTATTAGCTGGAAGGCAAGACGTCAAGGCTGGGCACCTTCCCCCTTACGCTCAGGCCTCCTCGGACTTTCCATAAAAAGAGCCTCCCCACCGTCAGCATGGAGCTAACGGTGGGGAGGCTTTGTATTGGACTTCGCCAGCCACCCGAAGGGGGCAAGGCGAGCGGTGTACTATCCGCCGAAGTCGTCGAAGAAGAGCTGGCTACGCTCTACGCCGAGGTCTTCGAGCATCTTCTTCACGGCGTTGGCCATAGGACCAGGGCCGCACATGTAGTACTCGATATCTTCGGGCGCATCGTGATCCTTCAGATAGTTATCGTAGATGACCTGATGGATGAAGCCGACGTAGCCGGTCCAGTTGTCTTCGGGCTGGGGGTCAGAGAGCGCGATGTGGAAGCTGAAGTTGGGGAACTGCTTCTCGATCTCGCGGAAGTCCTCTTCGTAGAAGATCTCCTTCTTGCTTCGTGCACCATACCAGTAAGAGACCTTACGGCCCGTGTGGAGCGTGCGGAAGAGGTGGAGGATCTGAGCACGCAGAGGAGCCATACCAGCACCACCACCGATGTAGAGCATCTCAGCATCCGTGTCCTGGATGTGGAAGTCCCCGTAAGGACCGCTCATGCGGACCTTGTCGCCAGGCTTCAGTGAGAAGATGTAGGACGAGGAGATACCAGGAGAGACGGGGAGCCACTTGTGCGTAGCGCGGTCCATAGGAGGCGTAGCGATACGGACGTTGAGCGTGATGATGTTCCCTTCGGCAGGGTAGTTAGCCATCGAGTAAGCACGGATGGTCTCCGTATCATTCTTACAGGTCAGGCTCCACATATCGAAGTGATCCCAGTCGCCACGAAACTTCTCATCGATGTCGTAGTCGGCATACTTGATATCGTAGGGAGGGATGGTGATCTGCGCATAGCTACCGCTCTGGAAGTTCATCACTTCACCCTCGGGGAGCTTCACGACGAATTCCTTGATGAAGGTCGAAACGTTGCGGTTCGAGACGACTTCGCACTCCCATTCCTTGACGCCGAAGACGGATTCAGGTACGATGACCTGCATGTCTTCCTTGACCTTGGTCTGGCAAGCCAGACGCCAGTGTTCCTTCTGCTCCTTGCGAGAGAAGAAGCCCGTCTCAGTAGGCAGGATTTCCCCACCACCTTCGACGACACGGCAGCGGCACTGACCGCACGAACCGCTACCACCGCAAGCGGAGGAGAGGTAGATATTCTCACCCTGCAGAGTGCTCAGCAGCGTACCGCCGATGGGTACTTCAGCCTCCTTCTCCCCATTGATGGTGAGCTTGACGTTGCCTGATGGGACGAGCTTGCTCTTAGCGACAAGCAGGACGATCACCAGGAGCAGTGTGACCACGAGGAAGATGCCCACACTGACGAGTATAATGGTTGTATTCATTTCGTTGAGTCTTCGCTTTCGTTACATCTTGACACCAGAGAAGCTGAGGAAGGCAATCCCCATGAGCGCCGTGACGATGAAGGTGATCCCGAGGCCACGCAGGGGCTTGGGCACATCAGAGTACTGGAGCTTCTCACGGATAGCAGCCATCCCGACGATAGCGAGCATCCAGCCGATACCGGAGCCGAAGCCGTAGATGGTAGCTTCACCGATGGTGGGGAATTCACGCTGCTGCATGAAGAGTGATCCACCGAGGATAGCACAGTTCACAGCGATCAGCGGGAGGAAGATCCCGAGCGAAGCGTAGAGCGAGGGGCTGAAGCGCTCGACGAGCATCTCCACAAGCTGCGTGAAAGCGGCGATGACGGCGATGAAGATGATGAAGGAGAGGAAGGAGAGATCAACACCTGCGGCATCAGCACCGATGAGCCAGTCAAGCGCCCCCTGCTTGAAGACCTTGGTCTCGAGGAGGTAGTTGATAGGCAGCGTGCAGGTCAGGATAAACGTGACAGCGATACCCAGGCCAAAGGAGGTCTTTACGTTCTTCGATACTGCCAGGAAGGAGCACATCCCCAGGTAGTAGGCGAAGATCATGTTATCGATGAAGATCGACCTAAAGAATAAGGCTAATGAATCCATTCTTTGTTAGTTCTTATTTGCGTGGGTAAAGGTTAGTTTTCCTGAAGCTCCTTGTTGTACGAGCGGTGGATCCAGATGAGCACAGCCACGGAGATAAGTGCCATAGGAGGCAGGATCATCAGACCGTTGTTGACATAGCCGTGGATACCATCGGTAGCGTAGAAGCTCTGAGGGATGATCTGGAAGCCGAGGAGCGTACCGGAGCCGAAGAGCTCGCGGAAGAAACCTACAGCGACGAGGACAGCACCGTAGCCGAGGCCGTTCCCTACACCATCGAGGAAGGATTCCCAAGGACCGTTACCCAGAGCGAAGGCTTCGAGGCGACCCATGAGGATACAGTTCGTGATGATCAGCCCGACGAAGACGGAGAGCTGCTTGCTGACGTCGTAAGCATAAGCCTTGAGGACTTCACTGACGATGGTCACCAGGGTAGCTGCTACGACGAGCTGCACGATGATGCGGATACGGTTAGGGATCGTCTTACGCAGGAGCGAGATGACGACGTTGGAGAAGGCGACGACGACCGTCACAGAGAGTGCCATGACGATAGCGGGCTCGAGCTTAGAGGTTACAGCCAGCGCGGAGCAGATACCGAGCATCTGCACCATGATGGGGTTGTTCTTGCTGAGTGGCCCGAGGAGCGTTTCTTTATTCTTTTTATTCCAGAGAGACATGGCTACTGAGCGTTATAGGTTTCAAGAAATTTTTGGAAGGGCTTGAGCGAGGCAGCGAGCATATCGTTCACACCATTGCTGGTGAGCGTACCGCCCGAGATACCATCGACGTAGTCCTTATCCTCGACCTTCTGGCCATTCTTGACGACAGCGATACCGGTGAAGGCGCCTTCGCGGAAAATGTGCTTACCCTTGAACTGGGCAGAGAAGCGTGGCGTGGAGATTTCAGCACCGAGACCTGGGGTTTCCCCAGCGTTGCCGAAGTCAGCCCCGTCGACCGTAGAGTGGTCAGCGGCATCGATAGCGATGTAGCCCCAGATCTTGTTCCACAGACCTGCACCATTGAGGGGGAGGACGTAGAGGGTCTTCCCGTTGACCTCAGCGACGTAGACGGGGAGGTCTTGCTTCTCACCCTTAGCGATGAGCTTATAGGAGAGCTCGGTGTTGGCATTGAAAGCGTCACTCTTACCGACTTCTTCCCCTTCGAAGGTCTTGACGACCTGGCCCTCTTCGTTGACGAGGAGTTCCTTCTTGATGAGGTCCTTGTAGGTGGAGATGACGGCGGACTTATCAGGGCTCTGACCGAGTGCGCGGAGGATCTGCTGCATCTTGTCGATGTTAGCGTTCTCCTGCTGTGCGGGACGCAGGACGATCGCTGCACCTGCCAGGAGGACTGCAGCGAGGATGACCATCACCGCAGCATAGATCAGTACATAAGAATTCTTATCTCTATTCATCGTTGTAGCGGTGTTGGATTAGTTCTGAGCCTTAGCGGAGAGACGCTTGAGACGCTTCTGCGTGTTGCGCTCTACCACGATGTAGTCGATGAGTGGTGCGAAGGTGTTCATCAGGAGGATAGCGAGCATCATACCTTCAGCGTACCCAGCATTGAGCACACGGATGAAGACGACCATTACCCCGATGAGGAAACCATAGACCCACTTCCCAGCCTCGGTGCGTGCAGCGGTCACGGGGTCCGTAGCCATGAAGACGATACCGAAGGCGAAGCCACCATAGATGAGGTGGTGGAGTGCAGATACCTGCATAGCAGGCGTAGCACTGATGGCGTTGAAGACGGCAGCCATAGCGAAGACACCGACGACACCAGATACCATGATCTTATAGCTGGCGATACCCGTATAGATGAGGATGCAAGCCCCGATGAGGATAGCGAGCGTGGAGACTTCACCTACCGAACCTGGGAGGAAGCCGAGGAAGGCATCCCAGTCGGAGAGAGGGCCACCGAGCGTATTATGAATATCGGGGAGCATACCCTTAGCAGCAGCGATCTGTCCGAGGGGCGTAGCACCAGAGAAGCCGTCGACAGCCTTCTCAGCACCACCGAGCCCGAAGGTCGATCCGAGGCGTACCCATACGCTGTCACCAGACATAGCGGCGGGGTAAGAGAAGAAGAGGAAGGCACGCGTGATCAGCGCTACGTTGAAGACGTTGTAGCCCGTACCACCGAAGACTTCCTTAGCGAAGACTACAGCGAAGGCAGTAGCTACAGCGATCATCCACAGTGGGGTCTCCACAGGGATAATCATCGGGATGAGAATCCCCGTGACGAGGAACCCTTCCTGGATCTCCTCATGCTTCATCTGGGCGATGATGAATTCAATACCCAGACCTACAGCGTAGGAGACGATGATCTGAGGCAGCACGGAGAGGAAGCCATAGAAGAAGGTGCTCCAGAAGGAAGCCTCTACACCTACAGCGATATTGTGCTGCAGCCCGACGTTGTACATCCCGAAGAGCAGCGCAGGCAGGAGAGCGAAGATGACTACGCTCATCGTGCGCTTGCTATCGATGGCATCGTGGACGTGAGCGCCACGACGCTTCGAGGTCGTATTGGGTACGAAGAGGAACGTCTCAAAGCCGTCGAAGACTGACTCCAGGGCCGAGAAGCGCCCCCCCTTCGTGAAGGCGGGCTTAATCTTATCGATTTGTTTTCTTAATGCGTTCAAGGTCGTTGTCCTTTTAATGAGTGAAACCTTCTATTAGTTCATTTCCTTGTACAGCTCATCCAGGCCCTGACGTACGATCTGCTGGAGAGGTATCTTGGACGTGTCGACGAATTCGCAGACAGAGAAGTCTTCGGGAGCTACCTCATAGATACCGCGAGCCTCCATATCGTTGATGTTGAAGGCGATGATGCTCTTCAGGAGGAACTCAGGATAGATATCCATAGGGAAGACACGGTCGTACTCGCCACTCATGATCATAGCGCGGCGACCACCCTTGACACGGGCATCGAGCACATATTCCTTCTTAGGCATGAGCCAAGAGAAGTAAGAGCGGCTGTGGCTGTACTGGTTGAGACGAGGCATAGCCCAGCCAAAGACCTCGTGCACGTCGTCCCCCTCGGGGATGATCGTGATCTGGTCAATAGAGTAGCTCATGCGGTCGTGCTCTTCATCGACCTTGACACCGGAGAAGACATCCCCCTCGATGATGCGCTCATGCTCACCCTTCTTACCGAGACGGCCTGCGAGGGCTTCGGTGAAGCGGGCACCAGGCAGGACGGTCAGATAGCCCGTCTCCTTGGCTTCGGAGCCCGTGAGAGCGATGGTGCGGGAGAAGTCGACCTTACCGGTCTTGAGGAAGCGGCCGATCACAAGAAGGTCGCTGGCCTTGAGCGTCCAGACGGTCTCTTCCTTGTTGATAGGCGCCGTGTGGTTGATCAGCGTACCGACCAGACCTGCGGGGTGTGGCCCGCGGACTTCGACGCGCTCGACACCCGTCACACCCGTCAGTTCGCCAGGAGCGACACCGAGGTAGACCTTACCCGTGGTAAGCTTGGTGAGAGCGGTGAGAGCCAGCTGCAGCTCGTCCTCGCGACCCTGAGCCAGATAGCTGAAGCGGGGAGCAAGAGGAGCGGTGAAGTTCGCCGTGACGAAGATGTCACGGGGCTCAGTCAGAGGATTAGCCAGGCGGTCGTAGGGACGCTGCTTGAAGAAGCTGAACATACCACTCTCCAGGAGGAGAGCAAGTACCTCAGAGCGCTGCATCTTTTCGACCCCAGCCGTGGCGAAGGACTTGTACTCCGTCGTCGCATCGGGGCGTACTTCGACACTCAGGACCTTGCGCTTGGCACCGCGATTGACAGCGATGACTTCGCCACTGACGGGCGAGGTCAAGCACAGCTCAGGCGCACCCTTGTGGCACAGCAGAGCATCGCCTGCCAGCACCTTGTCGCCTGGGTGAACGATCACTTTAGGGACGAAGCCGATGTAATCATCGGGGACGACGGCATAGCTCTCCGTGCGCTGGGCTGCTGCGAGTTGCGTCTCAGCGGCCTTTCCCTTCAGATTCAGCGTGAGGCCCTTCTTTATCGTGATAATGTTCGGCATAACACGTGATTTGATGATTTGTTTAGTTAAATTATTTGGGTACAAAAATACACATTCTTTGCCATACTCTACCTATAATAAGGGAGGGAGCGCCCTGCTACATCCCCACAACCTGCGAAGAGCGCACACTTAATCTCCTATTCACGACGTTCCTCCCAGCTTCGCGCGCGTACATATATTGTATAGGATCGTGCCCGTCACCCTCCCGCTATGGGGTACACTCCAAGCGACGGTGCACCTATCCCAACCACGCTACACGCTCCCACTCCACCGAAGGGGGGAAGGGCAAGCACAGCAGACGCACGCCCCCACCAATAGGGGCGGTAAAAAGGACCTATATGGGTCGGCGGGCTAACCTATATGGGTGCGTGGGTCGAGCTATATAGGATGGCGAAGAAAGCTATATAGCTTTGGACTGATTCCGTATAGCTTTGTGAAGTGACCTATATTAGGTTGTTGCTCCGCGTAGGGATAAAAGT
>ERZ772966.644-NODE-644-length-13245-cov-20.580591_pt1 | contig 13245 bp, 10 predicted proteins | sample MGYA00580680_ERZ772966 | MGnify/ENA primary metagenome ERZ772966 (study PRJEB29015, sample SAMEA2738055) | human oral metagenome | biome: human oral; feature: human-associated habitat; material: saliva | place: China | collected 2225 ...
CCCAAGCAGCCGCTGCTGCTCAATCCCGCGAGGTCGCTCGTTCACTGCGCGCCTCGGGCCTGTCCATTGACGATACTGCCTGGATCATGGGCGTTTCCCGGTCCGGAATCTCTCAGCTGGCACGCGCGTAACTGGCTCTTCATAGTGATATACGAATAACGATTCCTATACGATCCTCCACTCACCAGTGCACTCTCCCACCTCAAAGCGCGCCGCGTCTGCCTCAAGATCAGCATCGGTGACGACGTAACCACCCGCAAGATGATAGACACCGGTCTCACATGCCTCGTGGGCAGTCATGCTTTGTTCATCGAACGCGGCCGGAGCACCTTTCTCGTCGTAGATATCGGCGTCCGTGAGCCACGGTTCACAGACGTCATCGCATCGGGTTGTCAGCTCGCCGAAAGCTGCCCAGTCAACGCCATTGTCGAAGCTGTCGCCTTGGTCCCGCTCACGTGCGTCACATCGTTCCACCATGCGTTAAGGCTATCAGCGACGCTTGACAGCACACTCCCCTAGTCCGCCAGGCGTTGGGAGACCACCGTCACGTATCGTCATCCAGCGGAAGAATGCTCTATGAGGGGGCACTACGTTTTCGGATAGCTCTTCCTGTCCACCGATGTCCTGCTGTTCTCGGCCTACGAGGGGCGCATCTCCATCGCCGACCCGGGCCTAACCCAGGTGAGCCAGAAGCAGTGGACGCGCAAGCGCCTGGAGCTGCTGGGCTTTATCTTCCAGGACCACCAGCTCCTGCCTGACACGCGTATCGGAGATCAGCTCGAGCTGGTCGCCAAGCTCAAGAGCAAGAGGGACAAGGCCGCGCGTCAGACCGAGGTCCATTCCCTCATGCAGAACCTGGGTATTGAGACCTCCTACGCGAAGTATCCGCGCCAGATGTCGGGCGGCCGAAAGCAGCGCGCGACGATCGCGCGCGCCTTCATCGGCAACCCGCAACTGATCCTGTCAGACGAGACGACGGCGAGTCTGGACCCGGATCGCGGCCAGGAGATCGCCCAGCTAATCCGCAAGGAAGTGAAGTCCAAGAACAAGAGCGCCATCATGGTGACGCATGATCGCTCGATCCTGCCCTACGTGGAAACGATCTACGAACTCGCACACGGCACGCTGACGAAGGTCGAGTCCTGAGAGCGTCGGGCGCTCCGCACTGAGAGCAGCGGCGGCATCGGTAAGAACCGATGCCGCCGCACTTTCTACCTAGTGAGCGAGGACTCACCCCATCAAACACCCCAAGAGTAGGCGAACACAACAATCAGATCGGTCATTACAACGCCGCCTAAGTGCTCCACGCAACCGTGCTGAATGGACGAAAGTCCGCGCGCTCACTTGTATTTGAACCAAACTTGCACGATGTTTGACAGTTACGACGCATCCGTACACCAAAAGTGCTACGGTTCAAAAAAGTTCACCGACGAACGGAGTAACCATGAGGCTCAAAGCAGTGCAGATACAGGGGTACAGGGCGCACGAAGACACGACAGTGACCCTTGAAAACGGACTGACTGTCGTGGTCGGACGCAACAACACAGGCAAAACGTCATTTGTTGAAATCATTGACAAATTCATCGGGAACAATACAAACAACCGTTTACGCGCCGCAGACTTTTCAGCAAAACAAACGGAAGCACTCGTCAACTCCCTTAGTGCAACAGAAGACGAATGTTTTACACCAGCCGCTCTACCCACGATCAAACTCAAGTTGAAAATAGAGTATGACCTAAAAGAAGACGAACCCGAAGCTCTTGCCGCGATAACACGCTACATCACAACACTCGACATACGGTGCAAAACTCTAATTATAGAATGTGCATACAAGCCAACAGACCCAGAGCGAGCATGTACTGCACTAAGTGAGCTAAAAACTGGGAACGACGCAATACAATTCGACACTGTTATAAAAACCATCGACAGGCACTGCAATTACAAAGCTACGTATTCTGCTTACTCAAAACTCGAAAACGATCAAGAAGATTCAGAAGAACAAGAAACCCAACCTGCACTCGAGAAGGCCGCTAACAACGCGTCACGCGATTTGACCATCGAGCAGGTAAAACGGATAATCGCGAGTGAATATATCTATGCACAGATTGATCTCGACGACACTTCTATCGATTCGCGGCACAATCTGTCGAACGCCTTCGAAAAATTCTACAGAGAGATATCGGAAGACGAAGATATTCGACGAAACCTCGACACGGCAGTAGAGAATATGCAAGCAGATCTCACATCCGCCTATTCAAGGTTTTTCAAAGACGCACTAAAAAACATCGAAGCTATTACAAGAAATACCCATGCGGGCGGACTAAATCTCACAGTAGGCTCAGAACTACAAACGGGAAGGATGATAAATTCAACAACACGAGTACGTTATCGTGATAACACCACCGAACAGGTATACCCTGAATCGCACAACGGCTTGGGATATTCACGGCTGACGTATACAATCCTTCAAATTCTCGCATTTAAAGAAAAACGAGGCCGTCGTAACTATGAGACACCAATAAACCTGTTACTCATCGAAGAGCCCGAAGCTCACCTACACCCACAAATGCAAGAGGTCTTTATTCGTCTCGTTGACGGAATTCTCAACAGCGACTCACAGCTGATCATCACAACGCACTCTTCACACATTTTAAGTGAGCGAAAACTAGAAAGCCTTCGCTACTTTAAACGAGACGGATACAGAATTGACTGCAAAGACATTTCATTCTGGGCAAAAAACGATCTCACACTTAAGGAAAAAGCATACAATACGATCAGCAATTATCTACAATTAAGAATTTCGGATCTATTTTTTGCCGACTGCGCGATCCTGATCGAAGGTGCAGCGGAACGTATCCTTCTACCAAAAGCCATTACAATGTGCGCCGAGGACCTTAACAGGAGCCACTACACCATTATAGAAGTAGGCGGAGCTTACGCTCAACATTTCATACCACTGCTTGATTTCATCCAAATTCCTTCTCTCATCATCACCGATATCGATTCGGTTGACCCAGACAACAATAACTCCGCTATACAAACGCAACGGGGACAAAACCAAACGACAGCAAATTCAACGCTAAAAAACATATTAGGGAAAGACAAAGTTGACGATCTCCTAGACTTGAATGATGACGAAAAGACCATCAACGAACACATTCGAATCTGCTTCCAATCTGAAAAAGACGCTTACCCCCTTTCGGATGGAACTCGGCTTTATGCACGAACGCTTGAAGATGCAGTAATATATGCCAATACCTCAGTCTTCTCTGATCTGGGACCAAAAGATCACTTTGAAGAAAAGAGAATCAAATCACTTCTAAAAAAGTCAACAACTGACGACGAAATTGCAGTCGACGCGTACGAAGAAACACGGAAGAGCACTTTCGACAAAACTACGTTCGCTATCGACTGCACTCTGATAGACACACTCACTGTACCAGATTATATTTCTGCAGGCTTACGATGGCTCAGCTCTAAGACTCAGACTCCAGCGGTAACTGCAGCATCGGAAGAATAGGTTTTACAGCCCATGAATCAAAACGTTATCTCATGTCTCGAAGCACGCCAGAATTTCGTCTTTGAAGCGGGGCCCGGTTCTGGCAAGACGACAACACTTATCGAATCATTGGACCACATTCTAGCAGACTCAAAATCTTTCTTTAATCGTTCCACACAGCAGATTGCATGCATCACGTACACAAACGTCGCAGCAAACGAGATTTCCGAACGCCTTGGAGAGGCTTCCGAATTCGTTACTGTATCCACAATTCATAGCTTCCTATGGTCTATCATTCGCGAATATCAGCTAGAACTACGCTCTTTACTTCACGAGATGAACCAAGAGCGCGCATTTGGAAAGAAGCTTTACGTCAACAAACTCAACTTAGACGGAATGGAGATTCAGTACGTCGATAGGTACGCGGATCTTTCAAAAGGAGAAATCACGCACGACGCTGTACTCGCGCTTGCCCACAGAGCATTTCAGACCTATCCCACTCTGCGCCATTTTATAAAATCTCGCTTTCCCGTTTTATTTCTCGATGAATACCAGGACACACACAAGACAGTCATCGAGATTATCAAGTCTTTGGTTGTAGATTCCACGACTTCATCAATCAGACCTACCCAGATACTGGTCGGCCTGTTTGGTGACTCTATGCAGAGTATTTACAATAGTGGTGTCGGCTCCGTGGATCCAACACAATTCAATGCAGTGTCGATCACTGAAGCTTCAAACTTTCGCTCGTCTGCACCAATTGTCGATTTGATTAATAAAGTTCGACTTTGGGGGACATCAGAATTCGGCGCTCCTGAAGTCTACCAAACTCCAAAGGGAACCAATCTACCCGCCAATAGGCACTGTTTATTATTCTATACAGATAATGAAGATCAGCTTTCAGAGCAGACCATCACTACAATAAGAGATAGGTTAGGTTGGAGGGATACTGAAACAAAGATCCTTGAGTTGACACACTCCGCAATTGCAAGAACTAGCGGATGGGAGAATCTCCAAAAGACATACCAAAAGAACAGAGGATCAACCGCCTCTGAGAATTTGCGAGCTGGTGACGACATCTACTCGTCGACATTTTCGTTTCTTACCCGTCTTTACAAGTCTCACTCATTACGCAACGGTTTTGAGAGCCTTCAAATTCTTCGATTCGACTCTCCAGGCTATTCCCAAGAGCGAACAATTGTGCGCAATAGTGAGGACCTTCCAAGACTATCAAGACTTCTTGACAACTTCGTTAAATTGTGTGAATCCACTACTGCTAGCAGATGTTCGATTCGTAACGTTCTCGAATTTGCGTGGTCAAATGGACTATGCCGCAAGACACACCAGATCGAATTGTTTGAGGACATCGACACGATAGACGACGCAAAACTCAAGGATAAGCGTGTAACGTTTCTTCAATCACTGCATGAGATTTCATTTTTTGAGTTAGTTAGATTTTTCGATTATCTCGACACATACACTCCGTATTCGACACAACACGGCACGAAAGGCGCAGAATTCAGGAACGTCATTGTAATTTTAGACGATTCGGCATGGAACCAGTACAAATGGAGTTCAATTTTTGGAGTGCCTGACAATAATGACAAACGACGTCAACGCTCACTGAAACTATTTTACGTTGCAATCTCTCGCGCTCGCGACAACTTGATCGTAATTTACAAACAACCTCCATCTAGTTTCATTGCAGGTGCCCGAGAGCTGTTCGGCACAGACAATGTTCAACCACTGACTAAGTCGTTAGACAGCTTCGGCTAAACTATATGGCGACCGACTGGAGTCCAAGACCTCAACATCTCTCGTTTCGCATTCCCACTGGGGTTGGAGATAGTTTCTTCGTGTCAGCGGCTGCTTGAATTTTTCTGACGATGTTTCATATTTGTTTAGTTTATGAGATGGCGTACAGTCTGACAGCTGCTTAGATCGGCACGGCCAGTGCGTGCGCGCTGTTCGTTGGTAGGTGAGGGCTTGTTCAAGCCTTTGGGGAGGGGTCTTTCCGGCCCTCTAGTAAGCGTTGAGTTTCCCAATCGGTGTTTCCTCAACGATAGCGGTATACATCTTCATCTTCGCAAAGGGACGGTTCCACACATGCTCCTAAGTACCAAAGGCCGACAGGTTCACATCACGTTTAACCGTTGATCCGATTACGCTCCCCGGCATTTATTCCTCGCCGACAATCTGCGGCCGCCCAGGGAGAACCTTCCACGCTCCGTCGCATTCGCCCACTTCGAAGCGCTGCGCATCCGCTTCAAGATCAGCGTCGGTAACGGTGATTCCTCCTGCAAGGCGGTAGGTTTCTTCTGGTTTCGTACTCATTGCCTCTCCTCTCAGGTCCAAATATTTCTGTCATCATTTTCTATGAAGGCGCGACCATCACGACCAGAAGTAACGGCTCCATCCGCGCGAGAAGGCTACTCCCCTAGTCCGCCAAGCGCTGGGACACCACCGTCGTGACGCCGTCGCGCATCGTGACACCGTACAGAGCGTCCGCTATCTCCATCGTTCGCTTCTGGTGCGTGATAACAATGAGCTGCGACGTCTCCTGCAGCTCCTTGAAGATGGCGAGCAGGCGCGACAGGTTCACGTCGTCCAGGGCGGCCTCGACCTCGTCCATGACATAGAACGGCGAGGGCCGCGCCTTGAAGATCGCCACCAGGAACGCGATCGCGGCCAGGGAGCGCTCGCCGCCCGACAGCAGGGACAAGCGCTTGACCTTCTTGCCCGCGGGCCGAGCCTCGATTTCTATGCCGGTCGAGAGCATGTCGTCCGGGTCGGTGAGCACCAGGTCGCCCTGGCCGCCCGGGAACAGCACGCCGAACACGTGCTCGAACTGCTCGCGAGTCTCGGCGAACGCGGACGCGAAAGCCTCCTGCACCAGGCGGTCCACGTCCTCGACAATGTGGAGCAGGTCCGCCTTCGACTGCTTGAGGTCCTGGACCTGGTCCACCAGGAACTTATGCCGCGCTGCCAGGGCCTCGTGTTCCTCGAGCGCCAGCGGGTTCACGCGCCCGAGCTTCTCCAAATCCTTCTGTGCCTTGGCCAGGGCCCGCTCCTGCTCGGCGCGCACGTACGCGCTCGGCTCGGCGGCCTCGGCCTTCTCGATCTGGTCGGGGTCCAGGGGCAGCATAGGAACCATCGTCTCGGGTCCGAACTCGGCGATCAGCTGCTCGGGTTCGAGGGACAGCTCCTCGAGGGAGCGCCGCTCCAAGTCTTCGACGCGCACGCGCGTCTGCTCCGCAGCGATCTTCCCCTGATTGGCGCTGCTCGTCGCCTCGGATAGCTCCGAGCTGAGCCGGTCCAGGGCGCGACGCGCATCCGAGACCTCCTGGGAGACCTGGGATCGCCGCGCACTCAGGTGGTCGCGGCGCTCGGCCGCACGAGATAGGGCGCGCTCGGCAGCCTGAAGGGCCTCGCGGGCGGCTGCCTCCACGTCCGAGGCCGTGGCCAGCTCCGTCTTGCGTGCGGCCTCGCGCCGGGCGTAGCGGGCGCGCTCCTCGCGCTCGGCAGCGGCCGCTTGGCGCAGGGAACGGGCTCGCGAGGCTGCGCGCCGCGACTGTTCTTCCAGGGAGCGCAGCGCCAGGCGCGCCTGGTTTTCGCCGTCGCGGGCCTCACGGGCAGCGCGGGAGGAGGCGTCGGCGCGGGCCTGGGCGTCCTCCAGAGATTCGGGCGGGCCGACCGAGTCGGCGCCCTCCAGGCGTGCCCGCGCGGCCACGTCTTGCTCGCGGGCCCACTCGACCTGCTCGTCGGCGCGGCGTGCGACGTCGTGGGCGCGCTCGGCCTCGGCGCGCGCGGCCTGCGCGGCCGACTGTGCGCGTGCCAGCTCCTGGGCTTCCTTGGCGCGCTGCGCGTCTTCCTCGCGCAGGGCCTTGAGGGCGTCGTTCGCCTCCTTGATGGACCGGTCCAGCGCCCCGTTCGCGTGGGCGAGTTCCTTGGACACGGCGTCCATGCGCGCGCCCGCCTCCCGTGCACGCGCGCAAGCCTCGTCGAAGTCTGCGCGCACGGAGAGGACGGAGGACGCCTGATGCCCTCCCTCAAGGGACCACGAGCGCAGCACGTCGCCGCCGGGCGTGACGACGGCGCGCACGCCGGGCACTCCCAGCACCGACGGCGCCTCGTGCGCTGAGCAGACGACAACCCCGTCAAGCAGAGACGCGAGGGGTGCGGCGCCTCCCTCACAGGTGACGACCGATCCCAGCCATGTGGCCCCCTCGGGCAGGTCGCCGACGTCCGCGGGCACCGCTGCCAAGCCTGGGCGTTCAGGGGACGAGGCCCGGGTGTCCGCTGGCTCGTCCGTGTCGCTTTCGAGCGCCGGGGGTGCGACGACGAGCCGCAGCGAGCGCCCGCCTGCGCGGGCGACGTCCAGCTCGCGGAGGCCTCGGGCAAGCGAATCGACGACGACTGCGTCGGCGAAGGGCGCCAGGGCGCTGGCGACCGCATCCTCGTAGCCGGGGGCCACACGTATCTGCGGCGCCACCTGGCCGAGCACGCCGGGCCGTCCCAGCAGCTCGGCGGTCCCGTCCTCGGGGGTCAGCAGCTGGGAGAGCGCGTCGCGTCGTGCCTCCCATCGGGCACGGTCGGCGCGGGCCTCACGCTCGACGCCGAGCAGCTCGTCCACGCGCGCGCGAGCGGCATCACGACGGGCCGACGCATCGGCGTGTGCGTGGGCGGCTCCGCCGCCAGTTTCCGGCCCATCAGCAGCTTTATCGAACGCGCTGTCAGCCTGCGCCTTCCCGGAAGAGGACACCACGGCCTCGTCCGCAGAGACGGACGAACGACCGGTGGCGGGCACAGCCGCGGCCGCCGCCTCGGCGCGCTCCCGAGCCGCTCGGAATGCACCCCACGCACGGTCGGCCTCGGCGAGTGCAGCCTCCAGGCGCGACGCGGCCGTGGAAGCGTCGCCCGTCAGGCGCGCGACCTTCTCGCGGTGGTCCGCAATGACGCGGTTGACGCGGGCGAGCTCGCGGGAGGCGGAATCGTCGGCATCCTCGGCGGCCTCGCGCGCGCGAGTCGCGGACGTCAGCGCGGAGCGCGCGGCTTCGACCTGGCCGGCCAGGGCCGCGTCCTCGGCGCCTGCAACGCGCGCCCGCTCGTCGAGCACGTCGGGATCCTCGCCGCTTGGAGGCATTTCCGGGGTGGCGCGCATGGCCACCTTTTGCGTCGCCGCCATCAGCGTGCCGCGCAGACGCTCGGTCACGGTGGTCAGGGCCTGCCAGTCGGCAGACGCCTGGTCGAGCGCCGGCGAGGACACCCGCTCGGCTTCCTCCAAGCGCGACACCTGGGCGCGCGAGGCAGCGATCTGAGCCTCCAGGGCGGCTCGGCGCTGCGCGGCCGACTCGTCAGAGGCCTCGAGCGCGGCCAGCTTGCTTAGCGCAGACGCCAGATCGTCCGCGAGCAAGCGAGCCTTCGCGTCGCGCACGCGCGCCTGAATGAGGGACGCACGACGAGCAATGCGCGCCTGTCGGGCCAACGGCCCCAGTTGACGGTGGATCTCAGCCGTCAGGTCCAGGACGCGCACGAGGTTCGCGTCCATGTCGGCCAGTTTCTTCAGCGCTCGTTCCTTGCGGCGCCGGTGTTTGAGGACGCCGGCGGCCTCTTCGATGAAGCCGCGCCGCTCCTCGGGCGTGGAAGACAGGATCGCGTCGAGCTGGCCCTGGCCAACAATGACGTGCATTTGGCGGCCCATGCCCGTGTCCGACAACAGCTCCTGAACGTCCAGGAGCCGCACGGGCGAGCCGTTGATGGAATACTCCGAGCCGCCACCGCGAAACAGGGTGCGGCTAATCGTCACCTCGGAATACTCGATGTCGAGCAGCCCGTCGGTGTTGTCAATCGTCAGGTCCACCTGGGCGCGCCCCAACGCAGCGCGCCCAGATGTCCCCGCGAAGATAACGTCCGCCATGTTCCCGCCACGTAGCGCGCGGGCTCCCTGCTCGCCCATGACCCAGGCGAGCGCGTCGACGACGTTCGATTTACCCGACCCGTTGGGGCCGACGACGCACGTGATGCCCGGCTCGAGGGCAAGCGTGGTCGCGCTAGCGAAGGACTTAAAGCCCCGCAGCGTCAGGTTCTTGAGGTGCACCCTTGCAGGTTACCGGCCCCTCAGTAAATCTCCGGGAACCACAGGGAGATTTCGCGCTTTGCGTTATCCACGGAGTCCGAGCCGTGGATCAGGTTCTCCATGTGGGGGCTGTTCCAGGCGCGGCCCAGGTCGCCGCGGATCGTGCCGGCGGGGGCGGTCGTCGGGTCGGTGGACCCCATGAGGACGCGCATGCCCTCGACGACGCGCTGGCCCTCGACGATCATGGCGACGACGGGGCCGGAGCTCATGAACTCCAGGAGTCCCTCGAAGAAGGGCTTGTCCTTGTGGTCAGCGTAGTGCTCGGCGAGCAGCTCGCGGGAGGCGACCATGAGCTTGAGGCCCTTGATCGTGTAGCCCTTTGCCTCGATGCGGCGCAGGATCTCGCCAGTCAGGCCGCGCGCGTAGCCGTCGGGCTTCACGACGATGAGGGTGTGCTCCAGGTCGGGGTCGAGAAGGTGCTGGGGCTCCAGCAGAACACTTTTTGCGCTCACGTTGTCTCCTGTGATAGTGAGGGTTACCTAATTGGCGCTTTCAAGCATATCCGTCAGCGCCTCGACTGCCGCTGTGGCGTCGGCCCCATTGGCTTCGATGAGGACCGTCTGGCCCTGGCCGATGCCCAGGGCCATGAGGTCCAGGACCGAGCAGCCGTCCGCCCCGTTGACAGTAATCTCTGCGTCGAAGGTGCCCGCCAGGCGCACGAAGGCGGCGGCGGGCCGCGCGTGGAGTCCGACGGGGTCGGCGACCACGGCGAAGCCCGAGGCCCTCATGGACGAGGCCGGCACACCCTCCGCGGTCCCGACGATGACCGGGACGTCTTCCTCGGGCACCGCCTGGGAGGGTGGTGCCTCCATGCGCGGGGCGAGGGATGCGGCCACCTCGGCGACCTGGCTCAGGCTTTCACCGAGCTGGGCGCGCACGGAAGAGGCGACGGCTCCTTCGACGAGACAGGTGTCGACGAAGCGCACCCGGTCCGGGTCGTCGCTCATCTCGATGACGGATTCGACGGTCATCGTCGCCGAGCCGAGATCAGTCAGGACGATGACGCCGCTGCCCTCCCCTTCCACGGCCACGAGGGCGGCCTCGAGGGCCGACTCCACGCGGTCGTAGGAGGTTCCGATGCGGCCGTCGTCCGTGCCCCCGGCGGCTTCGAAGCACACGTCGGGGGCCATCTGCGCGGCCAGCTCGCAGACTCCGGCGGCCAGGGAGGCCGAGTGAGAGACGATAACGAAGGAGACGCGCACGCTCATGCCGCGCTGCCCTCCCCCGCTGCGCGCGCGGCGGCGCGCAGGATGAGCGAGGTGGACACGGCGCCGGGGTCCAGGTGACCGATGGAGCGCTCCCCCAGGTAGGAGGCGCGTCCCTTCGTGGCGCGCAGGGGTTCCGTCGCGGCTGCTCCGGCCTCTGCGGCGGTGGCGGCGGCCTCGAGGGTGGCCACAGCGCCGGCCCCGGTCTCGGCGGCCGCGCGGGCGGCCTCGAGGGCGGGGGTCCACGCATCCACCATGGTCTTTTCGCCCGTGGTGGCCTTGCCTCGGGCTTGGATACCACCCAGCGCACCCTCGATGATGGCAGCGACGCCATCGGCGTCGAGTTCACTGTCTCCGGCGGCCTTCGATGCGCGCAGGAACGCGGTCCCGTACAGGGGCCCTGCGGCACCGCCGACCGTGGACATGAGGGTCTTGGCGACCGTCTTCAAGACCTCGGCGACGCTGCCCGGCTGGGCCTGACCCAGGGCTTCGAGCGCTGCCTTGAAGCCACGGTCCATGTTTTCGCCGTGGTCGCCATCCCCGATGGCTCGGTCCAGGTCCACCAGGTAGTCGCGCTGCTGCGCGACGTCGGCCGCCGCTAGCGCGATCCACCGCAGTGCCCACTGCGCATCTAGGCTCATCGTGTTTCTCCTTGTCCTGCTTCGTTGCTTACTTCCAGGCGACCGTGTTCACGGGCGCATCGAAGAGCTCGAGGAGCTCGTCGTCGGCGCGCATGAGGGTCACGGAGACGCCGGGCATCTCCAGGCTGGTCACGTAGTTGCCGACCATCTGGCGGGCGATCTCGATGCCGTCCTTCTTCAGGAGGGCGGCCAGGGCGCGGAAGCAGATGTAGAGCTCGGACACGGGGGTGCCGCCCATGCCGTTGACGAGGGCGACGACGCGCTCGCCTTCGGTCAGGCCCAGGTCGCCGCGCACGCGCTCGTAAAGCTCGGCGATCAGGCTGTCCGCGGTCTCCATGGAGCCGCGGCGATATCCGGGCTCGCCGTGGATGCCGATGCCCAGCTCGATCTCGTCCTCGCCCAGGTCGAAGGAAGGCTTGCCCGCGTGGGGAACGGTGCACGGTCCCAGGGCCAGGCCCATGGAGCGGGTCTGGTCGTTGACCTTGGTGGCGATGCGGGTGACTTCCTCGAGGGAGTCGCCGCGCTCGGCGGCTGCGCCCGCGATCTTCTCGACGAAGATGGTGCCGGCAACACCGCGGCGGCCCGCCGTGTACAGGGAGTCTTCGACGGCCACGTCATCGTTGACGACGACCGTGGCGACCTGAATGTCGTCCATGTCGGCCAGCTCGGCCGCGGTCTCGAAGTTGAGGACGTCGCCCGTGTAGTTCTTGACGATGTGCAGGACGCCCGCGCCGTGGTCGGCGGCCTTCGTGGCCTCCAGGATCGGGTCGGGGGTAGGCGAAGTAAAGACCGCGCCGGGCACGGCCGCGTCCAGCATGCCCACGCCGACGAAGCCCGCGTGCAGGGGTTCATGTCCGGATCCGCCACCGGAAACGAGGCCGACCTTGCCCTCGACCTTGGGGGCGCGGCGGGTGACGAAGTCGGGCGAGTAATGGACATCGACGAGGTCGGGGTGGGCCAGGGCGAAACCTTCCAGGGTTTCGCGGACAACGGCGTGGACATCATTGACGAGCTTCTTCATGGTGCCTCCTTGCAATACGCTCATCTTTTCTTGTAGTCGGGACAATCGTGCCACGTTCCACACAAAAACCCAACTGAGGCGGCCGCCACACAGCGACCGCCTCAGCCACGATTCACCTCATCGCGGGGAGTGACCTGCCAGCGCCAGCATTTCCCCGGCCAGCATGACCGAGCCAAACACGAGAACTCCGCTGCGATCCGCGGGCTCGGCCCCGGCCTCGGCGATCTCGGCTGCACGATCGACCGCGTCGGCCAGCGACTCGCGCACGTCTACCCGGTCGGGTCCGAAGACCTCGCCGGCGATCTGCGTCAGGCGCTCCAGGTTCGCGGCGCGGTCCCCCGGCATCTGCGTGACCACCAGGTGATCGATGAAGGGCTCGACCTCGGACAGGACGCCTTCGACGTCCTTGTCCCCCATGGCGGAGTAGACGCCCGCGATGCGCGCAAACCCAAAGGAGGATTCCACGGCCTCGCGCAGGGTGGCTGCGCCCGCGGGGTTGTGCGCGGCGTCCACGATGATCGTGGGCGAATGACGCACGACCTGCATACGGCCCGGGCTGGAGGCGTTCATGAGGCCCTGCTCGACGATGCGACCGTCCAGGCCGCGCCCGCCCATGAAGGCCTCGACGGCCACGATCGCCGCCGCCGCGTTGTGGGCCTGATACTGGCCGAACAGCGGGACGAACACATCCTCGTAGACCGCGGAAGGCGTGCGGATGGTGACCATCTGGCCGCCGACCCCCA
>ERZ772966.646-NODE-646-length-13209-cov-15.531929_pt1 | contig 13209 bp, 8 predicted proteins | sample MGYA00580680_ERZ772966 | MGnify/ENA primary metagenome ERZ772966 (study PRJEB29015, sample SAMEA2738055) | human oral metagenome | biome: human oral; feature: human-associated habitat; material: saliva | place: China | collected 2225 ...
ACGTACGTGGATATTTGGATTTACGTGCCTGGTCTTTAAATCTACGTGCATAGATGCAGAAAAACTACTACGTGAAGGTACTTTTTCCTCCACGAGAATAGCCCTTCTACCTCCGCTGGATAAGAGGAGTATTCGCGATAAGGCGAAGGGCTTGCCTGATCTCTTCGGAGAGGCATATCGGGGAGTTGGCCGTGCGATGCCTTAGCACTCTAAATAGAGGGTAGGACCCTTCCGCAACAGCCTCAATATAGGTCGACCCGCGGACCAATATAGGTTCATCCCCCTCCCTACCGAAGTAGGAGCCCACACCACCCTACCCCAGGGCCGAAGATATTGCGTACCTTTGCAGCGGAAGGTACATACAGATGCACCTTACTCTACACGAACGAATGGTAGGACCCTATCTATAGATGACAGTCACCTTCTCCATCGAGTACTGGGCGCAGCCCCACGAGCGGCTCACGCTCGTAGGCCGAGCTGCCGACAGCCCCGCCCACTCTGGAGCGCAGACCCTCCCCCTCGAGCATCTCGGGGAAGGGCATTGGCAAGCGACTCTACACCTCCCCTCCGCCACCTCCCCTATACATTATATATATAGCTACCGCCTCACCGATGAGACGGGTGCCGTACTGCGCGAGGAATGGCGAATCCCCCACGAACTTCATCTCCCCGCTGGCGACACGGCCGTCTTCACGCAAGACCGCTGGATCGACTGCCCTGAGGATGCCCCCGCCTTCTCGGCGGCCTTCTGCGATATCCTCGGTCAGCAGGCCACAGCTCCGGAGGAAGCGCCACAGCCTGGCCTCACCTTCTCCGTCCACGCTCCCGCCCTACATCGGGGCGAGCGCCTTCTCGTGACGGGGAGCTGCGAGGCACTTGGGAGCTGGGATCCTAAAAAGGCTCTTCCCCTCACCTACCGCGGACAAGGACGCTGGAGCGCTACGCTCCCCGCCTCTGCCATAGGCTCCGCCCCCACTTCGCTTCGCTACAAATACCTCCTCAGCACAGACGCAGGCTATACCTACCTCTGGGAGGAGGGCGAAGACCGCTGGGCAAATCTCCCCGACAGCTCCGTCTATCCCTACTGCTATGTGCAGGATAGCTACCTCCATCTCCCCAGCCGCCCCGTGCGTACGGCAGGCCTTGTCGCACCGCTCTTCTCGCTGCGTAGCGACACCGACTGGGGCATAGGCGACTTCGGTGCGCTCAGAGAAGCCATTGACTTCGCTGCCGAAGCAGGTATGCACGCCGTCCAGCTCCTCCCCATCAACGATACCACCAGCACACGAGGCACCGCCGACTCCTATCCCTACAATGCGATATCCGTCGACGCCCTCCACCCCATATACATCGATCCCGAGGCACTGCCCGCCCTCCCTTCCGAGGAGCGTAAGGCATTCCTCCGCGAGGCGAAGGCGCTACGCCAGCTCCCCGCCGTGGACTACCCACGCGTACTCGAGCTGAAGGAGCGCTTCCTCCGCCGTGCATTCGACTTGCAGGGTAAGGCCGACCTCACGAGCGAGGACTTCCGCCTCTTCTACGACGAGGCCGCCGCTTGGCTCCGTCCCTATGCCCTCTATTGCGTGCTACGTGACCAGTTTGGCTCGGGTACACCCAGCGGCTGGGCTGGATGGGAAGCGTATGACGAGGCGAAGGCTGCTGCCTATCTCGACGACGCAGCACACGTCGAGGAGGTAGGCTATTACTACTGGCTACAGTTCGTCCTCGACCGCCAGCTCCAGGGGGTGCGAAGCTATGCAGAGAAGCGAGGCGTCTTCCTCAAGGGTGACCTCCCTATCGGAGTAGCACCCCACAGCGTCGACGTCTGGATGGCACCGCATCTCTTCCACACGGAGCAGTCCGCAGGCGCCCCGCCCGATGACTTCGCTGCCGATGGGCAGAACTGGGGCTTCCCCACGTACAACTGGGAGCGTATGCAGGAGGAAGGCGACTTCCGCTGGTGGCGCCAGCGCTTCGAGCGTCAGGCCCGCTACTTCCACGCCTTCCGCATCGACCATATCCTCGGCTTCTTCCGCATCTGGGAGGTGCCACGCACGCAGCGCTCTGGCCTCTTGGGGCACTTCCACCCCGCCCTCCCCTACAGTCTCGAGGAGTGGCAGGAGAAGCTCGCCCTCCCCTTCCCCATCGAGCTACTCACCGCACCACTCGTCCACGAAGACGAGCTGACGGCACGCCTTGGCGACAGCTTTGATGACCTCCTCGACAGCGGCTACCTCCATAGCACTGCCCTTGCAGGGCTCTATCAGCTCACGTATGGCGAGCAAGCCGACTACGAGACGGAGGCCGCCCAGCGCGCTCTCGGAGCCGACGTCGCCGCCGTACTCGCTGAGCTATGCACGGAGACCGCCCTCATCGCCGACCCGTACAAGGCGGGGCACTACCACCCACGCATCGCGCTGGAGCGCAGTCGTCTCTTCGCTCACCTCCCCGAGGAGCTGCAGGAGCGCTGGCGAGCCGTCAGCGATGACTACTATTACGTCCGACACAACGAGCTCTTCCGCACCACCGCCCTGCTGCGTCTCGGTGCGCTGACGAGCCACACGCGCCTTCTGCTCTGTGCCGAGGATCTCGGGATGATCCCCGCCTCTGTACCCGCCGTCCTCGACGAGCTGCAGGTCCTCTCCCTCGAGCTGGAGCGTATGCCGAAGGCCTTCACCCCCACGAGCTGGGCACGCCCCGACAGCTTCCCCGCCCGCTCGGTAGCCACGACCTCCACCCACGATATGCCTTCGCTACGTGGCTGGTGGCACGGCCTCTCGGCGAGCGAGCAAGAGCGCTACTATCGCCAGGAGCTCCTTCTCACCGAGGAAGTCCCCAGCGAAGAAGCCCTCTACCGCCGCATCATCGAGGCACATCTCGCCTCCCCATCTGCGGCTGTCCTCCTACCTCTTGCCGACTGGATGAGCCTCGACAGCCGTCTCTGGCTCACCACACCCGCCGAGGAGCAGATCAACCGCCCCGAGGATCCGCATCACTACTGGGGCTATCGCTTCCCCCGCAGCCTAAGCGACCTGCAGGCAGCAGCCCCCGAATGGCGCACCCACATCAAGCATCTCATCACCCTATCCCAACGACTATAAGCCTATGATGGAGCGACTCTACGTCTTAGAGGAAGCCGACACGCAGGAGTTCGTCGGTGTCAACCGCGCGAACCTCGTCACGCTGCAGAACCTCTTCCCTAAGACGAAGCTACGCATTCACCAGAACGTCATCAAGGTACTCGGCGAAGACCAAGCCGCCGAAGAGCTCCTGCACATCCTCTCCTCTCTGGAAGCCCTGTGCAGTCGCCACAACCAGCTGACCGAAGCACAGATCATCGAGGTCGTGCGTCGGCACCGCAGTAAGGCCGCCGACACCCTGCCCACCGCCGAGAGCGACGTACTCATCTACGGCGTCCACGGCAAGGCGATCCTCCCCCGCGGGGAGCGTCAGCGCCGCATGGCTCGCGAGTTCACCGAGCATGACCTGTGCTTCGCCACGGGTGCGGCCGGCTCGGGGAAGACCTTCATCGCCATCTGTCTTGCGGTCAAAGCCCTCAAGGCAAAGCAGGTACGCCGTATCATCCTCTCCCGCCCTGCCGTCGAAGCAGGCGAGAAGCTCGGCTTCCTCCCTGGCGAGATGAAGGACAAGCTCGACCCCTACCTCCAGCCACTCTATGACGCCCTCGGCGAACTCATCCCCGCCCCCAAGCTCAAGGACCTGATGGATACGGGCGTCATCCAGATCGCCCCGCTGGCCTTCATGCGTGGTCGCACGCTGAGTGATGCCGTCGTCATCCTCGACGAAGCGCAGAACACCACGCCGCAGCAGATGAAGATGTTCCTCACGCGCCTCGGCATGGGCTCGAAGATGATCATCACGGGGGACTTCACGCAGATCGACCTTCCCCGTGGCGTGACCTCGGGTCTGAAGGATGCGCTCGACAAGCTCCACGGGCTGAAGAGTATCAGCTTCATCCACTTCGATAAGACCGACATCGTGCGCCACCCGCTCGTCTCCGAGATCGTGGCCGTCTACGATGCCAAGGACGAAAAGACGTCCGCCCCCTCCGACACATCACAAACTAATCACACAAGATAGCACTATGGCACAGACACTCGTCCGCACGGACTTCCAATTCCCTCATCAGGATCACGTCTATCATGGCAAGGTCCGCGACGTGTACTTCCTCGGCAGTGAGCAGGTAGCGATGATCGCCACCGACCGCATCTCCGCCTTCGACGTCGTACTCCCCAAGGGTATCCCCTACAAGGGGCAAGTCCTCAACCAGATCGCGACCTACTTCCTCGAAGCTACGCGCGACATCGTCCCCAACTGGCTCATCTCTGCTCCCGACCCTATGGTATCGCTCGGCCTGCGCTGTGAGCCCTTCCGTGTAGAGATGGTCATCCGTGGCTACCTCACCGGCTCAGCTTGGCGTGCCTATAAGGCGGGCGAACGTACCCTCTGCGGTATCCAGCTCCCCGACGGCATGCGTGAGAACGAAGCCTTCCCCTCGCCCATCATCACCCCCACCACGAAGGAAGATGTCGGCCATGACGAGAATATCTCCCGCGAGGAGATCATCCGCACGGGTCTGGTCAGCGAAGAAGACTACAAGCAGCTCGAGGCCTACACCTACGCTCTCTTCAAGCGTGGTCAGGAGATGGCACGTGAGCGTGGCCTGATCCTCGTCGACACGAAGTACGAATTCGGGAAGAAGGACGGCAAGATCTACCTCATCGACGAGATCCACACGCCCGACTCCTCCCGCTACTTCTATGCCGAAGGCTACGAAGAGCGCTTCGAGCGTGGCGAAGAGCAGAAGCAGCTCTCCAAGGAATTCGTCCGCCAGTGGCTCATCAAGAACGGCTTCCAAGGCCGTGACGGCGAAGTCGTCCCCGAGATGACCGAGGAGTACTGCAAGAGCGTCTCCGACCGCTACATCGAGCTGTATGAGACCGTCACGGGTCGTGCCTTCGTCGCCGAACCCACCGATGACCTCACGGCACGCATCGAGCGCAACGTCCTCGCTGCCCTCAAGTAAGCCCCGCCTTACCTCCCCCCACAAGCGTCAGCGCCCCATGATCCTCATCGGATCATGGGGCGCTGCTGTATAGATACAGATCACAGATAAGCGAACTTAAGATTTATTCTTCGTAAGCTTCTGCAACTTCGACTCTAGGTCACACGACTCGGCTTTCAACACTTGGAGACTGCAATAAAATTCTTGCAGCTTACTGTCTGCTTCCTCTAACACTCTTTGCTTCTCTTTCTTGTATGATGCCCAACTCTTAAATTCAAAGGCACTCTTCTTATCTTCTACCTTCTGAGCCCGCAACAACCAAATAATGACCTGTATCCCCCCTGGTACAACCATAGGTATCAGCCAAGACAAGTTCCCTTTGATAAATACCCAGCTCTGGTCCCAGCCTGCTTTCCAAAGAGAAAAAATTAACCCGAATATGATTAGAGCCACAAACAACCACCCCATACAGTAGAGAAATACACCAACAAAGTATTTCCATACGCTAATACTCGATTCTAGTTCCTTCTCCCTACTCAATAAATGGGCTTTACATGCGTCTTGCTCCTCTTTATTCTTTCCTAAAGCCTGTCGGAGTTCGTTTTCTCTCTTAAGCGTATCATTCTCCTCAATAACACATTGGTTCTTTGCTACCAATTCAGCCTGCTTTGCACGGGCATCTTCTTTCAAAGCTTCCTCGCGCTTTTCCCATTCCTCATCTCCGAGTTCTTTTTTCTTACTTGTGACTTCTTTTGCTCTGGCAATGAGGACCGCTTTTGAAATCGCTTCTGAAGCTCCTTTTTGTTGTAAGATCTTATCGACTAATTCCAACAAGTGGGAAGGACGATCCGCCAAGGCCTCAAACATCGCGATTGTCTCCTCTGCAGTAACGGGATCAGACATTCTATAATGACTAATCACCGCGCCTATTCGCCGAGTCGTATCAACTTCATTTGCTACCAAGCACTTAGATATCTTTTCCGAGAGGAGCTCTCTCTTCATTTCTAGATTAAATCCACCACGGAGCCACAAATTCACAACAACATTATCGGTTCGAAGTAGACAACTTTCTTCTAAAGGATCTCTTTTCCCATCTATAAACCTTATGAAGTCAGAGTTTGAGGTCACAAAATATGTACGTGTAGGATTACTAGGGTCGGATAGCTTATTGCATCTATCAACATACTTCCATACACATATATCATGTAGCTCTCTAAAATCATCTTCACGTTCTGCCCCCCTCATCTTTGCTAATTCTCTCGCCAACGATCGTACCGAATCAGACTTCATCCAATCGCTCTGGTCTTCAGTTGGCACTCCAACTTCAATGCCGCAATCCTGTATATAGTGCTTAAGCCCTGCCCTTATACGAACAATATCACTGACTTTTAAGCCCCGTCTAGAATATGCTTCAGATAATTCATTGGAGCGATAAGGAAACCCATCATTCTCAACTGTATATAAGATAGAGTCAATCTCCTTAAGTGTCAAGGAGTGTATTTTGGCAACGCAATTATTTGATTTGATGACCCTAAGAAGATCCCTTGCTTGCGCAACATTAAACTCCCTTGAGAGATCTAAGACTCCTAGTACAATAGGAGTATCGAGGAAATATTCAACCTTTCCGCCTCCCCTAGATCGCTTAAACTGGTCTTTTCCACTCAAAAGGCCAGCAACCATAGCTCCCCATGATATATCGCAGACAACATCATACATGTCAGGATTATGCTGACGAATATATTCAAAGAATCTAGCAACATGCACATAGCGCTCGTTAATATGGTTTTTCTCGCCCTTCATATACGCTAGAGCCTCCTCCATATTGCTATACAAGAAATCAACTATCCGCAATTCACTTGTTACCCCTTGTTTCTCAAGGTAAACATCAAAAAGGGCTTCTAATTCATCTTTTTTATTCTGCAGAGTCAGAGCTTTCTGAACCACACGAGTCTGCTTACTTGCATCCCATGATCGTTTGATGCGAAAAGCATTGCCTTTAGCTCCACAAAATTCAATCTGAACATCACCTTTATCCAAAGCCTTAGCTTTTAGGACAACTCTAATTATGGAAATTGGGACATCTATCCCAGCCTCTTCTTTGATGTGCTCCTGTACGTCCGTCGTCTTATAATAGTGAGAGTCCTCATGGCGCTCAGCCAATGCAGATATAGAATATCCAATTATATGAGCAAAGATCTCATCAAAAAGGTTAGCATCCTGCTCATCTACGAGAGCAGCAAGAAGAGCGTAGTTAACGTTTGTCATAGCGATAGTATTATAATTTAGGTACTACAAATGTAGGAGTTTTATATCATATATAAACGCACTCTCTACAAGCATAGAGCCAGTAAGCTACGGAGGGAAAGGCACGAAGGGATAGCGGTATTCAACACCTCGTCGCGTGGTATTTGGGGCAAAGTGTGGGAGATTTCCTTTGTCTACATACGTGGATTTTAAGACTACGTAGGGAAATCCTTTGAGCTACGTGCGTGGATCTTAGGACCACGCACCAAGACGGAAGAATAGGTGTAGACCTTCGTGGTTTTGGCTGCGGTGGAGCGGAAGTTTTCTCGGGCGAAAGAGAGGGCCAAGGAGTAGTGCTACGGAGCACCGAGGAAGCGAGGAGCACGCACAAAAAGAGGCTGTCCGCACGCTTCCACGAGGGAAGGGTGCGGACAGCCTTCATAGGATGGGGATGCGAGCTTCGGTGAGGAAGCTCAGCGGAGGGGCATTAGCGGCCTTCGGTCAAGCGCGCATAGAGGTCGCGCATACCAGCCACAGCTCCCGCCTGGATATGGATGAGGTCAGGGCGGTAGCTACTACGCACGGGCTTCGGGTCGATGCAGTAGACGGGCGCCTTCCCTGGGACGTAGCCCAGCAGTCCCGCTGCAGGATAGACCTCCAGCGACGTGCCGATGACGAGGAAGAGATCGGCCTCTTCGGTGGCTTCGATAGCAGGGATCATCTCCGGCACCTCTTCGCCAAACCAGACGATGAAGGGACGGAGCTGCGTGCCATCGGGCGCTAAGTCCCCGACATGGAGCTCACGTGTCGCTCCCTCAGCAGGATAGGTGGTGAAGGGATCACGCACGGAGCGGTTCTTCATCAGCTCCCCATGGAGGTGGATGACACGGCTGCTACCCGCACGCTCGTGCAGGTCGTCGACGTTCTGCGTGACGATCGTCACACGATAGTAGTCCTCAAGGCGGGAGAGCAGACGGTGCCCTTCGTTGGGCTCTGCTCCGACGAACTCCCGACGGCGCTGGTTGTAGAAGTCCAGCACGCACTGGGGATCGCGGTACCAGCCTTCGATGCTGGCGACCTCTTGGACGTCATGCCCCGCCCACAGACCATCGCTATCGCGGAAGGTCGACAGGCCGCTCTCGGCACTCATCCCCGCCCCCGAGAGGACGACGAGGTGCGGACGCTGGGGGCTCTGGGTATTCATCGGCGTGAGACGAGCGACAGCTCCTGGATGAGGCGGGGGCACTCACCGAGCTGGTCGATGAGCAGGAGGACGTAGCGGATATCACAGATGATGCTACGCTGGTAGGAGGGCAGGTACTGGATGTCACCACCGACACCTTCCCAGTTGCGGTCGAAGTTGATACCGATCAGGTCGCCGTACTTATTGAAGACGGGGCTACCGGAGTTACCACCCGTGGTGTGGGTCGTAGCAGCGAAGTTGACAGGCATCTCATACGTGCCGTCAGCCTTCTTAGCTGCCCAGCGCTTGCCTTCGCCGTAGAGCTGCTTCTGGTAGATCTCCTTGAGACGAGCGGGGACAGCGAACTCCCATGAGGTGGGGTCTTCCTTCTCCATCACACCACGCAGGGTCGTAGGCACCTGATACTCGACACCGTCGACGGGCGAGTAGCCACGGACCTGACCGTAGGTGAAGCGCAGCGTGCTATTGGCATCGGGCCAGAGATTGTCCGTGCCACGCTGAGCCATGATACCGCCAACGTAGGTACGACGGGCCAGATCAATGGGGTTGTCGAAGGCACGCAGATCCTTCGTCAGCTGATCACGCTTGGTGCGGACAGAGGCAGCAAAGCGTGACATCAGGTCGGAGGAGAGGACAGCCTGCTGCTCCTTGGCACTCAGCTTCTTGAAGGCCTCAAAGCCCTCGGGCGTGGTGAAGGTCGACTGAGCGAACATCGCATCGACGTAAGCATCTACCGAGCCGAACTTATCGATCCCCTCAGCGATAGCCGTGGGCCAGTCCTTGCGGTCGATCTGACGCGTGTATTCGGCCAGCTCAGCCTTAGCGATCTTAGCATCGAGCGAGGGAAGGTAGTCCTTGTTGTTGTAGGCGGTGAAGGCCTTGTCCGTAGCGGTCAGAGGATCATCAGCACCAGGGGCGCGCGTAGCTTCGATAGCCTGCCACAGCCCTTCGTCGAGGTACCAGAACTGGCGACGCAGGTCACGACGGCCCTCGATAGCACGGTCGATCGTGGAGACAGCATCAGCGTAAGACTTGTAGGACTTAGGCGCCTTCTCCTTAGCCCACGAGAGGAGGGACTCCATCTCCTGCTGCTTGGTGGCCTTGAAGTTATTCTTCTCGATACCGAAGTTCGCACCGATAGCACGCTTGTAAGCGTTCTGCGAGCGGGCGTACTTAGCGGCGTACATGATGTTCACCTTGGGATCGGCAAGCATATCCTTGAGCATGACCTCCTGACGGATGTTGCGCATGCGGATGCGGATATCATTGTCGATGGTCTTCCACTCCTCTACTTCGGAGGGGAGGAAGAAGTGGTTGGTACGGCCAGGGAAGCCCATGATCATCGCGAAGTCATCACGCTGTATGCCATCGGTAGAGATGTTGAACCAGCGCTTGGGCTTCAGAGGCACGTTGCTCTCCGAGTAGGGAGCGGGGTTGCCGTTGGCATCAGCGTAGATGCGGAAGAGGGAGATGTCACCAGCGTGACGGGGGTACTTCCAGTTGTCCGTGTCGGCTCCGAACTTCCCGATAGCGCTGGGAGGTGCACCGACGAAGCGGATGTCGGAGTAGACCTTCTTGGTGAACATGAGGTACTTGTTCCCATTGTAGAAGGGACGGATCTCGACCTCCGTGCCTGGGTGATCCTTGAGGTAGTTGTCACCGACACGCTTGCGAGCTACCGAGCGAAGGAAGGCGGGCGAGAGGTACTCCATACCCGTGCCCTTACGCACCTTCTTGAGCTCTGCCTGCACGAAGGCCGTGACGTCCTCGATCTTGTCGATGAAGGTCACGACGACGCCCTTAGCGGGGAGCTCTTCGGCGAAGCTCTGCGCCCAGAAGCCGTTCTCGAGGTAGTTGTGCTCGACACTGCTGAGCTTCTGGATCGCGTCATAGCCGCAGTGGTGGTTCGTCAGGACGAGCCCCTGCGACGAGATGATCTCACCCGTACAGCCACCGTCGAAGCTGACGACAGCGTCCTTGAGCGAGGTGCCGTTGGGGTTGTAGAGATCGTACTCCTTCATCGAGAGCCCGCGCTTGACGAGCTCAGGGTACTTCTTGGAGAGCTGCTCCAGGAGCCACATACCCTCGTCGGCACGTGCGATGGAGCCGACGCCGAGGGCGATGAGGAGCGCAAGTAGGGTTTTACGCATAGTCATTGATACGATATTGAGTGGTTAAGTAATATCAGTGTGATGGGCGGGCGGTAGGCTAAGCCTCATGCCAGCCGAAGGTGAAGAGGTAGTCGGGGCGCAGTGTGTAGTGCACCGTGAGCGAGGTGGCCTCACGAGCGTAGCCGAGGCGTAGCTGCTGCGAGTCAGGATCTATACGCTCCAGCGAGAAGCAATGGAGCGAGGCATCGGGCGGGCCGAAGATCTTGAAGGCGGTCTCCTTCGCTGACCACAGGAGGGTGCGGAGCTGAAGCTCCGAGAGCGAGGGAGCGCTATGCTCAAGCAGACCCCATTCGCTCTCCGTCAGGTAGCGCGAGGCTACGGCACGGATCTGCGGGCGGTAGGTCTCTATATCCACCCCGGGACGGAGCGTGGAGGGCGTGAGAAGCACAGCTGCATGGCCCTCGGCATGCGAGATACTCACGCTCTGCTCGGGCGCACTGGGGAGGAACGGCCGCCCCGTAGCGTCATGCTCCCGCTGGGGCGGTGTAGCACAGCCGAAGAGGTCACAGAGGATAGTGCCCACAGCAGCCTCTTCGCTGCTACGGCGCTCCCGTCGCCCCACTACGGGGAAGTGACCAAGACAAAGGGCTACCCCAGAGGGTAACCCTTCTATGTGCTCCAGCGTCATACTGTACCCGATGTCGTGTCGTCCGCTGGAGGGGGAATGACTTGGACCTCGGTGATGCGGAACTTCTCCAAGCTCGTGACTCGGAAGCTCCACTCGCCAGCCGTGACCAGATCGCCCTTGCGGGGCAGGTCTTGCTTGAGCTCGAGGACGAGCCCACCGAGGGTATCGACTTGCTCCTCGGCCTTGCCGAAGGTGCCTTGCTCGAGGTCGAGCGCACGCAGGACGTCCGTCAGAGGCGTCCCTCCCTCGAAGAGATAGCTCCCGTCGGGTAGGCGCTTGTAGGGTAGCTCCTCCTCGTCATATTCGTCAGAGATCTCCCCGACGATCTCCTCGAGGAGGTCCTCCATGGTGACGATACCGCTCGTACCACCGTACTCGTCGACGACGACGGCGATGTGCTTCTTCGTACTGCGAAACTCCTCGAGGAGGTCATCCAGAGGCTTATTCTCAGGGATGAAGAGCGCGTCACGGATGAGCTTCGTCCAGTCGAAGTCCGCCTCCTGCTCCTTGTAGGGAATGAGGTCCTTGAGGTAGAGGATACCGCGGATATTGTCCTCCGACCCCTCGTAGACGGGGATACGTGAGTAGCCCGAGTCGAGAGCGAAGTGGAGCATACGATGGAAGTCCCACGACACATCGATATCGACCATGTCCACACGGGGTACCATGATCTCCGAGGCGGTCTTATTGTGGAAGTTGATGATATCCTCAAAGAGCTCCTTCTCCTCTGGCTCGTGTCCCTCCAAAAGGTCGACAGCCTGCGAGAGGTCATCCACGGAGAGGTCATAGCGCTTGGGCTGCATGCGACTCGTCAGCATGCTCGTCGAGCGCATGAGGAAGGAGGAGAACGGATAGAGGATGCGCGAGATCAGCGCCATCTTCCCCGAGGAGAAGCGGCTGAAAGCGAGGGGGTGTGCTTGGGCGTAGACCTTCGGGATGATCTCACCGAAGAGCAGCAAGAGGAGCGTCAGGATGACCGTCTGGAAGATGAAGCCCAGGGCGGGAGCATGCGTGAAGTCGAAGATCTGCGCAAAGGCATAGCCAGTCAAGATGACGATAGCCACGTTGACCAGATTATTGCCGATGAGGATCGTCGCCAGTAGGCGCTCCGAATCCTTGAGCAGCTCTACGAGGCCTTGATCCGCAGGATGCTCCTCCTCCTTGATCGTGTCGATGTCGGAGGGGGAGAGCGAGAAGAACGCGACTTCGGAGGAGGACATGAAGCCCGAGACGACGAGCAGAAGGCCCGATATAGAGAGGGCGATCCAAGCTGAGACGGGGATCACCTCATTGATTACCTGACTGAATGATTCCAAATGCGTAGAGGATTGGGGAGAGGATTAGCGCACGCCTTCGTGGCGGCGTACGGCATTGAGGAGGTTGCGGTGTTGCTTGGTCTTCTCACGGACAGAGACCTCGAGGAGCTGGAGCTCGCTACGTAGCTCACTGCGTACGGAGGCATCACCCTCTCTCCAGCGAGCACGGAGCTCACTGAGGCGAGCTTCTTCGCGGGCGAGGGACTCGCGCAGAGCTTCGGCCTCGGCGAAGGTGCGACGGCCAGCGTCACTCTTGAAGTCTGCCCAGCGGTGGTAGACGACCGCGCCCTGCAGATGGAAGGTCAGCTCCGCCTTCTCCTCGCGCTGCGTCGTAGGCTGTACGGCTACGGCCTCACCTTCGTAGAGGACACCCGAGAGGGTCGCACGGCGGTAGGCTTCTTCAGGTGCAAGCTCTGTCGTCTCACCACCCTGACGACCTGCGAGGAAGGCAGGGCGACCGGTAAAGCGATAGACGTGGACCTGCCCCTCTGGAGCGAAGCGGTCACTGATGAGGATCCCCCAGCCTTCGCTCTCGTGGTAGGCGAGCAGATAGTCGTTGTAGGGGGAGTTGTACGGCATACCGAGGAGCGTAGGCTCGAAGAAGCTATTACCCTGCTCGG
>ERZ772966.651-NODE-651-length-13153-cov-3.338220_pt1 | contig 13153 bp, 8 predicted proteins | sample MGYA00580680_ERZ772966 | MGnify/ENA primary metagenome ERZ772966 (study PRJEB29015, sample SAMEA2738055) | human oral metagenome | biome: human oral; feature: human-associated habitat; material: saliva | place: China | collected 2225 ...
ACCGCCTGCGGCAGTTCTTCTTAAGAAGGCTTGCAAGATAAGTTCAGGTTCGGGTGTTCCTAACAAGAACAAAGTAGCAACTATAAACAGAGCGGAATTACAAAAGATTGCGGAATTAAAGATGCCGGATCTTAACGCAGCAAGTATTGATGCGGCTATCAGCATGATAGCAGGTACAGCTCGTTCTATGGGAATCACCGTAGTAGACTAATTTGGGAGGGAAGATAAGATGAAACACGGAAAAAGATATAGAGAAGCCGCTAAATTGGTTGATCGTTCGGTATTATATGATGTGTCTGAGGCTGTAGCTCTCGTTAAGAAGACAGCAGTTGCCAAGTTTGATGAGACAGTTGAGTTACATATAAGAACAGGTTGTGACGGTCGTCATGCAGACCAGCAGATAAGAGGAGCGGTAGTTCTTCCGCACGGAACAGGTAAGACAGTACGTATATTGGTATTCGCTAAGGGTGCAAAGCTTGATGAGGCTACTGCTGCCGGAGCGGATTTTGTAGGCGGAGAAGAGCTTATACCGAAGATCCAGAACGAAGGATGGTTTGATTTCGACGTAGTTGTAGCAACACCTGACATGATGGGCGTAGTAGGACGTCTCGGTAAGGTGCTCGGTCCTAAGGGACTTATGCCAAACCCTAAGTCAGGTACTGTAACAATGGACGTACAGAAGGCACTTGAGGAGATCAAAGCAGGTAAGGTAGAGTACCGTCTTGACAAGGCTAACATTATCCATGTAATTATCGGTAAGTGCTCATTCACTGAGGAGCAGCTAGTTGAAAATGCTAACGCTCTAATCCAGGTTGTTGCTAAGGCTAAGCCAGCAGCTGCTAAGGGTCAGTACTTCAAGAGTGTTACTGTTACATCGACAATGGGACCTGGAGTTAAGATCAGCACAGCATCCCTAAGCTAATAGTCGGCCGGTGTTAATAATCGAATATCAACCGTAGACAGTGGGAGCGAAAGCTTAATATCCCACCGAGGTACAAACATAAATTTGTTCCCCGCTGTCTCGCAGCGGGGTTATTTGTACCGTACTTGGTATTAGCACACAAGACCGAATAGGTTAAACCACAATTATGGGCACAACAGTGTTCAAGAAAGGAGACCAAATGTCTGTAGAAGCAAAGAACGCAAAACAGCTAATTATCGATGAGATTAAGGCAAAATTTGACAAATCCATCTCGATCGTAGTTGTAGACTATCTTGGAATTACAGTAGCTCAGGCTGACGAACTAAGAAAGACTCTTAGAGAGAACGGCGTGAACCTAACTGTATATAAGAACACACTTGTAAAGCGTGCTATCGCCGGAACTGAGTACGAAGGACTTGGCGAAGCCCTGAAGGGATCTAGCGCATTCGCATTCTGCGAAGAGGATGCAACATCTTCAGCTAGACTTCTCAAGAAGGCTATGAAGCAGTACAACAAGATGTCATTCAAGGGCGGATACGTTGATGGCTCAGTTTATGATGCTAAGCAGGTTGAAGCGCTTGCAGATATCCCATCAAGAGAAGAGCTTATCGCTCGTTTCATGGGAAGCATCCAGTCACCATTATCACAGCTTGTTAGAACATTCAAGGCAATCGCTGATGAGGGTGCAGTTCCAGCAGGAGAGACTGCTGAGGCATAAGCTATTAGTAGCTAACAATTTTTAAGAATTTTACCGATTAATCGGTGTATCGAGAAGCTGACATTTCAGCAAATTTAGACAAAAGGAGAAATAAAATGGATAAGAATCAGATCATTGAAGCCCTAAAGGGTATGACCATTCTTGAGATCAACGAGCTCGTTCAGGCTTGTGAAGAGGAGTTCGGAGTATCTGCAGCTGCAGCTGTAGTTGCAGCACCTGCTGCAGGTGGCGGAGAGGCTGCTGAGGAGCAGACAGAGTTCACAGTAGTTCTTGCTAGCGCTGGAGACCAGAAGATTAAGGTTATCAAGGCAGTTAGAGAAGCTACAGGTCTTGGACTTAAGGAAGCTAAGGAGCTTGTTGATGGAGCACCTGCTAACGTTAAGGAGAACATCGAAGCTGGCGAAGCTAACGCACTTAAGGAAGCTCTCGAGGCAGTTGGAGCTACAGTAGAGCTTAAGTAATTAAATAGCACAACAAATTTGGATTGGGCTCCTGATTTCGGGAGCCCAATTCTTGCTATTTACAAGAGGCTCATTTTCGCTGCAAAATCCAATTTATCAACATCGGGTATTGCTTTTGTGGTGACGGGCAAGATTATGTGTTTTTTGTAGTTTTTCGATTGCCAGGGTGCGAAAAGTTGCAAAAAATGCATAATATGCTCATCTCTGGGCTTGAAATATTTACAACCTTACTCTATAATAGTAAGTTGCTATGGAGACGTTTTTTCTTAAATAACAAGGAGTGATAACATGCCAAAACCTGTAAAAGTTGGAAGGAAAGAACGTATGACTTTTGCGAAAATCAACGAAGTTTGCGAGATGCCAAACCTCATTGATATCCAGACTGAGTCATACAAGTGGTTTGTCGAAGAGGGACTAGCCGAAGTTCTGGAAGATGTATCTCCAATTAGGGATACCACCAATACTTTGAGCCTAGAGTTCGCTGACTACTCCTTCTCAGATACACCTAAATACGATCAGGAGGAATGCAAGGAGCGTGACGCCACTTACGCTACATCTCTGACGGTCAAGGTAAGATTGATAAACAGGGAGACTCTTGAGATCAAGGAACAAGATGTTTTCATGGGAGATTTCCCATTGATGACAGAAAAAGGCACATTCATATATAACGGTGCGGAGAGAGCTATCGTAACACAGCTCGTAAGATCTCCAGGACCGTATTTTGAGTTTGATACCGACAAGTCGAATAACAAGCTTTATTCTTCGACTATTATTCCTAACAGAGGAGCATGGCTCGAGTATGAGACTGACTCGGCTGGCGTTCTATACGTAAGAGTTGATAGAACCAGAAAGCTTCCTCTCACATCGTTCCTAAGAGCGATGGGACTCGGATCAAATGAAGAAATCCTCGATACATTCGGTGAAAGTCCTGCTCTCTTAAGAACATTTGAGAAGGACAGCACCAAGAATGCAGATGATGGCGTTAAGGAAATATACAAGAGACTAAGACCTGGAGATCCTCCAACAGTTGAGAATGCTAGATCCATGGTTAACTCGCTGCTATTTGATGCGCGTAGATACGACCTAGCTAAGGTTGGTAGATACAAGTACAACAAGAAACTTGGTATCCACAATAGACTAGTTGAGACAATTGCGGCTGAGCAGATTGTCGATCCCTCAACTGGCGAAGTTCTCGTTGAAAAGGGTGAGTTCATCTCCCGTAAGAGAGCTATGGAAATCGAGGATGCGGGTGTTGCTTATGCATATGTAAACAGCAAGACTGAGGACGATGAGGTAGTTAAGGTTATCGGTAATAACTTCGTTGACCCAACTAAGTATATCGACCTAGACCTTGCTCCATATAAGCTGTCAGAAAAGGTTTACTATCCAGTTCTGATGGAGATTATCGAAGAAGCAAACGGAGATGAGGATGCGCTGAAGGCTGCTATTGCCAATCGCAAGAACGAGCTTTCACCAAAGCACATCATACACGATGATATTATTGCATCTGTGAGTTACTTCCTAAATCTATCTTATGGAATCGGCGAAACAGATGATATCGACCATCTCGGTAATCGTAGACTGAGATCAGTTGGAGAGCTTCTGCAGAACCAGTTCCGTATTGGATTTGCAAGAATGGAAAGATCTGTTAGAGAGAGAATGACTACTGAGAATGCAACTCCTCAGCAGCTCATCAATATTAGACCTGTAACTGCAGCAGTTAAGGAGTTCTTTGGAAGCTCCCAGCTGTCACAGTTTATGGACCAGAACAACCCTCTTGCAGAGCTAACACACAAGAGAAGACTTTCCGCACTTGGACCTGGTGGTCTTTCGAGAGAAAGAGCTGGATTCGAGGTGCGTGACGTTCACTATACACACTACGGCAGAATGTGCCCAGTAGAGACACCGGAAGGTCCTAACATCGGACTTATCGGGTCACTAACTACTTATGGCATCATAAACGAGTATGGATTTATCGAAACCCCATACCGTAAGGTTGATAAGGAAACTGGCGTTGTAACTGAACAGGTTGATTATCTGTCTGCTGATGACGAAGAACTGATGATTGTAGCGCAGGCTAACGAGCCTCTCGATGCTGAAGGTCATTTCGTTAACAACAAGGTTGCAGTACGAGGTGTTAAGGGTGAGATTACTCTTGCTAAAAAAGAAAGCGTCGACTACATGGATGTTTCTCCTAAGCAGGTAGTCTCTGTTGCTACTGCGATGATTCCGTTCCTTGAGAACGACGACGCTAACCGTGCGCTGATGGGATCTAACATGCAGAGACAGGCTGTACCACTACTAGTTACTGAGGCTCCTTATGTTGGAACTGGAATCGAGTACAAGGCTGCTTGCGATTCTGGAGCAGTACTCCTTGCAAAGGCAGCCGGAACTATCGAGTTTGTTGACGCTCAGTACGTAAAGGTTCGTAGAGACGACAATGGCGAACTCGACGAGTATAAGCTACTCAAGTTCAAGAGATCCAACCAGGGAACTTGTATCAATCAGAGACCTATCGTTGCGTGTGGCGAACATGTTGATGCAGGAGAGGTTCTAGCGGACGGACCATCGACTAACCTCGGTGAGATTTCGCTAGGTAAGAACCTGCTTATTGGATTCATGACATGGGAAGGATACAACTACGAGGATGCTATTATCCTTAACGAGAGACTTCTCATGGATGATGTTCTAACATCGCTACACATAGTTAAGTACGAGTGTGAAGCTCGCGATACAAAGCTAGGACCAGAAGAGATTACAAGAGATATTCCTAACCTTAGCGAAGAAGCTCTAAAGGAGCTCGATGAGAATGGAATCATCAGAATAGGTGCAGAAGTTAAGTCTTCTGATATTCTTGTAGGAAAACTGACACCTAAGAGCGAGACTGATTTAACTGCAGAGGTTAGAATGCTTCGTGCAATCTTTGGTGAGAAGTCCAAGGAAGTAAGAGATACATCTCTCAAAGTTCCTCACGGTGAGACGGGTATTGTCATCGACGTAAGAGAATTTACAAGAGAGAATAGCTCTGAACTCCCACCAGGAGTAAATAAGATCGTAAGAGTTTACATAGTTACCAAGAGAAAGATCAACGTTGGAGATAAGATGGCTGGTCGTCACGGTAACAAGGGTGTAATCTCCAGGATTCTTCCAGAAGAGGATATGCCATTCAAAGAAGATGGTGAGACATTACAGGTAATGCTCAACCCACTGGGTGTACCTTCCCGAATGAACGTAGGACAGGTACTCGAGGTTCACTTAGGACTAGCAGCTAAGACGAAGGGTTGGTATATTTCAACACCAGTATTTGACGGTGCTAGTGAAAATGACGTAATCAATTTACTTGACGATTGCGGATACCCTAAGACCGGTAAGCTCAGACTGAGAGATGGTAGATCTGGAGAGTATTTCGACAACCCAGTAACTGTAGGCTACATGTACATGCTCAAGCTGCACCATCTTGTAGATGATAAGATTCACGCTAGAAGTACAGGTCCTTACTCGCTAGTAACTCAGCAGCCACTTGGTGGTAAAGCTCAGTTTGGCGGACAGAGATTTGGAGAGATGGAGGTATGGGCGCTAGAAGCTTATGGAGCAGCTTATACACTTCAGGAAATACTAACAGTTAAGTCTGACGATATCATCGGACGTGTTAAGACTTACGAAGCTATCGTAAAGGGCAACAACATTCCAAAGCCTGGCATTCCAGAGTCCTTCAAGGTACTCATTAAGGAGCTGCAGGCACTGTCGCTCGATGTTAGGGTAATGTCCGGTGATAATAAGGAAATCAAGCTCAAGGATACATCTGAATTCGACGAACCTGCTTCGGTAGATCGTATGCTCAAGGAAGCTGATAGACGTACAGAGGCTATGCACGAGCGCGAACGTGAGCACGAAGAGGAACTTCGTCTAAAGCAGAATGAGGATGATGAGTTCGTTGAAACGGCAGACTTCGATGAAGAGCCAGATCTAGATATTCTGAATACACTTTCAGCAGCACTAGGTGTCGATGAAGATGTACCAGCTATCCTAGATGACGATGAGGAACCAGAGATGGTAAGCCTTGACGAGATAATTGGCACAAGCGACGAAGCTATTGATGAATAATTAAGGGGGAAACATGACTAAAAACGATAACAATCAAGATCTTAGAAATTTTGAATCCCTACAGATCAAGTTGGCTTCAACAGAGAAGATGCTTGAGTGGTCTCACGGTGAGGTAACAAAGCCTGAGACTATCAACTACAGAACTCTCAAGCCTGAAAGAGACGGACTCTTCTGCGAGAAGATTTTCGGACCTACTAAGGATTGGGTGTGCTCCTGTGGAAAATACAATAAAATTCGCTTTAAGGGCATCGTTTGCCCTTACTGCGGAGTTGAAGTAACGAAGTCCAAGGTTAGAAGAGAGAGAATGGGTCATATTCAGCTTGTTAGCCCTGTATCTCATATTTGGTACTTCAAGGGAATACCTTCAAGAATCGGTCTCGTGCTCGATATCACTCCTAAGCAGCTAGAGAGAGTGCTGTATTTTGCAGCATATATCGTAACTGATCCAGGAGAGACTCCGTTCGAGTACAAGCAGATTATCGAAGAGAATCAGTATAACGAAGCTCGCGAGATTTATGGAAAGAACTTCGAGGCAGCGATGGGTGCAGAGGCTATCAAGAAGCTGCTAGAAAATATTGATGTAGATGAAGAAACTGAACTTCTTAGAGAACAGCTTAAGAAGGCAACTGGACAGAAGAGGATTCGTCTAGTTAAGAGACTCGAAGTTATCGAGGCTCTAAAGCAGTCTGATAATAGACCTGAGTGGATGATTCTTGACGTAGTTCCTGTAATTCCACCCGATCTTAGACCTATGGTTCAGCTTGAGGGTGGTAGATTCGCTACATCTGACCTTAACGACCTATATAGGAGAGTTATCAACAGAAACAACAGACTTAAGAAGCTGCTCGAGCTGGGAGCACCTGATATCATCGTTAGAAACGAGAAGAGAATGCTTCAGGAGTCTGTTGACTCCCTAATTGATAACGGAAGAAGAGGCAGAGCGGTTACCGGTGCTGCTGGTAGACAGCTTAAGTCGCTTTCTGACATGCTCAAGGGTAAGCAGGGACGTTTCCGTCAGAACCTACTCGGTAAGCGTGTTGACTACTCTGGCCGTTCTGTAATCGTGGTAGGACCTGAACTGAAATTCTATCAGTGCGGACTTCCTAAGACGATGGCGCTAGAGCTGTTCAAGCCGTTCATCATGAAAGAGCTTGTAGAGCGTGAACTTGCGCATAACATTAAGAGTGCAAAGACAATGGTTGAGAAGATGAAGTCCGAGGTGTGGGATGTTCTCGACTACGTAATCAAGGATCATCCGGTACTTCTTAACCGTGCTCCGACACTGCACAGACTCGGAATCCAGGCTTTCGAGCCGGTTCTAGTAGAGGGAAAGGCTATTAAGCTTCATCCTCTAGTTTGTACAGCGTTCAACGCCGATTTCGATGGAGACCAGATGGCTGTCCACGTACCTCTATCAGTAGAGGCGCAGGCAGAAGCTAGGTTCCTCATGCTTTCGGTTAACAATATCCTTGCGCCTAAGGATGGCTCGCCTATTACAATTCCGACTCAGGACATGATCCTCGGAAGCTACTATCTCACTCATGAAGGCACAGAGGCTCGTAACCTTGAGAATGAAAAGGGTGACGGCAAGTGCTTTGCAGATATCGATGAGATGCTCATGGCATACAGGAATCATGCTGTAGGAATTCACGCAAAGGTTAAGGTTAGAAGACAGGCGTTCCCTGGAGATCCAGGAAAGCTGGTAGAGTCTACAGTAGGTAGATTTATCTTCAATCAAGGGCTCCCTCAGGACATGGGTTTTGTAAATAGAGACGAAGATCCGTATTCACTCGAGGTAGACTTCCTCTGCGATAAGAAGAAGCTTGGCGTTATTATCGACAAGTGCTTCAAGAAGCACGGGAATACTAGAACGGTTCTCATGCTTGACTATGTAAAGAGCATCGGTTACCACTATTCAACTAAGGCGGCTGTTACAATAAGTGTATCCGACATGGAGGTTCCTGAGGAGAAGGCTGAAATCGTTGCAGCGGCTGATAAGCAGGTAGATAAGTTTGAGGCTGCATACAGACGTGGTCTGATGACAGACAGAGAGCGTTATGAGAGAATTATCAAGACTTGGAAGGACGCAACTGATCAGGTTGCTGATGCTCTGATGGATTCTCTAGGACCTCTCAACAATCTGTTCATCATGGCAAGCTCTGGAGCCAGAGGTAACAAGTCTCAGATCAGCCAGGTTGGCGGTATGAGAGGACTTATGGCTAATGCGACAGGACACACTGTAGAGATTCCTATTAAGGCTAACTTCCGTGAAGGGCTATCTATTCTGGAGTACTTCATTTCGTCAAATGGTGCTCGTAAGGGTCTTGCGGATACTGCGCTCCGTACTGCTGACTCCGGATATCTAACGAGAAGACTTGTAGATATTTCTCATAGTGTAATCGTAACTGAGGATGACTGCGGAGCAGAAGAAGGCGTTGAAATCAAGGCGTTTACAGATGGCAAGGAAGTTATCGAGCCACTATCACAGAGAATCGCAGGAAGATTTGTAACGGAAGCTGTTGTGCATCCAGAAACTGGCGAGGTTCTCGCTGCTGAAGGCGACTTTATCGAAGATGACGTTGCAGAAGCAATTGAGGCAGCTGGAATCGAAGTGGTCAAGATTAGATCTGTCATGACTTGTCAGGCGGAGCACGGAGTTTGCGCTAAGTGCTACGGTAGAAACCTCGCTACAGGAACTGCAGTTCTACCAGGTGAGACTGTTGGTATCATTGCTGCTCAGTCTATCGGTGAGCCGGGTACGCAGCTGACTATGAGAACGTTCCACACTGGTGGTGTAGCGGGAAGCGATATCACACAGGGTCTCCCAAGAGTTGAGGAGCTGTTCGAAGCTAGAAAGCCTAAGGGTCTAGCTGAAATCTGCGAGGGAGATGGAGAGGTTGTATCCATCGAGCCAACTGATGACAACAGGACTAGCGTTGTCGTTAAGGAGGAAGGTGGCAACCGCGAGTATATTATCTCCTATGGTTCAAGACTCAATGTAAAGGTTGGTGACGCTGTTTATGCAGGTGGCCAGATTACAAAGGGACCTCTCGATCCACATGATGTAATGAGAATTCTCGGCGTTCAGGGAGTATACGAGTACTTGCTGCGCGAGGTTCAGAGAGTATACAGACAGCAGGGTGTAGACATCAACGACAAGCATGTTGAGGTAATCGCGTCTCAGATGCTATCAAAGTACAAGATCGAAAAGGCTGGAGATACAAATCTGCTCCCTGGAAGCATGTACAGCATCAACGAGATTAATAAGGCGAATGCTGAGATTGATCCAGAAGAAGGCGAGCCAGCTACATACGAACGTCAATTACTTGGTATCACCAAGGCTGCCCTTGCTACAAGCTCATTCCTATCCGCCGCATCATTCCAGGAGACAACTCGTGTCCTGACAGACGCTGCGGTTAAGGGTAAGACAGACCATCTAGACGGACTCAAAGAGAACGTCATGATTGGTAAGCTAATCCCAGCAGGAACAGGCATGAAACGCTATGGAGCAGTTGAGGTTGATTACGGTGAAAATGAGCCTCTCATGAACTCAAGCTATGATGACGAGAACATGGTTCTCAAGATGCCATCAGCTCATGTTCAGCCTCAGACTATAGCGCCGCTATACGATGGTATTGAGGAATAAAACGAGACGTGATTAAGCTACAAACCATGCAAATTAATCATGCATAATAAAACAGCCGATGCATTGACAATTCAGTGCATCGGCTGTTATAATATGTAGGTTCAATATACTAAGCGGAGACTGTCTAGATAGTCACTGCTTGTTTGAATGAGTTAATTTTATAAGAAAGGAGACAATAATGCCTACTATTAACCAATTAGTTCGTCAGGGCAGAAAGAGTGCAGTTAAGAAGTCAGGTTCACCAGCTCTTGGAAAGAACATGAACAACCTTAAGAAGACTCTTACTGATGTAAATTCGCCTCAGAAGAGGGGAGTATGCGTTGCAGTTAAGACTGTAACTCCTAAGAAGCCTAACTCGGCGCTTAGAAAAGTTGCCAGAGTTCGCTTGACTAACGGTATCGAAGTAACAGCATATATCCCTGGAATCGGTCACAACCTACAGGAGCACAGTGTTGTACTAATCAGAGGCGGAAGAGTTAAGGACCTCCCTGGTGTGAGATATCACATCGTTAGAGGAACACTTGACGCAGCTGGCGTATCGGGTCGTGGTCAGGGACGTTCCAAGTATGGAGCAAAGAGACCTAAGAAGTAATTGATTTCGGGATATTGTCCTTAATATATGATATTAAGGCGCACACGGTCGGTGATAGAAGCAGACCGAGTACCCCGTGAACCTAAGGAGGGAAGAGAAGTGCCAAGAAAAGGTAACGTACCAAAGAGAGAAGTACTTCCAGATCCAGTATACGGTAGCGTAGTGGTTTCAAAGCTGATCAACAGCATCATGCTTGACGGTAAGAAGGGTGTAGCCCAGTCAATCGTTTATGATGCATTTGACCAGATTAAGGAATCCACTGGCGAAGAACCGCTGGAAGTATTTGAGAAGGCAATGAGCAACATCATGCCTGTACTAGAAGTTAAAGCAAGAAGAGTCGGTGGTGCAAACTATCAGGTTCCTATCGAAGTTAGACCAGAGAGAAGACAGACTCTAGCTCTACGTTGGCTCACAAAGTTTACAAGACTTAGAGGTGAGAGAACCATGGCTGAGAGATTAGCTCACGAGCTTATGGACGCTTCTAACAACACAGGTGCATCTGTGAAGAAGAAAGAAGATACTCATAAGATGGCTGAGGCTAACAAGGCGTTTGCACACTACAGGTGGTAATCTGAGATGATACACCTGACAGAGATTAGATAAAAGCAGGAAGGAGGAGTTATGGCTAGACAATTTTCTCTAGAAAATACCAGAAATATTGGAATCATGGCCCACATCGATGCTGGTAAGACAACAACTACTGAGAGAATCCTTTATTACACAGGAAAGACTCATAAGATCGGTGAGACTCATGATGGTGCTGCTACCATGGACTACATGGCTCAGGAGCAGGAGCGTGGTATTACAATTACCTCTGCTGCTACAACCGCTCAGTGGAACGGCACAAGAATTAACATTATCGATACCCCAGGACACGTTGACTTTACTGTTGAGGTAGAGAGATCGCTTCGTGTACTTGATGGTGCTGTAATGGTACTAAGTGCTAAGGAAGGTGTTGAGCCTCAGTCCGAGACAGTATGGAGACAGGCTGAGAAGTATAATGTTCCAAGAATGATTTTCGTTAATAAGATGGACATCCTAGGAGCTAACTTCTTCCACGTAATCGATACTATTCACGATAGACTAAGAGCTAACGCTGTACCTGTTCAGATTCCAATTGGTTCAGAGAACATGTTCGAAGGAATTATCGACCTTCTCACTATGAAGGCTGAGGTGTACGATAAGAATGATGCTACAGGTAAGGAATTCGAAATCGTAGACATTCCAGAGAATATGAAGGCAGAAGCACAGGCTTGGCATGATAAGATGATTGAGGCTGTTGCTGAGCTAGACGAAGATCTGACTATGAAGTACCTCGAGGGGGAGGAAATCTCAATTGAGGAGCTTAAGACAGTTATCAGAAGAGAGACTATCGCAGGAAATATTTTCCCTGTATTCTGCGGATCTGCATACAAGAACAAGGGTGTTCAGATGATGCTAGATGGTGTAGTTGACTACATGCCTGCGCCTACAGACATTCCTTCAATCGGTGGTGTAAACCCTGATACTGAAGAAGAGGATGTAAGACACGCAAGTGACAAGGAACCATTCTCAGCACTTGCATTTAAGATTGTGGCAGACCCATATGTAGGAAAGCTTGCATTCTTCAGAGTTTACTCTGGAACACTTGAGACTGGTTCATACGTATACAATGCAACTAAGGGTAAGCGTGAGAGAATCGGAAGAATCCTTCAGATGCACGCGAACCACAGAGAAGAGATTGAAAAGGTTTACTCAGGAGATATCGCTGCAGCTGTAGGACTAAAGCAGACTACAACTGGAGATACACTCTGTGATGAGAAGAAACCAATTATTCTCGAATCTATGGAATTCCCAGATCCAGTAATTGAGATCGCTATCGAACCTAAGACCAAGGCTGGTCAGGAGAAGATGGGTATCGCTCTCGCTAAGCTGGCTGAAGAGGATCCAACATTCAGAACATACACTAACCCAGAGACTGGACAGACTATCATCGCTGGAATGGGTGAGCTTCATCTTGAAATCATCGTTGATAGACTTCTAAGAGAGTTCAAGGTAGAAGCTAACGTAGGTAAGCCAATGGTATCCTACAAAGAGACTATTACCGTTGAGGTCGATGAAGATTACAAGCACAAGAAGCAGTCCGGTGGTTCTGGTCAGTATGGACACGTTAAGTTCAGACTATATCCAAGAGAAGCTGGTTCTGGATTCGAATTCAAGAACTCCATCACAGGTGGTGCTATTCCTAAGGAATACATCCCTAAGATTCAGGAGGGAATGGAAGCAGCAATGCAGAACGGACCTGTTGCAGGCTACCAGCTAGTAGACGTTGGGGTAGACTTATATGACGGTTCATACCACGAAGTAGACTCATCTGAAATGGCATTTAAGATTGCAGCTACCATGGGATTCAAGGAAGCTTGCAAGAAGGCAAAGCCAGTTCTACTAGAGCCAATCTTCAAGGTAGAGGTTACTGTACCTGAGAACAACATGGGTGACATCATCGGAGATATCAGCTCAAGAAGAGGATCTATCGAAGGTTCTGACATCAATAATGGTGCAGCTGTTATCAGAGGATTCGTTCCACTATCCGAGATGTTCGGATATGCTACTGACCTGCGTTCTAAGACACAGGGTCGTGGTGTATACGTAATGCAGTTCGACCACTTCGATAAGCTACCAGAGAGCTTGAAGGAAAAGGTTGCAAAATAATCTTTAATATCACCAAGTT
>ERZ772966.652-NODE-652-length-13144-cov-3.387807_pt1 | contig 13144 bp, 8 predicted proteins | sample MGYA00580680_ERZ772966 | MGnify/ENA primary metagenome ERZ772966 (study PRJEB29015, sample SAMEA2738055) | human oral metagenome | biome: human oral; feature: human-associated habitat; material: saliva | place: China | collected 2225 ...
TATCTATTCAACAAGTAGACCGGGCTGGTAGATGACATTACAACACGATGGCAAAAAGGGGGAGAAAGTTATTTTCTACACACTAAATAACGAACATAACGCAACCACCGAACAAACTAATCGTTATTTTGGTTTAAGCGAAATAAACAATCCTCGCTCCTCGTTCTGGATATTTCTTGATGTTGTATTTTATACTTATAAAAAAGTATTTATTTTCTTCTTACTTAGCGTTATAGGACTCGTCTTGTTTAATGGGAGTATCGTTAAAGACCGCATAATTAGATTTACATCCGTCGCTTTAGGCATCTTATTTATTCTTTTTTGGGGTATAGCATCTATTTCTTAGATGATTATCCCTTACAAAAAAATGATAAAGTTTACATCTGCAAGAGGAACTTCAATATAACAGATACAATTTCTTATCAAACGTGCGGAGGCTCCGCACACATGGTGCGGATGGTAAACACCAATAGTGCGGAGGCTTAACACCAATCATTTGGGCGGTTTATAACCTTACAAAAAACTACTACTCTGAAAGTATTAGATATCGTTTCTTCTCACACATTGGGCTGCCCTTTATCATTCCATATATCAGAAGGAGCTTATCTAATATGATAAAATCAATTTCTACTCATAAAGGAAAGCAAATAAATACCTATTTTTGAGTATTGTAGAGTTAGTAGATTCGTCCTACCTTTGCAATTCATGGACTTCACGAATAGGATAATAGCGTCTATTGTATTTTGCGGACTAAGTATCAATGGAATAGCACAGACACTTACAGGTTGTGTTGTGGGGAAAGATGATCGTAAGCCTATAGCCTACGCATCAGTCACATTGAAGGAAAATCGCTTATACGCTTTTACGGACGAAAAAGGTTGTTTCACGATAAAAAACGTACCGAAAGGAAAGTGTACTGCAGTTATCTCCTGCCTTGGTTACGCAGAACAAACAGTAGTTGTCACCATTAATAATGATGGTGCCACGCTCAACGTGCGCCTTGCCGAAGACAACCTTCAACTCGATGAAGTACAAGTTGTTGCGCATCGAAAGAAAGACGAGATAACAACCTCTTACACCATTGACCGTAAGACGTTGGACAATCAACAGATAATGACTTTGGGCGATATTGCCCAACTCCTGCCAGGCGGTAAGAGTGTGAATCCTTCTTTGATGAATGATAGCAAATTGACTTTGCGTAGCGGTTCATCAGAGCGAGGCAACGCGTCGTTTGGTACAGCCATTGAGGTGGATGGTGTTCGTCTGAACAACAATGCTATGATGGGCGAAACGGCTGGTGTGAGCACACGGGGGGTAAGTGCTTCTAACATTGAAAGTGTGGAGGTAGTACCCGGTATTGCCTCTGTAGAATACGGCGACCTCACCAATGGTGTAGTAAAAGTGAAGACCCGTAGAGGTAGTTCGCCTTTCATCTTGGAAGGAAGTATCAACCAACACACCCGCCAGATAGCCCTTCACAAAGGATTAGACTTGGGCAAGAATACAGGACTCATCAACTTCTCCCTTGAGCATGCACGCTCTTTCTCGGATGCAGCATCGCCTTACACTGCTTATCAGCGCAACGTTCTATCGTTGCACTATATGAATGTCTTTATGAAAAAGACACGACCTCTTACCTTGGATATTGGTCTGAATGGTGGCGTGGGAGGCTATGATTCGAAGGCTGATCCAGACCGCAACTTGGACAGTTATTATAAGGTTAAGGACAATAATGTGGGTGGTAATGTACGCCTTGACTGGTTATTGAACAAGTCATGGATAACCAATCTTAATTTTACAGCTGCCTTCACCTACGCTGATAAACGCTCAGAAAGCTATAGTAACGAGAGTAGTAGTTCAACACAACCTTATATCCACACTTTGACAGAAGGGTATAACATTGCAGAAGATTACGATAAGAACCCTTCTGCCAACATCATTCTTGGTCCTACAGGCTATTGGTATCTGCGTGGTTTTGGCGACTCGAAGCCATTAACTTATAGCTTGAAGCTAAAGGGCAATTGGAATAAATCATTTGGAAAGTTCCGCAATCGCTTGCTTGTTGGTGCAGAGTGGACCAGCAGTAAGAACAAAGGAAAGGGAACATACTACGAGAATATGCGCTATGCACCAACATGGCGTGAATATCGTTTTGATGCCCTTCCCGCTTTAAACAATATGGCACTCTATGCCGAAGACAAGCTATCAATGGCTATCAATGATAAACAGAACATAGAATTGACAGCGGGTGTACGTGAAGATATTACCTCTATTCCAGGCTCAGAGTATGGAACAGTAGGTAGTCTTTCGCCACGACTGAATATGCGTTACGTGCTTCGCTTTGGACAAGATAGTTGGATTAATAGTCTTAGCTTACATTCAGGATGGGGCAAGAGCGTGAAACTTCCAAGTTTCCAAGTACTCTACCCTTCTCCATCTTATCGTGACATGTTAGCATTCTCATCTACAAGTGATGCTAACAACCGTTCTTATTATGCTTATTACACCTATCCTTCAAAGGCACGATACAATGCAGCTTTGAAATGGCAACACGCCAACCAATGGGATTTAGGTATAGAGCTTAGATCCAAGATTGCTGATGTCAACTTGTCGTTCTTCCATAGTAAGATATTCAATCCTTACATGGCAACAAACGCCTATACACCCTTTACATATAAATACACATCACCTGCTAAACTTCAGGCAAGCGGTATTGATGCGGCTAATCGTCTCTTTGCGATTGATCCACAGACAGGTATTGTGACTGTGAGCGATGCTACTGGTGCCAAAACCCCAGTCGTTCTTCGTTATGACGAACGTAACACCTACGTCACCAACACGAAATATGTGAATGCTGACCCATTGAGTCGCTATGGCTTAGAATGGATTGTAGACTTCAAACAGATTAAGGTTCTCCGTACACAGGTGCGTGTAGATGGTAAGTATTATCATTATAAGGCGCAGGACGAAACACTCTTTGCGGATGTACCTGTAAGTCTTAACACACGTCAATCAGACGGGAAACTCTATCAATATATTGGTTATTATCGTGGTGGTGCAGCTACTTCAACCAATTATACCGCCAATGCTTCACCATCAAATGGGTCTGTCAGCGGTCAAGTGGATATGAATGTCACACTGACGACACATATACCAAAGATTCGACTTGTCGTTGCTTTGCGCATGGAAAGTTCACTCTATACATATAGTAGAGCTACCAGCAGCCGAGGATATGTTGTGAATAGTGGCAATGAATACTTTGGTGAGCCATATAATGGTAAGGCAGAAAATCAAACAGTAATCGTCTATCCAGAGTATTATAGTACATGGGATGCCCCAGAGACATTGGTTCCTTTTGCTGAAAAACTACGCTGGGCAGCAACAAACGACAGAGGATTATACAACGATCTGACACAGTTGGTTGTGCGAACAAACTATCCTTACACGTTGAATCCGAATAAGTTGAGTGCGTTCTGGTCGGCTAATTTGAGTGTAACAAAGGAAATTGGCAAACACGTATCTATATCGTTTTATGCCAATAACTTCTTCAACACACTTGCTCAGGTACACTCTACTCAGACAGGACTTGAAACAAGTCTCTTTGGTAGTGGATATGTTCCGAGTTTCTATTATGGACTTTCATTAAGATTGAAGATATAATGAGAAAGATATTTTGTTTACTTGCAGTATGCGTGATGACGATTTTGGTCTCATGTGCTGACTATGATGAAGGACTTGATGTAGTCAACTTTGATGTGAAGTTAGAGTTTCCAAGCACATACGATGGCTCGTATGAAGGCTTACGTGTAGAGTTACAAGACGCTGTGGCAAGCACCTTCGTTGATAGTACAGACGCACAAGGAATAGCTCACTTTAGAGTTCCTTCAGGCTTGTATAAGGTCAGCAGCTCAGCAAGAAAGGAGACAGTGGACTACCGTTACTTCTTCAATGGAGCCAAGTCGCAGGTAGTTGTCGCAGCAGACTCTCCTCGCGTAGTAACCTTACCATTAGTAATGTCGAAGAAACGTATCGTAAATTAAAAGAGAAATAAAGATAGTATAAATTAAAAACAATGTTTATGAAGAAAATAAGTTTTATAGGGCTTATCGCTTTGACACTGTCGTTCATACCCCTTAGTGGCTTTGCACAGACAGTACAAGAGAAGATGATAACCTGCCTTGTCTTGACCGAAACGAATGGTACAAAGACAGAATTTGCTTTGGAATCGTTTCCTGTTATAACCATAGAAGGCAACGACCTTGTTATTACTTGCGAGGGTAAAAAGTTATCAACAGCACTGACAGGCGTGCAGGACTACCATTTCACTGAGAAAAAGGTGACAACAAGTATTAGTAGTGTACCTTCTAATGACCCAAAGAATGCGTCTGTTTCTCCTCAATTCTCTTTCAGTAATGCTGAGGTTAGTGGATTGAAAGCAGGTGCAAAAGTGGCTATTTACAATCTTAATGGTACACAAATCAGCTCAGTAACAGCAGATGGTGAAGGACGAGTTGCCCTTGACCTGTCATCATTACCAAAGGGTGTCTACATCCTCCGTACACCAACAAAGAGTTTTAAGTTTATGAATAAGTAAGAATAACATTAGAAATTAAATAGAAAAAGATATGAAGAAAATATTACTTCTCCTTGTTGCTGTATTTGCTTTCATCAGCAACATCAACGCGCAAACATGGAATATGGTTGTGACACATAACGATGGTACCGTACAAGTCATCAAAGCATCAGATGTAAAGAACGTTACTTTCCAATTGCCTGATCAGAATGCTGACCAAGTTATCATCAAGGAACTTTACACGACAGGTGTACCAAAAGATAACGACCCTAAGAATGCTTTTCAATCAGATAAGGGTTTTATCCTCTACAACAATAGTGGAAAGACAGCGGTAATCAGCAACTTGGCTATTGGTATGTTAGACCCATACAATGCACATTCTGCGGCAAACGCATGGTATAGTGCAGGTGCAACAGAGCCATCATACGTATCTCAGAACTGGGTTCCAGCAACTGCAGGTATATGGTACTTCCAAAATTCATTAGTTATCGAGCCTTATTCACAGGTTGTTATCAGCTGTATGGGGGCTATAGACAACACCAAGACCTATTCTAAGAGCGTCAACTATGCCAACAAGGATTATTACACAATGTATGATCCTGAGTCTGGTTATAACAACACATCTTATTATCCAACACCTTCAAATGTTATCCCATCCAGCCAATATCTTAAGGCAGTAAACTTTGGTCCTGCCAATGCTTGGCCATTGAGTCAGTCTTCTCCAGCCTTCTTTATCTTCCAAACAAAGGGTACAACACCTGCTGCTTTCGCTAACGATGCAAGCAATATCGTTTACGCACCGGGCAAACCACAGACAAAAGTCAATGCTGTATTGAAGGTTCCAGCAGACTGGATTCTTGATGGTATTGAGGTTTATCAGGATATTAACGAGAGTAAGAGTAAAAAGCGTTTCGGCTCTGATGTAGATGCTGGTTATGTAAAGCAGACTATCAAACTTGGTCATAGCGTATATCGTAACGTGGATGCTGAAGCAACTAAGAAGATTGAAGGCAATACAGCTAAGTTGGTTTACAACTACAAGTATGGCACAGACCCAAGTGGTATCGATGCTGAAGCATCTATGAAGAATGGAGCAAAGATTGTCTACATGGACACTAACAACTCTACTGCTGACTTCCACGAGCGCAAACAGTTCTCTATTAAAGACTAATCATACAGAAGATAAAAGAACATAACCTGTAAGATGAGATATAGGTTCATGACACTTATACTGGCAGGAGCATCCCTCTCTGCCAGCCTCAACGCACAGGAGCAGACTAAGGATAGTCTGCTCCATCGTGATTTTAGCTTCGTTGCCAACAGCGATGCATGGCTGAGAAGTGACAATGCTGCAGCCTTAGTACGATTTAAGACAAGGAACATCTCTTTAGCTGAAGCGTATATGCAGTATGGCAAGGGAGGCTTTGTCAACTATGACGAGTCGCCACGTACCGTGCAAGCGGGTGCCAACGTGTCTTCTTTCTATCGTTTGACGGACAGGATTGTCCTATCGGGAAGTATGCGTTATGACAACTTCTCTGGGCGCAACATGACTGGTTCAGCATTCATACAGACCCAACGACTGCCCTTTGATATCGTAGAAGACTCGCTAAACCATGCTGGCACAAAGCATCGTGACACCTATAATCTTATGGGCGCATTGTCTTGGGAGATATATAAAGGACTTGCCATTGGTACAAAGGTGGACTTCACTGCAGCAAACGTTGCTAAGTATAAGGATTTAAGACATAAGACAAAGCTAATGGATTTAGCCCTCACTACTGGCGTATATGTACCATTACAGCCTATGAGTATTGGTCTTAACTATACTTACCGACGGAACACAGAGAGCGTAATCTTTAGTACCTACGCTTCAAATGCACAGGAGTTTACGTCTTATATCAACTATGGTCCGTGGATTGGTAAGACCGAACAGTTTAGCAGCTCAGGCTATACTGATAACAATAGAGAGCAACCAATGCTCAATGAATACCATGGTTTAGAGCTGCAATTTAGCTGGGATATCCTACCTAATCTCTCATGGTTTAACAACTTTGGCGGTACATATCGCAAAGGTTATTACGGCAGGAAGTCACCCTATACGATAGTTCACTCCGATCATCATAGCAACATCTATGACTATCAATCACGCCTATCTTTGACTCTCGACAAGCAGATACATCATCTCGATTTCAGCTTTTCAAGCGAGAATCTTGTCAACGAGATGAATGCTTATCGTTCTAACAAAAACGAACAAGGGGCATACTTCTATCAGTATCTTGACCCTGTGAAGAGTGCTAACAAGGCTTGGAACGATGTGCATCTTGGCTATACAGGCTATTATGGCGTTATAAACGAGTTACCTCTCTGGACGATTGAAGCGGGTGTAAACTTCTCTCATCGCAAGCAGACTGGCTACAGCTACCCTTACTTCCGACGTCAGGACATCCACACAACAGAGGCTTATACAAGTCTTACACGTAACCTCCTTTTCCGAAAGGGAGTACTTTCACTACAAGCAGGCTTTGCCTATAAGAAGGGAAAAGGTGACGCTTTCGAGGATGGAACATTGGCACAACCTTCTGATAAGCAGAATGGTTTTCCTACGATGGACGTACTAATGTATCGTGAGTATAAGTATCTTACAGACCCGCAATACTCCCTTCAACTTGGCATCAAGTATGCTTTTGTACTTCCGGGGACAAAGATGAAAACCTACACCGCCTTTGACTTTACTCATCGCCACACCAATGACGGCAACGCTTACCTTGTAGGTAGGAACTATTCAACGGGCAGACTGACTATTGGTTGCACCTTCTAACAGTCTTACTATTGGTCCGCACGAATGGTGCTAAGCGTTCGCACAAGTGGTGCTGAGCCTCCGCACCACTCGTGCGGAGCACTTAAAAGAGTACAATATGCTATTAAGACCAAAGCAAGTAAGCCTTAGTAAGATGACAGCTACCCCAGAGTAATTACCAAACAGACATAAAAGAATTATAAAAGGAATCAATCACATATTATGTTAATAAACAAAAGAATTATCAATGCGCTTGTACTCCTACTCCTCGTGACAGGTGCTATGGCGCAGAATGTCAGCACCGACAACAGCTTCCGCATAGGTAAGTTGAAGAATGGTATGACCTATTACATACGCCACAATGCCAAGGAGAAAGGGATTGCCGACTTCTACATTGCACAGCGTGTGGGAAGTATTCTTGAAGAACCAAACCAAAGAGGATTGGCTCACTTCCTTGAGCACATGGCTTTCAATGGAAGTAAAAACTTCAAGAACACAGCTTCTTCACCAAGTATCGTACATTGGTGTGAAGCACACGGTATTAAATTCGGTACCAACCTCAACGCCTACACCTCGATTGACGAGACCGTTTACAACGTCAGTTCCGTACCTGTAAAGCAGGAATCTACCATCGACTCTACCCTACTTATCCTCCACGACTGGAGTCACTACTTGGACCTTGAGGACAAAGAGATAGACAAGGAGCGTGGTGTTATTCACGAGGAGTGGCGTACACGTCGTGCAGGCATGGCTTCACAACGCTTGTTGGAAGAGGCGTTGCCATTCATCTATCGTGGAACAAAGTATGAAGACTGCCTGCCAATCGGTAAGATGGAGATTGTAGACAACTTCCCTTACAAGGCACTCCGCGACTATTATCACAAGTGGTATCGCCCAGATTTGCAGGCTATCATCGTTGTGGGTGATATTGACGTAGACAAGATGGAACAGAAGATACAGTCTGTCTTCTCTGCCATCCCAATGCCTGAGAATGCTGCTCATCGTGAATACTTCCCAGTAAGCGACAACGACAAGATGATTGTGGCTTCGCTGAAAGATTCTGAACAGCCTATCATGCTCGTTACACTTTATATGAAGCATGAAGCTACACCAGATGCAGAGAAGTCTACTGTGAAGTATCAGCGAGACGGATATGTTGACGACTTGGTTTCTTATATGATTGGCGAACGCCTTAACGAGATGCAGGACAAGAATCCAAAGCCTTGCTTGAGTGCTTCTGCACGTATGGGTCAGTTCTTGATCAGTCGTACAAAAGATGCTTTTGTTCTTTCCTTTGGTGCTCGTCAGGAAGATGTAAAGGGTTCGTTTGATGCAGCTGTGGGTACGATTGAGCAAATTCGTCAGCATGGTTTTACTCCATCAGAGCTTACTCGTGCCAAAGCCTTCCGCCAGAAGGTGATTGACCGCCAATATAATGAACGTAACGACCGTCGCAATTCTTACTATGTGCGCCGTGCAAAGCAGAACTTTCTCGATAACGAACCAATAACAACCGAGGCTTACGACAAGCAATTGGATGACCAATTCTTTAACGAGGTGACACTCGACGAGGTGAATGCTGCTATGCGTGAAGCTATCACGAATAAGAATCAGGTGCTTGTTATATATTCTCCCGACAAGGCTGGCGTAAATGTTCCCTCAGATGCGCAGTTTGAACAGATGGTTCTTGATGCACAGGCAAAGACCTATCCTAAGTATGTTGAGAAGAAGTTGGACGATAAGCTGATTGAGACACTTCCTAAGAAGGGACGTATCAAGAGCGAGAAAGCTGGTTTGCACGGAACAACAGAAATCACACTGAGCAATGGTGTGAAAGTTTACTTCAAGAAGACCGACTATCAGAAGGATGCTGTGACACTGAACTTCTTTGCAGAAGGTGGTTCTTCCCTCTATCCTATCAAGGACTTGATTAACACACAGTTTATTTCAGCTGCCGTTAAGGAAGGTGGTGTTGGGCGTTTCAGTGCAACAGAACTCAATAAGTTCTTAGCTGGCAAGACTGTTCGTATCAACGCTGGTGTAGGCAATGAAACACAGTCTATCAGCGGTAACTCATCTATCAAGGACATTCGTACGCTGTTCGAACTTACCTACTTGTATTTTACCAACCTCCGTCGTGATGATCAGGCTTTCCAGTCAGAGCTCAACCGTATGCGCTCTTTCCTCACCAATCGTGAGGCAAGTCCTAACGTTAGCTACAACGACTCTATCGCTGCCATCGTTTATGGTAATTCGCCACGTGTACAACCACTTAAGGCAGCTTCGCTTGACAAGGTAAGCTATGACCGTGTTCTCGAGATTTACAAGGAACGTTTCAGCAATGCTTCTAACTTCAAGATGATTATCATGGGTAACATTGACATCGCTCAGTTGCGCCCTCTCTTGGAACAATACATTGCTTCTCTACCATCAACAGGCAAAAAGGAAACCTTTGCGATGACTTATCCTGACGTGCGCAACTGCAACGAGACTCACCGCTTTGAAAAGAAGATGAAGACCCCATTGGCACGTGTAACCGTCTTCTACACATGGAACGAACCTTACACAGCTAAGGCTGATTTGGAACTCGACGTCTTTAAACGTGTATTGTCTATCGCCTATACCGACTCTGTACGTGAGGAGAAAGGTGGGGTATATGGTGTGAAACTGCAGCAGAGTCTAAGTAAGTCAAGCAATCCTCACGCTCTGTTGAAAATTGCCTTTGATACCGACCCAAACAAGTATAACATGGTTATGCCAATCATCACAAAGCAGATTGAGCACATTGCCAATAAGGGTCCAGAGGCAGTAAGTCTGCAGAAGGTGAAGGAATACCTCTTAAAGCAGTACGACCAATCTTCTGTTACCAACGACTACTGGCTCTACGTGATATATAACCAGCTGCGCCACGGAGTTGACTTTGACAAGGACTATAAGACTATCGTGCGCAACATCACAGCTGCCGACATCCAGCGTATTGCCCGCAACCTTATCAACAGCAACCGCCGTATTGAAGTGACAATGCAGTCTGAAAAGGAGAAGTAAGTTACTCTGCTTTTTGGTATTAGGAAACTTTAATCATGTGAGCAACTTGTAATATCGAAAATAAAGTCATTATTTAATATTAATTTTTCTTGCCTCCCTACGTTTTCTATAACATAAGGGAGGCAAGTCTTCATTTTATAGGTAGACTAAAAAGGACTTCTACTAGAACACTCCAATTTGAGTAGAATATTAAGCCAAATTATATGATACTTGTTATTCTCTGAATAATTCTTTGAAGTATACTTTCGTTGCTTACAAGTATGAAAGCAGTACCTGTCATTCCACTAATAATTTTATGCCTGCAATCTGGCATACTTACCTGTGCCGTGAATACGCTGCCAGCCTCCGTTTGTAAAGGTATATGCGATGTGGCTGTTATTACACCATTTGCAACTCCGTATATTTCTGTATCGTAACCTTCAAATTCGATGTTTGCCGTCATTCCTCTTGCTATCGTATTCACATATTTATATGGAATGGTTATTGCACCTTGATAGGCATTTGTCATCTGCACCTTTGCACTGATAGTTTCGGGATAAGGTATAAAATATGCGCCTATCAGTAGTCCCAATATCACAATGGTGATAATCGTGATACCATAACGGACAATCCTTGACGGTATCTCGCCAATGATATGCCTTACTTTCTCGCTACGAAGTTCTATCTTGTTGTCTGCCATAATATTCCTTTCTGCTGTTAGTTACCTAATTCTAACTGATTTTTCACGAGGTTATAGTATACACCACGCTTTGCCGTGAGTGCTTCGTGGGTGCCAATTTCCACAACTTTGCCTTTATCCAGTACCACTATCTGGTCGGCATTCTTTACAGTGCTTAGTCGGTGCGCTACGATAACTACCGTCTTGCCTTTGTAAAACTCATCAAGATGCTCCACTATCATACGTTCATTGTTGGCATCGAGCGAGTTAGTGGCTTCGTCAAGGAAGATATAGTCGGGATTCTTATACACGGCTCTTGCTATCAAGATGCGCTGTTTCTGTCCTTGACTCAAGCCCACACCGTCACGCCCAATCTTGGTGTTATACTTTAAGGGTAGTCCCATCACATAATCATTGATGCAAGCTATTTCGGCAGCCTTTTGCAAGCGGTTCTTGTCTATTTCTCCATCATCTACAGCAATGTTGCGAGCTATCGACTCAGAGAAGATAACGCCGTCTTGCATCACCACACCACATTGCCTGCGCCACCACTTTTTATTGAGCGTATTTACATCTGTTCCGCCAATATTGATTTGTCCACCCAATACGGGATAATAGCCTAACATCAGTTTGATAAGAGTAGTTTTACCGCTGCCCGATGCGCCCACAATGGCTGTTACCTTACCTTTGGGGATATTGAGACTAACATCATCTATAATAGTTTTCAGTGCGTGTGGGTCGTATTTGAAGTTTGCGTTTTCAAGGTCTATGCCTTCGTTTTCTTCTTTCACTGCTATTCCTAATCCTTGTTTTCCGTTCTCGTCATCCATTCGGTGGATTTCATTGATACGTTCAAGGCTTATCTTTACATCTTGTACGGAGTAGAAGAAACTCATCAACTGTTCAACAGGAGAATTGAGCTGACCAATAATGTACTGTACGGCAAGCATCATACCGAGTGTGAGTTGTCCGTGAATAACGGCTGTTGCCGCGACTACTGTAATAACGATATTCTTGAGTTCGTTGATAAAGATGCTACCCGCCTCTTGCGTCTGTTGGAGTTTGAGCGACTTCATTTGTACTCCAAAGAGGTCTGCCTGCACGTTCTCCCATTCCCAACGTCTGCGCTGCTCGCAGTCTTGGAGCTTTATCTCCTGCATGGAGGTGATAAACTCGTAGGTCTTGTTGTTGTTGATGGCTTGCTGCTCAAAGAGTTCGTAGTCGAGTACCTTTCTGCGTCTGAGGAAGAGTGCAAGCCAACCGCCATATAGCAAGCTGCCCAACATAAAGATGGTAAAGATGAGCCAATTGTAAAAAAGCAACACGATGCTGAACACCACAAAGGTGAAGAGCGAGAAGACGATGCTGAGCGTTTGTTGTGTTAGAAACGTATTCACACGGCTGTGGTCACCCATTCGCTGCATAAGATCGCCCATCAATTTGGTATCGAAGAACGACATTGGTAGCTTCAAAAGCTTGATGAAAAAGTCGCTTACCAGTGAGATGTTGATGCGCAGCGAAATATGCAACAGCAACCAACGACGGATAAAGTCGATGGCAGTACGGCTCACGGTAAGCATCAGTTGTCCTAAGAGTATCAGCCATATAAAACCGATATTCTGGTTTTTGATGCCCACATCCACGATAGATTGTGTGAGGAAAGGCAGAATAAGCTGCAGCAGGCTGCCAACGAGCAAGCCTAAAACAATTTGACCGAAATACTTACGATATTGCTTAATGTAACCAAAGAGGAACTTAAACGAGCGTTCCTCTTTAGGTTCTTCGTCCATCTTCTTTTCATAAAACGCAGGTGTTGGTTCCAAGAACATAGCGATACCCTTTTCCTCACCGCCCGATTGTGTGCTTACCCAGTGCTTCTTGAATTCTTCGAGATTGTATTTTACAAGTCCCTTTGCGGGGTCAGCAATGTAGAATGTCTTTCCCTTCTTAACTTTATACAACACCACAAAATGGTTTTGGTTCCAATGGACAATGCAAGGCAGCGGCACTTCGTTTACCAACGTGTCGAAACCAAGCCGTCCGCCCACGGTTTTAAGACCAATCGTCT
>ERZ772966.655-NODE-655-length-13109-cov-6.862111_pt1 | contig 13109 bp, 8 predicted proteins | sample MGYA00580680_ERZ772966 | MGnify/ENA primary metagenome ERZ772966 (study PRJEB29015, sample SAMEA2738055) | human oral metagenome | biome: human oral; feature: human-associated habitat; material: saliva | place: China | collected 2225 ...
TGGTACTCCTTCGGAGACCTGGGGTACGAGGGTGAGCTCCTGGCCAACCTCGTGAGCCGCTATCGCGAGCGATATCAAGCTCACTTTCTTGATCCTGAGCCGTTCCCCGGGGTCATTGATCTGCTCCATGACCTTCACGATGCGGGTGTCCCGCTGGCGACCGCAACCTCGAAGCAGGCGCCGATGGCCCTCGCGCAGATGGAACACCTCGGATTGTCCGATGTTTTTGACGTCATCGCGGGCGCAACCCCCGACCCCGGGTCGAGCAAAGCAACCGTCATTCACGAGGCCCTGACACGCTTGGAGGAGCGTGGTGCAGACATCTCCTGTCCCGTCATCGTCGGCGACTCGATCTGGGACGTTCGCGGCGCCAAGGAGGCCGGCATCCCAGTGATCGGTGTCGGCTGGGGCTACGCGACCGAGAATGGCCTGGACGATGCGGACGCCGTGTGCGAGACGGTCGATGACCTGCGCGACTACCTGCTGGATGGGGTGGCGCAGCACGCGCAGAGCGGTCGTTAGCGAAAGTCTCGGGAACGCACGTTGATGGGCAGGTCGACGGGATCGATCCGGAAGGCTTGCACGTTGATCGCACCGTCACCCCATTCGAGCGTCCCGCGAACGAGGAGTGCGTTCGACTCCAGGCAGACACGTCGAAACTTCTTCCACGCGCCCACCGACACGGAGACATTGACGAAACCTGTCTCGTCTTCAAGCGAGAGGAACGTGATTCCTCCGCCCGTGTGCGGGCGCTGTCGATGGGTGACGATTCCGGCGACGTCGACAATGCGTCCGGCCAGGTGCTGACCCAGCTCGCCGGCCCGGAGGGCGCTAGCGGGCAGCGATCCGCGCACGTAGCTGAAAGGGTGCTCCCCAGAGGTTAGCCCCGTCGTGGCGACATCCGATTGCATGCGTTCCGCCTCCGATAGCGAGGGCAAGTCGGGCACGCGCGAGCCCACCTCCGTGCCCGGAAGAAACGGCTGCCATTGACCGCCCCGAGCCTGTGGCTGCGCGAGCGCCCCGGCTGCCCACGCCCCCTCGCGCCGTCCCACTCCCAGGCACTCAAGAGCTCCGGCCATCGCGAGCTTTTCCATATCGGAGGCGCTCACGCGGCCGCGGCGAGCCAGGTCTGCCTGACTTGTGAATGCTCCCTCGCGCCGAGCTGCGACGATGTGCTTAGCGGCGGACCCCAGGCCTCGTACCTGGGACAGGCCGATGCGCACGGCGAGGTCCCTATCGACGTCGAGAGGAACGACCCCACGCGTCGGAAGTGACTCCGCGTGCCCCTCGCGGTAGCTCTCCCCCGTTTGTGCATCCCCCACACGTTGCACGCTTGCGTCAACGAGCGAATCGTTCACCGACGGCCCCACGACGCGCACCCCGTGCCTACGGGCGTCCTGCACGAGGGTTGCAGGAGAGTAGAAGCCCATTGGCTGCGAAGCCAAAATCGCGGCATAAAAGTGCTCGGGAGCATGAACCTTGAGCCAGGATGATGCGTAGACGATGTGCGCGAACGAAAAGGAATGCGATTCGGGAAACCCAAAGTCCGCGAAACCTTTGAGCTGTTCAAAGATGCGCTCGCGCGTGGGCGCGTCGATCCCCCGCTCTTCCATACCCGCCATGAGATCGCCCTTGAGGGCCTCCATGCGCTCCGGGCTGCGCTTAGCACCCATCGCGCGGCGCAGCTGATCCGCACGCGCGCCGGACAAGCCTGCGGCGTCCGTCGCGATACGCATGAGCTGTTCCTGAAAAAGTGGAACGCCGAGCGTCTGTTGCAGAGCGGGCTTCAGGAGCGGGTGCAGGTAGGTCACCTCCTCGCGTCCTGATCGGCGCCGCAGGTACGGATTGACTGAGCGCCCCTGAATCGGCCCCGGTCGGATGAGAGCGACCTCTACGACGATGTCATAGAAGCAACGGGGCTTGAGCCTGGGGAGCGTGTTCATTTGGGCGCGCGACTCCACCTGAAAGACGCCAACCGTATCGGCCGCGCATAGCAGGTCGTACACGCGCGGATCCTCCTCCGGTAGCGTATGCAGGCCCACAGGCTGGTCGCGGCGTCCGCGCACCTGTCGTTTCGCCCAGCCGCGCAGGTGCGGATGAACGTATCCATCCTCCTGCGCGTCGGATGCTCGCAGCTCGTCGAAGGCGACGCGCAGCGCGGTGAGCATGCCGAGCGACAGCAGGTCGAACTTCACGAGTCCCGCATCCGCGCAGTCCTCCTTATCCCACTGGAGGACTGTGCGACCGGGCATGGCTGCCCAGCCAACCGGGCAGATTCGTGACACCGGCTGATCGGTGAGCACCATGCCGCCCGAGTGGATTCCCATGTGCCGAGGCAGTCGTGACAACGCACGGGCCGCTTCTCTCACAAGTTCAGGGGCCTCTCCCCTGCCCTGGGACCAGGCCGTGGCCGTACCTGCAGGGTAGCCCAGAGCACGCGCAGCGTCGCGGATCGCCGAGCGCGGGCGATACGTGATGACGTTCGCAACTTGAGCCGCGCGATCCCGCCCAAAAGTGTCGTACACGTACTGGATGACTTCTTCTCGGCGGCAGGCTTCGATGTCGACGTCAATGTCGGGCGGACCCGAGCGCGCATCCGACAGGAAGCGCTCAAACAAAAGGTTATGGCGCACCGCGTCCACCGCCGTGATTCCCAGGCAGTAGCACACCGCGGAGTTTGCGGCGCTGCCCCGCCCCTGGCACAGGATGCCGTTGCGGGCACAAAAGTCGACGATTTCTTTGACGATGAGGAAGTAGCCCGCAAAGCCGAGTCGCTCGATGACCCCCAGTTCGTGATCGATCGTCTCCCACGCCCGGGGGTGGTTCGCGCGCGATCCGTAGCGCTTTCGAGCGCCCTCGTATGCGCAGTGTGCAAGCCACGTGTTCGCAGTATGCCCATCGGGAACCCGGGTGTCAGGCAGACGCGGGGCGACAAGACGCAGGTCGAAAGCGCACGAGGCAGCGACCTCGCAGGCGTTATCGAGCGCCTGCGGGTGAGCCCCGTGCAGCCTCGCCATCTCGGCGGGCGAGCGCAGAAAAGAACGGTGAGCACCCAGGTGGGCTTCCGCCTCGTCTAAGGAGGAGCCCAAGCGGGTAGCCGCCAGAATGTCGCCGAGCGCCTGCTGCGAGGGCGAGGACATGCGCGCTCCGGTTGTCGCCACAAGCCGAGTTCCGCGCGTATGCGCGAGGTTCGCCAGCGTCTCTGCGACCTCGCGTTCGTCTCCGCGCGACGCCTGCCATTCGACGAGAACATTGTCGCGCCCGAAAGCATTCACGAGGCCGTCGAGGACTCGGCGCGCGGAGGCTATGCCGCCGGCTCGTAGCGCCCGCATGAGTGGGCCCCGCTTGCCACCGGTAAGGACGATGAGGTCTCCTCCGGCTTCGCTCAGATTGACGAGGCTGTGGCGGGGTTTGCGCTCGCCTGGTGCGGACAGCGCTCGCTCACTCATGGCTCCCACGAGATTCGCGTAACCGCTTGGACTAGCGGCCAAGACAGGCAGACGTATCCCCGGGTCTTCCGCTCCGGGAGCAAGTCCCCACCCTGGAGCAGATGAGCCGGGAACAAATTTTCCACAAGCACTCGATGTCAGCGTCAACTCGGCCCCATAGACGATGGGTAGGCCAGCTTCGCGGGCGGCCATGGTCGTCTGGACCGTCGAGAACATGCCGTCAACGTCGAGAATAGCGAGAGCATCGAGGCCCAGGCGCGCAGCTTCTTCCACCATCCGCGCGGGTTCATCGGTCCCATCCAGGAAAGTGAAAGCACTGTGCGCGTGCAATTCTGCGTAGCGTTGTTCCGTGGTCACCCACTCATTATATCGAACAGGTGTTCGATTGAGGTCTTGGTGATAATGTAGGCTCCCAGGGCCACTTGCGTCGAGCGGGCGTCCCTGTCACGAACGCACAGGCCGTATGCTGGGGTCATGGAAACCATGCTCGCAGCGTCGCTCCGTTCCCCCGGCGATCTGGTCGTCGACAAACGCACCATCCCAACACTTGGCCCCCGCGATGTCCTTCTCGCGGTCGAAGCGACGACCCTGTGCGGCACGGACCTGCGCATCGCGACTGGCCAGAAGACGAACGGCGTCACCCCCGGAGTCGTTCTCGGCCACGAGATCGCCGCTCGAGTCTGGCGCGTCGGAGAAGAACTCACCGTCGGCGTCGACGTTCCCGCGCCGGGTACGCAGGTCGGCCTCGCACCGGAAATCGCCTGCGGGCACTGCGCTCCCTGCATGAGCGGGCGTTCCAACGTGTGCGCACACATGCGCCTGTTCGGGACGGGAGTCGATGGGGGCCTCGCCGACCTCGTCCTCGTTCCCGAAGAAGCGCTCGCGTGCATCACTCCCGTCACAGCAGAGATCGACCCTCCGCTCCTCGCCCTGGCAGAGCCTCTGTCCTGCTGCCTGCGCGCAACGTCGCGCCTGCCTATCACCGCCGATTCTCGCGTCCTCGTCCTGGGGACCGGCCCGATTGGCCTCATTCACTGCGCGCTCGCGGTGTCCGCCGGCGCACGCGTGATGGCGTGCGGACGACAGGCACGACTGGAACCCGCGCGGGCAATGGGAGCTGAGGTGACGACCGCTGCCCAGGGCGAGGAGCTTGTGCGTGAGGTCCTTGCTTGGACTGATGGTCTCGGAGCAGACGTCGTCATCATCGCTGTCGGCGCCCCTGGCCTCGTCCCAATCGCGGCGCAGTGCGCCCGCATCGGCGGCCACGTCTCTTTCTTTGCCGGCTTCCCCGCGGGGACAATGGCTCAGATCGACCCAAACCTCGTGCATTACCGCGAGCTCACCGTCAGCGGCAGCGCCAACGCAACACTCGACGACTATGCGGGAGCCGTCAACGCACTGTCGAGCGGGCACATTGACCTTTCAGCGCTCATCACGCATGAATTTTCCCTATCCGACGTCAACACTGCGCTTGACGCCATGCGCACGCGAGCCGGCCTTAAAGTCGCCGTGCGCCCCGAAGGGGTCACCGCCCCTTAGTCGAGGAGGCCGCGCAGGTCCGCCTCGCTGAGCCGAGCGCCCGTCCCGGTCCCGTTCATCACCGAGGAAATGAGCTGGCGCTTACGGTCCTGCAGCTCCACAACCTTCGCTTCGATCGTATCCGTCGCAACCATGCGATAGACATTCACCTTCTTAGTCTGACCGATGCGGTGGGCACGATCAATCGCCTGCTCTTCGGCGGCAGGATTCCACCAGGGATCCATGACATAGACGTAGTCCGCCTCGGTGAGGGTCAGACCCGATCCACCGGCCTTCAGGGAGATGAGGAAAACCTGGGCCTCACCCGAGCGGAACTTCTCGATGACCTCCGCGCGACCACGCGTCGACCCGTCAAGCTGCACGACGGATATTCCACGGCGCTGAAGCATGTGTCGGATACGCTCCAGGAACGAGGTGAACTGGCTAAACACCAGCGCCTGGTGGCCCAGTGGCACGATCTCGTCCAAGCGATCCGCCAGATACTCAATTTTCGCTGACCCCACGTGCGCGTACGACTCCTCGACGAGAGCCGGATCGAGCGCTAGCTGCCGAAGCCTCGTGATGGACGCGAGCACGCTCATTCGATTCGCATCCACGTCACGCAGCAGATCGAGGATTCGCGCGCGCTCGCGGGCCAGGTACTGGTCGTAGATGTGGCGGTGTTCCTTGCCGAGATCGATGCGCACAACGTCAACGATCTTATCGGGAAGATCGGGAGCAACCTCCTCCTTCGTGCGACGCAGAACGAACGGCGCGACGTAGGCGGTCAAACGCGCGAGCAGAGTCGGATCCGCGCCGTTTTCGATAGGCCTGCGAACCTGCTGCTGGAACGTCTCCCACGGGGGTAGGAGGCCGGGGCAGGTCAAGGAGAGCAACGACCACAGGTCACTCAGTGAATTTTCAATCGGAGTGCCCGAAACCGCCAGCTTCCACGGCGCCTCAAGATCGCGTAGAGCTCGGTACGTCGCGGTGCGAGGATTTTTCACTGCCTGAGCCTCATCGATGACGACGCCGCCGAGTCGCACTTGACTCCACTGCTGCGCCTCCAGGCGCACCAGCGTGTAGGAGGTGACGATGATATCCGCGTTCGCAGCCTCCTGCGTAATCGTCGTGCCACGACGGGTGGCCGTTTCCGTCACTGTGCGCACGCGTAGCTGCGGCGTGAATTGTCGGGCCTGCTCGACCCACACGCCGACGACGGATGTCGGCGCAACGACAAGAACAGGCGCGTTGGCGTCCCCACCCTTGTGGGCACGCACGGCCGCCACGGCCGACAAAATCTGAACGGTCTTACCCAAACCCATATCATCGGCCAAAATTCCGCCGATGCCACCCGACATTCGAGCGGTGAGCCACGCGTGTCCGCGGCGCTGATACGGGCGCAGGATCGCGCTCAGGGAAGCGATAGGCGCCAATCCGGTGTCCGCGGATCCGTCGCGCAGCGGTGCGATGCGCGCTCGCCACGCGTCGCTCATGCTCACGCGGTCGGAGGCAGTTGCAAGCAGATCGACCATGCCGACCTGCATGGGCGTGAGCCTCACGCCCTCGCCATCCCAGCCCGTCAGGGTGCGCGCCTCTTCTAACAGGGCTGCCAAGGACCGAATGCGCTCGCCGTCGAGGCGCACCCACACCCCGTTGACTTCAACGTAATCCTGCCCATTGGCGATTGCTTCAAGCGCATCACGAATGCTGATCGTGACATTGTCAAGCCGTAGCCGTACGTTGAGGTCAAACCAGTCACGCTCAGCAGGGGCGATACTCATATCGATCTCACACCCACTGTCACGCACGTCGATTGCGCGCACATCCTCAGCGACGTCCCAGATGAGGCCGTCCACGCTCTTCGCATCAACGACATGTTCTAAGAATGCGGGGACAAGCCACGGGGATAGCCGTCCCGTTCGCGGCGGAGGCGTCCACAGCGTCGCATCCAACGAGCGCCCCCACGATTGCACGCGGCGCACTATCTCGGCCACGGCCTCGTCCCTAGCGCAGTGCGCCACGGGAGTGCGCGAGCGCGACTCCCCCTGGACATACTCGGCCCACCAACGCACTACGACGGATTCCCCATCGCGGCGCACCGTGCCCAGAAGAGACACCTGGGGCCGCGCATCTGCGTCAAAACTCCCATCGGATGAAGCCATAGAAAAACGCCTGCGCAGTGCTGGCAGCCACGTTCCACGAAATTCGGCGACGTCTGCCGCAGGAATGTGCAGGCCGCGATCAAGCGGAAAACCGTCGAGAGTCCCCAGCCCTTCGATACGCGCAATTGATCGTCCCCCGTCCAGCAAGAGGACGCCCGCATCGCGGTCGATGCGCGGCCTCGTGATGACCTCATCTCCGTTGCGTGCAACGATCCTGACGGTGAGGCCGTCGTCACCGGAACACACATCGATGTCCGCATCCCACGTCGCGTGCGAGAGCACCACCAACTCATCCGCCTCGGGTGACGTGTAGAGCTCAACACCCGCTCGTACAAGGCGCGCCAGCCACGCGTAGGCATGCTCACCCAGCGAACTGAGAGTCACTTCCGTGCGCGAGTGCCACGAACGCGATTCGCGTGACAGGCGGTAGCCCTCGCGCATGAGAGAAACGTGAGTGGGATCCAAGCCATCCGTCACTGACGCCCACTGGGTCGCCGTCAGATCGAGCCACGAGGCTCGCTTCGTCGTCCACCCCGACGAGGAGCTTGCGCGCAAGGGAATAAGAGAAGGCTCGACGCCGGGATCATGCGCATCAACGACGAGGGCCAACGGCTCACCCAGGCGGTCACGGTCGGCGCCCAGCATCTGCTCGAGGACACGGCTCCACTCGGGCACCGAGCGCTGCTTGTCGCGGGCATCTTCGCGTCCGACAATCAGCGTCGCCACCGCATGCGGGCAATCGCTGCGCAGCGGGCACGCGCATGTGAGGGCGGGACGCACAGCGCCCTGCGCGACGCGCACGCGATAGGTGAGCCCAGCTTCCTTCACGCGTGCCTCGGCCCACTCCCCATCCTCGCTCCAGGAAAATTCACGCACCGCACCACCGCGCGCCAAACGCAGGCCGTTTGCCCACGCCGCCGGGCCGACGAGGGCCATCATGTCATCGTCCGACATCGAGGCCAGCGTGTGCGACAGGGATACCATCCTTTCAGTCTACGGCACCCATCTACGCGCGGCACCAGCTCACTGAGTCAGGCCTTCCAAGGCCCACTCCCCTCCCTTCCAGACCAAGAGCACATCCCGACCATCCTCAAGCACAGCCTTCATGTAGGCCCGAGGACGTTCCTGCGCCCACCAGCGCCCTCCCACCGGCCAGGGACCCTCCACGCGCGCAATAGCGACTCGGCGTGCCTTCCTCGGGGCAGATCGCGCAGAGTCCTGCTCGCTCACAAGATAAGCGGGAGCCGCACTCAAGGCTCCCCTGTGATCAACGCGCACATCATCGAATGCACCCGACGCGCCGACGACCCTCACACGAGCAGGGGCATCGAAAAGAGTTGCCGGAGGCTGGGCAACACCACCTTCCCACGCTCCTTCACGCGAACGCAGGCTAGGCTCGCTCCCCCATCTGGCCATCACAACGCGACTGCGCGGGTCGTAACCTCCCTGCACGCGCGGAACCAGGAGCGCATCCGGACCCGCCATCCCCTGGATACGCACGACGCTGCGCGAGACATCGCGCTCGCGGTCTGACCTCCCCCACAGCGCCGTCATGCTCTGTCCCGCTCGAGGATCGCATGCGGTGAGACGAATGGATGTCACCGCGCCACTGGGCCCCTCAACACCAGACGTCCATCCCGCGAGTGTCCAGCGCACGCGCAGGGCGACATCGTCAGGTGCGCTCAGGTCGCACCCGCTCCACGTGCGAGTACGCTGCCCACCTCCGGCGTCCTCCACATCGATGCGCATCATCTGAGAGACAAGACCTCCCTGCCCCAGCCTCAGTGCGAGATCCCGTGCGATGCGCTGGATGGGAACCATCATCGTGTCGATGGAATCCCCACCCGCCTCAATGACACGTTCCACCGTGATGTCGGGCTGAATGCGCTCGGCAGGCGCGATAACACTGTCACCTCCGGAGACAAGGTTCCAGAGCGCTTCACCGACATCCCCAAAACGTTCACACACGCGACCACGTCCCAGCGCAAGAAAATCCGCACAGGTGTAGATGCCCAGGCCCTGCAAGAGGTCAAGAGTGTCAGCCGCTCTGTCTGCCATCGCGGCAGGAACGGCCCACATCGCGTCATGTAACGATATGTGTCCGAGGAACGATTGGTTCTCTTCGCAGGGAACGATGCGACCCTCGCGTGCGGCCGCCAAGGATGCGACCGGACCGTCAGCGATGCCAACAAAACATTCAACCCCGACGGCATCTTCGATCGCTGACACCAACGCCGAGGCGGCAGCCTCCTCACTCCCATGCCAGCGAGCAGGACCTCGCACCCGACACCTGGCCAGCCCTGGGCGCACACACTCCACACCGGCAGCCACCGAGTCAAAGGCATCGATGACCGCGCTAAAAGCCCTGGCCTCGCGATCAGGATCGCGCGGCAGGCAGATGAGATCGGGGCATAAGTACGTCGCTTCCCGAATGCTCATGCCGCTCCTGACTCCGGCTCGCCGAGCGGCAAAACTGGCGACCTCGATGCGATCGGCGTGCACAACGGCTCCAGCGCCACCCGGCGGCAAGTCGACCACGAGGCAGTGGACAGGCCAGTCGGGCACCCACACCACCATGTCGCGCACCTAGACCACCACTCGCATCCGTCGATGCGCCGCAGGAACGCGAGAAAGCCCCGGCCAGGGATACAGCGTCACGATGGTGCGTCCCATTGAGCGGGCCCGCGCCGCCAGAGTCCGCTGCTGTGCTGCAGACAGTTCAGGAACATCGAGACAGACGATATCGCAAGCGTCAACAAGAAGGGCACACAGGTCACCCACCTGATGATCCTTGTGCGCATTCAACACAAGAACGCGGTCGAGGTCCATCCCCTGCTGCCCTGCCCACTCCCAACCGATATCACCGACCCCGCAGAAGCCGATCCAGCCGCCGGACGGGCAGGCCTCGATCAGCAAACGAATGAGCTCGGATCTGTTCGTCGGCCCCAGAAGGATGGGAGAGGCGCCAGCGTGTATCTGCTCGATGTCGTCGCGCACCCGCAGGCCCACCGCCTGTTCAGCACGGTTCAGTACGTCGCGCGCCGCAAGTAACCGAGCATGCGAGTCGGTCATCACTCCCCCTTCCCACAGTAGAACATCTGTTCGATAAGGGAAGTCTAGAACCACGCTCACACATCTGCGTCCCGAACGCCGATCGCGCGCAGATAGGTCACAATGGGAACACCAAGAAAAGGAGCACGCATGAACATCGACCAGCGCCCCCTTGCCCCCAGCCCCTACGAAGGCCTGGACGTTCCCACGTTCACGCTGTCGTCGAGCGTTCTCACCGACGGCGCACCAATGCCCGAATCAGCAACAGCCGAGGCCGGATCCCTTTCCCCGGACCTCACGTGGCACGGCTTCCCCGAAGACACGGCGAGCTTCATGCTGACCTGTTTCGATCCGGACGCCCCGACCCCCTCGGGATGGTGGCACTGGACCATCCTCGACATCCCATCTTCCATGACCCACTTGGAAGCGGGCGCGGGCGCTTCCGACCTCATGTTGGACGGACCGGCTTTCCATTTGCGCGGAGATGCAGGTGAAGCCTCCTACTTCGGAGCTGCTCCCCCGATCGGCGACCGCCCCCACCGCTACGTATTTACGGTGCACGCCCTTGACACGGATTCCCTGGGCCTGGATGATGACGCGACCCCGGCCATGGCCTCGTTCGTGGCGCTCGAGCACACGATCGCACGCGCATCCCTAACCGTCACCCACCAGGCCTGAGGACCATGCTGCACATTATTTTTTGGGAGCCAGAAATCCCTGGAAACACCGGAGCGGCGATTCGACTGTCCGCATGCACGGGTTCCATGCTGCACCTTGTGAAGCCGCTGGGCTTCGACATGGATGACGCGAAGCTTCGCCGTGCGGGCCTGGACTACCACGACCTCGCACATGTGAAGGTTCATGACTCCCTGGACGAGGCGCTCGCCGAGGTTCCGGGACGCGTCTGGGCGCTCACCGGCCACGCAACCACCATGTACTCCGACGTCACCTACGCCGACGGGGATGGCCTCCTCTTCGGACGCGAGTCGGTAGGACTGTCCGAAGACGCAATGAATCACCCGCGCGTGGAGGATCGCGTACGCATTCAGATGGTTGATGGAGTGCGCTCCCTCAACTTGGCCAACTCCGCATCGATCGTCCTGTACGAGGCATGGCGCCAACTCGGCTTCCCGGGTGGCGTCTAAAACCGGACAGACAACAAACGAGGCCCGGGTCGGATTCGCTCCGCCGGGCCTCGCTTACTACATGCATCGCTCATTCAAGCAGCGGGTCAGCGCGCCTTCCATGGGGCGGACGGACGTTCAACCTGCTCTGCGAGCGAAACGATCCTGCGCGGGTTCGACCACCACATCCAGATCAAGCCGATGATTGAGACGACGAGGGGCAGATAGTAGAAGTCCGACCCAAAACCCGTCCACGCCGAACGCGCCGTGTTCAGTTCATCAAGGCCAAGCGACGCGACCCACAGCACGAGCGGGATCGCGATCGACAGAGAAATCGTCACCCAACCAACCATGCGCATGCGCCGCCCGTTGTGAGTGAGCGCGGTAGCCGCAACTAGGTAGTCGATGCCCGCGAGGAGCGCAACGATCCGCGGTCCCCAGGGCTGCCCCTGCGCATGAAAAAGATCGATGATCGCCATTACGAGAATCCAGGCTCCGAGGAGCCAAAACATGGCGATGATGATGCGGCCAAGGCCGAGGGACGGCGGGCGCTGATCGCGCACACCGACGGCCTCATTCGTCGTGTCATGTCCGTGCACAGGTCTGATCCTACCGAGACCATAGACGCCGCGCATTGCATTGGAGAGTCAAGCGAAACGCGAGCACATCGTGTGGCCTGAAGCACCGCGATGGAACACCGAGCTTCAAGACAGCGTTACACAAACGTGGGACAATGGGCCTATAAGGACCGTGAGGCCCGCCATGAAAACAACCATCTGAGTTTCGGCTCATCAGCGAGGAGTTTTAAACCTTGAGCGAATCGACCTACGACATCGTCATTCTGGGTGCGGGTTCCGGCGGCTACGCGACCGCCCTGCGCGCTGCGCAGCTGGGCATGAAGGTCGCCCTCATCGACGGCGATAAGGTGGGCGGCACCTGCCTGCACCGCGGTTGCATCCCCACCAAGGCGTACCTGCACGCTGCAGAGACGGCCGAGGCCGTGCGCGAGTCGTCCAAGTTCGGCGTCTCCTCCACCTTCAACGGCATCGACATGGCTCAGGTGGGCAAGTACCGCGACTCGGTTATTTCCGGTCTGTACAAGGGCCTGCAGGGCCTGCTCAAGTCGCGCAACGTCGAGGTTATCTCCGGCTGGGGCCGCCTCGCCGACGCGAACACCGTTGAGGTGAACGGCCAGCGCATCACGGGCCGCAACATCGTTCTGGCGACCGGCTCCTACTCGCGTTCCATCCCCGGCCTGGAGATCGGCGGACGTGTGATCTCCTCCGATCAGGCCCTTCAGATGGACTGGGTTCCCTCCTCCGCCGTGATTCTCGGCGGCGGCGTTATCGGCCTCGAGTTCGCCTCCGTGTGGCGCAGCTTCGGTGCCGAGGTCACGATTATCGAGGCCCTTCCCCACCTCGCCAACAACGAGGACGAGGCCATCTCCAAGCAGCTCGAGCGCGCCTACCGTAAGCGCGGCATCAAGTTCCACACGAACACCCGCTTTGCCTCGGCCACGCAGAACGAGCAGGGCGTGCACGTCACGACCGAAGACGGCAAGGCTTTCGACGCCGACGTCCTTCTGGTCGCTGTTGGCCGCGGCCCCGTGACCGAGGGCCTGGGCTACGAGCAGGCCGGCATCACGCTGGATCGCGGCTTCGTGATCACCAACGATCGCCTGCACACCGGCGTCGGTAACATCTACGCGGTCGGAGACATCGTTCCCGGCCTCCAGCTGGCACACCGCGGCTTCATGCAGGGCATCTTCGTCGCCGAAGAGATCGCCGGCCTGAACCCGACCA
>ERZ772966.659-NODE-659-length-13085-cov-4.279662_pt1 | contig 13085 bp, 6 predicted proteins | sample MGYA00580680_ERZ772966 | MGnify/ENA primary metagenome ERZ772966 (study PRJEB29015, sample SAMEA2738055) | human oral metagenome | biome: human oral; feature: human-associated habitat; material: saliva | place: China | collected 2225 ...
CTCTCCTAGACATCTACCGAACTTTATTTAAAAACAACATAATATACATTATTCTCTCAATTAAAAATCATATTTTTTGGATATTTAATGCAATTATAAGATCCTCAAACAATTGCATAAACGTGCATTATCATTGAATTTCATTTATAATTCACCTCAATTAATTGCATATTTTACGTATTTTTATTCTCACAAACAAGAATGGAAAACTCATCAATAAAAACATGAACATTGATTTATATTTAAAAGTATTCACTATTCATACTCTATATGCAGCTTTATTGATGGTTTTATTAATTCTTAAACAAGAAATTATTTAGTATTTTATATCTAAGATAGACTTGTTACGAAACCTTTTGTTTTTCCATGTAAAAGAGCCCCCCTCATTCGAGGGGAGCTCTTTTCATTTTTACATATCCATTCAGATCGTATACATAGTTTTAACTATATATTCACGAATCTTATGCCTTGTTTGCTAACAATTGGTTAACAGCTGCTTTCAACGCATCAATTTCAGTTTGTTGTTGTTCAAGCTTGGATTTGTACTCTTCATTTTGGTTACGTAAGTGACTTACTTCATCTTGCATTACGTAGATAGAGCTAATAGGGCCAGCTTTATAACGTTCTGGAACAGCGTCTTTTCTATCACGGCTGCCACCGAATTTGTGAGTTACACCAGCATTTACCATGCTATGGCTAGAACCAAGTGTAATACCTACGTTGAACATAGTATCTTCAGTTCTGTAGTGAGCAAGACCGATTGCACCAGCTGTTTCACCACGGTAGTTACCAATACCTGCCATGATTTGAGTTGGTTCCAATGGATCGTATTGGATTGGTTTCAACGCTGCCATTGCTGCCGCATGTGCACCAACACGTTGTGTTTCAACACCTACATTGTTAATAGCTTGTTGTAAACCAGCTTTAGTTTCTTTCAATTGGCTTACGTTTACTGCATCTGTATCAGCTGTACCAGGTGCTACACCATGAATTTGATTACCACCATTGTTCAAGCCGTCCACAGTAAGGGATACAGGGCTAGCAGAAGAGTTTGCAGGAGTAATAGTCATACCTGCACCATTAACTGTTGTAGAGTTACCAGCTGCATCTTTTACAGTTGTACCAGCAGGAGTGATTTTAGTGGATGGACCATTTTCATCACCTACAGTTACACTGTTAAGACCTTTCACGTCTTTAGCTAGGCTATATGTGAAAGTAGTACCGTCTTGTTTAACTTCAAGGTTATCACCTGCTTGGAATTTAACAGTATCCCCACCTTGTACTTTTTCAACAGTACCACCAGCTGCAGTTACATTCCATGCAGAAAGATCTTTAACTTGTTGCTTACCAGCAGGTGTTAAGTTGCTCAAATCTTGATTTGCTGCATTATCGATTTTTGCTTTTGTTGCATCATCGATTTTAACAGTTACATCTTCACCATCAGCTACAGTTGTTAAACCGTTTTCGCCTTTGATGTTGAATTTCACATCGCCTGTGCTCAAGGATTTTTCATCAGTAGAACCCGTGTTACCACCTAAGGAAATCTTACGACCGATAGCTTCTGTGTTTTTATCAATTTGAGCTTTATTTTTCGCAATATTATCAGCATTTTTAGTGATGTTAGTTTTATTTGCTGCTACTTGGTCATCAACTTGTTTCAATTGATCTTCAGTTGCTGCACGACCAGATACAGGTTGTGTTTGACCTGGTACCCAAGTTTTATTAGTCAAGCCTGTTACTTCTGGAGTTTCTACACCATCTGTAGCTTTTACTTTAGGTGCTGTAATTGTTTGATTTGCAGTTACAGTATCAAAAGTTACATCTTTCTTAGTAGCAACTGTGAAATCTTTACTATTTTGAGTAATGGAGATGTTATCACCATCGATGAATTTAACTGTATTACCGCCTTCAACTTTTTCAGCAGTACCGTTATTAGCAACTACATTCCATGCAGATAAGTCTTTAACTTGTTGTTTACCAGCATCAGTTAAGTTGCTCAAATCAGTATTTGCTGCATTGTTGATTTTGTTTGCCGTATCATCATCTAATTTAACAGTTACATCTTCACCTTTTGCTTCAGTTGTAATACCATTTGCACCTTTAATATTGAATTTCACATCGCCTGTGCTCAAGGATTTTTGATCAGTAGAACCAGTGTCACCACCTAAGGAAATCTTACGAGCGATAGCTGTTGTATTTTTATCAATTTGTTCTTTATTTGCCGCAATATTATCTTTGTTAGTTTTAATATCGCCAGCATTTTTATCGATAGCAGTTTTGTTATCAGCAATATTTTTCTTGTTCTTAGCTACTTCATCATCAACTGCTTTCAATTGATCTTCAGTCGCAGCACGACCAGATACAGGTTGTGTTACACCTGGATTCCAAGTAGTATTTGTTAAACCACTCACTTCAGGAGCTGTAACTTTTTGGTTTGCTGTAACGTTGTCAAATGTTACATCTTTCTTAGTCGCAACAGTGAACTCTTTACCATTTTGTGTAATGGTAACATTATCACCATCGATGAATTTAACTGTATCGCCACCTTGAACCTTTTCAGCAGTACCATTGTTAGCTACTACATTCCAAGCTGCTAAATCTTTAACTTGTTGTTTACCATCTGGAGTTAAATTGCTCAAATCACGGTTTGCTGCATTATCGATTTTATCTTTTGTAGCATCGTCCAATTTAACAGTTACATCTACGCCATTAGCTGCAGTAGTAATGCCATTTTCACCTTTAATGTTGAACTTCACATCACCTGTGCTCAAAGATTTTTTATCTGTATCACCATCATCACTACCTAAGGAGATATTACGAGCAATAGCCGTTGTATTTTGGTCAATTTTATCTTTGTTTGCCGCAATTTCCCTTGCATTGTTAGCAATATCGTCAGCATTTTTATTGATAGCAGTTGTGTTAGCCGCAATATTACCAGCATTTTTAGTAATATTAGCTTTATTTTTTGCAATATCATTAGTATTTTGAGTAATATTGCCTGTATTTGTTTTAACTTGATCGTCAACTGCTTTCAATTGATCTTCGGTCGCCGCACGACCAGACGTAATATTAGTTGGATCCCAAGTTTTATTAGTCAAACCTGTTACTTGAGGTGTTTCTACACCTGTTGTAGCTTTCACTGTTGGGGCTGTAACTGTTTGATTTGCAGTTACAGAATCAAATGTTACATCTGGCTTAGTAGCAAATGTGAAGTCTTTACCAGATTGTGTAATAACAATGTTATCACCATTGATATATTTAACAGTGTCGCCACCTAATACTTTTTCTGCAGTACCATTATTAGCCACTACATTCCAAGCCGCCAAATCTTTAACTTGTTTTTTACCATCTGGAGTCAAGTTGCTCAAATCTTGGTCAGCAGCGTTATCGATTTTATTTTTAGTAGCTGTATCAAGTTTAACTGTTACATTATCATCCTTAGCTTCAGTAGTAAGACCATTTTCACCTTTGATATTGAATTTCACATCAGCATTGCTCAAGGATTTTTCAGTCGTAATACCTGTATTACCACCTAAGGAGATCTTACGAGCGATTGCTGTTGTATTTTTATCGATTGCTGTTTTATTATCAGCAATCTTTTGCTTATTATCTGCAATATCAGTAGTATTTTGAGTGATATTGTCTTTATTAGCTTTAACTTGATTATCAACTTGTTTCAATTGATCTTCTGTAGCCGCACGACCAGGTACAGGTGTTGTTTGACCTGGAGTCCAGTCTCTATTAGTTAAGCCTGTTACTTGAGGTGTCACTACTCCTGTTGTAGCGTTCACAGTTGGAGCTGTAATTGCTTGCGTAGCTGTTATGTTATCAAATGTAACATCTTTCTTAGTTGCAATTGTAAAGTTTTTACCAGCTTGTGTAATTTCGATGTTATCACCATCGATGAACTTAACAGTGTCGCCACCTTTAACATCTTCAGCAATACCACTGTTAGCAACCACTTTCCAAGCAGCTAGATCTTTAACCTTTTGCTCACCTGCTGGATTCAAATTACTCAAGTTTTTATCAGCAGCGTTATCGATTTTATTTTTAGTATCTGTATCAAGTTTAACAGTTACATCATTACCAGTAGCTGTTGTAGCAATACCATCTTCACCTTTAATTTTGAAGCTTACAGCTCCATCATTTAAAGATTTCGCTGTTGTAGAACCAGTGTTACCTTCTAAGGAAATTTTGTTAGCAAGTGCAGCTTTGTTAGCTTCTGCTTTATCGTCTGTTTTCTTCAATTGAGAAACATTGACAGCATCTTTAGCAGCTACACCATCAGCTACGTTAGTAACTTTCATGTCGCCTGCATTGATGCCTTTGTCGCCATCAATTTTTACAGTTGGATTGCCTGCAGCATTATTGAAAGAAGCACTGTTCAATTTAGAAAGATCTTTTTTCAATGCTACAGAGATATTTTTATTGTTTCTAGCAACAGTAATATTGTCGTCACCAGAGAAATCTACAGTGTTACCTTTTTCGATTGTTTCTGTTGTTGCTTCACCATTAGCGGATAAATTCCAGCTAGAAGAGCTATTAGCAACTGCTTGATTAATTGCATCAGCTACGTTTTTAGCATCCGCCATGCCAGGAGTTGCCGTAGCAACGCCGTTAGTTACAGTAATATCTTGCTTTTTACCGGCAATTGTAATTTTCTTACCATTAGCTGTAGTTTCGATATATGTATTATCACCATTTACGGCTAATTTGCTGTTAGCAAGATTTACGTCACCAGAACCAGTGTCGCCTGTGAAAGCAAGGTTAACACTCTTCAACTGTGCTACGTTGACTGCATCTGTATCAGCTGTACCAGCAGCTACATAGTTAATTTGGCGAGTTTGACCTGTTGTACCAACAGCAACACCACCTAATGTAGATGTTAAAGTTGCACCAGTTAAGTTAGCATATGTATCAGTACGACCAGTATTAGCATTATAACCTGCTACACCTGCAGCAGTACTTGCCACAGATTTAGAGCCAATCGCAACACCATCCGCAATTGTAGCACTAGCACCATCACCAATAGCTACAGAGCTTGTTGCAGCCTTATCTGTAGATGCATTAGGACCAATAGCAATAGACTCATCCGCTTTTGCACCAGTGTTATCTTTGTTTGGTACTACATCAGAAGTAATAGACACATATTTATGTGCAATTTGATCTGCGATAGCAGCTAACTGAGAACCATTGATTGCATCTGTAGAAGTAGCGCTTACTTCACCAGGAGCTACGTTTTTCAACTGACGTTCGAAACCTGCAGAACCGAAGGAAACAATATCACCTTCAAGAGTGTCATCCCTACCGCTCCATGCAGCAACAACACCATTTGGCAATGTATAGCTAGTTTGTTTCGTACCTGGCTTATCTGTAGTAGAACCACCACCTAATGCAACAGAGTTATCACGGTTTGCCTTAGCACCTGTACCAATAGCGATGGCATTTGTTACAGAATCATTATCGGCAGCACTTGTATTAACGCCTGTTAAAGAGCCAGCAATACGATTTTTAGAGTCAGCACCTGTACCAATAGCAATACCGGCATTACCAGATTGACCCTTAGTGCCCACTGTGATACCGATATGGTCTGCTGTAGCATTATTATAATCCCTCCACTTAATTTCATAACCTGTTAAAGCTTTAACAGCATCAGAAACAGTAGCGACAGCAGGTTTACCTGTTGTAATATCAGTATAAACTGCTCTAGTAGACGTCATTCTATCAGCATCGTCACCGCCAATAACAATAGAGGAGTGACCAAGGGCTTTAGTATTACCACCAATAGCAATACCTTGATCACCTTCAACGACCGCACCTTGACCAGGATTTGCACCACCACCAATGGCAATACCTTGTGAATATCGATTACCAGCTGAGTTGACTGTCGCACTAGTACCAATAGCAATCGCAGTACCACCATTTGCAATTGAATTTTTACCTACAGCAACACTTGGTGTATTAGCATATATAGCTTTTGAATAAGCATTTTGACCAATAGCAATCCCACCACCAGCAGTCTCTGCTTTTGCAGCAGTACCAATTACAACAGCATCACTAGTAGTAGCTTTTACATTTATACCTAAACCAACTGCATTTACACCTGTAACACTAGCACTGTTACCTAAACCGATTGCATTGGCACCTGTAACAGTAGCACTATCACCAAAAGCTACAGATGCACCACCAGTAGATGTAGGCACCTCGTTTACAGCCAATGCTACATTAGCATTAGTCATAGCTAATGCTGCAAAGATACCAGCTACTACAATTTTCTTTTTACCGCTATTGTTTTTAGCGAATTCAGATACTACTACGTAGCACTCTTTGGATTTGCTCCAAACCACCTTAAAAATTTTGTTCATTCTTCGGTTCTCCTTTTCTCCTGTAAACCTTCTTATAATCTCTCTATATATATTTACTATAATATGTTAGTCATAATTGACTTTTAACTTTTTCGATGTATTTAGTATATCAAAATCTTCGATATAGTTGCAATGGTTTTCATTAAGCTTTCATAAAAATAATAACCTATGCACATACTGCAATTATAAGGATTTTTTTATAACTTATATCAAAAGTTTACCATAAATGGGTTGTTTTTACACCATAAATATAGTTCTAAAATGAACATAAACTCATAATTGAAATTTTAAATCGTGTTTATATAATTATAGGCATAGAAAAACACCTCTACAACTGAATAGTACAGCTTAAACCGTATATTTTCATTGTAGAGGTGTTCACTTCATTAAATTTATATAAACTTTTAAATATTATTCCTTACCTTAAACACATATGTACTTTGTTCGCATGCCAATTGCATACGCTTATGTAATCGTTTCATATAGGTTCTATATATATATTGTGCTTCTTCTATGGTTACGATATCAAAGTGGATACCATCACCTACAGGCAATTGACTCAAACGAGGTAGATCCGCCGTGATAATTGTGCCAATTTTTGTATAGCCCCCCGTTGTCTGCCGATCAGCCATAAGGACAATAGGGTTGCCATCGGACGGAACTTGAATGGAACCAAATACGGCACCGTCAGAAATAATATCTGCACTATCTACATGTTCTATAACAGGGCCATCTAGACGGAAGCCCATACGATCACATTGCATCGTTAATGTATAGATTTTACTACCAAAGGTCTTAATCCCTTTCTCCGTAAAATACTTAGCTTGATCCCCAAGGACTACTCGTAACGATTCATGGCATTCACGTCCTCCACGATTGTATAACGCCGTATTGAACAGATTATGACCTTCACCGTAATAGTCACATACATGTACAGTTTCTCTAGTAAAAGGTTTAATCCCAAACTCATCACCAGCTTTTAATTGTCTACCTTCTAGCCCACCTATTTTTGCTTTTGTATGAGTAGAGACGCTGCCATTAATTTCAGGCACATCGATACCACCGGAAAATGCGATATACATGCGCACCCCACATTGGCTAAATCCACCAGATATAACATCACCTTCGTGACACACAAAAGGAATATAGCGAGGCACTACTACATTGTTGATAGTAGGCTGCATGTCTGCCCCTGTGAAAGCAACAATACATGTACCTTTGACAGTTAATGTAGGTGGTAGTATGGTACACTCTAAGGCCCCTGCAGGTTTTGTATTACCTACTAATGCCTGTCCCAATAGATAGCTTTCACTATCCATAGGCCCCGCAACAGGCATACCATATTGTTGGTACCCCACGCGGCCTATATCTTGTATCGTCGTATACATACCAGGTGCATCTACGTGGATAACAGCATTTTCAAACTTATTTAATGCCACGTAAATCACCTACCTCTACTTCACGTATAACAGGAACATAATCAGTGCCTAACGCTTTGATGCGATGGAATTCACTTTCATCAATAGGTACATAACGGACATAGTCACCTGCATTTAATAATGCGGCTTGGGCCTTTGACATATCATACATGGTCACTGGTGTGCGACCAATGATTTGCCAGCCTCCTGGAGAGTCAGACGGATAGGTACCAGTCTGTTCCCCTGCAATCCCTACAGATCCGGCTGGAATCAATGTTCTTGGCGAAGATAAACGAGGCGTCGCTATACGTGGGTCCATGCCACCTAAATAGGTAAAGCCAGGAATAAAGCCTAGCATATATACTAAATAATCAGTTCCACTATGAATAGATATGACTTCATCTTCACTTAAGTGATTGTGAGATGCTACAAAGCTAAGGTCGGGACCAAATTCACCACCATATACGGTAGGCACCTCAACAACCGTGACCAGTTCATTTGTGGTATCAGTCATACCTTCATCTAATGTAGGCTCAATAATGTTACAAATTTCAGAATAAGAATAGCGCATTGCATCATATTCTACCAGCAATGCACAGTAAGTAGGAACTAGTTCAATAATTCCCTCGAGCTGCAGCGCTTTAATTCGCTCTATAGTTTGTCGAATATGTCGATTAATTTTTGGATCGATCACTTGACCAAAATCAATAGAGATAGCCCGATCACCTACAGGTGAAATTGTAGGCTTCATATGTACCTCCCTGTATAACCTGAAAGGACCATTATATTCGAAGCGAACATAATGGTTCTTTCAAAGATATTAAATTAACCTAGAAGTTTCGCAATGCCTTTTAAGGATGTTACGCCAATATAAGCTGTTACAAGCACTACAATCCAACCTGTGTAATATAACAGTTTATTGTGTTTGTATGCCCCTACGATTTCAGATTTATGTGTTGCAAAGAGCATAACCGCCAATGTAACAGGCAAAATCAAACCATTTACAGAACCTGCCAAAATCAATAGGGATGCAGGTTTGCCGACAAAGATTAAGATACAAGTAGAAATAAAGATGAAGGCCATAATAGTTAATTTTTCATTTTTTTCTACTACTTTAAATAGTGTTTTCAAGAAGGAAACAGATGTGTAGGCAGCCCCTACTACAGAGGTTAAAGCCGCACAGAAGAATACGATACCGAATAATTTATGACCAATTTCACCAGCACCTAGAAGGAACGCAGAGCCAGCTGGATCTTTAGGGTCAAGCACAAAGCCCATGGATACAACACCAAGAACCGCTAAGAATAGCAATACACGAACTACCGCGTCTACAGTCATCCCCATAAATGCTGCACGGCGCACATCTTTCAAGTGCTCTTGGCCTGTGATACCAGCATCGATAAGACGGTGACCACCAGAGAAGGTAATATAACCACCTACAGTACCGCCGATGAGGGTAATCGTTGCAAGCCAAGGATACTGAGTAGGAACAAAGGCGTGAGTAGTAGCCTCAGCAACAGGTGGATTCGTAGAAAAGGCTACGTAACCGATGAGAACAAGCATAACTGTGCCGAGTATTTTTGCCGTGTTATCTAATACACCGCCCATTTTCTTAGATGTAAACAGTAAAATACCTAAAATACCGCTAATCGCAGCCCCTGTAGTGGTATCAACACCAAACATAATATTGAGACCCATAGATGCACCACCGATATTACCAATATTGAAAGCTAGGCCCCCAAGGGAAATCAAAAATGCCACAAAATAACCTAGACCTGGCAATACTTTATTTGCAATATCTTGACCACGCATTTGGGATATCCCAATGATAGTCCATACATTAAGCTGTGCAATAATCGAGAAAATAACGGATACAACAATGGCAAATGCAAAATCTGCTTTCAGCTCATTTGTAAACGCCGCTGTTTGTAACATAAATCCCGGTCCAATAGAGGACGTGGCCATCAAGAATGCTGCCCCTAACAGGACAGAGAAACTAGCTTTACCTGTAATTGGTTTCATAAGAACCTCCACATAGAACTAATACTTTATACAATACTTATTTTTTCCGGTCTTGGAAATTAGCTACCGTTACGCCCGCTTTCGCAAGACCTTCACGAATATACTTTGTGAAAGCGATCGCTTCTGGATTATCACCATGAACACAGATAGAGTCTGCCACAATATCTATGGTATTACCTGTATTGGTTACTACTTTACCTTCTTTAACCATCATAAGAACTCGTTCAAGAGCCTCTTGAGGATCTTTGATAAAAGCACCAGGCTCAGTACGAGGTACGAGCGTACCTTCATCGGTATAGCCACGATCTGCAAAGACCTCTTGAATCACAGGGATACCTCTACGTTGCGCCTCTTTAGCAATATAGCTACCGCTCAAGACCATAGCTGCAATGTTAGGATTTACCGCTTGTAATCCATCTAGTACGGCATCAGCCAACGCAGGTGTTACACAGGCTGTATTATAAAAAGCACCATGTAACTTCATATGTTGTAATGTAACACCATAACTATCACAGAAGGCTTGCAAAGCACCTAACTGATATGTCATATACGCTTTTGCTTCACCGGGATTTACTGCCATAGCACGGCGCCCAAAGCCCATCAAATCAGGATAGCCAGGATGTGCCCCTACAGCTACGCCCTTCTCCTTACACATGCGTACTGTAGCTTCCATAATAAGAGGATCTCCAGCATGCCACCCACAGGCGACATTAGCACTGGTAACGTGATTTAAGACTTCGCTATCCATGCCTAATGTATAATTACCAAAACTTTCGCCTAAATCACTGTTTAAATCTATATAATGTGACATACACACGCTCCTCTCCACTTCATGAAACTTTTAAATTCTATAGAATTCACAAATATTGATATGATTATACTAAATTATTAAATATTTTAACAATGATTTTTATCATACCCAGAAAATTAATTTATAAAAAGAAAAAAGCACCCGATTTTTATCGAGTGCTTTTTAGAACTAGAAGATGCAAATATTATTTATTATCTTCTGTTGTTTTATTTTCATCTGTAGTTTTATTGTCTTCTTCTGCTTTCACAGCATCATCTGCCACTTTTTCAGTAATAACGATGTGACCATCTTTTACATCAGCAAGTAAGTGTTTTACATCGATGTGATCTAAGTAGAAGTCAGTAACATTATCACGGATTTCAGTTTCTACAACACGGCGTAATGGACGAGCGCCCATAGCTTTGTCATAGCCTTGTTCCATCAATAAGTCTTTAGCTGCTTCAGTTACATCTAAAGTAATACCTTTCTTAGCTAATGTTTTGTTTACTTGAGCCAACATTAAGTCTACAATTTTTTTCAAATTCTCTTTACTTAAGTGATTGAATTCAATAACAGCGTTGAAGCGGTTCAAGAATTCTGGGCGGAAGTATGGTGCAATACGTTCCATGATGTCAGTTTTATTTTCATCTTGATCATCAGCACCAAAACCAAAGCCTGCATTAGATGTAGCAATGATAACTGTGTTTTTGAAGTTTACTGTATTACCTTGACCATCTGTTAAGCGACCGTCATCCAATACTTGTAAAAGCAATGTAATAACTTGAGGATCTGCTTTTTCGATTTCATCGAAAAGAACGATGGAATATGGATTACGACGAACGCGTTCAGTCAATGTGTTGGAGTTATCTTCATAACCTACATAACCTGCTGTAGCGCCAATCAATTTGGATACAGCTGTGCGATCGCTGTACTCGGACATGTCGAGGCGGATGATAGCATCTTTATTACCGAACATGTCGATAGCCAATTGTTTAGCCAATTCAGTTTTACCTACACCAGTAGGACCTACGAACAAGAAGCTACCAATTGGACGGTTACCTTCGTCAAAGCCCGCACGGTTACGACGGATAGCTCGAGATACAGCCTCAACAGCTTTATCTTGACCGATTACATGTGCTTCCAAGCGAGATTTCATATCTTTCAAGCGTTCAATATCAGATGCGCCCATTTGAGATACAGGGATACCTGTCATTCTTTCAACAGCTTCTGCTACATCGTTCACTTGAGCTACTACTTTTTGGTTTTCTGTATGGTTATCAAGCTCTGCTTGTAATTTTTGAATACGCATTTTTTCGTTGATAGCGGATTCATAATCTTCTTTTTGAGCATATTCCTCTTGTTTTGCCTTTGCATCCGCAATATCTGCTTCTAATGTTTTAATATCAGTTACAGGATGTTGAGATGCCAAGTGCGCTGCAGTTACGTCGATCAAGTCGATTGCTTTATCTGGTAAACTGCGTTGAGGAATGTATTGTACGGAATAATCTACCGCTGCTTTCAACACAGCATCAGGTAATTCAATATTATGATGCGCTTCGTATAATGGACGAATACCTTGTAAGATTTTGAAAGTATCCTCTGCAGATGGTGCGTTTACTTTTACTTCATTGAAACGACGAGCCAAAGCAGCGTTTTTCATAATTGTATTACGGTATTCATCTTGTGTTGTAGCACCGATTACGGATAATTCACCACGAGAAAGAGCTGGTTTCAAGATATCTGCTAAACCTTTGGAGCCTTGACCGTCACCAGTGGAACCAGCACCTAAGATTTGGTGGATTTCGTCGAAGAACAAGATAATATTGCCAGCGGCTTTTACCTCTTTAATAAGGTTTTGAATGTTTTCTTCGAAAGAACCACGGTATTGAGTACCTGCTTCTAAGCCGGAGATATCAATAGAGATGATTTCTTTATTTCTAATAGCAGCTGGTACATCGCCATTAACGATAGCTTGTGCCAAGCCTTCTACGACAGCAGTTTTACCCACACCAGCATCACCTACGAGCACTGGATTGTTTTTAGTACGACGTGCTAAGATTTCTGCTGTTTCTTGGATTTCCTTATTACGACCAATAACAGGATCGAGTTTGCCATCACGAGCTTGTTGAGTTAAGTTTGTACCCAAACGAGCAAGAATGCCATCTTGTTTCATCTTACCTTGTTGTGCAGCTTGAGCAGCTTGCATTTCTTCATTAGAAGGCAAACGACCTGTTTGACGATAATAAGCAAACTCTTCTGGAGTTACTTCACGACCATTAATTTTATAAGTGCGTCGTTCTGTGGAATAACCACCCATGTTGCCCATCAATTGATTAAATAAATCATTCATGCTGCTAAATTCATTACCAAAGTTGTTAAAATTGTTGTTCATATATATTACCCCCTCATACATCATTGAGTTTAACTATTTGACTAATACTATAATTACTAGGTTTTCTTAACCTTATGTCATTATAATAATCCTAATAA
>ERZ772966.665-NODE-665-length-13008-cov-4.113256_pt1 | contig 13008 bp, 12 predicted proteins | sample MGYA00580680_ERZ772966 | MGnify/ENA primary metagenome ERZ772966 (study PRJEB29015, sample SAMEA2738055) | human oral metagenome | biome: human oral; feature: human-associated habitat; material: saliva | place: China | collected 2225 ...
TCTATCTTTTCTGACTAAAGTTTTTACAGTTTTCGTAACCATAATTTCTTCAGTTACTATTTCGCTGTTATCTAGCCAGTCTATTAGAAGATTTCTTAGGTTATCGCAGAGGCGATCAAAAGCTAATACGATTTCGCAAAGTTCGCGCACTTCGTCGATCTCAAGCTCTTCTAAAGTGTCCTTACTTACGTCGAATTCTTTTCCAGCATCCAGTACTAAATAACCGCCTGATCTTCCGTTAAAGAAGGCGCTATATCCTGTTTCCATGTTGAAGTCTCTTATTGTCTCGTTGACGTCTAGTTGAAATTCTTCGCAAGGTATGTCAAAGATAAGTTCATAGAAGGTGTCCATCTGCTCAGATGGTATATCAAGCTTATAAGCTTTCATGCAGTTTGCTATGCTAGTTATCCCGTTCCAAGAGTTCATGGTGTAATACTGGCTGTGGCTAGATAGATATTCTATCATAGCATCTTTATCTTCTAGATTTATTCCGCTTTCAGGTGAATATGGATATCCTTTATAGTTCGTGTTCATTTTATCTCCTTTATTTTTCAAAGCATGCTAAAAACTCATCGACTTTTTCTCTTGTGTCGATGAGTCTTACGTCAGCTCCGTGCTTTTGCATTAGTTTGTGTACGGCTATTTGTAAGGCTCTTGCTTTAGCTTTTGGAGCCTTTGTTTCAACAAATATGGTTTTGCCGTGTCCGATAAGAATTCTGTCAGGAACTCCGTTATTTCCAGGTGATACGAATTTATATACCAGAAAGCCTTTCTTTTCGGCTTGCTTTTTTAGGTATTGCTCTACATAATTTTCTGCTTTTCCCATATTAATCACCTATTTTTATTTTGTTTAGATGGGTTGTTATGTAGTAATCAAGAGAAGCTCCCTTATCGTCTTTTGAGTATGCTTTTATATGCATATAAGACGGCTCTTTGTCATCGCCATCATACTCATAACTTAACACAAATATAACAGGGGCATTATACGTCACAGCATACTTTATAGTTTTTTGCAGGTATAAAAGACTTGAATTTCTTGTCATTTCGTTTTGGTATAAGATATGTATCAAGTCTTCTGCGTTAGAATCTGCGGATATTAGGGTGCTTATTTCTGAAATTCTTCCCTCGCTATCTTTTTTAACGGCTTGTTCTGACACATCTTTATATAGATCTTTGTTTATATCAAAGCCTTGCTTATGAATGTATACATGACTCTCATACTTAGCTTCTATCTTAGGGCTTTTGAAAGGTGGTATCTTTGGAGTTTCTTTGATCGATATTTTACCGATGAAATTTTGAACAGGCTTAAACTGGTAGAGGTCTTTGTTTTTAACTATTGTAAAAGCTCCTAATGCTATTAATGCACAAAGCATTATCGGCAGCAATATTTTAATCATAGTTTTCATAGGTGAGATATCCTTTCTTTTTGAATTTTTGTAAGAAACGCCAGTTTTATTACCAGCGTTTCTGTTTTTTTTATACAGCTTCGTTTTTCCAGTTTTTGATGAAGTCTGCTTCTACAAGGTCTAAGTACCTTTCTAGATTGAGCTTACTTTCTAATTCTTTAAGTTCCTCTTCAGGCAGGTGATTTAGCGATCTATTTTCGATGATGTTATACCAAGTAGGTTCTAAGTTAGAAACCTTTGTCATCACAGCCTCGTGAGTCTTTGGTATATCGCTTTTTCTGATACCGTGTCCTTCTAGCACAAGGAGTGCATCAGCATCATGCTGGATAGGTCTTTCATTTGGACTTTTTGCTCTTTTCTTTTTCATAGAGTCTGTTATTACCTTAGCAGTTGCCTTTTCTATGTGAACAGCACCTTCTACAGTCCTATCTACGATGAAAGATCTGTTGAACTTCTGAAGAATCTTATATGTCGATTCTCCATCTCTTATAGATGTTACAAACGACATCTTACCTTCAGAAGAAGCTAGTACGTTTTGGAACATTCTAAGTCTATGCCTGATATCAGGAAATGCCTTATCAGCGTTCTTTAAGATATTAAGTCCTACCTTTCTATCAAAAGGTGCTTCAAGCGATAAACCCTTGTGTCCTAAAGATGCTATGATTAGGTATTCTGTCATAGCCCAGTCTATGATAGCAGGGTGGCTTAGTGCTTTAGTAGGGTCTGTGTCATTTGCGCAGCCTAGTGAGCCTCCGTTTGATGAGATAAGCTTTCCAGATTTTGGATCCATCTCAAGTCTATTATTTGCATCTTTGGATATTAGATAGACTTCTTCGGGTTCTATTACGACGTTGATGATCTTTGATTCTCTATCAAGAATTTTACTATTTGTCTCAAAGTCAAGTATTGAATATAGACCATCGGTGTTAGAGCTTATAACTCTTGCTCCTTCTAGGGTTTGAGCCTGACCTATTCGCCATGTGAATAGCTGACCTATTACTCTCATAGCAATGATGGTATTGTTCATTTGTATAGGCGATTTGTACTTACCGCTTGTATCAGCAGCACCAGATGCAGCGTTTAGTACAAGTTTTGTACCGTTTTGCTTTATCGCATAAAGCTCTCTTTCTTTTGCAGGAAGGTCTTTATTCTTTGCAAGCTTTCCGTAATCTTCTTTCTGCTGAAAGATTTTTCCGTATCTATCTTCCCCTAGACCTTCGTTATAGAACGCAGCGAGCATTCGTAATAGGTTAGGGTAGTAGCTCTTAAAGTCTTCATGCGTGCAAAGTCCTGCAGATGTGTAAATGTACTTTTTACTTAAGGATAGTGTCCCTGATTTTGTTCTTGTAAAAAGCTTTGGCCTGCTATCATCGTAGTTTTTATAGAACTTAGTAGCTCTTTCATCAGGTGGAGTAGCTTCCATTGCCTTGATTGTAGTTCCTGATTTTATGAAAGTCTTATATTCAAAGATACCTACATCAGGAATATCTATTATCTTAGCTCTTCTTAAGTCAAGAGGGTCTGGATATATGCTTTTTACATAATCAAGCTGATCTTTTTGCTCCTGCCAAGCTTCTAAATCTCGCATAAAAACTTTTTCATTAAATTCAGCTCCGTGAATTCCCCCTGTTGAAAAGTTTATGTAGCAGCTAGAACCTTTACCACTTGCATAATAATATTTTATACAGGTATCGTTCTTGGTGATCTCAGATAGATTCTGAGGCTTAGGTCCGTTCGGATACTTTTTCTGATAGTTATCTGAGTCGTTAAAGTTTTTACCTTCGATGTTCTTATAAAACTCATAAACTCTCATGAACTCAGATAGCGCTTCAGATCCTTCTTTGAAGTGCGATTTCATAAAGGCAAGACTTTCTTCAAGAACGTTTATTTGCTTTATTGTTTCGCCTCTTTTAGCCGCTTCATCGATTACTCTTTGTGCTGGGTAGTTAAAGGATACTACCTCTATATCATCAAGATGACCGTACGGACAAAGAATCTTTTGGGCGAACTGAGCTGATGTTGAATCGATAGTTATCCTATCTTTTCTAACAGCTTCAGGTCTAATATCAGGCTTATATTCATCTTTAAGCTTATCGTATTTTAGCTCAGGGTATTCAGAAAGCAGTCCATGCTTTAAGCTAAACTGACCTTTATAGAACTTATGCTGAAAAAGCTCCCATAGGTTTACTACGTCAGATACGTTGTAAGCTATTAGGTCTATAAGCTCTGGTACGTTGTTTATTCTGACTTTAGTTTGGCTTAAGAGCAAAGATTCTAGAATCTGAAAGCCTCTTAGTCCTAAAAGTCTTTTAAGAGCAACTTTAGACATCTTTTCGTTCAGCCTTTGAACGTCTACGTGTCTTCCTGTCATTAGCATGTTTTTTCTTATCTTCCATCTTGGATCAGTCCAGTCTTCTGGAGCTTTTAGGTTTCTGAGATCCTTTGTTAAGATAGACGGCATATTTTGCTTAAAGTCAGGAGAAAATATCACATCATTTATCATTCGCATAGTTTTCGCGGATGTTCCTACGAATTTTCGCTTGTTATCATTGGTACTGAAATTCCCACTTGCTACGTCTTTTGCACTTACACAGTTATTAAAAGCAGAGTATGCTTCGTAAAAATATTCCGCAAGCATAGTGCTATCATACTGGTATCCGTTATAGCTAAATATATACGGATGGATATTTGAGTCGTACTCAGGGTCAGTATCGCACACTATCCTAAAGTCATCGGGAAAACTTGATTCAGATTCTTTTATGTTGACTTTTTCAGCATCTGATATACCGAAGGTTTTAGCCATTTGTCTTGTTCCAAGTTCTGTAGCAAGATCGTGTAAGAAAATCTCTCCAGTAAAGTTTATGTTTGATGCATAGACGACACTTTTTAGCTTTTCTTCAAAGTTAGGATCACTTTCTATAAGCTTATCATCGTCTAGTATGTAAATATCGACTCTGTTTTCATCTGGGTCAAAATTTGCCAAACTGAAAATGTTTTCAAGGGATTCTATATCATAGAAATTCTGTCTCACTTTATAGCCTCCTTTCTCTTAGTAGACATCTGCGATTTTGTTTTGGATCAAAATCATCATGATGAAGCTTACTATTTCAGCGGGAGTTTCGTTACTGGATACACAAAGCCCTTCCCACGAATTTGCATCGTTTTGCCCGTTTAGGTACTTGATAGCAGTTCCGCCTCTGCGTTCCCATTCTATAAGATTTGGGTTATAGTCATCTATTAGGATATCAGTAGGCCTTAGAGGTCTGCTAAGGATGTGCTCTGCGGTTTCTGCTTTGTTTTTAAACGATGTGTTAAAGCAAATGCCTTTTTCACGCCTTGTCATATTTTTATTAGTAAAGTGTTCATCAAGCCATCTCTTTTTATCTTCTGCGATGACTATAGCTTCTTTACAGCTTTGCGGGATTCTTGATAGCACATGAACGCTTGCTGAAAATATGTAATCTGAAACTTTTACAGCTGTGCATGGAGGTGTATCAAGACCTACTGACTTTTTCAGCAAAGTGTTTACAAAAGGTTTTACATCATGCATGCGTTCATCGGATGTGTTTAGTGATCTTAGCATCTGTAAAACCTTTGCAGCATGCTCATTCTTTTTGCAAGTTCTAAAGTAGTGTTTATCAAGATCTAGGTAAAGTGGTTTCTTACCACTTTCAGGTATATATGCATCTTTTTCATAGACGGCTATTACGCCGTCCATGTCAAAGAATATGTTAGGTTTAAGTCTCATAGTTTTTCTCCTTTAATCGTCTGTTTGTTCTTCTTCTTCTTCAAGGCCGTTGTCAGTACCTATTCTTTGTAAGCCTCTATAGTTTTCTTTAAGCTCTGGCATTGCTCTTTTCCTTAAATCAGGACCCTTATAAGCAGCATTTTGCCACTCTTCTACGTTATATTCTATTATTAACATCTCAGGACCTTCCATTCTGTTAGCGGAGCGTACTGCTGCGTCGGTATACATAAAGGTATCTGATTTATCTGCTAGCTGTTTCATTTCCATTAAGAAAACGCTTTTTCCTAGAGCTTTTCCAGATGGTACATTTTTCTTGAACCATCTTAGATAAAGGTCATATAGGAATCCCCATGGAAGAAGTGTCCATGTAGCAGATTCTTCTATTTCCATAAAGAATTGTCTTACAGGATCATTATATTCTTTATATGCTTCAAGAACGGCTGTGCAAGTTGCAGGTTCTGATAACTTATAGAAGTTGCTATCATATAGTACTTTCCAAAGAACATATTCCAGGACTTCTTGTCTGGCAAGATAGTCATTTTTTATATAAGTTCTTTCTATGCCTTCAAAGCTTTTGTCCATAGGGATGAATAGCTGCCTTCTATAGAAAGAACCTGATCTATCTTTTACTCTAGGGAATTCGTTCATACACTGGACCATAAAGCCGTGAAATTTGCAAGCTATCGGTGTTTTGTGTTTTCTATTTATGGAAATTACGTCGTTAGTTATAACAGCTTTGAGATTAGCCGCGTGGTCAATGTATGTTCCTACATCGTTTTCATCTACGATGATAGCGTTTGCTCTTATTAAAGGCTCTAGCAAGAATTCTTTGCCAAAACTTTCAAGTGGTATGGAGGCATAGGAGCCTGATCCACATAGGTTTCTCATCAGTTCGCATAGGGTTCCTTTTCCGTTATTACCTTGTGTAGAATATAGCCACGCTGATTTGTTCCAGTTTACGTGAGGTCTTATGATGGCTGAAAGTATTTCCCATAATAGAGCTACTATTTCAGGGTCGTCTGATAGTTCGTTTAGCCACGATTCTACATCCCAAGGCTCGCCATCAGGCATAGTTATTATAGGATTTTCAGGCATGTCTACATAATTTACTCTTGACTTTACTGTAAAAACAAAGTCTGGTGAAAACGGAAGTAATACTTTTTGTTTATAGTCAAAAATTCCATTATTTACAGCGATGAGATCTTTGTCTTCGCATAAAAGCTTTCTAGGAACCATATCTCTTAAAGCTATTAGAATCTCATTAAAGTCGTTAGCTGAAAGAGTGTAGTTATAACTTCGTGCAATATTTCTAATGTCATCTTCTCCTGTCACATATATACCTTTATCAAAACCTTCTTTTTGGTATATTGCAACAACGTCATAGTCTTTATGGGTGTTTTCTCCTGCTGTTGGTATTCTGCATCCTTCATGAAGATTAGCTATTATAGAGGCTATTTGAGCTGGAGCTAATGTTCTTAGCTTAGGGTATCTATCATGTCCTTTTCTAGGTGATGGATAAGCTACGCTCTGAGGTGCATCGGGGTCTGCATTTGGATCTCGCGGACCTAAATTATATAAAGCTATGGCATCATTTGTCTTACTTAGTAATTTTTCTTCTACAATATGCGGAGCAGGAATTGCATCGTAATCTATATCGTTTGTAAGATAATCATTAGTGATTGTACGAAGCAGTTCGTTATATGTCTGCTCCATATTGTGTTTATCCTTTCTTAAGTTTGTTTTATATTCATATATGAAACGATTTCTAATTCTATAATATCAGAAATCAAATACATAGTCAATAGAAGATTTGTCAATTTGGTATCTTAAGTAACTATTGGCGACGCATTATTTTTGCGTCGGTTTAGTGATAGATTCCAAATACAACAAATCCATCTACATAGAGGGTGCTTAAGATCTTAATTGTATTAAAAACTCCTTATTTTGGTATTTTTAAACGTGATGGTTTTGTGAAAATTGCTCAAAATCTTGTAGCATTTTTGATTTTGAAAATGCTACAAAATTTCACGAACATTTGTTTTATAATGGCTGTGAGATAGTATTTGCAATGTTTTCAGAAGCCGTAGCACCTGTAGCATTTTGTAGCATTTTGTGTAGCAACTTTGCTACAAATTCCTGTTAATATTTTATCAATTATGCGTGGTAACAAAAAGTGTCTTGTTTTTTGTTTTAATTCACAAAACGTCTGGAAGAAAATGGAAATGGTTGAGCGTAATATAGGCCCAAAATTGTATACGATTTAATGATCATTTAATTGGTAAAATATGGAAAAAATCATAGAGATATTACACAAAAATAGAAAAAGTGAGGAAATCAAAATTTTTTGTAGCAAAATAGGTGCTACAAAATGCTACAAGCTCGAAATGGCTTTAGTTATTGAATTTTCAACGTTAGTAACTGCTGGAAAAAACTGGATGTAGCATTTTTGATTTTGAAAATGCTACAAGGTTTTTGTTGATAAATCAACGGAAAATGACTGTTGTAGCGTTTGTAGCATTTTCTAACAACTTATATATAGAGAAAAAAATATAAAAGAAAAAAGGGTTATTTAGCGCAATATATGCGATCACGTTATGTATATATATAAAAGTTCTAAAAAAGTGCTACAAATGCTACAAAGCCCTTTTTCAAATATTTCAAATAAATTATATTTAAACAAGCTATGTTATAAATATACTTAAGTAATAAATAAAATAAAAATTTAATTCCTTTTGTGTAGGGCACTTTCTCTTTTTTCTTCTAGCATTTTTAAAGGGGTCTCGCAAGTTTTGTAAAAAAAAAATAGCGCAGGCTTTTTTTAGCCTACGCCTTTTATTTGGTCTCATACTTGCCCAATCAGCAAGATTAGACATTACGCAATGTGAGGACCGACCTTTTAGTAAGGTCCAACTTCAAGTGAGTGTATTTTCTTCATCCATTACAGTATCTCGTAGTGGAAGTAGAAATCGTATTCATCCTGTGTGATAGCGTCTATTCTGAAGAATACGCCTTCTATCTGGAATACTCTTCTGAGATTCTCGATTACTGCCATAGGCGCATACACTTTTGAAAACCTGACTTTATGAGTTCCTCGTTCACAAGGAACCATTACAAGGCCTTTCATCTTTCTGATTGATAGTAGATCTTTCATAGTTAGTTCCTCCTTTTCTTTGAACTGTACTTTAAAGTCTTTAGCTTTTCAAGAAATATTTTTATTTATTTCTTCATAATAACTCTAGGTGTGCCCGCGCACACTTAGACTTTCTTTTATCATAAAACCCTTGATATATGAGCCGAAATATGTTATAATAGGCTCAACTGAGGATAGAAAGAGAGGTACTATTGCTTCATGAATAAACTAACAGCTAAGTTTTTGAAGGCGAGAGGTCTTACAGCAGATGTGTTATCTGATATAAACGATGACGATCACGCTCTTCTTGAAGATATAGATATTCTGTGTAAAAAGTTAAATGAGATGCACATAACAGGAGATCAGATAGTTATATTACCTGACTATGATATGGACGGCATATCGGCAGGCGTTTTAGGCTATGCAGGACTTGTCGAAATGGGTTTTAATGCAGCTTTATTTAGACCTACACCAGCAGATGGATATGGCTTTACAGAGAATACTATAAAAAATCTTGTTAAGGAATTTCCTAGCGTTAAATACATACTGACTTGTGATGTTGGAATTGCTTGTTATAGTGGCGTACAGTTTGCGAAGTCTCTAGGCATAGGTGTTCTTGTAACGGACCACCATCCTGAAGAGATGGTAGGCTCTACTCGTGGCAAAGATACGCTAGGAGCTGATCTTGTTGTCAATCCTAACAGGTTTGATGATAACTACAGCAACAAAGGTATTTGTGGTGCTCACGTTCTTTATCAGGTTTTGGAGCGCTATGCATTTTTATATCAAAATAGCTTTATACAAGAGCAGATATCAAGGCTTAGAGTATTTGCAGGTATTGGTACAATTTCCGATATGATGCCTCTTCTTTATGAGAATAGAAATCTTGTTAGAGATGCCCTAGCTATTTGCAGGCTTACTTGGTATAACGGGGATACTCTTTTTGTTAATAACATGGTAGGTACTAATATCTACGTTAGAGCGTTTTATGGTCTATATTTAGTTCTTGAAAAGTTTGCAGAGATGGGTAAGATTTCTGTAGAAAAGGATATAGACGAAAGCTTTTTCGGCTTTTACTTAGTTCCTATGTTCAACTCTGCAAAGAGGCTTGATGCTGATATGAACATTGTTTTTGGTATTTTCTTTGGAAATACTCCTAGTGAAAATGTTGAGATGCTTTATGAGTTAAACGAACAGAGAAAGCTTGTGGTTGATAAAGAGTATGATATTATCAAGGATTCTCTTCAGCCGTACGCCCCTTATATTTACCTAACTACAGCTAGTTCGGGAATTAAAGGTCTTTTAGCGGCAAAACTTATGAGAGAAACAGGACTTCCTACTATGGTTGTCGGAAAAGAAGGAAATGCGTTTAAAGGCAGTGGCAGAAGTCCGTCTTGGTATCCTGCTAGAACAAGGTCTATTGCAAATGGATTCTATATAGCAGGTCATGAGGGAGCTTTTGGTGTAGGCCTTACGGATATAAGAGAAGTTAAGGCGTATTATCATTTTCTTAAAAAAGATACAGAAGATGTGTTTGAGACGATTGACTTTGATGAGACACATTCAGATGCAGATATTATAATCTCTGTTACAGGAGAGAATGCTGATACAGACATCGATATACCCGCTTTTTGTGAGTTCTTACGCGATTTAAGACGAATAGGGCCCTTTGGTATAGATTTTCCTAAACCTCGCTTAGAATTCCATTTTAAGCCTTGTGAGGGTATATGGGTGCTTTTGAAAAACGGCAGGCATCTTAAGATACAATTTCCTTACGGCTTTTCAGTTTTGTGCTGGAATCAAGGTTATAAGCTTGAAGATTTTAAAGATGCAGAATCTGTTAAGGTGGTTGGCGATTTAGGACTTAGCCGTTTTAACGATGCTATAAGCGTTAATTTCACAGGAGATCTTGAGGAGGTTTTTAATGAGTAAAGTTTTAGGTTTTTTAAAACCCTTATCGTATATACTGGCATATTTTGTGTTTGCAGGAGTGTTTTACTATATTTTGCCAGATAGTGTAGATAAGTACGGGAGGAACGTCGTTACAGCGTTTTCTCTTAATTCAATCGTCATAGTATCTTACTTAGGTCTTTATCGAAGTAAAAGGCTTAGAAGTTCCTATGCGTTTAGTTTTAATAAGTCAGCCGTTATAATGATTTTGTTTGTAGTCACGTTTTTGATCTGGATCTTAAGTCAGACTACGGCAAGCTATTTATATCAAGTCTTTGGAGATGGTTCTTTTGACGCTCTATCTAAACAGAATAGCTCTGCAGATGCTACGCTTTTAGTAATACAGACTTTGATTTTAGCACCTATCGCAGAAGAGATGCTTTGCAGAGGTCTTTTATACAAAGAGTGGAGAAGATCTTTTGGTATGGTGTTTTCAGGAGTTTTATCATCTTTGGTCTTTGCCATAATGCACGGAACCTTAGTGCATTTGCCAGGAGCCTTTCTAATGGGTCTAATTTGCGTTTTAAGCTACGAATACACTAAAAAGATAAAATACCCTATAGGAGTGCATGTTCTCTATAATAGCTTAAGTATTTTCCTTGCAGGCATATCTTTACCTGAGAGGGTGTTCATGACTTCGTGGATAGTATTCTGGAATGGTTTAGCAGCAGGTCTTTTAATTAAGGCATTGCATGTCCTTTCAAAAGATTATTAAGAAAAGTAATAGCCCCAGCATTTTGCTGAGGCTTTTTTTTTTTAATTTTTCACGTGGATTTCGTCTACGATTCCGTAAGCTACTGCTTCTTCGGAGTCTAGCCATCTATCTCTTTCCATATCTTGGAATACTTCGTCATAGTCTTTAGAGCAAGCATCTGCTAGCATCTTAGTTAATCTCGCTCTAGTCTTTTCGATATGCGCTGCTGAGATGAGAATATCAGTTGCCTGCCCTTGAGCTCCGCCCATCGGCTGGTGGATCATAACTTCACCGTTTACAGTGATGAACCTCTTACCCTTAGCTCCCTGCGACAGTATCATAGAACCCATTGATGCGGACATTCCCATTCCGATAGTAACTACGTCGGGCTTTATCATGTTCATAGTATCTATGATGCTTAGTCCTGCTGTTACGCTGCCTCCTGGTGAGTTGATGTATATATAAACATCAGCGTCAGGGTCTTTTGATTCAAGATATAGAAGTTCTGCTACGATAATACTTGCCATATTATCGTTTATTTCTCCGTCCAGCATGATGATTCTGTTTTCTAGCATATGGGAGTATATATCGAGACCTCTCTGCCCATTAGCTGTTTCTTGTATTGCTGTTGGTACTACCATGTTCTTAATTTGATTCATTTTATTCTCCTTTTTGTTTTATGGATCTTATTGCTGTTTGTTTTAGCAGGCATACACACTCAGCTAGTGAAAATGTTGTTACACCTGTTCTTTCTGCGACTAGGGTTCTTAGGCTGTAAGGTTTCCACGATACACTGGTAGGGCTCGCCTTTGCTCCTGCCCATCTATCCCAGTCTTTCAGCGTTATGTTGTTTAAATTTTTATCTTTTTCATAGGCTTCTTTGATTTGTTCGTCTGATATAGGTATCCAGCTTCTCAGTATTCGAAGTCCTATTTTATCTATCAAGAAGTCATACTTTTCTTCAAAACTTGCGTTCTTTAAGCTTGGGTATTTTTCTTCTAAAAATGGCATTTTTGTTCACCTTCCTTTTCGGTTTCTTCGTTATAGTGCATTCCGTACATTCTCGATTCGTGGCATATATAGAATTTAGGTTCAGAGCTTTTATCTTGTGTAAGACAAATCCAGTAACCATTACCTAGCGACTTTTTTAGCGATATCTTTGTATCGGTCATAGCGTCGTATGCGTATTTTGCTTTTGAGAAATCAGATGTGTATTTCATAGTAACCTCCTACTGCACGGGCCAGAAAAGTCCGTTTGATGAATAATCAATCTCGTATCCTGGCATTACGTTATACACAAACACCTTTTCATCTATTGAACCGTCGCTAGATTTTATGTTTACCTCGCTTGCATAAGGAATTATATCGCTATTATTCTTATATAGATTTTCTACACTGTAAAGGATATAAGCGTTCTTATGGAATTTCATAAATTGTCTTGCTAGATTTTCAGTGTACTGCATTCCGCCACTGTACTTATTATCGCCTACGTTTTGAGCACGCGTTCCTGTAGTAAGGTTTCTGACGTCATCGTCACCGCCTAGTGAGTGAGCAAGCATGTGCGATCTATTCCAGAACCAGCCCTTGTAATTTACGCCGGTAGGAAACTGCACTGTTACTACTTGATTCTTTTCAGGCCAGCCTCTCGGATATTCATCTGAGATATCTGCCCTTTTAGACCTTGCTTTTTTCATAAGTTTTGGTCCTATTTTAGCGTATACGAACTGGGTATATCCAGTATCATCTTTTTGATAAAATACATCGTCAGTTTCAATCTCATACGGGAAACTAGATTTACCATAAACGCAATACATATTTGGAGCTTTGACAGGGTCCCAAGTCTGTAGGTCAGCGGGCATTCTATCACTTACTAAATTTGATGATGGTTTTGTGCTTGTCTTAGGTTCTGCTTCGTTACTTTTAGGTATATCAGTTTTGGCATCGTTTTTTGTTAGATGTCTTTCGATATTTTTTATGAATTTTTCGGGGTGTTTAAACTCAGAATTTGGATCTGTATTAAACATTTTAAAAGACGCAATTATTAGCAGTATTAAAACAGGCATTATAGCCATTAATTTTA
>ERZ772966.669-NODE-669-length-12966-cov-4.019828_pt1 | contig 12966 bp, 7 predicted proteins | sample MGYA00580680_ERZ772966 | MGnify/ENA primary metagenome ERZ772966 (study PRJEB29015, sample SAMEA2738055) | human oral metagenome | biome: human oral; feature: human-associated habitat; material: saliva | place: China | collected 2225 ...
ACAAAGATTATCAAGAGAAGCACGACCAAAGTGCCTACAAGGATCTCTTCCTCAACTGGGACAAGTTCTGGCCGGAGAATCGTCCTACTCAAGCAGACGTAGACTTGATTTATAAGCGCAAAGACCGAGCTCCCAAGCAAGAAATTACCTTTGCGGATGGGACAACTGAGCATCTCTGGAATACCTTCGGGGAAGAGCAGATTGACCTGGACGTGACCAAGGAAGTGACCATGGACTTTATCCGCAAGACCATCGAACACCTGGCAAGCAATGGCTGTGATCTCATTCGTTTAGATGCTTTTGCCTATGCGGTCAAGAAATTAGACACCAATGATTTCTTCGTGGAGCCAGATATTTGGGACTTGCTGGACAAGGTGCGCGATATGGCAGCCAGTTATGGAGCTGAGCTCCTGCCAGAGATCCATGAGCACTATTCCATCCAGTTTAAGATTGCCGATCACGACTATTATGTCTATGACTTTGCCCTTCCAATGGTGACCCTCTATACCCTCTATAGCTCAAAAGTGGAACGCCTTGCTAAGTGGTTGAAGATGAGTCCGATGAAGCAATTCACGACACTCGACACCCATGACGGGATTGGGGTGGTCGATGTCAAGGATATCTTGACAGATGAAGAGATTGACTATGCTTCAAATGAGCTCTACAAGGTAGGAGCGAATGTTAAACGCAAATATTCAACAGCAGAATACAACAACTTGGACATCTACCAAATCAATTCGACCTACTATTCAGCGCTTGGAGATGATGATCGCAAGTATTTCCTAGCCCGTTTGATTCAAGCCTTTGCGCCAGGCATTCCACAAGTTTATTATGTTGGATTCCTAGCTGGGAAGAATGATTTGGAACTCTTAGAAAACACCAAGGAAGGCCGCAATATCAACCGTCATTACTACAGCAATGAAGAAATCGCCCAAGAAGTAGAGCGACCGGTCGTGCAATCCCTTCTCAAGCTCTTTAGCTTCCGGAACAACTCGCAAGCTTTTGACCTAGAAGGAAGTATTGAGGTGGAAACACCAGATGAACATACCATTGTCATCACGCGACAAAACAAAGACCAGACCGCCACAGCAGTAGCCCGAATCAATCTTGCTGACGGGACTTACCAAGTGACAGAAAACGGTCAAGAAATCGTATTTTAAAAAATAAGAAACTAGATAAGGATAAGTGAAGAAACGCTTATCCTTTTTTAAGTTTAGAATATGTAACCGTTTACACAACTATAAAATCATGGTACAATATCCATGAGGAAAGGAGGTCGCTTTATGAAAAAAATCATGTATCCATCTGCGGCCCTATTAACGGCTTTTGCTCTATTATCGGTCCAAACAGCAAAGGCAGACACAGCTCAAACACCGGATCAGGTCAATGAACCAGCAGCAACAGTAGAAGAGGTTGTGGCTTCTCCAACTCCAGAAACCTCCACTGAAAATCAGGGAGGGGAAACTGAGACACCGGCTGCGACTGACCGTGAAGCAGTCCCTGCTGCCTCGCCAACAGAAACAACAAGGGAGACAGCATCGCCTGAAGTGGAAAAACTGTTGGAAGACATGCCTCTCAAGCAAAAGGTTACTCAAATGATTATGCCAGACTTCCGTAAGTGGCAGGAGGCAGGCCAGGAGTCGCCACAAGATCTCACGAAGGTCAATGCTGAAGTGGCAGAGGCGATTGATAAGTATGACTTTGGTGGCGTCATTTTATTTGCTGAGAATGTGAAAGAAACCAAGCAAACACTGGCACTGACACAAGATATGCAAAAGGCGGCCATTGAAAACAAGGCCAATAACGGGAAGATTCCGCTATTGTTAGCGATCGACCAAGAAGGGGGTATCGTCTATCGATTGGGTAGCGGTACAGCTCTCCCTGGAAATATGGCCATTGGAGCTACCAATGATCCCAAGTTAGCGACAGAAGCTGGTCAGATTATCGGTCGAGAACTTTCTGCCTTAGGTTTGAATGTTGATTTCGCACCTGTATTGGATACGAATAATAATCCACAAAACCCTGTCATTGGGCTTCGTTCCTTCTCCTCTGATCCAAACCGTGTTGCTTACTTAGGAATTCCAATGATGAAGGGAATTCAGGACTACAATGTGGCCGTAGCTGCTAAGCATTTCCCAGGTCATGGAGATACAGCGGTTGATTCGCATACAGGACTCCCCTTGGTGGATAAATCTCTTGCCGAACTTGAAAAATTAGAACTCCTTCCATTTAAGAAAGCCATGGATGCAGGTGTAGACCTCTTGATGACGGCTCATATCCAATACCCACAAATTGAAAAGGATCAGGTTGTGTCAAAGGAAACCGGTGAGAAAATCTATGTTCCAGCGACACTTTCAGATGATATTTTAACAGGCTTGGTACGGAAGAAATACGGCTATAAGGGTGTGATTGTCTCCGATGCTATGGGAATGGACGCTATCGCTAAGAACTTCGGTGAGGTTGAAGCTGTGAAAATGGCGATCAAAGCAGGAGTTGACCTGGTCTTGATGCCAACAACCCTTCGCAGTAAAACTGATTTGACCAAAATTGATACCATTGTTGATGAAATAGTTCGTGCAGTGCAAACGGGTGACATCTCAGAAGAACGTTTAAATGAGTCCGTTCGTCGGATCCTCACCCTCAAAGAAAAACGTGGGGTCCTAAATTTTGATCCAAGTGCTCGGACGCCTGAAAAAGCAGAAGAAGCAGTCGGATCCAATCTGAATCGTGATTTGGAACGCAAGATTGCGGCAGCAGCGGTGACGGTTGTTAAAAATGAAGACAATACCTTGCCATTTAAGGTCCAAAAAGGGGATCATGTCTTACTCTTAGGAGCTTTTGAAAATGAAGTCCCTGGACTAAATTTGGGCATGCGTCGCTTAATAGCGGATGGGGTGCTTCCAAAAGATACCTCCTTTGTGGCGAAGAACTTCACCAAAGCATCCACCCTTGATAGTCTAAAAGAAGACCTAGAGAAAGCAACCCATATCGTGGTGATTTCAGAGATCGGTTATGAGGGGCAACTGGATAAAGATTTCTGGCGGACCAAGATCCCAACAGAGATCATCCATTATGCCAACACCAAGCAGAAGAAGGCAGCTATCCTTTCGATCTCCAAACCTTATGATGTAGCCAACTATCCAGCGGCGAAAGCCATTTTAGCAGTCTATGGAAATAAGGGAATGGATCCAACGGAATCCCTCAAACCAGACAATGCCTTTGGTCCAAATATTCCTGCAGGAGTGGAAGTCATCTTCAATGGTAAGGAACACATAGGTACCTTACCGGTAGATATTCCAAAAATTGTAGATGGAAAACTGTCGGAAACAGAGTACGTCTACCGCATTGGTCATGGTCTCTTCTATCCAGCACCTGCTCCATTACCGACACCAGAAGCCCAAGATCCAACTCCACCAGCTCTAGATCCAGCTCATCAGACAAAACCAGTAGAGATTGGAAAGACGGGAACACAGGTCCTTGTTAGCAAGCAAGAAAAAACAAGCCCTCTTGATGGTCCACAAGTCACTCCGATTTCTGTGTCACATGACACTGCACAGGCTCCTGCCACCATTTCAGCAAGCCCTGCATCATCGGTATTGCCAAAGACGGGTCAAACAGAAAACCTTCTATCCCTCATGGGTGTCAGCCTTTTAACCTTCCTTGGATCTTTTGTCTATCCGAGAAAGAAAAATTAAGTCATTTTGAATCTCAATTGGGTGATCTCCCTAATTGAGATTTTTTAGTAAAAATTTACTAAAATTAATTTGAAATAGGAAGAGGTGAAAAGGAATTGAAACAGGACAAAAACCTCTATTGTATGCTTTTTAAAGTCAAAATAAAAATTAAATAAAATTTTACTAAAAATACTTGAAGTTTTACATTTAATTGTTTATAATACAAGTATAAAAACGTTTACAAAGAACTAAAGGAGTTTCTCATGACTACATCAATCACGTCTCAAGATTTACAAGAAAAGTTTCAGGCTGTCTTTGGCGAGAAGGCTGATCATACCTTCTTTTCACCAGGACGGATCAATCTGATCGGTGAACATACGGACTATAATGGAGGACATGTCTTCCCGGCAGCCATTACGCTTGGTACTTACGGGGCTGCAAGAAAGCGCGAAGACAAGGTCTTGCGTTTCTTCTCAGGCAATTTTGAAGACAAGGGGATTATTGAAGTCCCACTGGAGAATCTTCATTTTGAAAAAGAGCACAACTGGACCAACTATCCAAAAGGCGTGCTTCATTTCTTACAAGAAGCTGGTCATGTCATTGATAGCGGAATGGATGTCTATGTTTACGGAAATATTCCAAATGGATCAGGCCTTTCCTCTTCAGCTTCCCTTGAGCTCTTAATTGGCGTCATCGCTGAGAAACTATTTGATCTTCAGTTAGATCGTCTCGATCTGGTCAAGATAGGGAAACAAACCGAAAATCACTTCATCGGAGTCAACTCTGGGATCATGGACCAATTTGCCATCGGTATGGGAGCAGATCAACGGGCTATTTATCTAGATACCAATAGCCTAGAATATGATCTGGTACCACTTGATCTCAAAGACAATGTCGTGGTCATCATGAATACCAACAAACGCCGGGAATTAGCGGATTCAAAATATAATGAACGCCGTGCAGAATGTGAAACAGCCGTCTCTGAACTCCAAGAAAAATTAGATATCCAAACCTTAGGAGAATTAGATTTCTGGTCATTTGATGCTTACAGCTACCTGATCAAAGATGACAATCGCATCAAACGAGCTCGCCATGCAGTACTTGAAAACCAACGGACCCTCCAAGCTCGTAAGGCGCTTGAGGCAGGTGATTTGGAAGGCTTTGGCCGTCTTATGAATGCTTCTCACGTATCTTTGGAGCATGATTACGAAGTGACTGGTTTAGAATTGGATACCTTGGTGCATACAGCCTGGGAACAAGACGGCGTCTTAGGAGCTCGTATGACCGGAGCAGGCTTTGGTGGTTGCGCCATCGCCCTCGTCAACAAAGACAAGGTTGAAGCTTTTGAAGAAGCTGTCGGCAAACATTATGAGGAAGTCGTTGGCTATGCGCCAAGCTTCTATATTGCAGAGGTTGCGGCAGGAACACGGGTGCTCGATTAAAAAGGAGATAGGATGACAGAACAGGTATTAGATGCATTTGTCACAGCTGTTATTGCGGCAAGTGACTACCAAGAGATGGATCGGATCTATCTAAAAAATCGTGTCATGAGTCGCATCGGAGAAGAAGGGCTAGACGCACCAGTTCATAACTCAGATGTGATCGCACTCAAAGAGCAGCTGGTGGAGATCGCTGTTGCCAATAGCAAGATCCAAGATAGCATGGCCGCAAAAGACAGCTTGGGTGCGGAGTTGATGGATTGGATCACCCCCAGTCCTAGTCAGGTCAACCATCATTTCTGGGAGACTTACCGTCATTCCAAGGAGGACGCGATTGCTGATTTCTATGCCCTTTCGAAGCGCAACGACTACATCAAAGTAGAGGCCATTGCGCAAAATATCGCCTTTGAGGCAGAAACTCCCTACGGTTCTCTTGAAATCACCATCAATCTGTCAAAACCTGAAAAAGATCCTAAAGACATTGCAGCGGCTAAACTTGCGAAAGTCAGTCATTATCCAGCCTGCCAACTGTGCTTTGAAAATGAAGGCTATCAAGGTCGCCTAGACCATCCTGCCCGTGCCAATCATCGGATCATCCGCTTTGACATGGACGGTCATGACTGGGGCTTCCAGTATTCCCCTTATGCCTACTTCAATGAACACTGCATTTTCCTCGATAGCCAACACGTTCCTATGGCCATTAGCCGCAAAACCTTTGAGCGACTCTTGACCATTGTAGAGACTTTTCCAGGCTATTTTGCAGGGTCCAATGCAGATCTACCCATTGTAGGGGGATCCATCCTGACTCATGACCATTACCAAGGGGGACGACATACCTTCCCTATGGAGCTGGCTTCTGTTGAGGATAGCTTTAGCATTGAGGGCTTTGAGGCTGTATCGGTAGGGATTGTCAACTGGCCCATGTCCGTGCTTCGTTTGCAATCAGATGATAAGGCGCAATTGATTGACCTGGCGGACCATATCCTAAAGACCTGGCGAGGTTACTCGGATCCAGCCGTTCAAGTCTTGGCCACATCCGACGGTCAACCCCATCATACCATTACCCCCATTGCACGAATCCGTGATGGGCATTATGAACTGGACTTGGTGCTCCGTGATAACCAAACCTCACCAGAGCATCCAGATGGCATTTACCACCCACATGCGGATGTGCAACACATCAAAAAAGAAAATATCGGTCTGATCGAAGTCATGGGCTTGGCTATCTTGCCTCCTCGGCTTAAGAAAGAGCTTAAGCAGGTCCAAGACTATCTGCTTGAACAAGAGAGCACTGTAGCCAATTACCACCTGGACTGGGCAGCTGACTTGAAAGCCACTCACCCATCCATTACAGAAGAAGCAGAGGCTGAGGCCATTGTCCGTGAATCGGTCGGCCAAATCTTTGCGCGGGTGCTGGAAGATGCGGGTGTCTACAAGCGGACAGCAGAAGGGCAAGCAGCCTTTAGACGCTTTGTCGCGACACTTTAAGTATGGAGAAGATGCGGAAATTTGGTACAATAAGAGAGAAGATAAAGAAGCGAAAGGAAAACAAATGGCAATACTCGTACTCGGAGGAGCTGGCTATATCGGTTCCCACATGGTAGACCGCTTGGTCAATGAAGGACAGGAAAAAGTCGTGGTGGTAGATAGCCTGGTCACAGGCCACCGTGCAGCGGTGCATCCAGATGCCGTCTTTTACCAAGGAGACCTGGCGGATCAAGACTTCATGCGCACTGTTTTTAAGGAACATGCAGATATTGACGCCGTCATCCACTTTGCGGCCTATTCCCTAGTCGCTGAATCCATGGCAGATCCATTGAAATATTTTGACAACAATACGGCGGGCATGGTCAAACTCTTGGAAGTCATGCATGAATGTGGGGTGCACTACATCGTCTTTTCTTCAACGGCTGCCACCTACGGTATTCCAGAAGAAATTCCGATTCTTGAAACCACTCCGCAAAAACCGATTAATCCCTATGGCGAAAGCAAGCTCATGATGGAAACCATCATGCGCTGGGCCGATCAAGCCTATGGCATCAAGTATGTACCCCTTCGTTACTTTAATGTAGCGGGTGCTAAGCCAGATGGATCTATCGGGGAAGACCATGGACCAGAGACCCACCTCTTGCCAATCGTCTTACAAGTAGCCCAAGGCAAACGCGAGAAGATCGCAATTTTTGGAGATGACTACAATACACCAGATGGCACCAATGTTCGGGACTACGTCCATCCATTTGATTTAGCTGATGCCCATCTACTAGCTGTGGAGTATCTGCGTAATGGCAATCCATCTACCGCCTTTAATCTGGGCTCATCGACCGGATTCTCTAATCTTCAAATCGTTGAAGCAGCCCGCAAGGTGACGGGACATCCGATTCCGCTTGAGATTGCAGACCGCAGACCAGGAGATCCAGATACCCTGATCGCATCTTCTGAGAAGGCGCGTGCGATCCTCGGATGGCAACCAAAATTTGACAATATCGAAACCATCATCCAAACAGCCTGGGCATGGCATTCCAGCCACCCAGATGGGTACAATGATCGGTAAGGAAGAAATTGCGACCATCATTTTTGAGGGTTTTCTTATAACATCTATATCTACAGTTGATCTTGCCAAATGTCTGGTTTCAGACGTCAGTCATTTCCTAAATCATCATAAAATAGTGAGGGATTCAAAATGAATAAAACTGTAAAAACAGTAGCCATCTTATTGTCAGCTGGTCTTCTCTTAGTTGCTTGTGCGCCAAAAGAGAACCCAAAATCTACCGCTCAAACGTCCACTAAAGCGACAACTGAATCATCAACTAAAGCAAAGACCAAAGATTCATCAACTAAAGCAAAGACCAAAAATTCATCAACTGATGAGGTTAAAGAAGAGGACTCAAGAGCAGGTGCTCAAAAAACTGTTCTTGAAACGAGTGATGAAGCAGGTAAGTCAACCGTAACCTTGTATTACAAGGGAGATACTTTATTAGTACAAGAAAAGGTTGATGATTATAATATTTCAAAAATGGATGGAGATAATCCTCTTGAAGAAATGAAAGAAGCCGTTGCCATAAGCCAAGAAAAATTCAAAGATCTGATGGGTAACGGATTTGAACTGACATCAGAATACAAAGACGGTATCTTCTATATCTACAATACAATTGATTACACGAAAATCGATTTGCAAAAACTAAAAGAAATCGTTCCAGGCTTTAATCCTCTAAATGACAGTACAGTTAGTTATTCTGTGACGAAAGAAAGTCTCATTAACAGTGGTATGGTCGAAAAATAATGTTTTGATATTCTAAGCGGTTCTGCACCCCAAACTGAAACTTTCCGCTGTGAGAAAAGTGTTTGAAACATGATTGTTTCAAACACTCGGGAGTTTTAAGACTATAAATTAAAAAGCGAAGTAGCTTAAAACTAATTGAACACGGGCTGCGGATCGTGTCAAAAGCGCAAAATACATTAGTACTAAATCCAAGACACAGTAGCTGATTGAATTCTTCTCTCACCTTTTAGCTCGGTAGAATCCTAATTAGCCTTGTGGGGGCAGGACAACGAAGCAATCCTATACAACAGTGCTTCTGTCCAGCTCCCTATTTTGACTTTATCCGCAGACGCCCTTTGTATCTTGATTTAGTCATGGAACTTCCTGGATTGCTGAAATCATCCACTGGATAATTTCACCTAACGTCCGTCCTCAAGGTCGTCAAGAATCTCTTGATCAATTGGGGAAGTTGATCTTATAAAATTTTAGGAAAGGCTTTGTCAAGTGTTGACAGGCCTTTTTTTGAGTGCTATAGTAAAATCGTAAACGCTTACACAGTAGAACGAAGTAGATGAAAAGAGGGGCAAGTTAGATGCCTTATAAAAAGAGGAGAAAAAACAAATGGCAGGACCAGTGATAGTTGGAGAGCACTACCGAATCTCCGTGTTAACAGAATCTTTGGTGCGCTTGGAATATTCAGAGAATGGTGTTTTTGAGGATGGACAGACGCAAGTTGTGCAAGATAGAGATTTTGGACCAGTTTCTTGTGAGATCACAGAGACCGAAGAGGTCCTCGATCTGCATACGGAGCATCTCCACCTTCATTTTGAAAAGGGACCTTTTGCACCGGATCGGCTTTTTATCGAACTCAAGGGCCAGTATGCAGTCTATGGTAGCCGATGGCACTATGGGGATCGGCCTGAGACCTTAAAGGGGACCAGTCGGACGCTCGATGAGGTCGATGGAGCTATGGAGTTGGAAGATGGGATTTTAAGCAAAGCAGGCTATGCTCTTTTAGACGATTCTGCTTCTTATTTGTATGATGTCGAAAGCGGATATAGAGCACGGCCATGTCCAGAAGTGGATTTGTATTTCTTCGGATATGGGCGCGATTATCTAGGGGCCTTGAAAGATTTTTACCATCTGACGGGACAGCCACCCCTCTTGCCACGATATGCTCTGGGAAACTGGTGGAGCCGGTATTGGCCTTATACCAGTCAGGAATACACAGATTTGATGGATCGTTTCAAGGCTGAAGGGGTACCTCTAGCTGTCAGCGTGATCGATATGGACTGGCACAAGACGGCGATTCCTGCTCGCTTTGGAAGTGGTTGGACGGGCTATAGTTGGAACCGGAACTTGATTCCTGATCCAGCTGCCTTCTTACATGGTTTGCATAAGCGTGGTTTAAAGGTGACCTTAAATGTCCATCCAGCCGATGGCATTCGCGCCTTTGAAGATGCTTACCCCATGGTCGCAAAACGCTTGGGATTAGATGCGGAAAAAGAAGAAGCGGCTAGCTTTGACTTTTACAGTCCAGCCTTTCGCGAAGCTTATTTCGAAGATGTCCACCATCCCTTGGAAAATCAAGGAGTGGACTTTTGGTGGATTGATTGGCAACAGGGAAGTCATGGCAAGATGGATCCCCTTTGGTTGTTAAATCACTATCATTATCTAGACAATTGCCGAAAAGACCAAGCTGGTCTCATCTTATCACGTTATGGGGGACCTGGAAGCCACCGGTATCCGATCGGTTTTTCAGGGGATACCATTGTGACTTGGGAATCCCTAGCCTTTCAACCCTATTTTACCAGCACAGCTTCAAATATCGGTTATACGTGGTGGAGTCACGATATTGGTGGCCATATGCGGGGTTACTATGATGAAGACTTGGCTCTTCGCTGGTTGCAGTTTGGGGTCTTTAGCCCGATCAATCGTCTCCATAGTTCTTGTAATGCCTTTAATAGCAAGGAACCGTGGTTTTACTCGCCTGAGACCTGTCGCTTGATGAAGCGGTATTTGCGCCTGCGCCACAGCTTACTACCTTATCTTTACACCATGAATGTGGCGACGCATGAAGAAGGACTGCCTTTGGTTCAACCCCTTTATTACCATTATCCAAACCAAGAAGATGCTTATGAGGCTAAAAATCAATATTTCTTTGGCAGTGAACTCATGGTGGCCCCAATTACAGAGGCTCTGGATCCTGTCTTTCATAGTGCTTCTGTGAGTGTTTGGTTCCCAAACGGAGTTTGGTATGATTTCTTCCATGATTGGAAGTACGAAGGAAAAGGCAAACTCACAGTCTTTAGAGCTAGCCAGGATATTCCGGTCTTTGCGCGTGCAGGAGCCATCATCCCTATGGATGCACAACCGCAGACAGGGGTAGAGCTTCCAGAAATGCTGGACTGGCATCTCTTCCCAGGTGACAATCGTTCCTTCGTACTCGTTGAAGGAGAAGGAGCTAGCAGGGTTGAAACCCGCCTAACTGTCAATTGGGATGAAAGAAAGATTAGGCTGGATTTAACAGGTGATCTAACGCTGCTTCCTGAAAAGAGACAGCACCGGTTCTTCCTCCATACCTTTGAGACAGCCCCTATCTTAGTGGACAATCACAGTCAGGAGATTGCGATGGGTGTGTTGCAATCGCGTCCTACTGCCAAAGAAGATCGGATGTTTGAGCTCTTGAAATCTGCCAACCTGCCCTACGATAGGAAGAATGAATTGTTTGTGGCTTGTTCAACAGCCAAGGATTGGAAACAGTTGATGAAGATCATTACGCCTTTAGAGGAAGGTTTGCGTCAACGTCTCTTTGAAGTGATTTATTCCAGTGAAGAGAATGAAGACTTGTAGATTCTTGCAATTTCACCCCTATTTTTGTAAAATGAAAGTGATTTCACAATCATAAAGGAGAAGAGAAAATGGAACAAAAATGGTGGCATAATGCCGTAATTTACCAAGTATATCCCAAAAGTTTCAAGGATAGTAATGGCGATGGGATTGGAGATCTCAAAGGGATCACAAGCAAGTTAGACTACTTAGAAAAATTAGGGATTACAGCCATCTGGCTCTCACCAGTTTACAAGAGTCCCATGGATGATAACGGCTATGACATCTCGGATTACGAGGATATTGCCTCCATCTTTGGGACGATGGAAGATATGGAAGAATTGATCGCAGAAGGCCATAAGCGCAAGATCAAAATCATTATGGACTTGGTGGTCAACCATACATCTGATGAGCATGCTTGGTTTATCGAAGCACGTGAAAATCCAGATAGTCCAAAGCGGGATTTCTATATTTGGCGCGATGAACCCAATGGCATTATATCTGCTTTTAGTGGCTCTGCTTGGGAATTTGATGAGGCCTCTGGTCAATATTATCTGCATAACTTTAGCAAGAAGCAACCAGACCTCAACTGGGAAAACGAGGAGCTTCGTCATCAGATTTATGACATGATGAATTTCTGGATTGACAAGGGCATTGGTGGCTTCCGTATGGATGTCATCGATATGATCGGCAAGATCCCAGATCAGGAAATCATCAGCAATGGTCCCATGCTCCATCCTTACTTGAAAGAGATGAATCGCGCTACCTTTGGAGACAAGGATTTGCTTACGGTAGGGGAAACGTGGGGGGCGACACCTGAGATTGCCAAGCAATATTCCAATCCAAAAAATCAAGAATTGTCCATGGTCTTCCAATTTGAACACATCGGTCTTCAATACCAACCAGGGCAACCAAAATGGCACTACGCCAAGGAATTGGATGTGCCTAAATTAAAGGAAATTTTCACTAAGTGGCAGACAGAATTGGGGACAGAAGAAGGCTGGAATTCGCTCTTTTGGAACAACCATGATCTCCCACGGATTGTGTCCACTTGGGGGGATGATGGCGACTATCGGGTCAAATCCGCCAAGGCTTTGGCTATTCTGCTTCACTTGATGAAGGGAACTCCTTATATCTATCAAGGCGAAGAAATTGGAATGACCAATTATCCATTTGAGACCCTTGAGGACGTAGAAGATATCGAGTCAATCAACTATGCCCATGAAGCCTTAGAAAAAGGAGTGCCACTTGAAGTGATCATGGATCAGATCCGCCATATTGGTCGGGACAATGCGCGGACACCGATGCAGTGGAATGATGAAGCAGAAGCTGGCTTTACGACAGGCCGTCCATGGCTTGCGGTCAACCCAAACTATAAAGAGATCAATGTAGAGGCTGCCCTGGCAGATCCAGACTCTATATTCTATACCTACCAAGCTCTCATTGCCTTACGAAAAGAGCAGCCTTGGCTTGTAACGGCTTATTATGAATTGGTGGACGCAGCAGACAAGGTCTTTGCCTATAAGCGGGTAGAAGGAGAGCAAGCCTATTTGGTTGTTGTCAATCTTTCAAGCCAAGAGCAAGAGTTACCGCTAGTTAATGGAGTTGAGAAGGTCATCATTGCCAATACCAAGGTAGAGCAAGTGCTTGAATTCGGCAAATTAGCCCCTTGGGATGCCTTCTGTGTCAAGTTGGCCTAATGAAGGTAAGAAAAGAGAGTGGGACAGAAATCGGTCATTCGTTAGAATTCGATTTCGTTGTCCCA
>ERZ772966.674-NODE-674-length-12951-cov-8.281793_pt1 | contig 12951 bp, 16 predicted proteins | sample MGYA00580680_ERZ772966 | MGnify/ENA primary metagenome ERZ772966 (study PRJEB29015, sample SAMEA2738055) | human oral metagenome | biome: human oral; feature: human-associated habitat; material: saliva | place: China | collected 2225 ...
CAGCGCCGACAATACCTGGTGGGCGACTGCCCGGGAAGATAGGACGTTGCCGGTTCATCAAAGACTGCTTATGCAGTCTTTTTTTATGTCTAGAATACTTTTACTAGATTGTAATTATCTGGTACAAATGGTATAATTTACCTATATGTAATTTTACATTTAAGGAGCAGATATATGTTGATTTTTAAGATTATATTTTGCATACTCTTAGTTTGTCCAATGGCATATATTGTTTTTTTGCTCTTTCATAAAATGATAGATATGGTCATTAAAAGGAAATAGATATGTGCAATGACAAGAGAATACCAGGGATCATGCCTAAGTGTGAACTTGCTTTGAACAAGGGTATATTTATATCCGTTGAGGGAGGCGATGGCTCCGGAAAGTCTACACAGCTAGCTAATATTAAGGATTACCTTGAGGCTAGAGGTGTTGAAGCTTTGTTTATTAGGGAACCAGGCGGCACAAGCATAGGTGAAAAGATAAGAGACATTCTTTTGGATCCAGCTAATGCAGAAATGTGTGCTATGACTGAAGCAATGCTTTATGCTGCTTCTCGTGCACAGATTGTAAGTGAAGTTATTAAACCTGCGCTTTCAGAGGGCAAGATTGTCGTATGTGATAGATTTGTAGACTCGAGTATTGCTTATCAGGCTTATGGTAGGCAGATGGGTGATGCAATTTGGGATATTAACAAATACGCAGTAGATGGATCTATGCCTGACTATACATTCTTTCTTGATATAAATCCACATAGTGCTTCTAGCCGTATAGATAGCAGGGGAGAAGGTAAGGATAGGATGGAGCTTCAGGAGGATTCCTTCCGCATGAGAGTGTATAATGGATATCTTGCACTTATGGATGACGAGGCAAATAGAGACAGAATCATAAGGATTGATGCGTGCAAAGATATTGAGTCAGTTAAGTCTGAGATTATCGAAAAGCTCGATGTGATTCTTGCAAGGTAAATTCAGAGGTTGTTGTGGGACTTAGTAAGTATTTTAAATATGGTAAATCGCTAGAGTCTCTCAGCGATGCTATTATAAAAGGCAATATTACACATGCATATATTATCGAGGGCGACAGTCTAATTGATAAGCCAGGGATTGCAAAGTCTTTTGCAAAGGCAACTCTATGCAAGGAAAAACCTGGTGAGGGATGCGACAAGTGTAGTATTTGCAAGCGCATAGATAATGATTCTTACGAGGATCTTCACTACCTTCAGGATGAGAAGTCTATCAAGAACGAGGCAATAGAGCATTTGCAGGGGGAACTTGCGATGATTCCTTCGGCAGAGGGAAAGATGCACATTGCAATCATTGAATCTGCTGATACAATGACTGATAGGGCACAGAATAGACTCCTTAAGACACTTGAGGAGCCGAAGGCGAGCTCTTTGATAATGCTGCTATCTGAGAACAGCGTAAACTTACTTCCGACTGTTAGATCAAGATGTGCTAGCATCAGAATTAATGATGCGAATTTGAGTTTGGCAGATGATGCAAAATCACTTGCCAATGCTGAGGCTTTGATAAAGATGGTCGTTGATCGCAATTTGTTTTATGAGCAGAAGAATTTACTGGATAAATTCGTGAAGGATAGACGCGGGGCTTTGAACTTTCTTGATGCGATGGAAAGAGTTTTGAGAGAGTATCTGATAAACAGTGGCTCTGCGGTAATGAATAGAAATAAAGCTGCAAAGTATATCTCCTATGTTGAGGAGGCTAGACGCAGCATTAATGGCAATTCTAATTTTAGATATGCTATGAAGAATTTAATTTTGAAGATGGGAAGGTAAGCGATGATAAATGTAGCCGGCGTTAAATTTCGCAACAATGGTAAGGTATACTATTTTGATCCGCTAGATTTAGAAGGACTCGAGGTTGGATGCGGTGTAATCGTAGAGACTGCTAGAGGACTCGAATTTGGATATATTGCAATGCAGCCTAATGCTATCAAGGATTCGAGCGTGGTTAAACCGCTCAAGCCTATTATTAGGATAGCTACAGAAGAAGATATCAAACGTAGGGACGAGAACGAGAGCAAAAAGTCTGAGGCGATGCGTATTTGTCAGGAGAAGATTGATAAGCGCGGACTTGAGATGAAGCTCATAGATGTGGAATATACTTTTGATAATAACAAGATTGTGTTTTACTTCACTGCGGATGGCAGAATAGATTTTAGAGAGCTTGTCAAGGACTTGGCTAGTGTTTTCAGGATGAGAATAGAGCTCAGGCAGGTGGGGGTTAGAGACGAAGCCAAGATTATCGGCGGATGCGGACCTTGTGGAAAAGGACTTTGCTGTGCTTCTTGGCTAACAGATTTTCAGCCTGTATCTATCAAGATGGCAAAGACTCAGAATCTGTCCCTAAATCCTGGAAAGATTTCGGGTATATGCGGAAGGCTAATGTGTTGCCTAAAGTATGAGAATGACGTGTATATAGAGCTTCGCAAGGGTATGCCTGAGAGCGGTGAGATAGTTAAGACAAGTGATGGAAGAGCAAAGGTAATAGATTCTAATATATTTAGAGAGACCGTGAGAGTAAGGCTTTTTACTGGCGAGAAGGAAGAGGACGGAAGCGACAAGCTTTCAGAGGATATCTACACATATCGCAAGGAAGAGATAAAGAGGCAGTTTGACAAGAACAAATCCGGCAAGGATAAGAGGTCAAAGGGCGGACATAACAGCGACCGAGAAATTTTGAACGAGGTCGATGACGAATATAAGGCAGAGCTCGAGGAGCTTATAAAGAACAACTAACATGAAGAGACGAGTAGATGATATAGGCTTCGGTGGACTTAAGTTAGTTCAGGATGAGGATGCCTTTTGTTACGGAACGGATGCAGTGCTTTTAGCAAATATGGCCTGCAGGGAATTACAGATTACTGAAGATATGAGGGTCTGTGATTTGGGGACAAATACGGCGGTAATTCCACTGATTATGTCAGCTAGATGCAGGGCTAAGGAAATCGTTGGAGTTGAGGTTCAAGAGCAGGCCTTTGAGCTTGCGCAGGAGAACCTTGAGCTTAACTCTTTGATGGATAGACTTAAGCTTGTACTTGCAAATGTTAAGGATATTAAGGGTATGGACAGTGAGCTACTTGGAGCAGAAAGCTTTGATGTAGTGACGACAAATCCACCGTACATGGAGTCAGGCAGGGGTCTTGTGAGCGGTAATACGGCGAAGGCTATTGCAAGGCACGAGCTTCTTGCGGGGCTAGAGGACTTCCTAGAGGCAGCGGCATTTCTGCTCAAGGATGGCGGAAGCCTATTCATGGTTCATAGACCGGGAAGGCTGATAGATATATGTGAGGCGAGCAGGAGATTTGCACTTGAGCCTAAGACTATTCAGCTTGTTAACGGTAAGCCTGGTGGCGTGCCTAATATACTGCTTATGCACTTTGTTAAGGGCGGCAGGAGGCAGCTTAAATGGCTTGAGAACATTAGCGTAAGAAACGAAGATGGTAGCTTTTCGAAGGAAGTTTTGGAGGCCTATGAGGTCTAGTTTTGAGGCTGCAAGCTAAGTTCGTTGTAAGTTATTAATATAAATTAATTAGAGATCAAAGAAAATACCGGGAGGGTGAGATGGTTACTATTGATTTGAACAACATGTTATATATTATTTTGATTGCAGTAGCGATAATATTGCTGATATTTTTGATTGTAGCAGTTGCTCGTCTTATACAGACACTTAAGAGAGTGAACGGTATTTTGGAGGATGTTTCTGTTGTTAGCGGAATCGTTAGCGAAAAGGCGATTGAGACAAAGCCTGTTGTAGACGATATATCAAAGACCATCGCAAGCTTTGCAAGCGCTGCTGCTGGGAATGAATCAAGGGTCGCTTCGCTTTCGAGCATAGCAAAATCAATAAGCTCTTTGATTTCACTTATCAAAAACGGAAAGAACTAGTTGGAGGGAGAAGCTAAATGAAATCGACGGGAATAGTAAGGCCGGTTGACGCGCTAGGGAGAATTGTAATTCCTATTGAGCTAAGACGAAGCCTAGACATAAATACGGATGACAGCCTTGAGGTCTTTGTTCAGGATGACTACATAATGCTAAAGAAGTTCGAAGCGCGATGTGTGTTTTGTGGGAGCGATGAGGATGTACAGGAAGTGCACGGCAAGAACGTGTGTGGAGCATGCATCAAAGAGCTAAAGAAGCTATAGAAATCGTCATAGAAGATTGCTGAATTCGGAGGAAGTCGTGGCAAAATTTTTAGTACAAAACGGTGAGCCACTTTATGGAGTGGTTCAGATAAGCGGAGCCAAGAACGCGGTGTTACCAGAGATGGCATCTGCTATCCTAACAAAAGAAAAATGCAAGATAAGCGACGTGCCTAATTTGATAGATGTTAAGGTCATGAAGGAGATTTTGGTATCTCTTGGTGGAAACATCAATCAGATAGAGGAAAACGTGCTAGAGATAAATATGGAAGAGCTATCAAAGCATGAGGCGAGCTACGAGCATACTAGTAAAATGCGCGCATCATTTTTGCTGATGGGACCTCTTCTAGCTAGAGCGGGCTATGCTAAGGTGTATATGCCGGGTGGATGTACCATAGGTGAGAGACCTATAGGACTTCATCTTAAAGGATTTGAGGCACTAGGAGCAGAAATAATAGCTAAGGAAAACTATATCGAGGCAACAGCGCCAGAGAACGGCCTTAAGGGTGCGGCTATCTACCTTGACTTCCCAAGTGTAGGAGCGACTGAGAACATTATGATGGCTGCTGTTTTGGCAAATGGAACAACATATATTGAGAATGCGGCTCAGGAGCCTGAAATTGTAGATCTTGCTAACTTTATGAACAAAATGGGAGCGAAGATCAAAGGTGCAGGTACTGATACTATTAAGATTGAAGGCGTTAAGTCACTTCACGGTGCCGCTCACAATGTAATTCCTGATAGAATAGAGACTGCTACTTTTATGCTTGCGGCTGCGATTACTCGTGGTGAGGTTATGATAAAGAATGTGGTTCCAGATCACGTTAAGCCTATAACTGCTAAGCTTAGAGAGTGTGGAGTTACAGTTGAGATAACTGAAGAGGGTCTTTATGTGAATGCCAAAGAGAGGAAGCTTATAGCAACTGATCTTAAGACTCTTCCATATCCAGGATTCCCAACTGATATACAGTCACCTTTCATGTCATTTTTGACGACTGTTGAGGGTTCAAGCACTGTTATTGAGACCGTTTTTGAGAACAGATTCATGCACGTTGCAGAGCTTAATAGAATGGGTGCAAATATTAAAACTGAAGGAAATCGCGCAATTGTTCAGGGTGGAAAGAAGCTTGAGGGTTCAAGCGTAATCGCTACTGATCTTCGTGCAGGTGCTGCAATGGTACTCGCAGGTCTTGTTGCGTCTGGAACTACTGAAGTTTCACAGATTTACCATGTTGAGCGAGGATACGAGAAGTTCGTAGAGAAGTTCCGTGCGCTCGGCGCAAATATATTGAGAATAGAAGACTAACGGCTCATACTGACAAGGTTGAGCCGTTGTCAGCATATAGGATAAATGCAAAGTAGAGAATATAGTTGCTTTGATGATGTCTCGGGGAGAGGCAGATTCGATTTTCAAAAGGAGTAAAAAATGTCAGATTCAAATTATCTTGAGCTTCTTGCAGACAGATACCCTAATATAAGAGCGGCTACTGCCGAGTATATAAATCTTAAGGCAATACTTGCTTTGCCTAAGGGAACTGAGTACTTTTTGAGCGATCTTCACGGAGAGCATGAGGCTTTCATTCACATGCTAAGAAGTGCTTCAGGTACGATAAAGACAAAGATTGACGAGCATTACGCGGGGATTTTGAGCGAGGACGATAGGGAGGACCTAGCGGCTTTGATATATAATCCTCAGGCTGAAATCGAAAGGCGTAAGAAGAGTGAGATTGATTTTTCGCAGTGGTGCGTGACTGTGATTTACAGGCTTGTCACAATCTGTAAGTCGGTTTCAACAAAATACACTAGATCAAGGGTTAGAAATAGACTTCCTAAGTATCTCGACTATGCTATGGATGAGCTGCTTCACGCTGACGATGAGGAAAACCGCGTTCACTACTACAGCGAGATTATCAATACGATTGTAAACTTTGGTTTTGGTGAAATCTTTATTACAGAGATGGCCGACGCTATAAGCAGACTTGCAGTTGATAAGCTTCACATCATAGGGGATATCTATGATAGAGGTGCGCATCCAGATACAATAATGGACTATTTGATGGATTACCACGATGTTGATTTCCAGTGGGGGAACCACGATATCGTCTGGATGGGTGCAGCGGCAGGAAACCAGGCTTGTATAGCTAATATCATCAGAATGAACATCAGCTATAACAATTTTGATATGCTTGAGGTTGGATACGGAATTAACCTTAGAAGACTTACAACATTTGCTGCTGATACATATGGAAACGACGAGTGCAAGAAGTTCTGGCCACATGTTTTGGACAAGAACAAGTTTGACCCTGTAGACGACCAGCTTGCGGCACGCATGCACAAGGCGATTGCGATAATGCAGTTTAAGCTTGAGGGACAGCTTATCAAAGAGCATCCTGAATTTGATCTAGACAAGAGACTTTTGCTAGATAAAATTGATTTTGAGAATGGTACAGTCAATGTAGAAGGCACAGTTTACCCGCTAAACGATACTTTCTTCCCAACCATTGATCCAAATAATCCGTACGAGCTTACCGAGGATGAGCGTGCGGTTATGAATTCGCTCACAGCGTCGATAATCAACTCTGAGAGACTGCAAACACATATAAGGTATATGTTTAGCCATGGAGCACTTTACAAGCGTATAAACGGCAATTTGCTCTTCCACGGATGCATTCCTATGGATGAGAACGGTGACTTCCTTCCTGTGGATATCTACGGAGCAAAGTGTGCAGGTAGAGCTTTGATGGATCATCTAGATAAACAGATTAGAGCTTCGTATTTCTCGCCTGAGAAAATTAAGAAGTACGGAAAGCCTGGAGACCTAATGTGGTACCTATGGCTTGCTAAGGATTCTCCTCTTTTCGGTAAGGAGAAGATGACGACCTTTGAGAGACTCTTCATTGACGACAAAGCCAGCCACAAGGAGCATGTAAGACCTTATTACAAGCTGATTAATAGCAAGGAGCCATGCGAAAAGATTTTACGTGAGTTTGGACTTGACCCTAGTCATTCCAAGATTTTGAACGGACACGTTCCAGTAAAGATCAAAAATGGAGAAAGCCCAATCAAAGGAGGCGGCCTCCTTTATGTAATAGATGGCGGTATATCAAAGGCATATCAAAAGCAGACAGGGATAGCAGGATATACATTTATCTTTAACTCGAGATTTATGGCTCTAGCTGAACACAAGCCTTACGAGCCTTTGAGAGAGGACGGCACTCAGAAATTCTTTAGCCCTAGCATGAAGACTGTGGATACTCTCAAGACGAGAATGCTCGTTATCGATACTGATGAGGGCGCCGAGCTTCTAAGACAGGCAGAGGCTGTAAAGCGTCTTGTTGAGGCGTACAAAACAGGTGAGATAAAAGAGCGTCCAGAGGGTAAGTATTCGGCGTATAAGGGGAAATAGTAAAGAGGAGAATTGCTATGGACAAAAATATTAAAAAGGAAAAGGAAATGGCTGTTAGTGATTATGACTATTTTCTAGACGATAGTATGATGCCAAGTGCAGAGGAATCGAAGAAGATAGTAATACCCGAAGAGTTAAGAAAAAGAATGAGTGAAAGGATAGACAAAGAACTACGTGAATTAGGCTATTATTAAACCAATACATGCGTATAAAACATTAAGCATCGCAAAGTAAAGTGCGGTGCTTTTTTAGTGATCGGATTTTAGTTAATTAGATTGAATGAAGTGACGCGCTGTGTACCTCACTTTGTACTACACTAAAAGGTTCAGAAAGGATTAACCTTTTAGGGACAGAGAAAATAATAAAACTTGGAAAGGAGGTAATTCTCATGTCAAATATGAAAAAAACAGGACAAACAACTCTTTACGAGCGTTTAAGTCGTGATGATGAAATGCAAGGAGACAGCAATTCCATCACCAATCAAAAGCAGTTACTTGAAAGCTATGCAAAAAGAAACGGCTTTGTAAATATTTATCACTATACCGATGACGGAGTAAGTGGAACAATCTTTGATAGAGAGGGATTGCAAAAGATGATAAAAGCAGTAGAAGAAAACAAAGTGTCTACTGTGATAGTAAAAGATATGAGTAGGTTTGGCAGAGATTACCTCAAAGTAGGCTTTTACACCGAAATACTGTTCAAAGAAAAGGGAGTAAGGTTTATAGCCATCAATAACGGAATAGACAGCGAAAAACAATCAGAAAGCGACTTTACCCCATTTCTAAACATCATGAATGAATGGTATGCAAGAGATACCTCAAGAAAAATACAATCCATCTTCAGAGCAAGAATGGAAGAGGGGAAAGAGTATCTCCAAGCGTTCCATACGGCTATTATAGAATCCCTAAGAACAAACAGGAGCTAATTGTCGATAAAGAGAGTTCAAAGGTTGTAAAACACATTTACAGGCTTGTAATAGAGGGATATGGAGTAACACAGATAGCAGATATACTAACCAAAGATAAAGTCCTTATTCCATCAGCCTATGCAGAAATACATTACCCCGAAAATAACCATAGCTCAAAGAAAAGAGGAATAGAAGACCCGTATTTTTGGACACCGACCACAGTAGGATATATCTTAGAAAAAAGAGAATATATGGGATACACTGTACTTGGTAAAACAATATGCCTTGATTACAAAACTAAGAAACGCAGAAAGGCAAAAGAAGATGAACTCATTATTTTCAAAAATACCCACGAAGCCATCATTGACGAAGAAACATGGAATAACGCTCAAAGGTTAAGAAAAACAGTGAGAAGAAGTCCAAAGTATGGAACAACCTCACACCCATTTACAGAACTTTTAATTTGTGCAGATTGTGGAGGAAAGCTAAGCTATCGATAGCCGGCAGAACACAAAGAAAAGAAATATGATAGTGATTATTGCTTTGTATGCCAACATTACAGACACAGAAAAGGCACTTGCAGTATGCACTACATCAAAGTAAAAACGGTGAATGAAATTCTCCTAAAATCAATCAAAGAAATCACAGACTTTGCCAAAGAAGAAAAGCAAGAATTTCTAAAAGTGATGAACAAGTTATCCGATGAAAAAAGAGAAGAAAAGTATCAAGATGATAAACGAGTATATAGAAAAAGTTGTAGTCCATGAATCCACAGGGGGAAGAAAAGGAAAAGACAGAAAACAACAAGTTGATGTGTACTTTAACTTTATAGGCAACTGTCAAGTGCCGCAGAAAGTAGATATAGAAAAAATGGCTTGAAAATGGTATAATAATATTGAGTAAAACAAATTAGAATTTTAATAGAGAAATAATTATGGATTACGAAAAATTATTAAGAGAAAAAGAATCTAAAATGAATATTTGGGGAAAAGAAAGTATCGTTGTAATAGACGAGGATATAAAGATTTCCAAAAATGTTGTTGTAAGTAAACTTTCTTGGATAGAAGAACATAAAGATGAAATTATCGAATTTGCTTTAGCAGCAGAAGATTTTTTAGATGGAATAAATAATTATATTAGTGAAACGGTTGCTAAAAAAGGAAAATGTAAATTACCTGATGGAACAATATTACAAAATATCATCGAAGAGGAAACCTTAATAAAAAGTATTTTTGTGAATTCCGTATATTTTTCTGAAGATGATTTTTCTATTGATTTGGCTACCTCACCGGACTATTTTGGAGGGCATTTATTAGGAATATCGGTTAACTTGGAAACCAATGAAATGGAGTATGAAGGGATGAACGGATAAGGGGCTTATGGTAATAGACGGTGTAAAAATAAAAGTTATGGAACTTGAAGCAAGGCTGAATCTTACTTTCCCAAAACTATACTTTGAGTTTCTATGTGGGATTAATAGTGGTGATGTCTTTGAAGTTAAGGACTCAGGAATATGTTTTTATTCATATTCCGATTTAGAAGAAAGAAATCAGGCATATGAAGTTAGAGAATATGAATATAATTATTTTATGATCGGACAAGATGGAGATTTGGGGTACTTTATAAAAATAGACTCGGTAGAAGATGATTCTATCTTTTCAAATGATTTAGGGGCACTCGGTTCATTGGAAATGCAAAAAGAAGCGGATAGTATTTTAGATTTTATCAAATAAAAATTATGTGTAAATTGCTATATTATATCAACTTACGAAACAGTAAATCGAAATGATATGTACCCAGAATCCTGGACACATATCATAAAAAGAAGCTTTAAGGTAAGGACAGCAAAGCAAAGCTTAAACAAAAGGTCTTGGACATGGATTTGGAGTAACTCATATGCAAAATATAGATGTTATATATAGAGGTGAGGTCTTAAGGCTTACAAGATTTTGGGGCGATAACAGACTATGCTTATATGCGACAAAACCAAGTCAAACTGATATGCCCAAAATGGAATTTGTGGGTGGACATCCAGATGAGTGGTGTATATTCATTGATAATCTTACAGATGATGAAAAGGATCAGATTGTGGATTTTGAAGGGCACTCAATAGATATAAAAGATATATAGAAGGAAAACAAAAGCCTTGAATACTGCTTATACAGTGTTCAAGGCTTTTTCGTGGTGCGCCATGAGGGGCTCGAACCCCCAACCTACTGATTCGTAGTCAGGCACTCTATCCAATTGAGCTAATGGCGCATGTAAGTAATAATGCTTACCTAAAGTATTATATTAAAAATCAGGGGCTTTGTAAAGTAGAATATTTTGGAGCTTGGCAAGTAGAAGTGCACCTGACTCTTAATCAGGGTGTCCAGGGTTGATATGCGCGCTCATGGAAAATACTATGACTAAAAAGCGACCCAGTAGCCTGCTAGCGATATAGATGCTAAGCTTGCCGGGTCGCCCTAAATATCTTTAAGGAGAGCTGGTGACGTCACGAGCTCACAATAGCGTAGATATGGCGTACCAGTCTAAATGTTAATTTGTATAGTTGTCGAAGTAGCCCTGAATGTAGACTACTGGAGTTCCCTTGTCGCCTGAGCCTGATGTCAGGTCACAGAGGCTTCCGAGAAGGTCTGTTAGCTGTCTTGGGGTTGTACCCTGAGTTGCCATCTGGCCTACTAGGTTGTCTGACTTGGACTTAATAGCTTCTTTGATAGCTTCCTTGAGCTCGTCGCCACGCAAATCCTTGAAATCATTGTCTGCGAGGTACTTGAGCTTTAGCTCATTTGGCGTTCCCTCAAGTCCGCTTGTGTAGCCAGGTGATACGACTGGGTCAGCGAGTTCCCAAATCTTTCCGACAGGATCCTTGAAAGCTCCGTCTCCGTAAACCATAACCTCGATGGTTTTGCCTGTGCGCTTCTTGACCTCAGCCTGGATTGCCTCGACTAGAGGTGAACATTCGCGAGGGAAGAGCTTGATCTGGTCTTCAGTTGACTTGTTTGAACCAAGAAGGCCGTACTTTTCGTTATAGCCTGAACCGTCTATTGGCGCATTCATGATATCGTCGAGACTGCGCACACATTCAGCACCATTCTTTAGAAGAAGGTTCTTTGTGCGCTTTCTTGTGTGGATGTCGCAGTTGATAACGTATTTGGTGTGAGCTAGGATTGCTAGTGGATCGTTTGAGAATATGATTTCGCACTTCTTACCACAGTCCTCTACGAGCTCCTTGTAATATGTAACATAGTCGATACCTGTGAACTCGTGCTTCTGGTATCCGAATAGCTCGCGGTACTTAGCCTCTGAGATAGTCTCTCTCCAAGGGTTGATGCCTGCGTTGTCGAGCTGGTCTAGTGTAATTAAGTGGTTTCCAACCTCGTCTGATGGAAGTGAAAGCTGAAGAATTACCTTCTCTACATCTGCGCTTGCAATGGCTCTTAGAACTATAGCAAAGCGGTTTCTGCTTAGGATAGGAAGGATTACTCCAAGCTCCTTACCAGCAAAGTCAGGATTAAGATCCTTAGCGACCTGGTCTATTGTAACGTAGTTACCCTGTGTACGAGCGACAACGCTCTCAGTTATTGCAACTACATCCTTATGACCAATCTCTATGTTCTCCTGTTCAAAAAATCTATCTAATAAATCGGGGATCATCTGGACAAGATCGTCGCCAGCTTTAAAAATTGGCGCACGCAATCCTCTTACAACCGTTCCCACTATTTTTTCCATATTATTCTCCTTTAGATATAAAACGCTTTGTTAAATTTTTTACTAGCTAATAAAATAATATATCAAAATGGGCAAGATGTAAAATAGGAAATTTGTATACAGTTAAATTTTAGGCAAATTTTAAGATATAATCCTATAGCTGGCAGCAACAGAATATTGTTTCTCGCGGATTTCTTTGATGGCCTTACTGTAGTCTCCGTTTTTGAAGTCTTCCTTATATCTCTTTAGGAAATCTTCTGTGATGTTATTGCCATCCTTGTCCTTGATTTCAGAACTTACAGGATTTTCCTCGACTGCTTGTAGCATTTTGGTCAGCTGCTGATTATTTGCATTTAGGGTGCGAAAATAATCGAAACAAACAGTAGCAATTATTACTAGAATTATAAAAGCTGCAATAGCGATATTCTTTTTTGTCTTTTTAAGAATCGATTGTATTTTTTCGTAAAAAAATACCCCCTACATTTTCGTAGGAAGTATTTTTAGTCAACCATACCAGTTGACAGATATCCCACTTAGGACATTTTCCTACAAGGGGTCCCGAGCGCTTAGTGGGAATTTGTACCCCTTATCGATACAAATTCCCCGTAGGCGCTAGGGACCTCTTTAGCTTCTTGGAAGCTGTCAGTAGTATATCTAATAATTTATCTCCATTCCCTTTAGTAACGTGTAACTTTCCAAATTTAAAAAAGCGACTCATAGAATTATTTCCTCCCGTTAAATAATAGATAACTATTAAAAA
>ERZ772966.675-NODE-675-length-12932-cov-26.598198_pt1 | contig 12932 bp, 6 predicted proteins | sample MGYA00580680_ERZ772966 | MGnify/ENA primary metagenome ERZ772966 (study PRJEB29015, sample SAMEA2738055) | human oral metagenome | biome: human oral; feature: human-associated habitat; material: saliva | place: China | collected 2225 ...
TGAAGGGGAGCAGACTCCACCACGGGTAGGTCATTGGCCATTCCTTGGTAGACGATAGAAACGCTCTTAATTTTATGCTGTGCGTGCCGCGTGGGGAACGTTGTCCGAGGTGGGAGTGGCCTCATCGACGAGGCCGGGGCGGGCGGGTGCGCGTGTGCGGGCTCGCGGTGGGCGCGACAATGGCGGCGGCCGTGATACCGCGTCTGCGCGGGCGTGTGGCAGGGCGCGGGTACGCGTGGCGCCCCGAACAGGACTCGAACCTGCGACCTCTTGCACCGGAGGCAAGCGCTCTATCCGCTGAGCTATCGGGGCAGCTCGGCCAGTTTAGCAGGCTTCAAACGCCCGCGCGTGACGGTGAGGTGTGCCATACTAGTGGGCGTTGCTTGTCCGAGAACCCCTTAGGAGGATCCCATGCGCGTCCATATTGCCACTGATCACGCCGGTTTTGATTTGAAGGAAAAGGTTGTCGCCCACCTGCGCGAAGCCGGTCACGACGTCGTCGATCATGGTGCGCTCGTGTTCGATGCGCTCGATGACTACCCGCCGTTCTGCATCGAAGCCGCCCAGGCTGTCGCGAGCGAGCCGGGCAGCCTCGGCATCGTCATCGGCGGTTCTGGCAACGGCGAGCAGATGGCTGCCAACTGCGTGGAAGGTGTGCGAGCCGCCCTCGTCTGGTCTAACGCAACCGCGCGTCTGGCCCGCGAGCACAACGATGCGAACGTCGTGGCCGTGGGCGCTCGTCAGCACAGCGAGGACGAGGCCATCGCCCTCATCGACGCCTTCCTCGAGACCCCCTTCAGCGGGGATGAGCGCCACCAGCGCCGCATCGACCTGATGAAGGACTATGAGCGTTCCGTGCACGCCTGAGGACTTCCGCGAAACGGGGCCGGTGATGACCGGCCCCGTTTCGTGTGCTCGCCCCAGCGCTGCTCGCTCCGGCGCTGCTCGCCCCGGCGCTGCCCGCCCCGGCGCTGTTCGCCCCAGCGCTGCCCGCCCCAGCCTCGTAGTTCCTCCACAATGTCGCACGTAATTCCCCGGTGCGTGTTTCAAATTTTGAAATCTAAGTGGCGGAATTCCGCGGTTTTCTGGATGCCTAAGAAAACTAAGAGGAGCCAAATTGCGTGCGACATTTTGGTGGGTGGGGAGTGCTGCCTGGGTCTGGACTTGGGCTTGGACTCGGGCCTGGCCTCGGGCTTGGCTTCGAGCTTGGCCCGGCCTCGTGGTTCCTCCACAATGTTGCACGTAATTCCCCTGCGTGTATTTCAGGTTTTGAAATCTAAGTGGCGGAATTCCGCGGTTTTCTGGATGCCTATGAAAACTTAGGTGAACCAAATTACGTGCGACATTTTGGTGGGTCTGGCCCCTAGCCCTGGCCAGTGAGCGTCAGGTAGACCAGGAAGAGGTTGAGCGCGACGATGACCGCCGCAATGAGGAACCCGGCCACGCGCAGGGGGCGATTGTTCGCGTAGGCACCCATGACCTCGGGCGAGGCTGTTAGGCGCATGAGCGGGATGATCGCGAAGGGGATGCCGAACGACAGAGCGACCTGCGAGACGACGAGCGCCCAGGTCGGCTCCGCGCCCGCGCCCAGGATGATGAGCGCGGGGATCAGGGAGACGAGGCGGCGCACCAGGATCGGCACGCGAACGTGGAGAAGGCCATTCATGATCTCGGAACCCGCATAGGCACCCACCGACGTGGAGGCCAGACCCGAGGCCAACAATCCCGCCGCGAAGACGGTGCCCACGAGCGGTCCCAGCGTTGAGGAAATCGCGGCGTGCGCACCCTCAATCGTGTCGGTGCCTCTCTGTCCCGCCAGCGCTGCGGCCGCCAGGAGCAGCAAGCCGATGTTGACCAGGCCCGCGATGCTTAGCGCCCAGTAGATGTCGATGCGCGTGGCGCGCAGCAGGCGCGAGAGGTGCCCCGAGGAGTGCCGGGCGTCGCCCGTGGAGGGGCCGAGCTCGTCGGCCTCGTGGTCGTTGACGAGGGAGGAGTGCAGATAGACCGCGTGTGGCATGACGGTTGCGCCCAGCATGGACGCCGCGACCAGCACCGAGTCCGTGCCCTGGAAGCGGGGGAGGAGGCCGCCGAGGATCCCCGACGGGCTGGGCGGCGCGACGAAGAGGCCCGCCAGGAAGCCGAGCGTGATGATGATCAGTAGGCCGACGATGATCGTCTCGAACTGGCGCTGTTTGCCTTCGCCTTGGACGACGAGAAGCGCCATCGACACGGCGCCGACGATGACGCCGCCCCACAGGAGGGGGACGCCAAACAGGAGGTGGAGGGCGAGCGCGCCGCCGATGACCTCGGCCAGGTCGGTCGCGGCGGCCACGATCTCGGCCTGGAGCCAAAAGGCGATGCGCCCGGGCTTAGACATGCGGTCGCCGAGCAGGGCGGGCAGGGACTTGCCGGTGACGAGGCCGAGCTTGGCGGAGAGGTACTGGATGACCATCGCGAAGATGTTGGAGGCTACCAGGACCCACACGAGCAGGTATCCGTAGCGCGCGCCCGCGGTGATGTTGGCCGCGACGTTGCCGGGGTCGACGTAGGCGACGGCCGCGACGAAGGCTGGGCCGAGGAGAGGAATGAGCTTGTGGTGCTGCTTGCTGTCCCTGGCGCTCACGGGGGTCCTCACTGCAGATAGGAAATATTCGGCTAGCCGAAATATTACCCTCCGAACGCGCTCGCTCCCGGGACGAAAGACGCCCGCCGAGGCCTCGTGTGGCCATGTTTTCACGCGCACACCGCGTATGGGTGAGCGGTGACGAGCCAAAACCCCGTAGGCTAAAGGGGTGACTCCTGAAGAACTTGCCTCCCTTATTCGTTCGACGCTGCTGGACGCTGCCGCCGCCGGGCGCATCTCCATCGACCCTGCCCTCGTGCCCGATCCGGTGACGGTCGAGCGTCCGCGCGTGCGCGAGCACGGAGACTGGTCGACCAACGTTGCCATGCAGCTCGGCAAGAAGGCTGGCATGGCCCCGCGCGCGTTCGCGCAGATCCTCGCCGACGACCTCGCCGCCGCAGACGGCATCGACTCCGTCGAGGTCGCGGGCCCGGGCTTCATCAACATTCGTCTGGGCGCGGGCGCGGCCGGCGAGCTGGCCCGCACCATTGTCGAGGCCGGGGCTGCGTTTGGCCGCAACGAGACCCTCGCGGGTCGTTCCATCAACCTCGAGTACGTGTCGGCCAACCCGACCGGTCCCGTGCACCTGGGTGGTGCCCGCTGGGCCGCCGTCGGCGACTCTCTCGCCCGCCTCATGGCCGCCTCCGGCGCCGCCGTGACACGCGAGTACTACTTCAACGACCACGGTTCGCAGATCGACCGCTTCTCCCACTCCCTCTACGCCCGCGCGATGGGCCGCGAGGTTCCCGAGGACGGCTACGGCGGCCAGTACATCGCCGACATCGCTGACCAGGTCCGCGCCGACGCGTGCGCCGCCGGCGAGCCCGACCCGATCACCCTGCCTGAGGAAGAGGCCATCGAGGTCTTCCGCGCTCGCGGCGTCGAGCTGATGTTCGCGGAGATTAAGGAGCGCCTGCACTCCTTCCGCGCCGACTTTGACGTCTTCTTCCATGAGGACTCCCTGCACAACTCCGGTGCGGTCGCCGAGGCAATCGAGCACCTGCGCAAGCGCGGTGAGATCTTCGATGAGGGCGGCGCGGTGTGGCTGCGCACGACCACCTACGGCGACGACAAGGACCGTGTCCTCATCAAGTCCGACGGTCAGGCCGCGTACTTCGCGGGCGACGTCGCCTACTACCTGAACAAGCGTGAGCGTGGCGCGGACGTCGCGATCTACCTGTTGGGCGCCGACCACCACGGCTACATCGGCCGCATGATGGCCATGTGCGCCGCCTTCGGCGACAAGCCGGGCGAGAACCTGCAGATCCTTATCGGCCAGCTCGTCAACCTGGTCAAGGACGGCGAGCCCGTGCGCATGTCGAAGCGTGCTGGCACGATCGTCACGCTTGACGACCTGGTCGACGCCGTGGGCGTGGACGCCGCACGCTATGCGCTCGTGCGCGTGTCGATGGACACCCAGGTCGACATCGATCTGGACCTGCTCTCCCAGCACTCCAACGACAACCCGGTGTACTACGTGCAGTACGCGCACGTGCGCACCTGCAACGTTGCGCGTAACGCGGCCATGCACGGCGTCACCCGCGACGCCGGTTTCGACCCCGCCGCCCTGGACACCGACGCGGACGAGGCCCTGCTGGCCGCCCTCGCCCAGTTCCCCGCCCAGGTCGCGCAGGCGACCGAGCTGCGCGAACCGCACCGCATTGCCCGTTACCTGGAGTCCCTGGCTGCCACCTACCACACCTGGTACGGTCAGTGCCGCGTGACGCCTCGCGGCGACGACCCGGTCGAGCCTGGCCACGTCGCTCGCCTCTGGCTCAACGACGCGGTCACCCAGGTGCTGCGCACAGGCCTCGGCCTCCTTGGCGTGAGCGCCCCCGAGAGGATGTGACCCGGTGAGCGAGGCGGAGTTCCTGACCTGCCCGACCCCCGATGAGCGCCCCGACCTGTGGCCGTGGAGCGCGCGCCGGGAGGGTGGCGTGCTGCGCGTGGGAGGCGTCGACCTGACCAGCGTCGCCGCGGACTTCGGCACGCCCACCTTCGTGCTCGACGTCGAGGCCATGCGCGGCCGCGCCCGCGTGTGGGCCTCCGCGATGGCCGAGGAGTTCTGGGACGGCTACGGCATGAGCGGCGGCGACGCCTTCTACGCCGGCAAGGCTTTCCTGAGCGCTGACGTCGCGCGCCTCGTCGCGGCCGAGGGTCTGGGTATCGACACCGCCTCGCTGGGCGAGCTGAGCCTGGCCCTGCGCGCCGGGGTGGACCCCGACCGCATTGGCCTGCACGGCAACAACAAGTCGGACGCGGAGATCCGCCTCGCCCTCGAGGCCGGCATCCACCGCATCTTCATCGACTCGATGGACGAGGTCCACCAGATCGAGCGCATCGCCGCCGCTCTCGGCGTGGTTGCGCCCGTCATGGTGCGCCTGAAGTCCGGCATCCACGCGGGCGGCAACGAGTACATCGCGACCGCCCACGAGGACCAGAAGTTCGGCCTGTCCCTGGCCACCGGCCAGGCGTACGAGGCCGTGGCCGCGATCAAGGACGCGGCGCACCTGGACTTCCGGGGCCTGCACAGCCACATCGGCTCCCAGATCTTCGGGACCGAGGCCTTCGCCGAGGCCGCGCGCATCGTCATCGACTTCGCGGCGGTTCTTCGAGACGAACTCGGCCTGGACGTTCCCGCGATTGACCTGGGCGGTGGCGTCGGCATTGCCTACACGGGGCAGGACCCGGAGCCGACCTCGCCGGTCGAGGTGGCCCGCGCCCTCGCTGCGCTCGTGCGCGAGCGCTGCGCCCACCATGGCCTGCCGATCCCGCACGTGTCCGTCGAGCCTGGCCGCTCGATCGCTGGCCCGTCGATGGTCATGCTCTACCGCGTCGGCGTCGTCAAGGATGTTTCCCTGGAAGACGGGGGAGTGCGCCGCTACGTGGCGATCGACGGTGGCATGTCGGATAACATTCGCCCGGTTCTGTACGATGCGGCCTACACGGCGACGCTCGCGAATCGCGACCCCGCCCAGGCCTCGGAGTTGGCGCGTTGCCGCATCGTCGGCAAGCACTGCGAGAGCGGCGATATCATCATCCGCAACATCGACCTGCCGGCCGACATTGCGGGCGGCGATCTGCTGGCTGTGCCCGCCGTGGGGGCGTACGGCTACTCGATGGCGTCGAACTACAACATGCTGACCAAGCCCGGCGTCCTGGCTGTTGAAGATGGCGCGGCGCGGTGGTTCATTCGTCCGCAGACGGTGGATCACCTGCTGGCCCTCGACGCAGGTCTGGAGTGACTGTCGGCCTGTAACGAGCAGAGCAGACGGGGAGTGCCTACGGGCGCTCCCCGTTTCGCTTGCCTTGTGAGCGGCCCCCGTTTCTTGGACGTCGACATTAACGTCCGAGGCATGGGAGGTCGTTCGGACCCTTTGTTGTGAGAGGGTCGTTCTGAGCAGTCCTGGTGCTGCCGTGATGCTTCCCCAGTAATGTCGCACGTAATTCCTCCCCGACTATTTCAGAGTTTGAAATTGGGTCGTTGGAATTGCAACGTTTGCGGGGGTATTCGAATACTGACCGAGTTAAATTACGTGCGACTTTTGTGGTGGAGGTGGGAGCTTGCAATCGGTGGGGGTTTGTCGGACATGCTGTGCACACAGCAAATAAGGTAAGCCTACATTTTGTTGTTACTGGCAAACCCTAGGATGATTGTTGCTACCAACGCAGTCATGCTCCGTCGAGTAACAATCGAAAGTCGAGGAATCATGCGCCGCACTGCCGCACGCATCGGAGTCGTCGCCGCGCTCGCCCTGTCCATGGGCGTCACGACAGCGCTGGCCCCGCCCGCACACGCCGACGAACCCACCGATGGCCTGATCTCGTCGGTTCGCCCGAACGATGACGAGATGAACTACGCCATCAACCTCGCGGGCACGAACCCCGAGGACCTCCAGCGGGCCCTCGCCCTCGTCCCCGGAGCCGGTGGCGCAGCCCTGGCCTCGTACCCCGAGATCGGCACCTTCTTCGCGCAGAGCGCCACGCCCTCGTTCGCGCCCGACCTGGCCGCCGCCCTGCGTGCGGCCGGCATCTCCATCCACTCGATCGGCCCGACCCGCACCCAGGGCGTGCTCTACTACGAGCGCGTTACCCTGCCCACTGACGAGGCCGGGGACGCTCCCGCTGAGGCACCCGCAGACGCGGCGGGCACTGGCCTGGCCGCCATGCGTGATGAGACCGCCACGGAGGCGGCCACCGAAGAGATCTTCAACTGGGGTGCTGTCGCCATGCATGCGCGCGAGGCTGAGGCCGTCAACGTCGAGCGCGCGCCCGTGACCGTCGCCGTCGTCGACTCCGGCGTCGAGGACACGCACCCCGACCTGGCGGGCCGCGTGGACACGGAGCGCTCCGTGAAGTGTTCGGTGAACGGCGTGGCGACGCAGGACTTTTACGGCTGGCGCGACGAGTTCTACCACGGCACGCACGTGGCGGGCATTATCGCTGCCAACCACAATGATATTGGTATCGACGGCATTGCCCCCGAGTCGACCATCGTCGCTATTCAGGCGACCAATGACAACCGCCTCATCTACCCCGAGTATGTGACGTGTGCGTTCATGTGGGCGGCGAGCCACGGGGTGGACGTCGTGAATAACTCCTACTCGATGGACCCGTGGGTGTACTGGAGTCCGACGGACCCGGAGCAGGCTGCGGGCCTGGAGGCCGCGACGCGCTCGATCAAGTACGCGCAGGGCAAGGGCCTGGCGGTCATCGCCGCCGCCGGTAACGAGGGGGTGAGCATCGACAATCCCACGATTGACAATGGTTCCCCGACGGATGCGCCCTCGCCGACCAAGGGACGCAACGTCGAGGGGGGCATCCGCGTGCCCTCCATGATCGACGGCGTCGCGCAGGTCAGCGCGGTCGGTCAGGCGTACAACGTGAAGCCGGGCCTGTCCCTGGGTCGCGCCGAGTTCTCCAACTATGGTCACACGATTGATTTTGCGGCCCCGGGCGACCAGATCTACTCCACGGCCCCGCTGCTCTTCTACCACAGCGGATATGCCGTCGCCGATGGCACGTCCATGGCGACCCCGCACGTGTCGGGCGTCGCGGCCCTCATCAAGTCGGTGCACCCGGAGCTCACGGGCGCCCAGGTCATCGACCTGATGAAGCAGCAGGCGGCGGCCAACTACGGACGCCTTAACGCGCCGATCGACGGTAAGGAGTACCGAGGCTATGGCTTCCTCGACGCGCTCGATGCGGTGACGGATGGCCGGGGACAGGTCGACGAGGCCAAGGCTGGCGCGTGGGTCAAGGATGCGGTCGGCTGGTGGTGGCGCAAGGCCGACGGCTCCTACCCCTCCTCGCAGGCGCTGCGCATTGACGGGAAGACCTACCGATTCGACGAGCGCGGCTACATGGTGACCGGATGGGTGCTTGACGGCGGCTGGTGGTTCTACCACGAGGCCTCGGGGGCCCAGGCATCGGGCTGGGCCAACGTGGACGGCACCTGGTACTACCTGGAACCCCCCGCGGGCGTGATGGCTACGGGCTGGGTCAGCGTGAGCAGCGCCTGGTACTACCTGGACGCGTCCGGCGCGATGGTCACGGGCTGGGTGCAGGATGGGGGCGCCTGGTACTACCTGCAGCCCTCGGGCGCGATGGCGACCGGCTGGGTTAAGGACGGCGCGTACTGGTACTACCTGGATGAGGGCGGTGTCATGGTGACCGGTGAGCGCACGATCGACGGCATTGCCTACTCCTTCGACTCGTCTGGTCGTATGCGTTAGCAGCCGGTGGCGGAGGCTCGGGATGGGGACTCCCAGGGCTGACGATACCGACAGTGGAGGGGTCGCGCAGGCGCGCGGCCCCTCCACTGTCATGCTCGCGATCGCGCAGGTGTTGCCCGATTTCAGTGCAGATAAATTGTCAGACCTGTCAAACTCTAGGAAGATGGTCCTGCGCGTGTACGTGGTCGTGCGCGCGTTAGCGACAACTGAAAGTTGAGGAACCATGCGCCGCAACGTTGCACGCATCGGGCTCGTCGCTGTCCTCGCCCTCTCCATGGGCACCGCGACGGCGACCGCGCCACCAGCCCGAGCCGATGAACCCACCTCCCTCGTTTCTCCCGCACGAAGCAGCGCGGGCCTCATGAACTACGCGATTAACCTGAGTCCTGGCTCCAGTCCCGCTGACCTGGAACGCGCCCTCGCCCTGGTTCCGGGAGCCAAGGGCGCTGCCCTGGCCTCGTATGCGCAGATCGGCACGTTCTTCGCTCAGAGTGAGTCGGCCTCGTTCGCTCCCGATTTGGCCGAGGCCTTGGCGGGCGCCGGGATCAAGGTGCACTCGATCGGTCCGACCCGCGTGGCCCCCGTGCCCGAGGGCGAGCGCGTCGAGGCGGCTCACCCCGGTGAGGATCCTGCGCCGCAGCCCGCGCCCGACCCCGCGCAATCTGGAGACACCGCGGGCCAGAGCGGCGCTCAGTCGGGCGGCCACTCCGGCGGCGTGCACAGCGCTCGCGGCCAGGCGCTAAGCGCGGCCGATGGGGCGGAAGAGGTCTCGAACTGGGGAGCTGCGGCCATGAGTGCCGCCGATGCGGCGGCCGTGCCCGTCGCGCATGCCCCCGTGACCGTCGGCGTTATCGACACGGGTATCGACGACATGCACCCCGACCTGGCTGGGCGCGTCGATCAGACCCGCTCCGTGTCGTGCGCGGCCAACGGCATCGCCTCCCAGGCGTACGGGGGTTGGCGTGACGACTACTTCCACGGCACGCACGTCGCCGGCATCATCGCCGCCAACCACAACGGCATCGGCATCAACGGCATCGCGCCGGACGCGACCCTGGTCTCCATCAAGGCCGCGAACTCCGAGCAGCTGATCTACCCCGAGTATGTGACCTGCGGCTTCATGTGGGCGGCGGGACACGGCGTCGACATCGTGAACAACTCCTACTCGATGGACCCGTGGATGTACTGGAGCCCGACCGACCCCGAGCAGGCCGCGGGCTTGGAGGCGGCGTCGCGCTCGATCGCCTACGCGCAGGGCAAGGGCCTGGCCGTCATCGCCTCGGCCGGCAATGAAGGGGCGGACAACGATCATCCGACGACCGACTCCGGCTCGCCGACGGACCTGGACACGCCGATCAAGGACCGTCCCGTCGCGGGTTCCATCCGCGTGCCCGGCCAGGTCGCGGGCGTGAGCCAGGTCAGCGCGGTCAAGCGGGTCGACCCCGAGACCAAGCCCGAGTGGACGACGCTCGCGCGCGCGGACTTCTCCAACTACGGTAAGACCGTCGATTTTGCGGCCCCCGGCGAGGACATTTACTCGACCGTGCCGCTCGCCCTGTTCCCCAGCGGCTACGCGAAGACGAGTGGCACGTCCATGGCGACGCCCCACATGACGGGCATCGCCGCGCTCATTAAGGCGACGCACCCGAACTTCACGGGTACGCAGATCATCGATCTGATGCGCAAGCAGGCCGCCATCGACTACACGCGCCTGGACGCGCCCGCCGACGGCAAGGAATACCGGGGCTACGGCTTCATCAACGCGCTGACCACGATGCGTCGCGACCAGATGCAGCCGACCGTGAACACCCTCGAGTACCGCGTCGGCAAGGGAGAGTGGAAGAGCCTCGACGGCGCGGTCCTGCCCGCTGGCCCGGTCACCTTCTACGCGGCGGCGGCCGCCCCCATCAGCCACCTGCACATGGATGTCGCTGGCCTGACCAGCGTCGATCGCGACGGCTCGGGCAAATACAACGAGCCCGACTTAAGTGTGTCCGCCGAAAACGTGGACCTCAGCTCGCTGGTGCCCGAAGGGGTCGACTCGGTGACCGCCCGCGTCCAGGTCAGCGCCACCGGCATTAACTTCGACCGCCAGGCCGATGACGACACGAGCCGCGAGGCGACCTTCACGGTGTCGCGCGATCCCGCCGTCGTTCCCCAGCCCGAGCCCGATCCGGGCACCGGCGAAGCACCCGTGCCCGGCACGCCTACGGCCGGAATCACCGCCCCCGCCCGCGCCACCGAGCAGCTGCCCGCCAACTACGCGGTCAACCTGCCCAAGAACACGGATAAGGCCACCTTCGAGCGCGCCGCAGCCCAGGCCTCGTTCAAGGGAGGCCTAGTCCTGGCGCGCTACCCGCAGTTCGGAACCTTCTTCGTCCAGTCGGCCTCCCCGACGTTCTCGCCCGACCTGGGAGAGGCGCTGATCAAGGAGGGCATCAGCTACGACTCGATCGGCCCGACCCGCCAGGCGCCCGTCGGCGGTAACGAGGCCGTGGTCCCCATCGACTACGCGACCCGCGTGGCCGCGGACAAGGCGATCGAGGCCGCTCCGAAGGCCGACGCCGCGCAGACAGGCGCCGCGCAGACGGGCGGCGCTCAGAGCGAGGACGAGGCCGGGGTGACGCCCGACCCGCAGACCTCCAACGGGTGGCACCTCCAGGCGCTGCGAGCCCTGGAAGCCCAGGACGTGGACGTCATGCGCGCGCCCGTGACGGTGGGAGTGATGGACCAGTCCATCGATGACACCGTGCCGGATCTGGCCGGTCAGGTCGACCACGCGAAGTCCGTGGCCTGTAACGTCAACGGAATCCCCAACCAGGATCCGGCGGCGTGGCGCTGGGACGACGCGACGCACGGCACGCACGTGGCCGGCTCGATCGCCGCTAAGCACGACGGCGTGGGCGTGGATGGGGTCAACCCGACGCTGACGATCGCCGCGATCAACGTGGCCTCGCGCAACGGCGGCTACTTCTACCCCGAGTACATCGCGTGCGGCTTCGTGTGGGCCGCCGAGCACGACATTTCGGTGACGAATGGGTCCTACTACGTCAACCCGTGGAAGTACTGGATGCCGAACGATCCCGAGCAGGCCGCCGGTCTGGAGGCCGTCCAGCGGGCCGCGGACTACGCGACGTCCAAGGACGTCATCAACGTGGTGGCCGCCGGCAACTGGACGACGGACCTGGACAACCCGCCGGCCACCGACGACTCGTCGCCGGGCGACACGTGGGGCGCTTTCGAGCGCGACGTGACGGGCGGCGTCTACCTGCCGTCGATGATGCACGGCACCCTCGCGGTCTCTGCCCTGCAGCTGCCTGAGGGCGCGGACCCGGCCACCGGCGTGCTCGAGCCGACGTCGTGGTCGAACTGGGGTGCCTCGACGATCGATTTCGCGGCTCCCGGCGCGAAGATCTACGCGCCGCTGACGAGTTGGTATGGCAAGGCCTACGGGAACCTGTACGGCACCTCGCAGGCGTCGCCGCTGGCGGCGGCCGTGATCGCGACGCTGCGCCAGGTGCATCCGGAGATGAACTCCTCGGAGATCATTGCGTTGGCGAAGAAGCAGGCGGGAGCGCCTTCGAACTGGGAGCGCCTGGCCGCGCCTGTCGAGGGACGCGAGTACCGTGGCGCGGGCCTGCCCAACGCCCTGGATGCTGTGCTCAAGGACCAGCCTGCGCCGGTGATTGGCACGGTTGAGTACTCGACGGACGGGGTCGCGTGGAAGCCGCTGGCGGGGGAGACCCTCGCGGGCCGCGTGTCTGTTCGCGCGGTCGTGTCCGGTCCTGTGACGAGTGCGCGCCTGCTGCTCGGTGACCGCGAGATCGCCAGTGGGCAGGGCAACGGCGCCTTCGAGGGCAACTCGGTGACGCTGCAGGCCGACGGCGTGGATGTGTCGCATCCGCAGGGCGTGGGTCGCTTCGCCGGGGCTGCGACCGTGACGGTCGAGGCCTCAGGGCGCAACGCTGATCCGCGGGCCGACGACGACGCGACAGCGCGCGTTCCCTTCACGGTCAGCCCCGATCACGTCGGGCCGGACGAGGCCCGGGCTGGGCGCTGGGTGTCCGGCACCTTCGGCTGGTGGTGGCGTTATGAGGACGGGACCTACCCGACCTCGACGCAGCTGCGCATCGATGGAGCGATTTACCGCTTTAACGCGCGCGGCTACATGGTGACCGGATGGGTGCACGAGGACGGAGAGTGGTTCTACTACGGGCCCTCTGGTGGACAGGCCTCTGGGTGGGTTCGCGTAAACGGCACGTGGTACTACCTGGATCCCCTGACTGGCGCGATGGCGAGCGGATGGACGAAGGTGCGGGGCGCCTGGTACTACCTGTCATCCTCGGGTGCGATGCGCACCGGCTGGGTGCACGACGGATCCTCGTGGTACTACCTGACCTCCTCGGGGTCCCTGGCCACCGGCTGGCAGCGCGTGGGTTCCAGCTGGTACTACCTCTCGCCTGACGGTGGCGCAATGGTGACCGGCTGGCTCAAGGACGGTGGCTCCTGGTTCTACCTGTCCTCCTCCGGGGCGATGGTGACCGGGGCGCGCTGGATCGACGGCACGCGCTACG